>ERZ761602.792-NODE-792-length-63310-cov-232.983733_pt1 | contig 63310 bp, 56 predicted proteins | sample MGYA00512165_ERZ761602 | MGnify/ENA primary metagenome ERZ761602 (study PRJEB28899, sample SAMN02445085) | bioreactor sludge metagenome | biome: EBPR sludge; isolation source: Thorneside wastewater treatment plant | place: Australia: Brisbane, Thorneside... | reverse complement strand
CCTATGGATCCATTCTCGTGAGCGAAAAAGGGTCAGGTTTCGTGAGCGTCGAGGAGCGATTGGCCGGAGTGAAGCTGGGCCGCCGTCACGTGAAGAATTCCGCTAACGTGGTGCTACCAGCGGACGAGGTCCCTGGCCCAGAGGCGTACGTGCTCAAGGGTGTCGAAGCCGCGAGCCGGGAATTCGGGTCGATACCTGGTGGTGCGAAAGAGGGCGTCGCGGTGAGCATTGTCGCTGGACACCCGCACTCGCCGCCGACAGCACGGCTCCACCGCCCTCTGGCATCCTCCCCATTCCTCCGCTGCCCTCCCGCACCCCCGAAACGCTCCGAACCGCAGATCGAGTTCGCTTTTTCGCCTGGGTGGCGATGCAATTCCGCAACTGATGGTCAAAAAACCCAATAAAAACAACGACACCATCCTTCGGCTACCCGAAGCATAGATGGAGAAAAGAGAGGAATTGGCGGCCTTCGGGGCGCGAAAACCGGCGTCCGGCAGCTCGGGGAGCCAAAGCATCCCGGAAAAAATGTCGCGAAAACATACGGTTATGGCGACAAAAAGCCCCGACCGAGAACGGAGGGGGCTTCGTGTCTGGTGGGCCCGCAGGGACTTGAACCCTGGACCAAAGGATTATGCTTGCCACCACGGCTTTCGCCGCCTCTTGCGAGTTCGTGGTCTGGACTATACCTTCCCTTTACGGGCTGGCCGTCTAGTCTCTACACCTTCCCCGTGCTGCCGGGGCTTGGCTCGGTATCGGCGTGTCCCGGGGGATTTAGCTTTCACCGAATTTGACCAGTTCTACCCGTCACCAGAAGTTTCCTGGCGGCGGGCAACCCATCACGAACAGCGGCCCGTGGGAATCGGAGCAAGTGCCCACGTGCCGGCTGTCGTTGCCGAGTCCTCTGCTCTAACCAACTGAGCTACAGGCCCGGGCCGTATTCTACAGGCTTCCGGGTTCAGCGCGGCGCGCCAGCCGGTATCTGGCGCCCTTGGCTTGCGTTCGCGGCGGGGCGAGCAATCCGTGCTGGTCCGTGTGCTGGCAGCGTGCGACGACGGAGTGCCTGCGACATGCGCGCCAACCGCACCCTTCCCGGTCTGTCGGCGGCCAATCATCCGGCGGGACGGCTGCCGGGGGAGATCCCGGCCTCGCTGAGACAATCCAGGATGCGGCTGGTCGTCTGTGCGATGTCAGCGTCCAGCCCGATGGAGAAGCGGATCAGCCCCTCACGCAGCCCGGCTGCCTCTCGCTCGGCAAACGGGATCTCCGACGAGGTGCTGTGTCCGGGAGTGGTGAAGAGCGTCTTGAAATAGCCGAGGCTGACCGCCAGGTAGCCGACCTTGTCCCGTTGCATCAGGGTCATCAGTCGGTTGGCAGCGGCATGGTCGCCAGCGTCGAAGGTCATCATTCCGCCCCAGCCGTAGCCCGGGTTCATCAGCCGTGCCAGCAATTCGTGCTGTGGATGCGTTTCGAGCCCCGGGTAGTGCACCGTGTAACCGAGAGCGGTGAGACTGGTCGCCAGGTGCAGGGCATTGCTGCCGTGCTGGCGCAGACGGATGTGCAGACTGTGCAGGTTCTTGAGAATGCTGGCGGCGCGCGCGCTGTCGAGCACCGGACCGAACAGCATGCTCGGTCCCGAGTTGATGTCGTTGAGCTGGCCGATGAACTCGCGGGTCGACACGACGCAACCGGCGACGCAGTCGCTGGTGCCATTGATGAACTTGGTCAGGCTGTGTACGACGACATCGGCGCCGTGGCGCAAGGGCGACAGGATCATCGGTGTGAAGGTGTTGTCGACCACCAGTCGGGCACCGGCCGCGTGCGCGAGCTCAGCAAGCTGCGGCAGATCGCTGACCTCGAGCAGCGGATTGCTGAGCGATTCGCAGTAGAGGACCCGTGTGCGTGGCGTCATTGCCGCGCGCACGGCCTCCCGGTTGCACAGGTCGACGAAGCGCGTCGTCACCCCGAAACGCGGCAGCAGGTTCTTCAGCAGGGCGTAGGTGCCACCGTAGATGCTGCGGCCGCAGACGATCTCGTCGCCGGCGGCGCACAGGGTCATCAGGGTCGTGCTGATCGCACCCATGCCGGAGGCCATGACCTGCGCCGCTTCGCCGTCCTCCATCCGTACCAGCGCGCTTGCCAGGTACTTGTTGGTCGGATTGAAATGACGGGAGTAGAGGAAGCAGCCCTCGATCTCGTGCTCGAACAGTTCCTCCATCCTTTCCGGGCTGAGGAAGGTGTAGGTCGAAGAATCGGTGATCGACGGATTGACGTCACCAAACTCGCCAAAGACCAAGTAGTCCTGTACTCGCGAAGCTGGATCGAAACTCATCTCGAGTATTCCCTCTCTCTTTCGGACGACCGGTTCCCGGTGTGGCGACGCTGTCCGGTTCTGCCGCAGTGGTCTGGTGGCGGTGGATCGGCTGGCTCGCGCTGCGCAGACCGAAAATCAGCGTGTGCAGCGCAGGGCCGGTTGTCCACCGGGCGGCGGCTCACTGGCGTGGGCAGCCGATTCGGGACAGCGGCGGCCGGCGCCGCCAGCCGGCGAGAAGTGTCAAGGCCAGAGCCACGAGGGCGAACGAAGCGGGCTCCGGGACCGCGGTTGCCACGGCCAGTTGTCCCAGCAGGCGATGAACCTTTGCCGATGGGTGAAGATCGTCGGCAAAGGCCGAAACGCCGCAGTTGATGTCGACCGAGCCGGGGAAGAAGAACACGCCCGGCAGAACCGGGCCGATGCACGGTGTCGTCACATTGGTGATCCCGTAGACGCTGCCGCCATTGCCGACGGCATCCTGGTTGATCGCGTTGCTGAGGCCGAAGAAGTCGAGAGTCCGGATATCGAGGTCGATCCCCGCTTGCAGGAAGAGGGAATCGAGCGCGACCATGCCTGCCGCCAGTGCGGCGTTGAACTGCAGCGTCACGTCGGTCGATGCGGCTTGGTTGCCGAGTGTCGCTGCTTCGGGCGTCAGCCCGAGATCAGGCAGACTCGATACGAGGAAGTGGCGTGCGCCGGCCTGCGCGAGCAGGCCGATCGCATTGCTGATGTTCTGCGCCGTAGCCTGCGCCGCTGCCTTGCGGGCGGCGTCATCACCCGGCGTCGCTCCCGGATTGGCAGTGCGTGCGTCGCGCAGGTCGTTGGCGCCAGCGAGGACGACGTAAAGGGCGCCCGGATTGGCGGCGCGAGTCAGGCCCGTTGCTGGACTGAAGACACTACCGTTCCAGGCGATCAATTGACCTGTGAGACCGGTGGTCGCCCCGGCCGATCCACCCAAGTCGGTGCGCGCACCGCCGAAGGAGAAGTTCTGCCCACCCGGGGCTCCGATCGGTATCACGCCGACAGCAGGACCGGCGAAGAGGAGGTTGCTCGGAGCCGCGTTGCCGGCGAAACCAAGCCCCTGTGCCAGAGTCTCGGTCCACACCGGACCGTTGGAGAATCGCCCCGGAGCAGCCGGGAAATTCGGGAAAGGTGGCGGTGAGAACGCCGTGCTCAGCGAGAGAACGTTGCCGGTGTCGGAGAGGCTGTCGCCGAAGAACACCAAGTCGCTGTACATGCTGGCCTGCGCGCTGCCAAGCAGTGCGCCGAACGCAACCACGGACGTGACGAATCGCTGTCGTAGATTGTGAAGCATTTCTTCCTCCTCCTGTAAGTGTGTTGCCGGCCGAAATGCTGCGCAAGGCCGCGAGTCATGGGCCCGGCCCGGCAAATCGTCTTGTCGTCGGACGGCGCCGTCGAGAGAGCACGGTCCATCGGCATCGAGTCTAGGAAAGCCGACTTGCGCAGTCAACCAAAATCAATGCGGCTTCGTGCGGCAGCCAGCCTGCTAGCGGACGCTGATCTCGACCCGATCGTGCTGCCCCGCCCGATCGAGGACCGTGATCTGGAAGGATCCCGGCTCCGCGAAGCGCAGCGTGAACGCCTGCCGCGCCGGCACGCGGCCGACCTGGCGACCGTTGAGCAGCCAGATCAGCTCCTCCTCCCCGCCGCGCGCCTCGAGCCGCAGCGTCGCCGGGGGCCCGTCGCCGGCGCGGCGTATGGTTTCTCCGTTGCTCAGGCCGACGATCCGCAGACCGTCGCCGCTGCCGCCTTCGCCGCTGCTGCAGGCGGCGGTCCATGATGGGGGCAGCACTCGCGCACGCAGCGCCGGGTCGAGCCAGGGTTCGAGTGCCGCCGGCCAGCGTGCCATCTCGACTGCCCGCATGGCGCCGCCGGCGCAGCCGGGACGGACCCGCTGCCCGGTCGCCGGATCGCGATGGTCAGTCAGGCGCGCGGGGCCGCTTCGCAGGCGGTCGGGGAAGGTCGGCGGAGCGGTGTCGTCGAGGATCCAGGCGGTTCGCTGCTGATGACAGAGCGTCGCCGGCAAGCCCTCACTGCGCGTACCCAGCGGCCAGCAGATGCGGGCGCTGCTGACTCCCGGCGGCGGCGTGCGAGCAGCGGGCGGCGAGTCGTCGATTCCTGCAAAGAGATCGAGCAGCAGCGGTGCGGCGATGTTGGCGCCGAAGAAGCCGGGGTTTGGTGTGCCGTCGGGACGGCCGACCCAGACGCCGGCGGTGTGGCGATCGCTGACCCCCACCGCCCAGGCATCGCGAAAACCGAAGCTGGTACCGGTCTTCCAGGCAATGCCGCGGCGGCTGCCGATGCCGCCATCGACCATTCGCGCCACAGGCCCGCCCGACTCGAGGACATCGCGGATGATGAAGGCAGCCCCTTCGCTGAGCATGCGCGATTCGACCAGCGGCGACCCGGCGAGATAGCGCGGCCGGCCGCTGACGCCGGCACGGGCCAGCGCACTGTAGGCGCCGACGAGTCCTTCGAGGTTGACCGCGGCGCCGCCAAGGATCACGCTCAGGTTGGCGCTCGCTCCCGGTGGCAGTTCCAGCCTGAGCCCACCGCGCCGCAGGAGCGAGACGAAGCGCGGCGCTCCGAGTCTTTCGAGCACCTCGACCGCGGGCACGTTGAGCGATCGCTGCAGCGCCTCGCTGACGCTGACCGGGCCACTGAAGCTGGCCTGGAAGTTGCCCGGCTGGTAGCCGGCGAAGGACTGCGGCACGTCGGCCAGCAGGGATTCCGAGTGGATCAGCCCTTCATCCAGCGCCAACCCGTAGAGGAAGGGCTTCAGCGCCGAACCCGGCGAGCGCGCCGCCTGCACCATGTCGACATGCGCGAAGCGCTCGCTGTCGCTGAAATCGGCCGAACCGGCATAGGCGCGCACCTCGAGCGTCGCGTTGTCGATCAGCAGCGCCGCCATCGATACCCGCGGCGGCAGGATGCCCAGCCGGCTGGCGAGGATTTGCTCGACCATCTGCTGCATGGCGGCATCGAGCGTGCTTTCGATGCGCGCCGCGTGCGGCTGCAGGCGCCGCAGTCGCTCGGCAAAGAGCGGCGCCAGCAGGGGTTCGCGAACGGGCTGCGCGATCACCGGTTCCTGGCGGGCGTCGGCGATCGCGCTCGCACTCCAGCGGCCCGCCATGCGCTGCAGCACCTTGTCGCGCGCGGCGCGGGCGCGCTCGGGGTGGCGATCTGGCCGCAGCAGCGATGGCGCCTGCGGCAGCGCGGCGAGGAGGGCGGCCTCGGACTCGCTCAGGCGCTGCGCGCTCTTGCCCAGGTAGGCGCGGCTCGCCGCTTCGACGCCCTCGAGGACGCCGCCCATCGGCGCCAGGCTGAGATGAATCTCGAGGATCTCGCGCTTCGAGCAGCGCAACTCGATCTGCAGTGCGCGCACGATCTGCCGCAGCTTGCCGGCCGGCGTGCGCGGTGTCGGTTCGAGCAGGCGAGCCACCTGCATGGTCAGCGTCGAACCGCCGGAGACGATGCGGCCGTTCTGCAGCCAGAGCACGCCGGCGCGCAGGAGTGCCCACGGATTGACGCCCGGGTGCCACCAGAAGGCACGGTCCTCGAAGCCGATCAGCGCTTCGATGTAGCGCGGCGATACATCCTCGAGGCGGACCGGATGGCGCCAGATGTGCTGCCGGTCCGGGAACGCGCGCAGCGGCGTGCCGTCGCGCGCGACGACGACCTGCGCCTGCGGCGCCTGGCGCGCTTGCAGTGGCGGCGGGAAGATCTGGTCGGCGAGCAGCAGCAGCGCCAGCAACGCCGCCAGCGCCAGCCTTGCGTGGCGGCTCATTGCCTGCCGCTGTCGCCTTCCGTACCGCTCTCGCCAGCGATCAGCAGGACTTCCTCGCCGCCGGCGAGACCGTGGATCTGCGGCTGGTACATGTCTTCGGCGTAGGTCGGCGGGACGACGAAACGACCCGGAGTGACGGCGCGCACGCGGTAGAAGAACTGCATCCTGGCGGCCAGCCGCGCGGCGACGACGAAGCGGTCATCGCGAAACTCGATGTGCCGGATGTCGCCGTTCTGCATCGCCTGGCGCGGGTCGATGCCATCGACGGTGATCGCCGACTGCTCACCCTGTACCAGGTTGGCGTTCTCGATCTCGAGGCCGGCGGGAACGTGGTCTACGATCAGGCCGTTGGCGTGGCGCCCGCTGCTGCTCACCTGCAGGCGGACGAGCGCACTCTCGCCGACGCGCAGCGTCCGCTTGCCGAGTGGTTGGCCGTCGGCGGTGAACCAGTCGCGCCGGAGGTCGAAGGCATCGCGTCGTGGCGCCGGGAGCCGTGCCGGATGGCCGCTCAGGTTGAGCTCGACGAACAGACGCTCCTTGCTGGTGTTCGTGAGAGCCACCCCGGCAGCCACTTCGGCTGCCGACAGGGCCTGGTACTGCGTGCCGCGGCCGCCAACGGCTTGCGCCTTGCCCGCCACGAGCAGTTCCGCCGACCATTCACCGGCAGTCGGGCCGCTGAACTCGCGACCGAGGAGAAAGAGAGCGAGTTGCTCCTGCGTGCTGAACTGCCGTCGCTCGTCCACGGCGGCAGCGACCTGGCGCAGCAGGTCCTCGCGCCCGGCGACCTTGACCTGGTGGCGGTCGAGCAGGACGTGGATCAGCGCCCAGTCGCGCAGGTTGCTGCCATAGTCGCCCCACCAGGCGTTCTCCGGGCCGCCACGCGGCTTGCCGATGCCGGTATCGATCAGGCTGGCGGCGCGCGCTTCGTCGCCCATCAGCCGCAGTGCCAGTCCGAGCTGTACCAGTGCCAGCCCCGAGTGCGCTGCCGCGCGCGACTCGTGCAGCTGGCGCAACGTCGCCAGCGGCGCCTTGCCGTGGCGCGCGAGCACGTAGGCGCCGTAGGCGAGGACGGCGAAGCGTCCGGAGCCGGCGTAGCGCTGATCACTCCAGATCGCGTTCTGGTTGTAGCTGACGGCCCCCGTCGGCAGGCTGGCGACGCCTTCCTGCAGCCCCTTGAGGAGGAAATCGAGCGCCCGCTGCTCGACTTCCGGCGGCACGCTGAAGCCCTGCTCGCGGCCATCGAGCAGGAAATTGGCGACGTAGGCGGTCAGCCAGTATTGATACTCGGCGACGTTGCCCCACAGGCTGAAGCCGCCGTTTGGCGCCTGCATTCCGGCCAGGCGGGCGATTGCCTTGGCGAGCAGCTCGGCGCGTTGCGCTGCCGTGTATGGCTTGAGGCCAAGATGCCTCGCCGCCGCCTCGTCGACGAAGACGTGCGGATAGGCGGTACTCGTCGTCTGTTCGGCGCAACCGTAAGGGTAGCCGAGCAGCCCACGCACGGCGCTGCGTACGTCGATCGGCGCCTGGTTGGAGACCGCCAGCGTGGCAAGCACGCTCGCTCGCAGCAGACCGCCGAGTTCGGCTTCGCGCAGTTCGATGCGGGCACCGGGGGCGACCGTCAGCCGCCTGACCACCGACTGGCGTGGCGTCGGCGCCTGCACGAAGAGTGGGAAGCTGCGCTCGATGCGCCGCAGTGGACTGTCGACGCGCACTTTGACCTCGCTCGGGCCGAAGGCGCTGCCGGCCTCGACCGGGATCTGCAGGACGCGCTTCTGCTGGTCCTTGAGCGCGAACTTCTGCTCTCCGTTCCTGATCAGCAGGCCGTCACGGCTGCTCAGCGCGACCTTGATCTCCTGTTCCCTGCCGGCGAGGTTGTGGACTTCGAGGGCGAGGACGGCGCTGTCGCCGGTCGTCAGAAAGCGCGGCGTCGCCAGCTCGACGACGAGTGGTGCCGCCACGGTCACCTCTGCCTCCTGCATGCCGAAACGGTCGCCGCTGGCGACCACCGCCATCAGGCGCAGGCTGCCGTTGAAATCCGGCACCGGCAGCGAGACCTCGGCTTCGCCCTTGTCGTCGAGCACCACCGGCCCACTGAACAGATCGACCAGCCGCAGCTTCTTCGGCAGGCTGCGCGTCGCTTTGGGCGCGGCATCGCCGCCGAACTTGAGCCTGCCCTTCTGGCCATCCATCTTTTCGATCAGCCGCCCGTAGACGTCGTAGGCGTCGGCTCCGTAGCGCAGCTTGCCGAAGAAGAAGGCAAAAGGGTCGGGGCTGGCAAAGCGCGTGATGTTGAGGATGCCGACGTCCACAGCCGACAGGGTGACCTGCGCCTTCTGGCCGCTCGCCTCGGGCACTTTGACGCGGACCTTGAGCGGCTGCTCGGGCTCCATCTTCTGCGCTGCATCGAGTGTCACGGCGAGCCGGCGGTTGCTGCGGTCGAGCGGCAGGTGGAGCAGTCCGAGGGCGCGCGCCGGCGTCACCTTGTCGCCACTGCCGGGACGCAGGACCATCACCGAAACGTACAGGTCATGGCGTTGCCATTCCCTGGCGAGCGGGATGTCGATCGTCCGGCCGTCGGCGCCGACCGACAGGCGCCGTACCCACAGCGCCCGGTCACCCTCGACGGTGATCAGCGCCTGCCCGGCATGCGGTGGAACGATCGTCAGTCGTGCCGTCTCGCCAAGCGTGTAGGCGGGCTTGTCGAGTTTCAGCGCGACCCGGTCCGGTCGTACCCCCTGCGCCTCGTCCTCCTTCGCCGCCCAGCCGGCGTAGAAGCGGAAGCGCATCGTCTGCCGGGTTGCGGGATCGAGGATTTCGACGCGGTAGCGGCCGTACTTCACCGGCAGGCTGAGCTTGCCGCGGCCACCGGCCGGCACGCTCACCTGCGTCGTCGCGATCAGTTCGTCGGTTTCGCTGAAGCCTGAGTTCCAGCCACGCTGATCGTCGAAGCGCCAGTAGTAATTGCGGTTTTCGCGAAACAGGCGCACCGGCAGCGCCGTTCCGGCTTTCAGGTTACCGTCTGCGTCCGCCCGGACGACCTCGAAATCGGCGGCGGAAGACTCGCGTGCGTAGGCTCCGACGAACAGTGGCCGCACTCCGACGAGGACCGGCGCCGGCCACCAGACACGTTCGATGCTGCGCACCACCGGCCGGCCACCGCTTTCCAGCAGGCTCAGCGTCGTGCGCACGGCAAACGGCGAGCGCCGTTTGCCAACCGGCTCCAGGTCGACTTCGAGCGCCGCCTGGCCCTGCTCGTCGAGCCGCTGCTCGGGCAGTTCGCTGCGCGTCCTGACGCTGTCTTCGTCGGCATCACCGAAGACGAAGCCGGGGAGCTTCTGCATCAGCGGGTTGCGGCTGCGTTCGCTGGTGACGACGCCGAGGAGCCGGTTGCCGGCTGCCGGCGCACCGTACAGATAGCGGCCGTTGACGTCGATTCGCCACTCCTGTTCGCCTGCCAGTCGCTCGCTGGCCGTAGACAGATCGAGCCGCATCCGTTCCGGCAGGAACTCTTCGACGGCAAACGGCATGCTGGTTGCCGCCAGCCTGGCTGCCGGATCGGCACGCAACTCGAGGAGCCATGAACCGGTGGCGGCATCGGCCGGCAACTCGACCGGTCGCCGGTAGTAACCGGCAGCGCCGTCTTCCGCCTGCCAGTTCGCGGTCCACTGAGCCTTGCCATCGGGGCGGCGGAGGATCGCCTGGATCGGCTGTGCCGGCACCGGCCGGCCGTCGGCGTCACGCGCGAGCACCGAAACCTCGAAGCGTTCGCCAGGCCGGTAGAGATTGCGGCCGCTGTAGGCGAACAGGCGTACCGGCGAATACGGCATGCCGGCGACGTCGAACTCGGCGAGATCGAGAGCCGGCTCCTTGAGGGCGATCAGCGACATCTGTTCGCCCTTGCGCGCCAGCAGCACACGGGCGGCTGCCGGCTTCTCGGCGAAGGCTGCGCGACCTTCCCGGTCGGTCTGTGCGCTGGCGAGCGACCGGCCCTGACGGTCGATCCAGCTCACCTCGACGCCAGCCACTGCCTGGCCATCGCGCAGCGAACTGACGTAGGCATCGGCACCGCGATTGGGATACTGCCGCAGGTGCAGGCCCAGGTCGCTGACGTAGAAGTAGGTCGTCTGGTAGTCGTCGCGGAAACGGTTCGGCTGCGACATCACCGCCACGTAGACGCCCGGCTCGCGCAGCGCCGCAATGCCTTCGACGGGAATGAAGGTGACACTGCGCCGGTTCGCCTTCTGTTCGGTCAGGAAGCGGCCGACGAAGCTGCTGCTCGTCATGCGGTGAATCTGATCCAGATCCCAGCTGCCAACGGCTCCCTTGAGGCGGCTGCCGGTGTAGCGATGGCCGTCCTCGGCGTCGCTCTCCAGATCGGCACCGGCGTCGCTGGCACTGGCATCGGCAGGAGTTCGGGCTGCGCCAGCCGGGCCGGCGATGACCTGCTCGAGGAATCTCGGCAATTGATCCGTCTTTACCTTGAGGAACTGGATGTCCACCTCGGGAACATTGACCGTCGTCACCGGCAGGCCGCCGCCCTGTCCCGCCGGCAGGACCATGCCTCTGCTGGCGAAGTAGAAAGCAGGGGCAACTGCCGCGGTGAGAATCGAAAAACGCACCTCGCCGTCGAGCTGACTGCCATTGCGTGCACTCAGGCCGGGCTGCACGCGCACGACGTAGCGCGTCTGCGGCTTGATGTGCGGGAAGAACAGCAGGCGCGGGTTGTCGCCGACGACCCAGGCGCCGGCGACCGGTTTGCCACCGACGAGCGCATCATCGTTGGCGACGCGGTGGCTCTCACCGGCGGCGGCGAGTGTCGCCGCGCCGTCGCCGTCATCGCCGTCCGTTTCCCCATCGCGAATTGCAGCTGCCTTCGCCTCGGCCGGCATCTCGAGCACTTGCAGGAAGCGCTCGTGATCACCCTTGGCATTGAGCGGCAGGCTGAAGGAGACAGCCAGAGCCGGCGATCCGTCCAGCTCGCGGTGCGCGCCGTCGATCACCGTGAACGGTGTGTCGCCGGGATCGACCGCTTCAGTCCCGCTTTCCGTCAGGTGCCCGATTGCCAGCAAGCCGCCCACCGCGACGACGATGCCGACGATCAGCGCCAGCGTCTGTTGCAGCCGGCGCCGCGCGAGCTGCCTTGTTGTCTGCATGTGTCTTCTCCCCACCAATTCGGCGGGGATTCTAGCAGCCTGTCAGCGCGTCGGCATCGTGACGATTCGGCAGTCGTGCCGGTCTACGCGAGTCAGACGGCGTCGCAGCGGCGGCGCTGGATCAGACCTGGCTCTCGCCGTTCGAGCAATCCACCTGGAAGACGGCACGGTCCTCCAGGCGGACGGCGCTCAGGTGGCGACCCCAGAAACAGCCGGAATCGAGTGCCAGCAGCTTGTCTTCGATGCGCAGACCGAGCGCCGACCAGTGGCCGATGATCAGGACCGTGTCGGTGCTGCGCCGTCCCGGGATGTCGAACCATGGCAAGTGGTCCGCCGGAGCGTCCGTTGCCTCACCCTTGGTCTTCAGGTCCATGGCGCCGCTCAGCGAACAGAAGCGCATGCGGGTCATGGCGTTGACGATCACCCGCAGGCGCGACCAGCCCTGCAGCTCATCGCTCCAGGAAAGCGGCTCGCTGCCCCACAGGTTGGCGAGGAACTCGGCGCAGGATGGGCCCTGCAGTACAGCCTCGACCTCAGCCGCGAGGGCGCGCGCGGAGGTGGCCGTCCATTGTGGCAGCAGCCCGGCATGCACGAGGCAGAAGTCGCCCTCGAGGTGGCACAGCTTCTGTCGTCGCAGCCAGTCGAGCAGTTCGACGCGATCCGGCGCGGCAAGAACCTCGTCGAGCGTGTCGCCCTTGCCGCGCCGGTCCAGGCCGGCTGCCACCATCAGCAGGTAGAGGTCGTGGTTGCCGAGGACGGTCGTTGCGGCCGGGCCGAGATCCCGCACGAAACGCAGGGTATCGAGCGAGCGTGGGCCGCGATTGACCAGGTCACCGACCAGCCACAGGCGGTCCCGGTCGCGGTCGAAGCGGCAGCGCTCGAGCAGCAGCAGCAGCGAATCCAGGCAGCCTTGGATGTCGCCGATCGCGTAGGTCGCCATTCGGCTGCTTCAGCTGGCGGCGGTGCGCGTCTGCCAGCGCCACGCGTCGCTGCACATCTCCGCGATACCGCGCCGCGCCCTCCAACCGAGAAGCCTCGCGGCGAGTGCGGGGTCGGCGTAGCATGAAGCGATATCGCCAGGTCGGCGCGGCGCGATGACATAGGGAATGGGGCGACCGCTCGCCGCCTCGAATGCACGTACCATCTCGAGTACGGAGTAACCGGAGCCGGTGCCGAGGTTAACCGTCAGCAGGCCCGGTCGCTCGCGCAGATAATCGAGGGCGGCGACATGCCCGTCGACCAGGTCCATCACATGGATGTAATCCCTGACCCCGGTGCCATCGGCTGTCGGGTAATCACTGCCAAACACGTTCAGGCAGGTGCGGATTCCTTGTGCAACCTGCGCCACATAAGGCATCAGGTTGTTGGGTACGCCGTTGGGTTCCTCGCCGATCAGGCCGCTCGCGTGCGCGCCAACCGGATTGAAGTAGCGCAGGCGGGCAATCCGCCAGTCGGCGTCGGCAGCGCACAGGTCGGCGAGGATGTCTTCGATCATCAGCTTGCTGGCGCCATAGGGATTGGTCGCCGAGCGCGGAAAATCCTCACTGATCGGCACCGACGCGGGATCGCCATAGACCGTGGCCGACGAGCTGAAGATCAGCGTCTTGACTCCCGCATCGGCCATGGCATGGCAGAGGGAAATCGCCCCGCCGACATTGCAGTCGTAATAGCGCAGGGGTTGCGCGACGGACTCGCCAACCGCCTTGAGACCGGCAAAATGGAAAACGGCTGCCATCGGGGCAGCGGCAAGGACCCGTCGCAACAGGTCCTGATCACGAACGTCACCCTGGAAAAAGGACGGCTTGCGACCGGCTATCGTTGCGACGCGGTCGAGAACCTCGACCCGGCTGTTGGAAAGATCGTCGACCACGGTCACCTCGTGGCCGGCGAGGATCAGTGCGACACAGGCGTGCGAACCGATATAGCCGCAGCCGCCGGTGACCAGGATATTCATTTGCTGGCTCCTCGTCGTCAATGAGAGCTCTTGGTCTGCCATTATCGACAGACGGCAACCGATGACGACCGGTCTCTGGTAAATCAGCCCTGGCAGCGACTGTCGTCAGCCCTGCGGGCGCAGGTCAACGGCGATCTTGCGGCTGCTGCGGCGGCAAACCCGCACACATGGTCGCGGCAGCCGCGCGGGGCGTCAAGGGCCTTGGCAGAAAGTGGTTGGCAGCCCGGTGGCGGCGCCAACCACGAAGCCGAGAACTGGTGTCAGACGAGAAACTCGCTGCGGTGGCGGCCGTCGTTTTCGAGACTGGTGAGCCAGTTCGGTGCCTTGCCGCGTCCGGACCAGCTTTCTCCCATTGGGCCACGATACTTGACGGCGACGGCCACCTTCGCCCTGGCGGCCGTCGGCGCAGCGCCACCGACCTTGAAACCGAGGTCGGCGGCCGTCAAACCGTGCTCGGCAATCAGTTTCTTGGCTTGCGCAATGGCGTCGGAAACCTCGGCCTGACGTGCCTCCTCAATCTGCTTTTCGAGCAGCGCCCTTTGCGCGAGCAGTTCCTTGTAGCTGGCCATATACTCCTCCTTGAGAAAGCCGCATTTATACACCAATAAATCCTGATTGCAAACATTCTCCGAAAAATGTGCGTGCGCAGACGCGGAAGGCGTCCTGCGGCGGGTCGCGCAATACGACTGGATAACAGCGGCGGGGATCAGGATGTGTCGCCCAGAACCCTATAGCGTCCGTCGTGGAAAATCAGCGGCTCCACTTGTTCGTGACGCGAAAAGCGGTCGACGCGGCCGACGAAGATGATGTGGTCGCCGCCCGGATAATGGGCCTCGCTGCTGCATTCGAAGCACGCGAGGCAGCCGTCGAGCACGGGCACGCCACCCAGTCCGGCAACGGTGCGCACGCCGGAGAAACGATCCGGATCCCGGCTTGCAAAGCGATCGGAAATCCATTCCTGGTCCGCTGCGAGGACATTCACCGCATAATGCCGGGCGCGGCGAAACGCCTCCAGGCGCGGCGAATCGCAGGCAAGGCTCCAGAGAATCAGTGGTGGCTGCAGGGAGACCGAGTTGAAGGAACTGATCGTCACTCCGACCGGCTGCCCGTCGGGCGTCAGCGCGGTGAGGACTGTGACCCCCGTGGCAAAAGCGCCCAGCGCATCGCGAAAGGCGCGGCAGGCCATCGCGCGCGACGCCTGCGACGAATCCGGTATTCCCTCCGGACGCAGGAGAGCAGCGACGGGATCGCCGCTATCGAGGCTTTCCGGGGCATCAAGCGGCGGCCGCATCAAGTTTCCATGAGGCGCGGCGGCGACGTGCTAAGATCGGTCGTCGGCAATAGAGTTGGCTTTCAACATGCTGCACGGCAGCCGCATTGACATCGGAGAAAAAGCTCGTCGGACCGTTGCCCACTCTTGCCGGTTCGGCCGGAAATGCTGCAAAGGCTGCGTTGACGAACATGACGGACGCCCATTATGGCTTTGTCGCCGGCGACTGTCGACCCGGGTGAGATCAACGGAACTGCCGCAGCGCGAGTCGGCGGCCAGGCCCACTCGTCCTCTCCCTGCCATCCCCTTGCCACGCCTCGTCGAGTGAGCGCTGCAGACGTCGCTGGCAGCGGCTTTGCCGAACGGCTGGTGGCCTGGCAGAGGGTGAATGGGCGTCACGAGCTTCCCTGGCAACAGACGCGCGACCCGTACAACATCTGGCTGTCCGAGATCATGCTGCAGCAGACGCAGGTGCGCTCGGTGATTCCCTATTACCAGCGCTTCTGTGCCCGCTTTCCGACTCTCGAGGCTCTTGCCGCAGCGCCGCTGGCGAGTGTCCTCGAAGCTTGGTCGGGCCTTGGTTACTACGCTCGTGCGCGCAACCTGCACCGCTGCGCGCAGACGATCGTCATTCGGCATGGCGGCGAGTTTCCCGGCGATCCGCAGATCATTGCGCGCCTGCCCGGAATCGGACGCAGTACGGCGGCAGCGATCGGCGTCTTTGCCTTTGGCCGCCGGGCGGCGATCCTCGATGGCAATGTCCGGCGCGTGCTGGCACGGTGTTTCGCCGTCGATGGCAGTGCTTCACCGGCCGCCGATCGACGGCGGCTGTGGGCGCTGGCGGAATCGCTGTTGCCGACGACGGAGATCGAGGCCTATTCGCAGGGGCTGATGGATCTCGGAGCAACGCTGTGCGTGCATCGTCTGCCCGCCTGCGACCGCTGTCCACTGGCATCGCTGTGCGCCGCTCGGCAGCAGGGGCGGCAAGCAGCGCTGCCTGTGCCGGTGACCAGGAAGCCGCTGCCGGAGCGCAGGGAGAGCGTCATCGTCCTCACCGATGGTCGCCAGGTCTTGCTCGAGCGCCGCCCCGCGAGCGGCATCTGGGGTGGCCTGCTGAGTCTGCCGGAGGTCGCCGGCGGATCGGTGGCGGCGCTGGCGCAGCGCAACGGTTGTCGTCTTCTGGTGACCAGTGAGCTGCCATCCGTCAGGCATCGCTTCACCCACTTCCGCCTGACATTGGCCGTTCTGCGCGCCGACGTCGAGATCATCGCCCGCAGCGCAGGCGAGCATCGTTGGCAATGGCTGCCGCTCGAGCGGGTCGGCGAGGCGGCTCTGCCGGCGCCGATCAAACGCCTGCTGCTGGCCTTGCGTCCGCCTGGCGCCGCCAACGACCAATCGGCGATGGCGGCGGCTGACCGGGATGATCACTGAATCGGCGGTGGCGCCAACAGGCCCCTCCTCCCGCTGCTACCGGCAGCGCTGCTGCCGACGTCTTGCCGCACCGGATCCGGCGTCCCGACGTCGCTGGCCGCGCGGGTCATCAGTCAGGGGCGGGCGGGAGCAGCCGCGTGAACTCGTCGACCGGCACCGGCCGGCCGAACATGAAGCCCTGGTAGCCGTGGCAGCCATGACGATCGAGGAACTCGCACTGCGCTGCCGTCTCCACCCCCTCGGCAATCACCTTCAGGCCGAGGCTGCGGCCCATGGTGACGATGGTCTGAGCGATGATCGCATCGCTCTGGTTGTCCGGCAAGCGGCTGACGAAAGCGCGGTCGATCTTCAGCTGATCGAGCGGCAGTCGCGTCAGATAGGACAGCGATGAGTAGCCGGTACCAAAGTCATCCATCGAGAAGCTGACGCCAAGCTGCTTGATGGCATTCATTCTGGCGATCGTATCGGCGACGTTGTCGAGCACCAGGCTCTCGGTCAGCTCCAGCTTGAGCCGCGTCGGATCGGCGCCACTGCGCTGCAACAAGGCCTGCAACTGGTCGACGAAATCCGCCTGCCGGAACTGGCGGGCACTGACGTTCACCGCCACCTGCAGTTCGCCGGCCCGCGCGTCACCGCGCCAGGCGGCAAGCTGCGCGCAGGCGGTCGCCAGAACCCACTGTCCGATCGGCACGATCAGGCCGGTATCCTCTGCCAGCGGGATGAACTTTCCGGGCGGGACGAGGCCGTGCTGCGGATGCTGCCAGCGCAGCAGGACTTCGGCGCCGAAGACCCGGTGCCGGGAGTCGACCTGTGGCTGGTAGTGGAGGACGAACTCGTCGTTCTGCAGGGCCAGGTGCAGATCCTCTTCGAGCTGCCGCCGGTCCCTGGCTGCCTGGTTCATGCTGGCGGTAAAGAACTGGACATTGTTCCGTCCGGCCGACTTGGCGTGGTACATCGCCGCGTCCGCATTGCGCATCAGCACCTCGACCGTGTCGCCGTCGCCGGGAAAGACGGCAATGCCGATGCTCGAAGTGGTGTGCATGCCCTGTCCGTCGATCTGGTAGGGCTGCGACAGTGCGTGCAGGATCTTCATCGCCACGCGTTCGGCGGCAATGGCATCGGCGCGCGAGAGGACGACGACGAACTCGTCGCCGCCCAGGCGGGCGACGATGTCACTGGCCCGGACGCTGCCGGTGAGTCTCTGCGATACTTCGAGCAGCAGCGCATCGCCGACGTGATGGCCGAGCGTGTCGTTGATGTTCTTGAAGCGATCGAGGTCAAGGAACATGACGGCCAGCGGACAACTCCCGCCCTCGCGTCGCGCCGCTGCCAGCGCCTGCTCGAGGCGGCCCTGCAGATTCGAGCGGTTTGGCAGGTGGGTCAGTGTATCGAAGTGCGCCAGGTGGCGGATTCTTTCCTCGGCAGCCTTGCGCTCCGAGATATCGACGAAGCTGCCGATATAGTTCTCGACGCTGCCGTCGGCGCCACGGATCGTCGAGATCGACAGCCACTTCGGATAGACCGTGCCATCCTGGCGACGGTCCCAGATTTCCCCCTGCCAGTGGCCGCTGCTGCCGATCGCCTGCCACATGTCGCGGTAGTCGTCCGCCGACGTGCGTCCCGAGGACAGGAGGCGCGGGTCACTGCCGCGAACCTCGTCGGCGCTGTAGCCGGTGAGGCGCGAGAATGCGGCGTTGACTTCGACGATGCGGTTGTCACGGTCGCTGACCATGATCGCCTCGGCGCTGTTCTCGAACACCGCCGCCAGCAGGCGCAGGCGCTGCTCGGTCAGGCGCCGCTCGCTGATGTCGCGCCAGAGGGTATGCAGGATTACCTCGCCGCGCAGCGTGATCGGCGTCAGCGTGACTTCGACCGCTACCGCGTGACCATCGCGGTGCCGGTGGGTCCACTCGAAACGGTGATAGCCGAATTCGTTCGCAGCGGCCATCATCGCTTGCGCCTTGTCCTTCGACGGCTGCCCATCCGGCTGGTAGGGCGGCGAAATGTCGTCCGGGCCGAGGCCGAGAAACTCTTCCTTGGACGGGTATCCGAGCAGTTCCAGGGTGGCCGTGTTGCAGTCGACGAACGCGCCGTTCTTGAGCAGCAGCAGTGGATCCTTGGCGTCCTCGAAGAGCCGCCGGAACGCTTCCTCGCTCTCGCGCAGCTGCTTCTCGGCCAGCAGGCGTTCGGTGACGTCCTCCTTGACCGCGAGGTAATGCGTCACCTCGCCGTGATCACCGAAAACCGGTGCGATCGAGACGCTTTCCCAGAACAGTGTGCCGTTCTTGCGCTTGTTGTGCAGCAGCCCGGTCCACACCTTGCCGTCGAGCAGCGTCTGCCACAAGGTCTGATAGACCTCGCCGGGCACCTCGCCGGACTTGAGGATGCGCGGATTCTGGCCGATGGCTTCAAGCCGGGAGTAGCCGGTGACGCGGGTGAAGCTCGGGTTGACGTACTCGATGTCGCCGTTGCGGTTGGTGATGACGATGGTGACCGGACTCTGCTCGACCGCCTGCAGGAGGTTGCGTGACTCCTCCTCCGCCTGCTGGCGCTCGGAGATGTCGGCGAAGACCCAGATGCTGCCATCGTGCGGCCGTCCGGGATCGATCGCGCGGCCGGTCAGCGCACCCCAGAAGAGGCTGCCGTCCTTGCGCCGGAGCGTCAACTCGGTGCTGAAATTGCGACCCTCGCCGACAACCGCGTAGGCGCGCTCGCCAACCCTCAGGAACACCTCATGGCTGGGGTAGAAGCGCTCGGAAGATTCGCCGATCAGCTCACCCGCACGATAGCCGAAGATCTCCTCGAGGCGCCGGTTGCACGAGACGACCCGCCGCTGCCGCAGGTGGACGATGCCGACCAGTGCGTTGCCCAGCAGGGTCTCCATTTCGGCCAGCAACTGGCGGTTGCGCTGCTCCATCCGCTGGCGTTCGCTGAGGTCGGCCAACAGGTCGGCAACGATCGCCGGCTCACCGTCGCCACTCTGGACGACGAAGAGCGTGTGCAGCGCCGGCATGCGGCGACCCTGCAGCGACTGCAGTTCGAGTTCCCCGTTCCACTGCCCGTCCCTGATGGTTGCCGGCAGTACGCACTCGCGCAGCCGTTGCGCGTTCTCCGCGTGGCAGAAGCCGGCCAGCGAGTAGTTGCTGCAGGCCGCCTCGGCGGGGATGTCGAGCATGCGGCGCAGCGCCGGGTTGGCGTAGCTGAGTTCGCCATTCGCCTGCAGCATGGCGATTCCGTGGCTGGCGTTCTCCGCCAGCCGCTCGAAGACCGCCAGCCGCTCGCCCTTGGCGCGCTGCAGTCGCTCGCTGCACATCAGGTCGGCAAGGACGGCCGCTTCGCGCGCCTCGCTGCGCCAGAGGCGAAGCAGCAGGATGGCGAACAGCGTGAGCAGCAGCAGGGCGGACATGCCGACGACCAGTGCGCGCGCGCGCCAGCCGGCGAAGAGCTCGTCCCGGCTGGCGCCGATGATGAAGTAGAAAGGATAGTGCTCGAGCTGGTGATAGCTGTAGACGCGCTCGACGCCGTCAGTCTGGGCGGCAAACTGCAGGCTGCCGCTCGTTGCTCCGCGGCTCATCTGCTGCCGGACGGGATGTTCCGACGAGAGCGTCCGGTTGACCTCGTCCGCGATGTGCGGCCAGCGGACCACCAGTCGCTGATCGTCGCTGCGCCGGAAGGAAATCGACCCACGCTGGCCGAGATCGACGGCACGAAAGATCTCCTGATAGCGGGCTAGGTCGAGCACCGCGCTGGCCAGTCCGAGAAAGGTGCCCTGCTCGTCGCGCAGCGCACGTGCGGCGATCAGGCTTGGCCGGCCAGTTGCCCGCGATTCGATGACTTCGGAGAAGAAGAGACCGGCCTGCGGATCGTCGCGGAGGGTGATGAAGTAGTCGCGGTCACTCACCTCGATGCGCGGCGTCGTCGCACGGCCGGAACTGTAGAGCAGTCGTCCACCGGCATCGAAGACCCGCAGACCGGCGATCTCGTCGAAATTCAGCAGCCGCAGGTCGAGTTCATCCCCGACTTGCCGCGCGTGTCGCTCGGCGGCCTGCCGGTTCAGCGCCGCAGGCGGCAGAAGCCGGCCGATTCCCAGGAGCACGGCATCGGTCCGGCGGAGGGTGGCGTCCAGGCGGGTCGCGAAGATCGCGGCATAGTTTCGTGTCTTCGTCTCGGCTTCGCGCAGCTGCTCGTGATGACTCAGCCAGAGTTGATAACCGAGCAGCAGCAGAACCCCCAGCAGCAGAACGCCGAGCCAGAGCAGCAGCATCCTGCGCTGACGGCGGTCGATGGCGTGCGCTGTCCCCTGGCTCATCAGCCAATACTGCAGGACTTCGTCAATGAAGGCAAGAAAGCCGACTGCTTCGGCGCTAGCGCTTCGCGCTGGACGTCGTCTCGCTGTTCCTGCCGATGGCCCAGCGGCCAAGGCCGACGCCGAAGGCCAGGCTGGCGAAGCCGGCCGCCCAGCCGGCGGGATCGACGCGACCGAAGGTGTCGAGCGCGATGCCGAACGCCAGGGGACCGATGCAGCCACCGGCAAAGCCGACCGCCGAATAGAGCGCAAGAGCCGTACCACGCCGGTCGCCTGCGGTTTCGCTGACCAAGCCGGCAGTCAACGCTGCCGAATCAAGGTTCATGCTCGCCGCGTAGACGAGCAGCAGGGGCACCAGGACATGCCCCGGGCGGTCGCTGAGGCCAGCGACGACGAGCGCCAGCATGCAGGACAAGGGCATCACGGTCCGCAGCCAGCGACCGCGTCCCCAGCGATGCGCGCCCTCGTTGCCAAGGATGCTCGCCGGAACTGCGAGAAAGGTCGCCACTGCGGCCACCACTCCCGGCATCGAAGTCCAGGAATCGGGCGATCTGTCGTGACTCCAGACGAGGCAGGCAACGAGCCAGGCGCGAAAGCCGAACAGTTCCCAGTTGTGACCGAAATAGGCGCCGCAGAAGGCGAGGATGCGCCGGTCGCCGAGCACCAGGCGCCAGTGGGTGGCGTGACTGCGCAGCGACGGCGCGCTGGCGGCGGGCGCCACGGCGAACCAGATGAGCAGGACCGACAGGGCAGCACAGGCGGCGGCCAGGGCAAACAGCACTGGCCAGGCAAGATGGCGCTGCGCCAGTTCGATCCAGAGATACGACAGGCCGACACCGACGCCGAAGGTGGCCGTGTAGAAGGCCGTGCCACGCGACTGGGCGGCCGCCGGCAGGCGGTCGGTCAGTGCCTTGAGTCCGGGCATGTAGGTTCCGGCCAGGGCCAGACCGGCGAGCCACCACCAGCCGAGTGCGGCGACGAAGCCGTCGGCGAGGAGCGCGAAGCCCGTCAGCGCGAGCCCGTTGAGGGCGGCGCAGGCGAGATGGATGCGCCGCGCGTCCACCCGGTCGGTGAGGCTCACGAGCAGCGGCACGGCGAGGATGTAACCGAGAAAGTAGACGCCGCCCAGCCAGCCGGCAGCGGTTGCCGACAGCGACCAGTCGTGCGACAGGCGTGGCAGCAGCGATGGCACAAGTGCGAAGCCGGCCATCGAAAGGATCTCGGCAGTGCAGAACACCAGCACCAGCAGCGTCGACGAGCGGACTCCTGACATCAGGTCCGCATGGTCCGCGACGAACTCACCGCTCCGGCCCCGGATCGCCCCAGCGGGGGAGCAGCGAGTGGGAGACCTGCAACTGATCCAGGATGCGGGCGACGACGAAGTCGACCAGGTCCGCGACCTGCCGCGGTTGGTGATACCAGCCGGGACAGGGAGGCAGGATGACGGCGCCGGCGCGCGCCAGTCGCAGCATGTTCTCGAGATGAATGGTCGACAGCGGCGTCTCGCGCGGCACGAGGATCAGCTTGCGGCCTTCCTTGAGGACGACGTCGGCAGCCCGTTCGATCAGCTTGTTGGCCAGCCCCTGCGCGATCGCCGCCAGTGTCCCCATTGAACAAGGGCAGACGACCATCGCATCCGGTGGGTTCGAGCCACTGGCGACCGGCGCGAACCATTCCTCGCGGCCAAAGACCTCGAGTTGTCCCGGCAAGCCGTGGAGGCGTTCCTGCAGCAGGCTGCGCGCCTCACTGGCACGGGCCGGCAGTTCGATGCCGAGTTCCTGGCGGGCGACGATCTGTGCCACCTGCGAGTAGAGCAGCTGCACCCGGCAGTTCGCCGCCAGCAGGCATTCGAGCAGCCGGAAGCCGTAGGGCATGCCGGAAGCGCCGGTCAACGCGAGACAGATGGTTTCAGGCACTGGGGGCTCCGTTCTGCGGGATCGCTGGTTCGCTGAGAAGGCGGGTAGCGATGAGGCCGTTGATGATGCCGAAAGCGAGCGCCGCAAAAGCAAAGACGGGCACCAGGTAGAACAGTCCGTCATGCGGCACCAGCCACAGGCGTGCCAGCAACAACTGGCCGCTGATGTGGGCGAAGCTCGCCATGATGCTCCAGCTGACCGGCCCAAAGCTGCGCCGTGGCAGCCGATGCACCAGTGCCAGGACGATCAGGCTGCACGCAGCCCCGCTGACACTCATGAAGAAGCCCGGCGAAAGGAACTGCCCGAGCAACAGGCTGCCGGCAAGCACGCGCAGTCCGCTGACCCAGGCGGCGGCAGCCCAGCCGTGGCGCGCCAGGACGATCAGTGTGACGATGTTGGCGAGACCGGGCTTGACCCCCGGCAGCGGCAGCGGGATTGCCGCGTCGACCAGTGACAGGCCGATCGCCACCGCCGCGAGTTGCGCGATCCGCTGGTCTTCGGGCGTCGCCGCCAGTCTGATCGTTCGTGTGCCACCGGACATGGCGAGGGTCCGCTGGTCAGCCCACGCCCGGGCGACCGGCACCGATGTCGACGGCGCTCATGGCTCGGAAATCGCCCGGCCGCGGGAAATGAAGGCGACCGAGTATCCGGCCTGGAAGCGCGAATGCAGGGCTTCGATCGTCGGCTGCGAGACGGGTACGGTCGCGTCCCACTTGATCGCGTAGTTGGCACCGGAGCCGCCGAGGTTTTCGCGCTGCTCGACGAACAGCTCGAAGGTTCCGAATGGCGGAATCACTCGTGGCGCGGGCAGCGAGTTGCGCAGAAGGACGCCATCGGTGTTGTAGTAGTTGGCCGAGACGACGCGGATCGAGTTGAGCGGATCGGTGTTGCGGACACTGACCAGGACCGACAACAGGGTGACGTCCGTCCTGCCGGTGGCGGCGAGGTTGCCGTGCCTGACTTCGGAGTAGATCGGGACATAGACCGTCTGTCCCTTGGTCGGCGGTTCGATGCCCTCCGCGAGAACCAGCGTGTTGCTGGCGACGATGGCCAGCGCCAGCGCGAGGTGGCCGACCAGATGGGCGCAGCGGCGACGTGGCGGGCGACAGATGCGGCTGAAGATCATGAGCATTCTTCCAGGTGGTGATGGTCGCGGCAGCGTTCGCAGAAGCGTGTTGCTTCAGATGAGTCTGACCGTCAGTTCGCCGACTCCGGCCACCACGGCCTCGAGCAGGTCGCCGCGGGATACCGTGGATACGCCGGCCGGGGTGCCGGTGAAGATCAGATCGCCAGCTTCGAGGCGAACATGGGTCGACAGATTGGCAATGACCTCGGCCACCTTCCATGACATCTGCCGGAGGTCGCCATTCTGCCGCATTTGACCGTTGACCCGCAGCTGGATCGCACCCTGTGCCGGATGGCCGCAGGCGGTCAGCGGAGCGATGGCACCGATCGGCGCACTGTGGTCGAAGCCCTTCGCCATGTCCCAGGGATGCCCTTTGTCCTTCGCCCGCTGCTGCACGTCACGGCGCGTCAGGTCGAGCCCGACGGCATAGCCAAAGACGCAGTCCAGCGCCCGCGACACCGGGATTTCCGCACCCCCGGCAGCGAGAGCGACGACCAGTTCCACTTCGTGCTGCAGGTTGCCGGTCAGCGGTGGATAAGGCACGTCGCCGCCACCGGCAACCAGCGCATCCGGCGGCTTGCTGAAGAAGAACGGCGGTTCCCGGCTGTCGGCGCCCATCTCGACGGCGTGGTCCGCGTAGTTGCGCCCGACGCAATAGACACGCCGCACCGGAAACAGGGCATCGTTGCCGGTCACCGGCAGGGCAACCCGTGGCGGGGGAGGGAAGACATAGTTCATGGCGGTTCCTTGTCGGATTCAGACTGGATTGTCGAGGTCAACGAAGCGGCAGTCTAGGGTGAACCGTTCGGCGAGGTGTGCGGCCAGAGCCATGACGCCATAGCGCTCGCTCGCGTGGTGGCCGGCGGCCAGATAGGCGACTCCCGACTCGCGGGCGAGATGCGTGCTCGGCTCCGATGCTTCGCCAGTCAGATAGAGATCGACGCCGAGCGCGATCGCCTGTTCGAACATCCCCTGCGCCCCGCCGGAGCACCAGGCGACGCGACGCACCAGCCGTTCGCCGTCGCCAAGGAGCAGGGGCGGCCGCTGCAGGGTGAGCGCGACGCGCTCGGCAAGCTCCCGGGCAGGCACGGGCAGCGTCAGCTGTCCGAGCCAGCCGAGATCCTGCTCGCCGAAGCGACCGTCGGGAATCCAGTCGAGGTGCCGGGCAAGTTGCACGTTGTTGCCCAGTTCAGGGTGGCTGTCGAGCGGCAGGTGGAAGGCATAGAGGTTGATGTCATGGCACAGCAGCGTCTGCAGACGGGTCTTGCGGATGCCCGTGACGCGGCCGTCCTCGCCGCGCCAGAACCAGCCATGATGCACCAGGATGGTGTCGGCGGCATGCTCGACGGCGGTGTCGAGCAGTTGCTGCGTGGCGCTGACACCGGCGACCAGGCGACTGATCTCTGGGCGTCCTTCCACTTGCAGGCCGTTTGGGCAATAATCCCGGAAGCGTCCCGGCTCCAGCAGATCCTCCAGGTAACGGGTCAATTCTTCGCGTTTCATCCAAAGGCTCCGGTTTTTCGCCCATGCGCAGGCTCTGGCTGATTTTTGCACAAACGGTGACGGTTGGTCTTGCCCTCCTCTTCGTCGTCAGTACGCTGAAGCCCGACTGGCTTGGCCGGTGGGCACCGGTCGGGACCAGCGTCGTTGCCCCGCGTGAAGCGGCGGCGCCCGCCGCACCAGCCAGATACGCCTCCTATCGCGAGGCGGCCGACAAGGCGCTGCCGTCGGTCGTTCACATCTTTACTTCGCAGAAGGTCAGGGCGCGCAGCAACCCGCTGCTCAATGATCCGGTCTTCAGGCATTTCTTTGGCGACGGCGGTGACGGCGAAACGCCAAAGACCGCAGGTCTCGGTTCCGGCGTCATCGTCAGTTCGAGCGGCTATGTTCTCACGAATTTCCACGTCGTGGAGGGTGCCGATCAGATCGAGATCGCGCTCAGTGACGGGCGCAACCTGGATGCCCGGCTGGTCGGCAGCGATCCGGAGTCCGATCTGGCGGTTCTGCAGATCATCGAGCTGAATGGCAAGGATGTGGCGCTGCCGGCGATCACCCTCGGCAGAATGGACGATATCGCCGTCGGCGATGTCGCGCTGGCGATCGGCAATCCGTTCGGTGTTGGCCAGACGGTGACGATGGGAATCATCTCGGCCCTCGGGCGCTCGCATCTTGGCATCAACACGTTCGAGAACTTCATCCAGACCGATGCCGCGATCAATCCGGGCAACTCCGGTGGTGCGCTCGTCGACAGCCAGGGCAACCTGATCGGCATCAACACGGCCATCTATTCGCGCTCGGGAGGCTCTCTGGGTATCGGTTTCGCGATTCCGATCTCTCTCGCGCGCAACGTGATGGAGCAGATCATCGCCACCGGCAGTGTGACGCGCGGCTGGATCGGCGTCGAGGCGCAGGAGATCACCGTCGACCTGGCGGAATCCTTCGGTCTGCCGGATACGAGTGGCGCATTGATTGCCGGTGTTCTGCGCGGCAGTCCGGCCGACGTCGGCGGCATCAAGCCGGGCGACATCCTGCTCGCGGTCGATGGCCGCCTGGTGAAGGATCCACAGGGCATGCTCGACCTGATCGCCAGTCAGAAGCCGGGTGAAACCGTGGCGTTCAGGCTGCGCCGCCAGAATGGCGTCGTCGATGCCAGCATCCGCATCGGCAAGCGCACGCCGCAGCGCCGCGAACGCGAGTAGAGGCTGGCGATGTGTCAGCTGCTGGCGATGAACTGCAACGTGCCGACGGACATCTGCTTCTCCTTTGCTGGTTTCCAGGCCCGTGGTGGCGCCACCGACGTGCATGCCGATGGCTGGGGCATTGCCTTCTTCGAGGGGCGCGGCATGCGCTTCTTCCTCGATCCGCAGCCTTCAGCCGTGTCGCCGGTCGCCGAACTCGTACGCAGCTACCCGATCCACTCGAAGAACGTCATCGCCCACATTCGCAAGGCGACGCAGGGAATCGTCGCGCTCGAGAACACGCACCCCTTCATGCGCGAACTCTGGGGACGCTACTGGATCTTCGCCCACAACGGCAACCTGCCCGACTTTGCCCCCACTCTCGACGGCAGCTACACTCCCGTCGGTCAGACCGACAGTGAACGCGCCTTCTGCTGGGTGCTGCAACAACTGCGGCGGCGCTTCGGCAAATCTGCACCCGGCCAGGCTGAGCTGTTCGACGAGCTGCATCGCCTGACGCTGGATCTCGGGGCGCGCGGTGCCTGCAACTATCTTCTGTCGAATGGCGACTGTCTCTTCGCCCACTGTTCGACGCAACTGAGTTTCATCGTTCGCCAGGCACCTTTTGCCGTCGCTCATCTCCGTGACCAGGATCTGAGCATCGACTTCAGTGCCGTCACGACTCCCGACGATCGAGTGGCGGTGATTGCCACGGTGCCGCTGACCGACAACGAGTCCTGGACGGCGATGCCCAACGGCAGCCTGTGGCTGTTTGCCGAAGGCGCTCCGGTCGGCCATCGCCAGACGGTTGCCGGACCTGAGTCCCGGCCGCCGACCTGACGCGCGGGCTCTGTCGGCAGCCAGGCGGGATCAGGCATCCGGCCTGCGTTCGGGCTGCTGCTGTCGGTCGTGGTCGCCGCTGACCGCGTCCATCTCGCTGCTGGACGCCGGTCTCCACTCGCTGCCCTCGTGCCCGACTGCCGTTGCCGCGGAAACGTCGTCACTCGCGGTCGGCACGGGCCGGCGGTGGAGAAAGCGTGCGAGCAGCAGGCCAAGTTCGAAGAGGAGGCAGAGCGGGACCGCCATCATCAACTGCGAGATGACGTCCGGCGGCGTGAAGATGGCGCCGATGACGAAGGCGCCGACGATGACGTACGGACGCCATTCCCTGAGCTTTTCGACGTCAACGATACCTGCCTGCACCAGAACGAGCACCGCCACCGGCACCTGAAACGTCACGCCGAAGGCAATGAAGGTGGTGAGCACGAAGGAGAGGTACTTCTCGATGTCGGTCATCCAGGCAACACCCTCGGGCTGCACCGAGGCCATGAAACCGAATACCGTCGGAAATACGAGAAAGTAGGCGAAGGCCATGCCGACGAAGAAGAGCACGATGCTGGCGCCGACCAGCGGCAACGCCAGTCGCTTCTCGTGCGCATAGAGCCCGGGCGCGACGAAAGCCCAGATCTGATAGAGGACGTAGGGCAGCGCGATCAGGAAGGCGACCATCAGCGCTACCTTCATCGGCACCAGAAAGACGCCGATGACGTCCGTGGCGATCATCTGACCGCCCTGCGGCAGCTTGGCCAGCAAGGGATGTGCGAGCAGCGCGTAGATGTCCTGCGCCCAGGGGGCGAGACAGAGGAAGACGATACCGATCGCCAGCAAGGAACGGATCAGGCGGTCACGCAGTTCGACGAGATGCGACAGGAATGAATCTTCCGGCAGGTTCATCGCCGGATCAGGCACTCGGCCCTGGCTTGCCGCGATCGACCGCTGCTCCAGCAGGGTCGGCGAGGAGCGGTGCCACGACCGGCGACGACGGCGCCGGCACATCCGCCTGCGCTCTCTGCAGGTCGCTGCTGACGGCATCGGCCGTCAAGGTGAGCGCCTGCTTCGCCGCCTGCATCTCGCTGCTCAGGCTGTTCTCGACGCTGCGCGCCGACTCCTGGATCTCGCTCTGCAAGCGGCGCAGCTCCTCGAGTTGCATTTCGCGGCTGATATCGGACTTGACGGTGCTGACGTAGCGCTGCAGGCGGCCGAGCAGATGTCCGGCGGTGCGCGCGACTCGCGGCAGCCTTTCGGGTCCGATCACCACCAGCGCGACGACGGCGATCAGCATCAGCTCGGAGAAGCCGATATCAAACATGTGCGTTCATCCATGTGGCCGCAGGTGATACGAGAGGGCAGTGAGCGGGCGGGCGAGCGCCGTGGCCGTCGCACGATCCCGTTGCGCTCTAGCTGCGGGTCTTTTCCCGGACCTCGCCCTCGATCGTCTGACCGCTCGCCACCTGTGGTGGCGCCGCCGCCGGGGCGGCCGGCTCGGCCGGCTTGTCCTCGCCTGCTGCGTCCTTGATCCCGTCCTTGAATCCTTTCACCGCGCCACCGAGATCGGCGCCAAGATTTCTCAGCTTCTTGGTGCCGAAGATCAGGAGAACGATGACCAGAACCACCAACCAGTGCCAGATGCTGAAAGAGCCCATGTCAGGCCTCCCATGAGGTGAATGTTGATGCCCCGGCGCGCAGCACCATCTCGTGCCTGCGTGCCATCGGGCGGTCGAAGGCGCCGTCAGACGCGTTTGAGCATGGGTCCCACGGGATCTGGACCCCCGACTATGTGGGTGTGCAGATGCTGCACTTCCTGATGCCCGATGCGGCCCGTATTGATGATCACGCGAAAACCGTCCGGGCTGCCCTGTTCGGCAGCCAGCCGGTTGGCGACCGCGAGCATGCGGCCGAGAACCGGGATGTCGGCGTCGTCGACCGTCGCCAGCGAAGTGATGTGGCGCTTCGGAATCACCAGCAAGTGCACCGGCCGCGCCGGGTTGATGTCGTGGAAAGCGAGGATCTCGTCATCCTCGAAAACCTTGCGCGCCGGAATCCGGCCAGCGACGATGCGGCAGAAGAGACAGTCCTCCATCGCTCAGCCTTTCCGCGACTTCTTCTCGTCGATTCCCGAGATGCCTTCGCGGCGCCGCATTTCCTGCAGGACGTCCTCGATCGACAGACCGTGGAAGGCAAGCAGGACCATGATATGGTAGAGCACGTCGGCCGATTCCCAGACCACATGCAGCCGGTTTCCCTCCTTGCCGGCCATGATCAGCTCGGCACACTCCTCACCGATCTTCTTCAGGATCGAGTCCGGACCCTTGGACATCAACTGTGCGGTATATGAGGTTTCCGGGTCTGCCCTGCGACGTTCGAGCAGCGTTTCGGAGATCCGGTGCAGCATATCCATGTTCATTTGCCGTATATGTCCCTGGGCGCCTTGATCACCGGGTCGACAGCGACCCAGGCATTGCCCTGCAGTTGATAGAAGAAGCAGCTCTCGCGGCCGGTATGGCAGGCAATGCCTCCCTGCTGCTCGATCGACAGCAGAAGGACATCACCATCACAGTCGGTACGAATCGACTGGACCCGTTGCCCGTGTCCCGATTCTTCGCCCTTGCGCCACAGCCGCCGACGCGAACGCGACCAGTATACCGCGCTGCCGCTGTCAACCGTTGCCTGCAATGACTCCCGGTTCATGAAGGCGAACATCAGCACCCGGCCGCTTGCGGCATCCTGTGCAATCGCCGGCATGAGCCCCTGGGCATCCCACTGCAACGCCTCGAGCCAGTCCTTGCCCGGGTCCAGGTCGCTCACAGCCGGACCTCGATGCCGTGCCGGCGCAGGTAGTCCTTGGCCTGTCGAACCGTGTATTCACCGAAGTGGAAGATGCTTGCGGCCAGCACGGCGTCGGCGTGTCCCTGCACGACCCCTTCGGCCAGATGTTCGAGATTTCCGACTCCTCCGCTGGCGATCACCGGGATGTCGACCGCGTCCGCGATCGTACGCGTCAGCGGCAGGTCGAAGCCATTGCGCGTGCCATCGCGATCCATGCTGGTGAGCAGGATTTCGCCGGCACCGAGTTCCTGCACCCGGCGGGCCCATTGGACGGCGTCGATGCCAGTGTTGCGGCGGCCGCCATGCGTGTAGACCTGCCAGATTCCGGGCGCCGATTGTTTCGCATCGATCGCCACGACGATGCACTGGTTGCCCACCTTGGCCGACGCCTCGGCGACGAGGTCGGGATTCTCGACCGCTGCGGTGTTCATGCTCACCTTGTCCGCACCGGCATTGAGCAGGCGACGGACGTCAGCAACGGAACGTACGCCGCCGCCGACCGTCAGTGGAATGAAGACCTGTGCCGCACAATCCTCGACCACGTGCAGGATGATGTCGCGCTGATCGGACGACGCCGTGATGTCGAGGAAGGTTACCTCGTCGGCGCCCTGCTCGTCGTAACGACGGGCGATCTCCACCGGATCGCCGGCGTCACGCAGATCAACGAAATTGGTGCCCTTGACGACGCGGCCGGCCGTGACGTCGAGGCAGGGAATGATCCGTTTGGCCAGAGCCAAGGTCAGTTACCGGTGGCAGCACGCCGGGCGACGGCCGTGCGGATCATGTCTTCGCACCCTGATCGGCGGTCGCCTGTGCCATGGCAAAGTCGAGCGAACCATCGTAGATGGCGCGCCCGGCGATCGTGGCGCTGATCCCTTCCTCCTCAACGGCGCAAAGCCGCCGGATGTCGTCGAGGCTCGACAGTCCGCCGCTGGCGATCACCGGAATCAGCAGGGCCTGCGCCAGCTTGACCGTCGCCTCGATATTGATTCCGGAGAGCATTCCGTCGCGCCCGATGTCGGTGTAGATGATCGCCTCGACGCCGTAGTCCTCATATTTCCTCGCCAGGTCGATGACATCGTGCCCCGTCATCTTCGACCAGCCGTCGACCGCCACTCTGCCATCACGGGCATCGAGGCCGACGATGATGTGGCCGGGAAAGGCGCCGCAGGCGTCGTGCAGGAAGCCTGGATTCTTGACCGCGGCGGTGCCGATGATGACGTAACTCACCCCGTCATCGAGACAGCGCTCGATGGTGTCGAGGTCACGGATGCCGCCGCCGAGTTGCACCGGGATGTCGTCGCCAACCTCCTCGACGATCTCCTTTATCGCCCGTTCATTCTTCGGTTTGCCGGCGAAGGCGCCGTCGAGATCGACCACGTGCAGGCGCCTGGCGCCCTGTGACAGCCAGTGGCGCGCCTGGTCGCGGGGAGAATTGGGGAAAACGGTCACCTGGTCCATGAGGCCCTGCTTGAGTCGGACGCATTGTCCGTCCTTGAGGTCGATGGCGGGAATGATCAGCATGGCGGAGACAAGAGAATGAGTTGGTACAATTCAGACACGGCGGCTCGATCAGGGTTTCCAGGCAAGAAAGTTCGCCAGCATGACGAGCCCGGCCGGTGAGCTCTTTTCCGGATGGCACTGCAGAGCGAAGATGTTATCCCGTGCGACGACGCTGGTAAAGTGGATGCCATGATGAGTGGTTGCCGCGACACATGCCGTATCTGCGGGTTCAACGAAGTAGCTGTGCACGAAATAGAACCGGGTGCCGTCGGCGATTCCGGTCCACAGCGGATGCCCACCCTTCTGCCAGACTTCGTTCCACCCCATGTGCGGTACCTTGAGCCGCGCTCCCGCCTGGTCGACCATGCCGGCCGTCGGGAAGCGCCTGACGCGCCCAGCCAGGATGCCGAGTCCCGGCACGTCGCCCTCGTCGCTGTGCTCGAAGAGCATCTGCTGCCCGATGCAGATACCGAGAAAGGGCTTGTTGCGAGCGGCATCGAGAACGGCCGCCCGCAAGCCGCGCTGGTCGATCTCGCGCATGCAGTCGGGCATCGCTCCCTGGCCGGGAAAGACGACGCGCTCGGCGGCCAGGACCACGTCCGGATTGGCCGAGACGAGCACCTCGCGGCCGTTGGCGACACGCACGAGAGCCTGCCACACCGAGCGCAGGTTTCCCATGCCGTAATCGACGACCACGATCGCGCCGGACTGCCTGGCGCCATTCGCCATCACAGCGAGCCTTTGCTCGAGGGAACGCTGCCGGCGGTGCGCGGGTCCTCTTCCGCCGCCATTCGCAGCGCACGAGCAAAGGCCTTGAACACTGTTTCTGCCTGATGGTGGGCGTTGTCGCCGCGCAGGTTGTCGATGTGCAGGGTCAGCGCGGCGTGGTTCACGAGGCCCTGAAAGAACTCGCGGATCAGGTCCACGTCGAAGCTGCCGATCATCGGCCGTACGAACCCGACATGGAAGGACAGGCCGGGCCGCCCGGAGAGATCGACGACCACGCGTGACAGGGCTTCGTCGAGCGGCACATAGGCATGACCATAGCGACGCAGGCCACGCTTCTCGCCCAGTGCGCGCGCCAGCGCCTGGCCCAGTGTGATGCCGATATCCTCAACCGTGTGGTGAGCATCGATGTGCAGGTCGCCACTGGCGGCGATGTCGAGGTCGATCAGCCCGTGGCGCGAGATCTGCTCGAGCATGTGGTCAAGGAAGGGAACGCCGGTGGCGAAACTGCCGCGCCCGCTGCCGTCGAGATCCAGCCGGACATCGACCCGGGTTTCGAGCGTGTGCCTGGAAACTTCTGCTTGCCGCATCGCGATACCATTGCCTGAGGCATGTCGGGTGTTGACGAGTGCGCTCGGCATGAGGCTGCCAGGCGCCAGCGACCATCGGCAATCGTCCGCTGATCGACAGGGGCGCATGATAACATCTTGCGCTTTCCGTGAACCCTAGCCGAGCAGCCTTTCATGAGCCGCTACTGGAGCTCCGTCGTTCATCGCTTGACGCCCTACGTTCCCGGCGAGCAGCCGAGATTGCCGCAACTCGTCAAGCTGAACACCAACGAGAACCCCTATCCGCCATCGCCACACGTGGTGGCGGCGATTGCCGGGGAACTGGCTGCCGACGGTGCTTCGCTGCGGCTTTATCCCGACCCCAATGCCGAGCGGCTGCGAGCAGCGATCGCCACTCTTCACGGCAGGTTCGGCGTCGGCAGCGAGCAGGTATTCGTCGGCAATGGTTCCGACGAAGTGCTGGCGCTCGCCTTCATGGCTCTGCTCAGGCACGAGCTGCCGATCCTCTTCCCCGACATCACCTACAGCTTTTACCCAGTCTATTGTGCTCTGTACGGGATCACCTACCTGACCATACCGCTGAGCGAAGACTTTCGCATCCGCGTCGAGGACTATGCGGCGGCAAACGGGGGCATCATCTTCCCGAACCCGAATGCCCCCACCGGCTGCCTGCTGCCGCTGGTGGCGATCGAGCAACTGCTGCTCAGGCATCGGCAGTCGGTGGTCGTCGTCGACGAAGCATACGTGGACTTCGGTGGCGAGTCGGCAGTGGCCCTCGTCGATCGACATCCCAACCTGCTGGTCGTGCACACGCTCTCCAAATCGCGTTCGCTCGCCGGGCTGCGCGTCGGTTACGCCATTGGCCAGAGACATCTCATCGAAGCGCTCGAACGCGTCAAGAACAGCTTCAACTCCTATCCGCTCGATCGTCTGGCGATCGTCGGGGCAGTTGCTGCCATCGCCGACGAAGACTACTTCGAGACGACCCGGCGGGCGGTCATCCGCAGTCGCGAAGCGTTGCGCGAGGCGCTGTTGCTGCTTGGCTTCAGCGTCCTGCCGTCGGCCGCCAACTTCGTCTTCGTTCGCCACCCGCAGCACGATGCCGGCGAACTCGCGGCGCGACTCCGGCAACGGGGCATCATCGTTCGCCATTTCCCGCTGCCGCGAATCGAACAGTACCTGCGCATCACGATTGGCAGCGATGAGCAGTGTGCCGTGCTGTTGCAGGCTTTGCGGGAACTGCTCGCGGCGTGTTGATCATGCTGCGGGTTGGCCGCAACCGGGATGCCGGCGCACCACGCCAGGAGTGCGGTGGAGGCGTGCGCCAGGAAAGATGCGGGCGCGGATCCGTAACCTGGTGCCGAAATGCTGTTCCGGGTGCATCAGCTGCAGCGGAGTGTCGCTGTGCGGCGCCGGTTTTTTCGCTGCCCGAAGCGGGCGTGCTAGAATCCGGGCGCAAGGCCGTTCCGGGAAATTCGCGGACGACTCGGCCGCAACTCGCGACTGGGTGGGTACCGCCGGCCGAGCGGTCGCCTGCCTGCTGTTCGCCAACCACCCTGTGGCAGGGCGTCGTGGCGGTTGTTGCGAGTCTTCGGGTGCGCGCCTGCAGTGCACTCACAAGCCAGAGCGGCGCTCCGGCTTCGCCATCTTTTTCTTCTGAGGTGCAATATGCCGGTGGTCACACTGCCCGATGGATCGCAACGGGATTTCGCGCAGCCGGTGACGGTTGTCGAGGTTGCGCAGGCGATTGGCTCCGGTCTGGCGCGGGCCGCCTTGGCGGGCAAGGTGGATGGCCGGCTGGTGGATACGTCGTACCTGATCAGCAGCGATGTTCAGTTGGGGATCGTCACCGACAGGGATGCCGAGGGACTCGAAGTCATTCGCCACTCGACCGCGCATCTGATGGCCTATGCGGTGAAGGAACTCTTTCCCTCGGCGCAGGTGACTATCGGCCCCGTCATCGAGAACGGCTTTTACTACGATTTCGCATTCGAGCGTCCGTTCACGCTTGATGATCTGGCCGCGATCGAGCGGCGGATGAGCGACTTGGCGCGCCGTGACCTGCCGGTTCAGAGGGAGGTCTGGCCGCGTGATCAGGCTGTCGCGTTCTTCAAGTCGATTGGCGAGCACTACAAGGCGGAGCTGATCGATGCGATACCGGCGGATCAGGTCGTCTCGCTCTATCGCGAAGGGGACTTCGTCGACCTCTGCCGCGGGCCGCACGTACCGTCGACCGGGCGGCTGAAGGTCTTCAAGCTGATGAAGCTGGCTGGCGCGTATTGGCGCGGGGATCATCGCAACGAGCAGCTGCAGCGGATCTACGGCACCGCCTGGATCAGGAAGGAAGACCAGGATGCCTACCTGCACATGCTCGAAGAGGCCGAGAAACGCGATCATCGCAAGCTGGGGCGGCAACTGGACCTGTTCCACCTGCAGGACGAGGCGCCAGGGATGGTCTTCTGGCACCCGAAGGGTTGGACCATCTGGCAGGAAGTCGAGCAGTACATTCGGCGGGTTCTGGGGGAGAACGGCTATTGTGAAGTGAAGACGCCGATGATCATGGATCGGTCGCTCTGGGAACGATCGGGGCACTGGCAGAACTACGCGGAGAACATGTTCACGACCGCTTCCGAGAACCGCGACTACGCGATCAAGCCGATGAACTGTCCCGGGCACATCCAGATCTTCAACCAGGGGCTGCGCAGCTACCGTGACCTGCCGATGCGGTTGGCCGAGTTCGGTTCCTGTCATCGCAACGAGCCATCGGGTGCCCTGCACGGCATCATGCGCGTGCGCGCCTTCGTGCAGGATGACGCACACATATTCTGTACGGAACAGCAGGTGTTGCCGGAAACCGCGGCGTTCATCGACCTGTTGCAGCGGATCTATGCCGATTTCGGATTCACGGAGATTCTCGTCAAGCTGTCCACACGGCCAGCGAAACGGATCGGTTCCGACGAGGCATGGGACAGGGCGGAAGCCGCGCTGGCCGAGGCTCTGGCGGCGAAGGCGCTGGCCTACGACCTGCAGCCGGGAGAAGGCGCATTCTACGGGCCGAAGATCGAGTTTTCGCTCAAGGACTGCCTTGGACGCGTCTGGCAGTGTGGCACGCTGCAACTGGACTTCGCCTTGCCGCAGCGCCTTGAGGCGCACTACGTTGGCGAAAACAACGAGCGCCAGATTCCGGTCATGCTGCACCGGGCGATCCTCGGATCGCTCGATCGCTTCATCGGGATTCTCGTCGAGCATTATGCCGGCGCCATGCCGCTCTGGCTGTCGCCGATGCAGGCGGTGGTGCTGAATATTTCCGAGAAGCAGGGCGACTATGCAAGGCAGGTGGCGGCGGCGTTGCGCGCTGCCGGGCTCCGTGTCGAGGCGGATTTGCGCAACGAAAAAATTACCTATAAAATACGAGAACATAGCATGAACAAGCTGCCGTATCAGGTCGTCGTTGGCGACAAAGAGGTGGCAGCCAATCTGGTGGCCGTGCGCACGCGCGGGGGGCGGGATCTCGGGCAGATGACGCTCGAGGCTCTGACTGGGCGGCTTCTTGAGGAAGTTGCCGCGCGCAGTGGCACGGCTTGACTTTTGTCGGAAGAAGGAGTGGAACCATCGCACTGCAAAAAGCGCAACGCGTCAACGAGGAAATCAACGCCCCGGAAGTCCGGCTGATCGGTGCAGACGGCGAACAGTTGGGAATCATGAGCGTCAGGGCGGCTCTGGCGCTTGCCGAAGATGCTGGCGTCGACTTGGTCGAGATCGCGCCGATGGCGCAGCCACCGGTTTGCCGGATCGTCGATTTTGGCAAGTTCAAGTACCAGGAGCAGAAGCGTCAGCACGAGCAGAAGCTCAAGCAGAAGCAGGTGCAGGTGAAGGAAGTGAAGCTGCGTCCGGGTACCGATGAAAACGACTACCAGATCAAGCTGCGCAACATGACGCGTTTCCTCGAGGAAGAGGACAAGGTCAAGGTCACGCTGCGGTTCCGTGGCCGGGAAATGGCGCATCAGGATATCGGCATGCGGCAGATCGAGCGCATCAGGGCGGATCTGCAGGAGCTGGCACTGGTCGAGCAGATGCCGAAGATGGAAGGGCGACAGATGGTGATGGTCCTGACGCCGAACAAGAAGCGTTAGATTGCAGGAACCACTGCGTCCGGCCCGAAGGGCCGTGCAGTGTGGAGAAGTGGGGCCGGGTTCGAAGAGCTTCCGTCGGAAGCCACCTGGCAACATGTCATTAAGAGGAGCATTCAATGCCCAAGATGAAAACCAAGACAGGAGCGAAAAAACGCTTCAAGATCAGTCCGAGCGGTCGCATCAAGCGCTCGTTTGCCTACAAGCGCCACATCCTGACGAAGAAGGACACCAAGACCAAGCGCCAGTTGCGCGGCATGACCGCTGTGCACGCCTCTGACAAGGCTGTGGTGCGTGCCATGATGCCGTACGCCTAAGGAGATAGACGATGCCTCGAGTCAAGCGTGGTGTAACGGCGCACGCGCGCCACAAGAAGATTCTCGCCCTGGCCAAGGGCTATCGCGGTCGTCGCAAGAACGTCTATCGTGTCGCCAAACAGGCGGTGATGAAGGCAGGCCAGTATGCCTACCGTGACCGTCGGCAGCGGAAGCGCCAGTTCCGCAGCCTCTGGATTGCGCGCATCAACGCGGCTGCCAGGGAACTCGGCATGAAATACAGTACCTTCATGAATGGCCTGAAGAAGGCGCAGGTGGAGGTGGATCGCAAGGTCCTGGCTGATCTGGCCGTGTTCGACAAGCCGGCTTTTGCTGCCCTCGCTGCCGAGGCCAAGGCCCGGCTTGCCCCCTAAGGCCCGACGAATCGCGGTAGAGGAGGCGTGAGCCTCCTTTTTTCGGTGAAGCATGCACAACCTCGATCAGATTGTCCAGGCGGCCGTCGTGGCCTTTGCTGCGACGGACGACGCCGATGTGCTTGAGCAGATCAAGGCCGGCTATCTTGGCAGGAATGGACAGATAACCGAACTGCTCAAGGGCCTCGCGAAGCTGCCGCCGGACGAGCGCAGGACAACCGGCGCGGCCATCAATCACGCCAAGCTGAGCGTTGAAGGCGCTCTCAGCGCGCGTCGTGAAGCCATCCGGAAAATGGCTCTGGACGCCCGCCTGGCTGAGGAGGCGCTCGACGTGACCCTGCCTGGTCGCGGGCAGCGACGCGCCGGTCTGCATCCGGTGACGAGGACGCTCGAACGGATCGAATCCCTGTTCCGTTCGATCGGCTTCGCGGTCGCCGACGGCCCCGAGATCGAGGCCGATTTCCAGAACTTCACCGCCCTGAACACGCCCGAGGACCATCCGGCGCGCTCGATGCACGACACCTTTTACCTGCAGGACGAGTCGGGAGCGGTTGCCAAGGGAGTGTTGCTGCGCACCCATACCAGCCCGATCCAGGTGCGCTACATGCAGGCGCATGTCGCCCGCCATGCGGCTCTGGCAACGATGCCCGAGATCCGGGTCATTGCGCCCGGGCGGGTCTATCGCGTGGATTCCGATGCGACGCATTCGCCGATGTTCCATCAGGTCGAAGGACTGTGGATCGGCGAGGACGTCAGCTTTGCTGATCTGAAGGGCGTCATCGCCGACTTCCTGCGTCGTTTCTTCGAGAGCGACGACCTGCAGGTGCGTTTCCGGCCTTCCTTCTTCCCCTTCACCGAGCCATCGGCAGAAATCGACATGGCGTTCATGAGCGGGACGCACAAGGGGCGCTGGCTCGAGATCGCTGGTTGCGGAATGGTTCACCCGAACGTCCTGCGTCACGTCAATATCGACCCCGAGCGCTACCTTGGATTCGCTTTCGGCATGGGTCCCGATCGCCTCACCATGCTGCGTTACGGAATCAATGACCTGCGCCTGTTCTTCGATGGCGACCTGCGCTTCCTGCGCCAGTTCGTCTGATGGCGACCGCTTCTCACCGCGACTGGGCATGAAATTCTCTGAATCCTGGCTACGCAGTTTCGTAGACCCCGCATGTCATGGTCAGGAGTTCTCGCACCTTCTGACGATGGCCGGCCTTGAGGTGGAAGAGGAAGAAAGCGTCGCTCCTGCCTTCAGCCGCGTCGTCGTCGCGCAGATCATCAGCGCCGACCCCCATCCGAACGCCGATCGGCTGCGTCTGTGCCGGGTGGCTGTTGGCGCCGGCGATCTGCTGCAGATCGTCTGCGGCGCGCCGAATGCCGTGGCGAACGCCAAGGTGCCCTGTGCCTTGGTCGGCGCCGAGCTTCCCGGCGGCCTGCAGATCAGGAGCAGCCAGGTGCGCGGCGTTGAGTCCCATGGCATGCTGTGCTCGGCACGGGAACTTGGCATCAGTGACGACGCCGCAGGATTGCTGCTCCTGGATCCTGCCGCTCCGGTGGGTGAGGATCTCCGCCGTCATCTCGATCTCGATGATCGCCTGCTGACGCTGAAGTTGACTCCCAACCGGGCGGACTGCCTGTCGCTCGAAGGTGTGGCGCGCGAGGTTGCCGCCTTGACTGGCGCGCCAGCGAGCTACATCGAGGTCGCTGAGGTGGCAGCGGGCATCAGCAGTCAACGCGCAATCGTCCTCGACGCTCCGGCTGCATGCCCACGCTACTGCGGCAGGGTGATCGCCGGCGTGGACGCGGCGGCTGCGACGCCGCCGTGGATGCGGCGGCGGCTCGAGCGCAGCGGTCTGCGCCCGATTTCGGCACTGGTCGACATCACCAACTACGTGATGCTCGAAGTCGGCCAGCCACTGCACGCCTTCGACAACCAGCAGCTCGCAGGTGCCATTCACGCCCGCATGGCGCGGGCGGGCGAGACGATCAGGCTGCTCAACGAACAGGCGGTGGAGTTGCAGGATGACATTCTGCTGATTGCCGATGAGCGACGACCGCTGGCGATGGCCGGGATCATGGGGGGTGAGGACACCGGCATCACCCCGGCGACAACCGAGGTCTTCCTGGAAGCTGCGTTTTTCGCCCCGAAAGTGATCGCCGGCCGCGCGCGGCGCTACGGTTTCGTTTCGGATGCCGCACATCGCTTCGAGCGCGGCGTTGATTTCGCTGCGACACGGCGTGCCCTCGAGCGTGCGACGCGCCTGGTCCTGGACATCTGTGGTGGCGTCGCCGGTCCGGTGACGGATGCGCTGGCCACCCTGCCGCAGCGGCCCCCTGTCCGTCTGCGCCCGCACCGTGTGCGCAAGGTTCTGGGGCTGGATGTCGCGCCCGCACGCATCGGGGAGCTGTTTCGTCGACTGGGGCTTTCATTCGTCCGCGATGCAGAGGATTTCATCGTCACACCGCCCAGTCATCGCTTCGATATCGAGATCGAGGAAGACCTGATCGAGGAAATCGTCCGCCTGCACGGCTACGAGAATATCCCTGCGGCCTTGCCGCGGGCACCTCTGTCGATGCTGCCGCGGCGGGAGCAGGAGCGACCGGTGGCGCGCGTGCGGCAGTTGCTGACTGATTGTGGCTATCAGGAAGTGATCAACTTCGCCTTTGTCGAAGAAGCCTGGGAGCGAGACCTCGCCGGCAACGAGCACTTGATCCGGCTGGCCAATCCGATCGCGAGTCAGTTGAGCGTCATGCGCTCGTCGCTGCTTGGCGGGCTTCTGGCCAACGTGGCGACGAACCTCAGACGTCGACAGAGCCGGGTTCGTGTCTTCGAAACGGGTCGCTGCTTCTTTCGCGATCCGCTGGGTGGTCCCGTTCCCGGGTTTCGCCAGCCATGGCGGCTCGCTGCGCTCGCCTACGGTTCGGTGCTGCCGGAACAGTGGGGCTGTACGACGCGCAATGTTGACTACTTCGATGTCAAGGGGGATCTGGAACTTCTGCTCGCGCCGCTTGCTGCTCGCTTCGAAGCGGCCACGCACCCGGCCCTGCACCCGGGGCGCAGCGCGCGGGTTCTGCTCGATGGGCAGGCGATCGGCTGCATCGGCGAACTGCATCCGCAATGGCAGCAGAAATTCGAGTTGCCGCTGCCACCGGTGCTGTTCGAGATCGACCTCGATCCGGTGCTGCAGGCTCGGCTGCCGCAATACGTCGAGGGCTCGCGCCAGCCCGTCGTCATCCGCGACATGGCAGTCGTCGTCGACCACGGGCTCGAGTTGCAGGAGCTGCTCGATGCCTTGAGCGCCCACCGACCGGCGATCGTCAATGACATTCGGCTGTTCGATGTCTACGTCGGGCGCGGTGTCGAGGTTGGCAAGAAAAGCCTTGCCTTCCGCATAGTGATGCAAGATACTCGCAAGACCTTGCTTGAGGCTGAAGTGGACGCCGCCATGCAGCAGTTGGTGGCCTATCTGCGGCAGGTGTTTGCAGCGCAGCTTCGCGTCTGAGAAGGGATGGGAATGACGCTGACCAAGGCGGAACTGGCCGACTTGCTGTTCGACAAGGTCGGTCTCAACAAGCGCGAGGCCAAGGACATGGTCGAGGCGTTTTTCGAAGAAATCCGAAACGCACTCGAACGGGGCGACGGGGTCAAGTTGTCCGGGTTTGGCAATTTCCAGCTGCGGGACAAGCCGCAGCGCCCAGGTCGAAATCCTAAGACTGGCGAAGAAATCCCCATCACCGCACGGCGGGTGGTGACCTTCCACGCCAGTCAGAAACTGAAGGCCGAGGTGGAGCACACCTACGATGGAAGCGAGTCATAGAGATCCGGCTCCGGAGCCGTTGCCGGCCATTCCCGCCAAACGCTACTTCACGATCGGTGAGGTGAGCGAACTCTGCGGCGTAAAGCCGCATGTCCTGCGCTACTGGGAGCAGGAGTTCGCGCAGCTTCGACCGGTGAAGCGACGTGGCAACCGCCGTTACTATCAACACCACGAAGTCCTGCTCGTTCGACGTATCCGCGAGTTGCTCTACAGTCAAGGCTTCACCATCAGCGGCGCCCGAAATCGCCTGGAAGATGCCGAGGTCGAGGTGGCGGCCAAGGCCTCGGCGTTGACGCTCGAGGAGGTGCGCGTCGAACTGCTGAGCATCGCCGAAATCCTGCGACCCTGAGTCGCGGGCTCGTTTTCGGTTATAATCCCGCGCTCGTCGGGGCGTGGCGCAGCCTGGTAGCGCACTTGCATGGGGTGCAAGGGGTCCCGAGTTCGAATCCCGGCGCCCCGACCATTTGAATCAGTCAGTCGCAACGATGAAACGACCGGCCACGAGCCGGTCTTTCGTTTCCCCTTTGCCGTTCCTGCGGGCTTGCCAGTCCCCTGCGCTCAGTGGCCGGAACGGGACTCCAGCGCCTGTCTTCGCCGCCGGCGCCAGGCGGCAAGCTGCAGCAGGAGCGGCCAGCGATAGAGAGTCAGGTGATAGAGGACGCGTGAGGTTTCGGTCCAGCGGCTGTGCCATTCCATCATCCGGCCATAGTACTCGATGCGCTGCACTCGGCCCTCGTGGTACAGCAGCTCGATCTCGTCCTGGCTGAGCAGGAACGCTGGCGAGTACGACTGGATCGACTCGTCGTAGGTCGTCTTCAGAATGACGAGGACCTCATCGCGTCGCAGGCACAGGTTGGCGGCGACGACCCGGTCGTCGAACAGGTACTCGAAGACGACGGCCTCGCCGCGCGTCGCCGCGTACTCCAGCAAGCGGCGGTAGAACTTCCCTTGTGCGTTGTCGGGATGAATGGCGGTACCCCGCTCCGCCTTCCAGCCGGCGCTCTCGAGTGCGCCATAACGTTCGATTGCCGCCGCCATGTCCCGCGGCTGGTCGAAGACGCGAAGTCTTCCGCTGATCCCCTCTGCAGCCAGCCGGTTCCTCTGCTTGCGCATGTTCTGGCGGAGGTTCTTGCCGCGCTGGCTCCAGTACTCGGCAAAACTTCCCTGCAGCTCGGTCCAGGCCGTGCGGATGTAGTCGCTGCTTTGGCTGTCGGCGCTGTCGGGCGGACGCGCGGCGTGCAGTGGATCGATCTGCGTGACCGACAACAGGAGACAGGGGCCGAGCGGTCCGCGAATCAGGCTGCGTGCGAGGTCGAGCAGCGGCAGTGTGTCATCGGCCACCCAGGCGCCGAGGGGCAGCTGTGATGGCTGGAAAGTCTGCCAGCCGGCGGCGGAGGTTCGCAGAAGCAGGAACATTGCCACGATTTTCTGCCCCTGTCGGCCGACCAGCAGCCTTTCCCGGCCCGTACCAAATGAGTCGAGGGCAGCCGCGATGGCGTCGGAAGCGAGGAAGGGCAGACCTCCGCGCCGCAGGTTCAAGCGGTCCCAGTCGGCAGACGGGCCGTGCTCCTGCTGCAGCACTGCTGCCGGCAGGTTCTGCCAGGCAACTGCGAGTGATGATGGCATCTTCGGGTGCACCTTTCTATTTCTGGCCCGCGCCGCCCGCTGGAGTTTGGCCCTCTGACGACAGCAGAGCGAGCGTCGCGAGCGCCGTGCGTGCCACGTCAGCTTCGCTCAGGTCCTGGTGGCAGAGCAGTTGCAGCACGTGCTGGCTCCAGGAAGGTCCGACGTCGTCCGCCAGGACGGGCGTGTCGGGCCAGATCCGGTCCCAACGAAAAACCGGCAGAGCCAATGCCCGCAGGCTGTGATACACACGGTCGGCGTCGTTGACCCAGAGCGGAAAGACGTAGGGAACGGCGTCGTCGGCCAAGTGGGGGTAGAGGGGGAATGCTCCCTCGATCTGGCGGAAATGCCGTGCGTAGGCGGCATAGTTGGCTCGGCGGCGAGCGATGATTCGTCCGCGTGGCAACAGCTTCTGCAGCGCGACCGCGGTCGATGCGGGTGTTCGCTTGATCCGCGCCATGTCACAGGCGAGCATCATGTCGGGCGGGGCCGTCGACTCCTCGAGTGGCTGCGCAGCCCTGGTACGGTGGATCCGATTCTTGAGCGCGAAAAGCCCGGCCAGAAGCCAGCGGGTACCCGCCAGGCGGCCGAAAGTCACAGCCGACTCCAGCACGTCGGCCCAGGCCTTGAGCTCCGCTCTCAGACCCTGTGGCGTGAGGTGTGGAGAAACGATCGGCCTCATTGCCGAGGCCAATACACCCCCTTCGGGGACCGGGAAGAACTTCGACAGACTGGCGGTCGCGAAGTCGCCCCAGGTGCCCACCGGCCGCTCGCCGGCACTGCCGAAATAGCAGTGGGCACAGTCTTCGATCAGCGCAATCTGCCGCGCATCGCACCATTGACGCACCTCTCTCAGCGATCGTGCAAGACCGAAATAGTGCGACACCAGCATGGCCTTCGCGCGCCCCGCAGTTGCGGCATCGATCGTTCCGAGTTGCGGCAGGCCGTCGGCGCGGATGCCGAAATAGGCTACCCGCAGGCCGGCCAGAATCACCGGAGCCACCATCGTCGGGCAATGGTAGCTGGGAATCAGGACCAGACTGCCCGGGCTCAGGCGCAACTGCAGCAAGGCAAGGTAGATCGCTGCCCGGCCGCTGGTTGTCAGGCAGTTGTCGGCGATATCGTCGATGCTGTGTACGCCAGGCAGACGCCGTGAGCCGGCAAAGCTCGACCAGTCGAGCAAGGGTGTGCGGGGCAGTTGTCCCGTTCCTCCACCGGCCGTCACGCGCCGCTCCGACACCGTGTCGCTTTCCAGCCAGCGTCCCCAGGTGCCCAGGCTGCCGACGCCCGCCGCATGGCGCGGCGTTGACTGCCGTCGCGCCGACCCGGGCTGACCGATCGGTGGCGTGGCGGTAGGCTGATGGCTCTCCGGCGGAGGCAGTCAGAGGCTCTTGGGATGTGTGGCATGGAGGCGGTGGTGGGCCGGGGTGGACTCGTTCGCGAGCGGTGCCTGACTTGGAACGGCGCTCAGACGATGATCTCGACGCATGCGGGATGACCGAGGAAACTCTGTGGGCTGGCGGAGAAGCCGTACGCACCGGACTGGAAGATGACCACCAGATCGCCCGGTTGCGCATCGGCCAGCGGCATGCGATCGGCCAGCAGGTCGAGCGGCGTGCACAACGGGCCAACGACCGAAGCCGCGATGCTGGTCGGCGCACCGATCCGGTTGCCGATCGTCACCGGGTAGTTCTTGCGGATCACCTGGCCAAAATTGCCTGAGGCCGCGAGATGGTGATGCAGCCCACCATCAACGACGAGGAAGATCTGACCGCGTGACAGCTTGCGATCGATGATCCGGGTGACGTAGATGCCGGCCTCGCCGACGAGATAGCGACCGAGTTCGATGACCAGACGGGCAGCCGGCAACTCCCGTGCCGCGCGATCTGCGATCACGGCCAAGCCGCCGGCGACCGTCGCCAGATCGAGGCGATTCTCGCCCGGGAAGTAGGGAATGCCAAAACCGCCACCCAGATTGAGGAAGCGTACGTCTGCTGGCGCGAAGCGAGCGAGCTTGAGGGCCAGTTCGTAGCTCTTGCACTGCGCTTCGACGATCGCTTCGGCACGCAGGTTCTGCGACCCGGCGAAGAGATGAAAACCCTCGAAAGCCAGCCCGCTGCGGCCGATCTCGGCGAGGAGTTCCGGCACCTGTTCGGCGTCCACCCCGAATTGCCTGGCTCCGCCCCCCATCTTCATGCCCGAACTCTTCAACTCGAAGTCCGGATTGACGCGGACGGCAACGCGTGCGGCGCAACCGGTATCGCTGCTGATCGCAGCCAGTTCTGGAATCTCGCGCGGCGATTCGATGTTGATCAGGATGCCGGCGGCAACTGCCTGTCGCAGTTCGCCAGGACCCTTTCCCGGTCCGGCAAAACTGATCTCAGCTGGATCGGCGCCGGCATCGAGGGCCACCCGGAGTTCCCCGGCCGAGGCGACGTCGATGCCGTCGACGAGTCTCGCCATGTGGCAGACGAGAGCGGGCATCGGGTTGGCCTTCATGGCATAGTGCAGCTTCAAGCCGGCAGGCAACGACGAGCGCAGCTCCGTCACCCTGGCTGCCAGCAGTCGCCTGTCGTAGGCGTAAAAGGGCGTTCGGCCGACCCGTGCGGCGAGGCGGCTGAGTGGCACGCCGCCGATGACGAGTTCGCCGTCGAGGACCGGAAACTGGTGCATCGGCGCGTGTGCAGGGTGGGTTCGTTCGCTGTTGGTCACCGGTGGCTGGCCTTGCAGGGTTGTCGGATCGTCGCGGGCTGCTGGTTCGCGCCCGGTCTTGCCAATCGGGCCCACGCACACCTCAGACGCCGGCCGTGCCGATGGGGAAGTCCGAAGTCCATCAGGGCGAGTCGGCGGTGAGCGGGGTCGTCGCCGCGCAGGCCACTGCGGCGGGCAGGAACTCGGCTGCCAGACTCTTGCGGTCGAGCTTGCCGTTGGGGTTGCGCGGCAGGGGGCCGTGCCGCGGGCTGACTCCCGCCGGCACCATGTAGGCGGGCATTCTCTGGCGACATGCGGCCAGCAGCCGCTCGCAGTCGAGGTGGTCGCCGCTGGCGGGAGTGGCGATCAGCTGAATCGCCTGGCCAAGCGTCGGGTGGTCGACGCCGAAGGCCACACACTCACCGACCAGGCGCGTCGCATAGACGATTTCCTCAACCTCGGTCGGACTGACCCGGTAGCCGGATGTCTTGATCATTTCGTCTCGCCGGCCAATGAAATAGAGGAAGCCCTCTTCGTCCATCCGGACCGTATCGCCGGAGAAGACGGCGATCTCCGGCAGTACCAGGCCGGCATCGCGACCGGCCACGCCGGCCGGCAGGGCTTTGTAGCGCTCGCTGGTCTTTTCCCGGTCGTTCCAGTATCCGAGCCCGACGAGCGCACCGCGATGGACCAGTTCACCCGGCTCGTTGGCGACGCAGGGCGACCCGTCCTCCCGCAGAACCAGGATCTCCGCATTGGGGATCGCTCTGCCGATCGAATCGGGCCGCCGGTCGACCTCCTCAGGAGGCAGGAAGGTCGACCGGAATGCCTCGGTCAGGCCGTACATCAGGTAGGGTTTGCTGTTCGGCAACCGGGCCCGCAGTGCGGCCAGGGTCTCGCGCGGCATGCGGCCGCCGGTGTTGGCGAAATAGCGCAACCGCTCGCTGATGACCGCCGGCCACTCGATCTGCGACAACTGGATGTACAGCGGCGGCACGGCCGTGAGTCCGCTGACCCGCTCGCGCGCCATTGCCTTGAGGACGTCCTGCGGCAGCAAATAGTTCAACAGGACGACGCGGGCGCCGACGTGGAAGGCCGTCGTCAGCTGGCTGAAGCCGGCGTCGAAGGACAGCGGCAGGGCTGCCAGCAGGGTGTCGTCGGCGTTGTTCTCGAGGTATCCGGCAACGCTGATGGCACCGGCAACCATGTTGCGGTGCGAGAGGACGACACCTTTCGGTTTTCCCGTGCTGCCCGAGGTGTACAGGATCGCCACCATGTCGGTGTCGATGACCCGGTGACCCCCTTGCGCAGGGGCCTGCAGCAGTTCGTCCCAGTCGATCCGGGCGAGCGGGCTGCCGCTGCTGGCCGAGGCCCGGCTGTTGACGACGATCAGATGGCGCAGGTCGTGACATGAGGACAGTACGGGCGTCAGCAGGGCGAGGCGTTCGCTGGAGCTGACCAACGCGCGAACGTTGCAGTCGCGCATGATGTAGGCGACCTGCTCCGCCTTGAGCAGTGGATTCAGCGGCACGAAGACGCAGCCGGCGGCGGCGGCACCGAAACTGGCGACGACCGTCTCCAGGCGCTTCTCGAGGTAGATGGCCACCCGTTCGCCGCGTTCCAGGCCCAGCTCCAGTAGACCGCTGGCAAAGCCGTTGACCGCGCACTGCAGTTCGCCGTAACTCATCGACTGAGCGCCACAACCCAGCGCCGAAGCGTCAGGCTGGCGACTTGCCGAGCGGCGGATCAGGTCGGGGAGCAGACTGGCATCGTTCATCTTGGCGGTGTCGGGGGCTGGTCGTGGAGTCGAATTCTAACCAGAAGAGGCCTGCTGACCGTGAAATTGTTGCCACTGCGGCGGAGACTTCGAGCGCCGGCGGCGTCAACGGTCGTTCCGGCCCTGGGGGATCGGCCGTGACCACCGCTTGGCCGCAGCGCATGCCACCCAGCGCTCGTAGAGGCGCCTTGGCGGCTGCCTTGGCGTTGCCACGCCCAGCCGGGTTGGCGGCATGAGCTCGTTGTCGACGGCATGCTCGGTCGGCGATGCTGCGCCAGCAGCCATTCCGCGAGAAATCGTGCTGTAAGGATGGGGTAAGGAGTGAGCCCTATGCTCGCGGGCGCAGTCCACATCAACACAGGCTGTCCACCCAAAACAAGGAAGGAAGACACATGGCCAACGACGACATCGTTGCACGGATTGAAGCCAATCCCAAGTACCACGAGCTGGTCCGCAAGCGCACGAGCTACAGCATCTTCATGTCGATTCTGATGATCATCGCCTATTACGGCTACATCCTGCTCATCGCCTTCAACAAGGAGTGGCTGGGCACGCCGCTGGCTCCGGGGATGGTGATGACGATCGGCATCCCGCTGGGGGTTGGCGTGATCGTATTCACCATCGCCATCACCAACGTCTATGTGCGCAAGGCGAACTCGGATTTCGATGAGATGACCGCCGAAGTGATCAAGGAGGCCAACCAGAAATGATCAGCCAATCGATGCGTCATGCCCTCTTTCTCGCCGCGGGCGTGCTGGCCGTTGGTGGCGTCTTCGCCGCCGGAGCCGATCTCGGCAACACCACCAAGCAGGCGACGAACTGGGTGGCGATTGCCATGTTCGGCATTTTCGTCGCCGTCACGCTGGGCATCACCAAATGGGCAGCGGCACGGACGAAGTCCGCCGCCGATTTCTACACCGCCGGCGGTGGCATCACCGGTTTCCAGAATGGCTTGGCGATTGCTGGCGACTACATGTCGGCGGCGTCGTTCCTGGGCATCTCCGGGCTGGTCTTTGCCAATGGTTTCGACGGGCTGATCTTCTCGATCGGCTGGCTCGTCGGCTGGCCGGTGATCACCTTCCTGATGGCCGAACGCTTGCGCAATCTCGGCAAGTTCACCTTTGCCGACGTCGCCGCCTACCGCTTTGCCCAGATTCCGATGCGGACCTTTGCCGCCACCGGTTCGCTGGTCGTCGTGGCCTTCTACATGATTGCCCAGATGGTCGGCGCCGGTCAGCTGATCAAGGTGCTGTTCGGTCTCGAGTACACGGTTGCGGTGATCATCGTCGGTGCGCTGATGATGTGCTACGTTCTGTTCGGCGGCATGACGGCGACCACCTGGGTGCAGATCATCAAGGCCATCATGCTGCTGACCGGTGCCACCTTCATGGCGCTGGCCGTGCTCTTCCAGTTCGGCTTCAATCCCGAGGCGCTGTTTGCCAAGGCGGTCGAGGTGCATGCCAAACACGGGGCGATCATGGCTCCCGGTGCGCTGATCAAGGATCCGGTCTCGGCGATCTCGGTCGGCATGGCGCTGATGTTCGGTACCGCAGGCCTGCCGCACATCCTGATGCGCTTCTTCACCGTGCCCAGTGCCAAGGAAGCCCGCAAGTCCGTCGGCTGGGCGACGACCTGGATCGGCTATTTCTACATCCTGACCTTCATCATCGGTTTCGGCGCCATCGTCATGCTGACGCAGGACCCAGCGGCCTACTACGTGCCGAAGATGGTCGATGGCGTGCAGGCGGTCGGCGCCGACGGCAAGCCGGTCTGGGACGGCCTGCGCGGCGGTGGCAACATGGCCGCCATCCACCTGTCGAACGCGGTCGGTGGCAACGTCTTCCTCGGCTTCATCTCGGCAGTCGCCTTCGCGACGATCCTGGCGGTGGTTGCCGGTCTGACGCTGTCCGGAGCTTCGGCCGTCTCGCATGACCTGTATGCGACGGTGTTCAAGCACGGCAACGCCGATTCCGCGTCCGAGTTGCGCGTCTCGAAGATCACCACCGTCTGCCTCGGCATCGTCGCGGTCTTCCTCGGCATCGCCTTCGAGAAGGAGAACGTCGCCTACATGGTGATGCTCGCCTTCGCCATCGCCTGCTCGGCCAACTTCCCGGTGCTTTTCATGTCGGTGTTGTGGAAGGACTGCACGACCAAGGGTGCCGTCGCCGGCGGAATCGTCGGTCTCGTCCTTTCGGTGGGGCTGACCATCCTCTCGGCTTCGGTCTGGGAGGCGGTGCTGAAGAACCCGAAAGGGAGCGCCTGGTTCCCCTACTCGTCGCCGGCACTGTTCTCGATGACCGCTGCCTTCGTGGTGATCTACCTGGTGTCGAAGATGGACAACAGCGCGCAGGCCAAGCTCGAGCGGTCGTTGTACCCGGCACAGAAGGTCCGCTCGGAAACCGGACTCGGAGCCGCGACGGCCTCGGGTCACTGAGCGGGGCAAAGCCCCAGGGTCGTGGCTGAGTAGTCAGTCAGCCACGGCGCGGGCCCGGCAGTGGCAGCGGGGCGCTTCGGCGCTTTCCTGCCACGGCCGGGCCTTTTCTCGACTGGCCGTCGGCCTGTCGTCGCCATCCTGATGCGGGCGATCGGCAAGGTTGTCACCTGCCCGCTGCGGGTGGCCGCGCCCGCAGCATCGGGCTGTACGGCAAGCCCGTTGCGGAGGTAGACTGCGGGCTCACCGCAGTCGCCTGCGGCAAGGCCTGCCGTGGCTCGCACCATGACATCGCCTCATCCGACCCACCAGCAGCGAAGGGAAGAAGATGCAGACCAGTTTTGCCGACGGAATCCTCAATATCGCCATCACCGGGCCGCTGATCCGGATCGATTTCGGCACTGCGACGCCGACGACCAACGCAGAAGGAAAGCAGGAAGTTCACCTGACGCCGACGCAGCAGGTGGTCATGCCGCTGGAGGGCTTCGTCCGTTCTTTCGGACTGCAGGAACAGATCGTCCGCAAGTTGATCGCCGACGGTGTGATCAAGGTCCAGGCGCCGCCACCGGCATCGGACCTGGTCAACACTTCGGGCCTGACACAGTAGGTGGGCCACGGGTCGATCGGCGGTGTTCGAGGTCGTCCTGGTTCACCCCGAGATCCCGCCGAATACCGGTAACGTCATCCGACTCTGCGCCAACGCCGGGGCACGGCTGCATCTGGTCCAGCCACTTGGCTTCGAGCTCAGCGAGTACCGATTGCGGCGCGCTGGCATGGACTATGCGGAACTCACCGCGGTCTGCGTGCATGCCGACTGGGCGAGTTGCAGCGCGCGGCTGGCAGAACTTTCACCGGGCGCGCAGCGCTTTGCGCTGACCACCAAGGGCCGCACGCACTTCGCCACCGTCGGTTTCCGCGCCGGCGACGTACTCGTTTTCGGCTGTGAGACGAGCGGTCTGCCGGCCGGCATCCTCGCCGAGTTTTCTGCAGATCGACGCCTGCGGCTGCCGATGGTTGCCCACAACCGCAGCATCAACCTGTCGAACGCGGTTGCCATCACCGTTTATGAGGCCTGGCGACAGATCGGCTACCGCGGTGCCGGTTGAGCGGCACGGAACGGGAGCCTGCTAGGCGTCCTCGAAGACGATGTCGCGCTGCATCAGCGCCGCGACCCCTTCGATTGGGCTCATGCTGCCGTCGAGCAGGGTGCACACCCAGTCGGTGATCGGCATGCGGACTCCGAGCGTTGCCGCGCGGCGCTGCACTTCGCGTGCTGCTGGAACGCCTTCGGCGACCTGCCCGAGTTGCTCGGTGATCTGATCGAGTGGCTTGCCCGCGGCGAGCATCAGGCCGACACGTCGATTGCGCGAGAGGTCGCCGGTGCAGGTCAGGATCAGGTCGCCCATTCCCGAAAGGCCCATGAAGGTTTCGGGCCGGCCGCCCAGAGCCCTGCCGAAGCGGGTGATCTCGTGCAGACCACGGGTGAGGAGCGCGGCGCGCGCGTTCATCCCCAGCCCGAGGCCATCGCAGACGCCGGTGGCGATCGCCATCACGTTCTTCACTGCTCCGCCGACTTCCGCGCCGATGACGTCGTCGCCGGCATAGATGCGCAGGCGAGGCCGGCGCAGACGAGCGGCGCAGAAGAGCGCGAAGTCGGCGTCGGTCGAGGCAATTGTGACCACGGTCGGGAGCCCGCGCGCCAGTTCCTCGGCAAAGCTCGGCCCGGTCAGGGTGCCGCACAGACGCTCGCCCAGGACTTCCTGCACGACCTGATGCGGCAGCAGTCCGGTGTCCCGTTCGAGACCCTTGCAGACCCACAGGAAGGGCGTTGCGCTCTCGCCGTCCCGCAGGTGCTGCAGCGTGTTGCGCAAACCGGCGAGAGGCGCTGCGACCAGGATCAGGTCGGCATGGCGCGTCGCTGCACCGACGTCAGCCGTGGCAGTCAGTGCTGGCGGGAAGCGATGACCCGGCAGGTAGCGCGTGTTCTCGCGCTCGCTTTGCAGGCGACGAACCTGTTCGGCATCGCGCGCCCAGAGGATGATCGAATGCGCATCGGCAAGAGCTATGGCGAGCGCGGTACCCCAGGCACCTGCTCCGAGAACGGTGATCTGCATGGCGCTTCCTCCTTCAGGTCAGACTGGCAGGGCGAGCGCTGACGCCGCCGCCAGGCGCCGCCAGCTTCGGTGTTGTCTGCAGCAACGCCGGCGAAAAGACCTCGGTCACCAGCACCGACTGTGTGCCGAAACCGAACTGCGAACGGCGTGCCCAGAGCGTTTGCGGGCCCACCCCAGGAAACTCGAGTGCCTGCACGGCCGGAACGAACAGCGCGTGCCGGCGGTCGAGCCGCCTGAATTTCATCGGCCCGCGGCTGAAGCCGACATGGGCAAACAGCAACGCGCCGAGCGAACGCTCGCCAAGCCGCGCCAGCCAGCGGGTCAGCGGACCGCGCGGCTGGCAGGGCAGGACGGTATGCGCAAAGACGACGATGCGGCCGTCGCAGCTCAGTGCCACCTCGCGGACCCAGGCCAGCACGGCGGGCGGCAGTCCGAGCGCCTGCGCCTCATCGGCCGTCGGTTGGCAACGCTGCTGACGCAAAAGGCGCACGGCGAAACGCCCGCGCGACTGGATGCGTGCCGTCAGCGAACCGCGGTCACGCAGCCAGGGCAGGAACGGCGCGCTGTCGCCCGTGCGCGTGATACGGTCGCGCCATTGCGGCCCGCCTGCCGCGCTCATTCGCCGGGGTGCAGCCGGCAGAAGCGGCGCTCTGTCGAGCCAGTTGCGTTGGAATCTGCCCGCCGTACCCGGAGAGGGGCGGCGGGCGTTGCGGGTCCCATCGAGGGTCCTCGACGCTTTCTGATCATGGCGCCGTCGACTAGCGTGGTGCCGGCGACTTCTCGATGCCGGCGATGCGGGTTCCCGGTCTGATCCCCTTGTCAGCAAACCAGCCGAGGTTCATTTCGAGGGCGAAGCTCGCTGCCTTGGCTGCGCAATGGTTGGTCTCGCTCTCCGGTTGCATGTCCTCGATGTTCAGGATGTGGCCATCCCGGTCGAGAAAGGCCACCGAAAGGGGCACGTAGGTGTTGCGCATCCACATGCAGTGGCGCTCTGGCTGGCGAAAGACGAACAACATGCCCTGACCAGCGGGCAGGCTGCGACGATGCATCAGGCCTTGCATGCGTGTCGCATCGTTGGCGGCAACTTCGGCGTCGATCCGGTACATGCCTGCACTCAGTTCGATACGCGGCATCTGTGCCAGTGCGGAGGAAGCCAGGAGCGGCACGGCGAAGGCGCCGGAGCAAAGCATGCTGCGTATCCACATCTCGTAGATCCTCACCGATCCGCCGCCGCGGCAGCTCCTCCCGCGTCACCCCAGCTGTTTTCCTCGCGATCGCCGCTCGTCACTTTTTCACCGCCTTGCTCTGAACCTTGTCCTGCGCTTTCGTCGCCGGACGGGGTTTGGCTGCCATCGCCGGCTTGTCGGTCGTGACCGTTCCGGTCTTTCCTGTCCCAGCTGCCCGTGGTGATCGATCGCCAGCGGGTTTCGGCTTGCCGGCGGCCGTCCTCGCCGGTTGTTCGGCGGCTGCCGGTTTGGCCGGGGTCTTCGCGCCTGCTTTCGGTGGCGCTCCGACGGCAGTTCCGAAGCTCACCTCGTCGTCCTCGTGTTCGGCCGCTTTGGGTACTGCCGGGACCCCGGAAGCGGGCCAGGCGAGCGCGACGCTGAGGCAGGCGATTGGCCAGAAACGAGGTCTTCGGCAGCATTCGCTGTTCAATGGTTGCTCCTCATTCGGGTTTTGTCTGGAGCGGGATGCCGCGGGCGCCGCTCGTCGACGCCCGCCGATTCCTGGCCACGTCAAGCTCCCGCGCACGCTGTCTCCGCGCAACGGTGGTTCAATGGCTTGTCCCCTCGGACCTGCTTATTTTATTCCACACGTTGTACTTTCCGACCGGTTTCCTTGCCGGTATGCGCTTGACTTCGCGCAGGTTCCTGGCGTCGATCACCAACAGCGCACCCTCCATCTCCCAAAGGCTGGCCAGAGCGTAACGGCCATCGCGGGTGAATTCGACGTGTGCCAGCGTCTGCCCCGGTTCAGCCCGGATCTGGGCCACGACCTCGAGGCTCTGCTTGTCGATCACCTGCAGGACGTTCCGGTTTTCCTTGCTCATCATCGAATCGGTGAAGGCGTAGCGCGAGTTCTCGTGACTGCGCAGGAAGAAGCCGGGGCCCAGGGTCGGGATCTGCTTCACGGTTTCGTATGTCTCGAGGTCGATCACCGTCACCAGTCCGGCATTGAGGTTGGGCGAGGCCATGACCGTCCGCTCGCGGCCGGCGGGGTCTTTCCACTTCCAGGTGATGCCCGATCCCAGGTGCGGCATTCCGGGCAGATCGAGTTCGGCGACCTTCTTTCGACCGTCGAGGAAGATCACCTGCCCCTTGGTCGCCGAACGCGATGAACCGAGAATCTCGTCATAGCTCTGGGTGAAGAAGAAATCGTCGAGGTAGTCGGTGAGCAGTGTCCGCCGGGGGTGGAACATGCCCGGTTTGAACGCGCCCTCCTTGTACTGGAAATCATGCACCAGGCCTTCGGCGACCGGCTCGGCTGCAGGATCGTAACTCAGTTCCCAGGCCTCGGGAACGTCCTTCAGCGCAACGACGAAGCTCTTTCGCGGTGCCGCATCATAGACTGCCGAGACGCGCGAGGTCTTGTTGCCGGCTGCGTTCCAGGTCGGAATGATCCTTGCCAGCGAGAGATCGGCTGCGTCGAGGACGACCAGACTGTGCGGCAGGTAGTTGGCGACGAGGACCCACTTGCCATCGCTGGAGACGGCTGCATTGCGCGTATTGAGCCCCGCACGCACCTCGGCGACGACGACGAGGTTGTAGAGGTCGAACTTGCTGATCCAGCCATCGCGCGAAGCGAAATAGACGAAGCGGCCATCCGGCGAGAACTTCGGCCCGCCGTGCAGGGCGTAACGACTCGGGAAGCGGTGCAGACGTTCCAGTTTGTCGCCGTCGAGCACCGAGATGTGATGGTCGCCGGTCTCGACGACGATGAAGAGGTTCAATGGATCGGCACCCTTGAGCCCACGGCCCGGTCGCGCCGGCAGGCGGGCAGCGGCCGCGTCGACGACATGCGAGCCGCGGATCTCCTTCTCCCCCCAAACTGGGGCAGGAACTACGGGTGTGTAGATCCACTCCGCCAGCTGCCGCAGTTCGTCGGCGTTCAGTTTGTCGGCAAAACCCGGCATCTGCGTCGCCACGCGCCCGTCGCGGATGACGTTGAGCGCTTCCGGCTTGCGCAAACGTTCCAGGTTTTCCGGCAACAGCGCCGGGCCGACGCCACCCAGGCGCGTCTCGCCGTGGCACGCGGCGCAGTGCTCCTGGTAGCGCGTTTCTACGTCGCCAGCGGCGGCGCTGCCGGCCACGGCGACGAGAGCGGCGATCAGGCATGGCCAGGAAAGGCGGTGCAGCAAGCTCATGGGGCCCTCCGGATGGTGACGGTGCGGCTGCTGGCCGCCCGCTCGGCATTCATGGCGACGCCGACCTCAGCGTCGTCGAGATAACAGCCGGGATCCTCGGCCCACGGGTCGCCCGTCAGCTGCTGCGCGCGGACGCGCGTGTTGCCGTTGCAGATGTCGAAGTGCACGCATTCGCCGCAGCGCCCGCCGACCTGGCGCGGGAAGCGCTTGAGGCCCGCCAACAGCGGATCGGAGAGGTCCATCCAGATTTCGGAGAAGGGGCGCTGGCGAACATTGCCGAGTGTGTAGTGCCACCACATGGTGTCGGGATGCACGTTGCCCAGATTGTCGATGTTGGCGACGTTCACCCCTGAGGAGTTGCCCCCCCATTGCACGAGCCGTGCACGAATGTTCGCTGCCCTTTCCGGGAAGCGCCTGTTGACCCAGTGCAGGAAGTAGACGCCGTCGGCGTCGTTGTTGCCGCTGGTGAATTCCTTGCGCAGGCCGCGTTCCTGGTACTGCCAGCAGGTTTCGAAGAGCAGGTCCATCGCCCAGCGCGTCAACTGGTGCTGGGCATCCTGGCGGCGGTTCTTGTTGCCGCGACCGGCGTAGTTGAGGTGCGAGAAGTAGAAGCGGTCGATTCCCTCTTCCTCGACCAGGCGCAGCAACTGTGGCAGGTCGTGCGCATTCTCCTGGGTCATCGTGAAGCGGACGCCGATCTTCAGGCCGAGGTCGCGACACAGGCGGATACCCTGCAGCGAGGCATCGAAGGCTCCGCTCATCTGCCGGAAACGATCATGGGTCGCGCCGATTCCGTCGAGCGACACGCCGACGTAATCGAAGTCGCAGCCGGCGATGCGATCAATGTTGGCGGAGTCGATGAGGGTGCCGTTCGACGACAGGCCGACGTAGAACCCGAGTGACTTGGCGTGGCGGGCGATGTCGAAGATGTCGGGTCGCAGCAGCGGCTCGCCGCCGGAGAGAATCAGTACCGGCACGCGAAAACGCCGCAGGTCATCCATCACGGCGAACACTTCTTCGGTTGTCAGTTCGCCGGGGAAATCCCTGTCGGTGGAAATCGAGTAGCAGTGCTTGCAGGTCAGGTTGCAGCGCCGAATGAGGTTCCAGATGACGACTGGCGCTGGCGGGTTGTGCTTCGGCCCGGCTGGACGCGGTGCCGAGAGTTCCTGCATGAATTGCGAGATGCGAAACATCCAGTGGCCCCCAGATCAAATCCCGCAATTAGAGAGTAGTGACGGCCGGCTGGCGTTGACGTGGATCAAGCGCCTGCCAGCGCCGGCGTCGGCACCACGACCCGGGCGGCAGAGCAGCCGCAGCGTCCTTGCCGAACGCTGCGCTGCCTGTCAGGGCGGAGAACGCCAGTCCCCTTCAGCCAAAAGCTCCGGCCTGTGTGTAGGCCATGACGCTGAACACGGCCCCGGTGCCGCCGAGCACCACCATCAAGCCATAGAAGATGTTGCGCATCCGCTTGCCCTTGAGAATCAGGCTGACAGCGCCCATGACGAGGCAGACCTGCAGAAAGAAGGTGGCGATGTCGAAGGTGTCCCCGGCGGCGCCCAGCATCTTGGCTTCCGCTTCCCATTCGCGGGCGCCCTTGACGGCGCCGAGCTTGCCGTCCTCTTCCAGTACCCAGTTCTCCTGCCCGACGGCGGCCGAGCCGAGGAGGATCTCCTTGCGCTCCTTCTTGTAGCGGGCGATGTCATTGTCGAGCGTCGCCATCAGGGTGCCCATGCGGGCTTCGCTCTCGGGAGGAATCACGCGCGACTCGATGAGTATCCGCAGCATGTCGCGCTGCCCTTCGACCAGTGACTGCTTGATGCCCTTTGCCTGAAACCAGTCGAAGGCGTTCGCCTTCTGGTTGTGAGCGATGATTTCGTCATCCCCGTACTTGCCGGCTCCGAGATCGTTTATTGCCAGCACTGCTGCCAGAACGGCCAGTGTCAGGCCACAGAGCACCTCGAAGGTGTTGGACTTCTCGCTTTCATCACTCATCGTGCGTCCCCTCTCTTGGTCATGTTCTGAAGGGCGAATTGTAGCCAACTGCTCATGGCTGGTGGCGGAGCCCCGGCAAGGTTTGCGGCATGGCCGGCCCGTTGTGCTCGGCCGCCAACTCGTCGGGCAGACGGGGCGCCGAATCGCGCGATGCGCGCTTCGAGTTCCTCGACAGGCCGCCGCAGTTCGTCCAGAACGAACACCGGACTCGCGCTCAATACGCCCTGCAGGGCGTCGTGCAACGCCTCGCGGCTGGCCTTGAGGCGCCGGCTGGCGAGTGTGCGGAGCTCTTTCGGCGCCTGCCCCTTGACGACCCCTTGCCCATCGCCCGGCGATCTGCCTCCGGGTCGGGGCGGCAGGTCACTCAATGGCCGAGCGAACTGACGACCTGCGAGAAAGTCTGCGCGATCTCCTCGGTGGCGGAGGTGAGGCCGAGTTGCCGGTCGATCTGCGCGAGCGAGAAGACGCCACAGAGCACGTGGTGGTCTTCGTCGTCGTGGTCCACCACCAGGCAGAACGGCGAGCCGAGTTCGCGCAGGGCGGCGAGGACGTTGCCCACCCGAGCCGCGCCGACGTCGCGCAGGTGCATGACCTCGGCATCGTCATGCTTGCTCACCATGACGTCACCAACCACCAGCTCGGCTGGTTTGACGCCCAGCCGGTGTGCCGCCGCCAGCGGCCGGTGACCCCTCGTTCCGGCTTCGGTGACGATGCCCAGAAGGTGCCTCTGCTCGTCGGCCACCAGCAGGTAGTGCGCGTGGCTGAGTGCCATGATCCTGTTGGCGTCTTCCAGCGAGGTGTCCCGGGTCACCGTGACCGGCGGCTGGCGGTGAAAATCGGTCATCACGGCCAGTGCCGGCGAATGGATGTCCACGGCCGGGCGGGGAGCGGTTCTCGGGAGGTAACAGGGGACGCCCCTCTGCAGTCGCGTCCACGGCAGGGGTTTGAAGCGCGTATCGGGCATGTGCGGTTTCCTCCGGCGTCTGTGATTGCAGAAGCATTAGAGCACCAATGTTTGCCCACTGGCAAGGCTGCCGCATCCGGACCCCGGTGGTTGTCTCCTGAGGCTGGGCAGCGGGTCGCAGGCGGCTGCCGCCGCCCGGCACCAGCAGCGCGATGAGGTCACAGCGCTGATGCGCCGGGCGAATGCGCCAGGCAGAATTGCGTCGGGCGAGTGTTGAAGGTAGTATCGATGCCGCGCGCCGCATGATGATCGGGATGCAGTCATCGTGCCGCTCAGGTGGCCCAGTGCGAACGGCACTCCCAGTTCCACCGCGGAGGCGAGTCGGCCCTTGGCTCGGGTCCGCCCATCAACTGCAACTTCCTCTACCGTTCCCAGAATGATTTCCGGCTTACTCAAGAAGATTTTCGGCAGCCGCAATGACCGGCTGATCAAGCAGTACATGCAGGTCGTGCGCAAGATCAACGCGCTCGAGGCGGCGACCAGTGCGCTGTCCGATGATGCACTGCGGGACAAGACGGCGCATTTCAAGGAGCGGGTCGCCAATGGCGAGACGCTGGATGCCTTGCTGCCGGAGGCCTTCGCCGTCGTCCGTGAGGCCGGCAAGCGAGCCCTCGGCATGCGCCACTTCGATGTCCAGCTGATCGGTGGCATGGTCCTGCACGATGGCAAGATCGCCGAGATGCGCACCGGCGAGGGCAAGACGCTGGTCGCGACGCTGGCTTCCTACCTCAACGCGCTGTCCGGCGAGGGCGTGCACATCGTCACCGTCAACGATTACCTCGCCAATCGCGATGCCGAGTGGATGGGGCGCCTGCACCGCTTCCTTGGCCTAACGGTCGGCGTCAACCTGTCGCAGATGCCGCATGACCAGAAGCAGGCGGCTTACGCTGCCGACATCACCTACGGCACCAACAACGAGTTCGGTTTCGATTATCTGCGCGACAACATGGTCTACTCGGCCGGCGAGCGGGTGCAGCGCAGACTGGCTTTCGCGATCGTCGATGAAGTGGACTCGATCCTCATCGACGAGGCGCGGACGCCGTTGATCATTTCCGGCCAGGCCGAGGACCATACCGACCTATATGTGCGGATGAACAGGGTCGCGCCACTGCTCAAGCGCTGCGCCGAAGAGAATGGCCCTGGCGACTACTGGGTGGACGAGAAAGGGCATCAGATCCTGATGACCGAGGATGGGCACGAGCATGCGGAAGAACTGCTTGCCAGTGCCGGGCTGCTGCCCGATGGCGGCAGCCTCTATGACGCTTCCAACATCCTGATGATCCATCACCTCTACGCCGCACTGCGGGCACACAACCTCTTTCTGCGCGATCAGCAGTACGTCGTGCAGAACGGCGAGGTGATCATCGTCGATGAGTTCACCGGTCGCCTGATGTCCGGGCGCCGTTGGTCCGACGGGTTGCATCAGGCGGTCGAGGCGAAGGAAGGGGTACGCATCCAGAACGAGAACCAGACACTGGCTTCGATCACGTTCCAGAACTATTTCCGCATGTACGGCAAGCTGTCCGGGATGACCGGGACGGCCGACACGGAAGCCTATGAATTCCAGCAGATCTATGGCCTGGAGACGGTCGTCATCCCGACCAACAAGCCGATGCGGCGGACCGACAACAACGACCAGGTCTTTCGCACCGCCAAGGAGAAGCACAGCGCGATCATCGCCGACATCCGCGGTTGCCGCGAGCGCGGCCAGCCGGTTCTGGTCGGCACGACGTCGATCGAGAACTCGGAACTGCTGTCGGCGCTGCTCGACCACGAAAAGCTGCCGCACCAGGTGCTCAACGCCAAGCAGCATGCGCGCGAGGCCGAGATCGTACGCGAGGCCGGCCGACCGGGGATGATCACCATTGCCACGAACATGGCCGGCCGCGGTACCGACATCGTCCTTGGCGGCAGCATCGAGAAGCAGGTGTCCGCGGTGCGTGACGACGAGGCGCTTGGCGAGGCCGAGCGCGAAGCACAGATCGCCACGATCCGGGCGCAGTGGCAGGTACTGCACGAGCAGGTCGTGGCGGCCGGCGGCTTGCACATCATCGGTTCCGAACGTCACGAATCCAGGCGCATCGACAACCAGTTGCGTGGTCGTTCCGGTCGCCAGGGGGACCCCGGCTCGTCGCGCTTCTACCTCGCCCTGGATGATTCGTTGCTGCGCATTTTCGCCGGCGAACGCCTGAAGGCGATCATGGAGCGTCTGAAGATGCCGGAAGGCGAGCCGATCGAGCATCCGCTCGTCTCGCGTTCGCTGGAATCGGCGCAGCGCAAGGTCGAGGCGCGCAACTTCGACATCCGCAAGCAGCTGCTCGAGTACGACGACGTTGCCAACGATCAGCGCAAGGTGATCTACTCGCAGCGCAACGAACTGCTCGAGACCGAGGACATCACGGAAACCATCACCGCCATGCGCGAAGGCGTGTTGCACGACAGCTTCCGCCTTTACGTGCCGGCTGACACGGTCGAGGAACAGTGGGATCTGCCGGGACTCGAAAAGGCGCTCGCTGCCGATCTGCAGATCATCCTGCCGGTGGGCGAGTGGGCGCGCGATGAGCCGAACCTGCGTGATGACGACATCCTGCGGCGGATCGTCGCTGCGGCGGCAGCCAGCTACGCCGCGAAGATCGATCTGGTGGGGGCCGAAATGTTCCACCAGTTCGAGCGCAACGTCATGCTGCAGAGCCTCGACACGCACTGGCGCGAACACCTGGCAGCGCTCGATCACCTGCGACAGGGCATCCATCTGCGTGGCTATGCGCAGAAGAACCCGAAGCAGGAGTACAAGCGCGAAGCCTTCGAACTCTTCCAGCGCATGCTCGACAGCGTTCGCGCCGACGTCACGCGCCTGCTGGTGACGGTGCAGGTGCGGGCGCAGGACGTCGAGGAAACCGCTCCGCATGCCGATGTGCAGAATGTCCGCTACCATCATGCGGACTATGATGAGGCGCTCGGCCAGGCGGCCGCGGCCGCTGGTGAAGCGGCTGCCGCCAGGCCGGCGCCGGCGGCGCACAAGGTCGGGCGCAACGAGCCGTGCCCCTGCGGCTCGGGGAAGAAATACAAGTACTGCCATGGCAAGCTGTCCTAGTTCCTGCACCGGCTGATCCGCAGCAGCGGAGCAGGGGCGCTGGCCAGCCGCGGTTGCTGGCGCCTGGCTCCGTGTCTGCCGCCGGTTCGCCTTTGCCAGCGAGGTCTTCATGCCCGTCAACTACCGTACTCCTGCCGCCGCCGAGCTGTTGCCGGTGGCTGGCGTTCGCCTCGGTGTCGCCGCAGCGGGAATCCGCAAGCCGGATCGTCGCGACTTGGCCGTTCTGGCTTTCGACAGCGGGACCCGGGTCGCCGGCGTGTTCACCGCCAATCGCTTCTGCGCGGCGCCGGTGCAGGTCTGCCGCAGGCATCTCGAACTCGGCTGCGACATCCGTGCGCTGGTGATCAACACCGGCGTCGCCAACGCCGGCACCGGCGAGGCCGGCTGGCAGGTGGCGACGGCGACCTGCGCCGCCCTTGGCAACCTGCTGGCGATCGCCGACCGGCAGGTGCTGCCCTTTTCGACGGGTGTGATCCTCGAACCGCTGCCGCTGGATCGCCTGCTCGCCGGCCTGCCGGCCTGCATCGCGGACTTGCGGGCGGACAACTGGCACGCGGCGGCGCACGCCATCATGACCACCGACACCGTCGCCAAGGCGGCATCGCGGCGCGTCGAGGTCGCAGGCAGGGCGGTCACCGTCACCGGCATCAGCAAGGGGGCGGGCATGATCCGGCCCAACATGGCGACGATGCTGGCCTTCGTGGCCACCGATGCCGGCATCGCCAGCCCGCTGTTGCGGGAGCTGTTGCGCGAAGCGGCCGATGAATCGTTCAACGGCATCACCGTCGATGGCGATACCTCGACCAACGATTCCTTCATCCTCGCCGCCACCGGTCAGGCGGGGGTCGATGTCAGCGCGCCGACGGACCCGGGCTACCAGGTCTTGCGGCAGGCGGTGATTGCCGTCGCCAGCGAACTCGCGCAAGCCATCGTCCGTGACGGCGAAGGGGCGAGCAAGTTCATCCGCATCACCGTCGAAGGCGGTCGTGACCGTGCCGAATGCCGCAGCGTCGGCTACGCCATCGGCCACTCACCGCTGGTGAAGACGGCGTTCTTTGCCGCCGATCCCAATCTCGGCCGCATCCTCGCAGCGATCGGCTACGCTGCGCTCGACGAACTCGACGTCGGGCGTGTGCGTGTCTGGTTGGGCAGTGCCGGGCGCGAAATCCTGGTCGCCGAGAACGGCGGCCGGGCGGATTGCTATCGCGAGGAGGATGGCGCCGGGATCATGCAGGAGGCCGAGATCACCGTCCGCGTGGCGCTTGGCCGCGGCGACGCACGTACCACCGTGTACACCTGCGACCTCTCCTACGAGTACGTCCGCATCAACGCCGACTACCGCAGCTAGGACAGGGTGGCCGACCGATCAGTGCAGGACGTGCGGTACCGCGAGCGTGAAAACCGGGATCTCCGCCTCGAACTGCTGCCCGTCGACAGCGGTGAACTGGTAACTGCCACGCATCGTGCCCACCGGTGTGTCGAGCTGGCAGCCACTGGTGTAGGCGAACTTCTCGCCCGGCTGCAGGAGCGGCTGCCGGCCGACTACCCCGAGTCCCCGTACCTCCTGTACCTCGCCGGTGGCATCGGTGATCACCCAGTGCCGCGAAACGAGTTGCGCTGCCACCGTGCCGACATTCTCGATGCTGATCGTGTAGGCGAAGACGTAGTTGTCGCGCGCGGGATCCGACTGTTCGGCAATGTATTGCGGCACAGCGCTGACGGCGATCTCATATTTTTTGCTGGCGGCCATTCTTGCCCCGTGGCGGATCGATCGGAACCGGCATTGCACACCAAACTCGCGACGCTGACAAGCCCGTCGGGCAACCCGTCCGGCAGCCTGCGACTGACCGAACGCTTGCTCTAAGCCAGGCGCGCTTTTCGCGCTAGAATCAGGGCCCATATCGCGAAGGCCCCCGTCATGTACGTCATCGCTCCAAGCATCCTCTCCGCCAGCTTTGCGCGGCTCGGCGAGGAGGTGGTCAACGTCATTGCCGCCGGCGCAGACTGGATTCATTTCGACGTGATGGACAACCATTACGTACCCAATCTGACCATCGGTCCGCTCGTCTGCGAGGCGATCCGGCCCTTGACCACGGCGCCGATCGATGTCCACCTGATGGTCAGGCCCGTCGACCGCATCGTTCCCGATTTCGCCCGTGCTGGCGCCAACATCATCAGCTTCCATCCCGAAGCCTCCGAACACGTCG
>ERZ761602.791-NODE-791-length-63319-cov-4.652614_pt1 | contig 63319 bp, 67 predicted proteins | sample MGYA00512165_ERZ761602 | MGnify/ENA primary metagenome ERZ761602 (study PRJEB28899, sample SAMN02445085) | bioreactor sludge metagenome | biome: EBPR sludge; isolation source: Thorneside wastewater treatment plant | place: Australia: Brisbane, Thorneside Wastewater... | reverse complement strand
GTCCACGACGATGTTGCCGCGCTCGTTGAGCTCGAGGTCGGGGCACGTGGCGGTGAGCAGCGGGTTGGCCCGCGTGCCGAGGGCGCTGACCACCATGTCGCAATCGAGGACGAACTCCGAGCCCGGAATCGACGCCGCCGTATGGGCGCCCGCCTGCCAGGGGATCAGCGTGTCGGCGGTGCCGTGCATGACCAGAGCCGGCAGGGCGAGCCGCTTCAGCGCTTCGGTGCGCGGCGGCGAGGCGAGGATCGCCGCATACTGGCGCGTTGCGCCTTCCGGATAGAAGGCCCGGTCATAGGAAGCGGCAGTCAGCGCCGCGACCGCCTCTTCGTCGAATGCCCAGCGCGTGCTGGCATAGACGCGCCGGTTCTTGAGCGCATGGGCAACGACGTCGGCGCGCGCGGTCGAGGCCGGCTGGCTGACCAGCGCCGCCTGTGCCTCTGGCGTCGAGCGCGGCAGCGAGGGATCGCCGGTCGTCGAGAAGATCGAGATCAGCGAGCGCGCCTTGGCCGGATGGTTGAGGGCCACCAGCTGGGCGATCATGCCGCCCATCGAGGCCCCGGCGATGTGGGCGCTCTCGATCCCGAGGGCCTCCAGCAGCCCCGCCGCGTCGGCCGCCATGTCGTTGAGGACATAGGGCACGTCCGGCGTCGCGCCTTCCGCGACCGCCCGGGCCACATCGCGCGCCGCCGGCGTGCCGGCGAAGCGCTGGCTGAGCCCGACGTCGCGGTTGTCGAAGCGGATCACGCGGAAGCCGGACGCGGCCCGCGTGTCGCGAAACGAGACCGGCCACGAGGTCATCTGCGAGCCGAAGCCCATGACGAGCAGCAGCGGCGGCCCGTCATGCGGGCCTGCGGTGTCGTACTCGATCTGAATGCCGTTTGCGCGGATCTGGGCCATGGCTCAGGCCGCCTTCGCGCGTGCTTGGGCGCGGGCGAGAAAGCCTCCGACATGCGTCAGGAAGTGCGGCATCAGCGCTTCGGTAAAGTCGTGCCCCATGCCCGGCACGACCACGAGTTCCGCGCCCGGAATCGACGCCGCCGTGTCTTGTCCCCCGTCCAGCGGCACCAGCGGGTCGTCGGCGCCGTGCAGCACGAGTGCCGGGCACCGCACGCCGGCCAGCAGTTCGTGCCGCGGCTCGGAACTCATGATGGCGACCATCTGGCGGCCGATTCCCGCAGGATGGTAGGGCGCACGGTCGACCTGCATGTCCGCCAGCGCGTTGATCTCCTCGTCGGTCGCCGGGAATCCGGGCGAACCGATGGTGCGGAAGGTGTGCATGAACTGCCTGCGCCGGTCCTCGCGCGCCTCGCTCGCCGGCGGCGTCATCAGCGCTGCCATGATCTCCGGCCGGGCGGGGGTCAGGCCGGGTCGCCCGGTGGTCGACATGATCGAGGTCAGGCTGAGTGTCCTGGCAGCATGCCTGGCAGCCACGATCTGGGCGATCATGCCGCCCATCGAGGCGCCGACGATATGCGCCCGCTCGATATCCAGGGCGTCCAGAAGCCCCGCCGCGTCGGCGGCCATGTCGTCCAGCAGATAGGGCGCCCCCTGATAGCGTTGTCCGGTCATCGCGGCGCCCATCGCCGCGGCGATGTCGGGCGGGCCCTTGTCGTCGAGCTTGGCCGACAGGCCGATATCCCGATTGTCGAAGCGCACGACTCGGAAGCCGCGCTCCACCAGGCCGTTCACGAAGGACATCGGCCACATCGTCATCTGGGCCGAGAAGCCCATGATCAGCAGCACGGCGGGATCGCTTGCGGCGCCGTGAACGTCGTACTCGAACTGAAGTCCGTTGGCCGTGACCTGAGGCATGTTTCCTCGCCGTTTTCGGGAATGGCTGTCCGCAAAAGCTAGCAGCGGCCGGGGTGCATTGACAGGGGCTGGCCGCTCACCTTTCTTGGCGCCCCGCATCCGTCTCCCGGTCCTTTCGTGCGCCGCGACTTCCCGAGCCTTGGCCGCCAGACCTACGATCTGCTGATCGTCGGCGGCGGCATCACCGGCAGCTGCATCGCCCGCGATGCGGCGATGCGGGGCCTCAAGGTCGCCCTTGTCGAGAAGCTGGACTTCAGCCACGCGACCAGCGCCCACAATTCCAAGCTCGTGCATGGCGGACTGCGCTATCTGAAGAACTTCGAGCTGGGGCTTGTGCGCGAATCGCTGCGCGAGCGGCGCATCTGGCAGCGCATCGCGCCGCATCTGGTCTATCCGCTGCCCTTCCTCGTGCCCCAGCCGGCAAGCCGCAAGGGCACCTTGATGCTGCGCCTCGGGCTGACGCTCTACGACTGGCTGAGCTTCGACCGCCGCTGGCTTGACGACCCCGACCAGCGCCTCCCCGGCCATCGCCGCATCGGTGGCGAGGAACTCAGGCGCCGCGCCCCGCTCGCCGTGGAGAGCGGCTATCCGACCGCGCTCGAGTATCACGACTGCCAAATGTATGCCCCCGAACGTCTTGGTCTTGGATGTCTGGTGGACGCCGCGGCGCGCGGCGCGGCGATCGCCAACTACGCCGAAGCGCTGGCGCTGACGACGGATGCGTCGGGGGCGGTCACCGGCGCGCGCGTGCGCTGCGCTCTCGGCGGCGCCGAGCAGACATTGAGCGCCCGCGTCACGGTCAACGCGGCCGGCCCCTGGGCGGACATGGTCATGGCGCTCGCCCAGGGCGGTGTCCCATCGCATCGCCTAGTGCGCGCCAAGGGCATCCACCTCATCACCCGCAAGCTGACCGAGGACGGCGCGCTCGCCATGTTCGTCGGCAACGGCCACTTCTTCGTCCTGCCGTGGCGCGGCCACACCATCATCGGCACGACGGACGACGTCGACGAGGGCCGGCCCGACGACGTCGCGCCGAACCAGGCCGACATCGCCAAGATGCTCGATGCCGTGAACACCGGCCTGCCTTCGGCCAAGCTCACCTCGGCGGACGTTATTCACGCCTATGCCGGGGTCCGTCCGCTGATCGACGAGAGCGCTCCGAGCGACAAGGGCGGCAGCTACAAGAAGAGCCGCAAGGCGGAGATCATCGATCACGCCGAGGGCGGCCAGCAGGGCCTCATCTCCGCCCTTGGCGGAAAATGGACGACTTCGCGCCATGTCGCGGCCCAGGCTGTCGATATGATCGAGCGCAAGCTCGGCCGCACGCCGCGCCGGGCCGCGACAGACCGCACGCCGCTGGGCGGCCAGTCGATCGGCAACTACAAGGCGTTCGTCGCGCGCATGACCGCGGCGCACCGGCGGATCGACCCTTCGGTAATCGCCAATCTGGTGCGCAACTACGGCATCGCCGCCGGCGAGGTGATTGCAGAGGCCAGGGGCGACGCCCATCTCCTGCGCCCGCTGTCGGACGCCCTGCCCGACTGCGGCGCCGAGATCCTCTATGCCGCCCGGCGCGAGATGGCGTTCACGCTGGCCGATGCCGTGTTCCGGCGCACCGGCATCGGCACGCTGGGGCATCCCGGCGAGGAGGTGATCGCCCGTACCGCCTATCTCATGGCCGCCGAACGCGGCTGGAGCCAGGAGGAACAGACCCGCCAGGTCGATGCCGTCATGGCCGAGTTCAAATGGCCCTCGCCGGCGCCATGAGACGTTTCGCCGTCATCAACCCGGCATCGGGAGGCAGGCGCACCGGCGCCATGATGGGGCAGATCGGCGCCGCGCTGGAAGGCACGCTCGGTTCGATCTATGCCGCCCGGACCGAGGGTCCGGGCGACGCGACCCGGCTGGTCGCCAGGGCGCTGGACGAAGGCTATCGCCATATCGTCGCCATCGGCGGCGACGGCACGCTGAACGAGGCGGTCAACGGTTTCTTCCGCGACGGCGCGCCGATCGCCCCCGACGCCGTCTTCAGCTTCGCCATGAGCGGCTCGGGGGGCGACTTTCGCCGCACCTTCGCCGTCGAGGGTGATCTGTTCGCGGCCATACGCGCCCTCGGCACTGCGCGAACGCGCCCGGTCGACCTCGGCCGCGTTACCTTCCAGGACGAGGAAGGCGAACCGGCGACGCGGCTGTTCCTCAACATCGCCAGCTTCGGCCTGTCCGGCGACGTCGTCGAGCGCGTCAACCGCGCGCGGATTGCCAAGTGGTTCGGCGGACCCTTCGCCTTCAAGTGGCACAGCACGGTGGCGGCCCTCGGGCTGAAGCCCTGGTGTGCCCGTCTGACGGTGGACGATACCTTTGATGAGGAGTTGGATTTTTCGACCGTTGCGGTCTGCAACGGGCGTTTCTTCGGCGGCGGCATGAAGATCGCGCCCGACGCCGCGCCCGACGACGGACTGTTCGACATCGTGATCATCCGCGAGACCAAGCCGCGCGCGATGATCGCCCGCATGAACGACATCTATGCCGGCAAGCACGTCGACAACCCAGGCGTGACGGTGCTGCGCGGCCGCCGCGTGACGGCAACGCTCGCGCCCGGCGCCCGGCCGGTCTATGCAGAACGCGACGGCGAGGGCGGCATGATGCTGCCCGCCAGCTTCGACATCCTGCCCGGCGCGCTGACGCTCGCCATCTGAAGGACGCGACATGACGCTCGACCGCACCACGCTGCGCTGGAACGGCTGGGGATTCGCCGGCCACCAGGATGCGCTTGCCGGCAACGAGCGGCTCTGGCGCTTTCTCGCCGACGCGCTGGGCGTTCCGGATCTGCCGACGACGCCGGCCGTCGCGCTGGGCGATTGCCGCATCCCCTCCTCGCCCTTGTCGTTCGGCGACATCGGCCCGTTCCAGGCGGCCGGCTGCGAGGTGGCGAGCGATGCCGCCGACCGCGCCTTCCATGCCCGCGGCGATTCCTATCGCGACCTGCTGGACCTCAGGGCTGGCCGGCTCGATCCGCTGCCCGATGCGATCGTCTATCCGAGATCGGCCGAGGCCTGCCGCGCCGCCGTCGCCGCCGCGCACGAGGGCGGTATCGCCGTCGTGCCGTTCGGCGGCGGCACCAGCGTCGTCGGCGGCGTGTCGCCGCTGCGCGGATCGCATCGCGCGGTCATCGCCATCGACACGACCAGGATGAACCGCCTTCTTGCGGTCGACCATCGCTCGATGACCGCGACGGCGGAGGCCGGCATCTACGGTCCCGATCTGGAGAACGCGCTGAACGCCGAGGGCGTCATGCTGGGCCACTTCCCGCAGAGCTTCGAGTTCTCGACGCTCGGCGGCTGGATCGCGGCGCGCGGCGCAGGCCAGCAATCGAATCGCTACGGCAAGGCCGAGCACTGGCTGGTGTCGGCGCGGCTCGCGACGCCGGCGGGCGGTTGGAGCACAGAGGGATTTCCGGCCTCCGCCGCCGGCGCGCGGCTGACCGATCTGGTCGCGGGCTCCGAGGGCACGCTCGGTATCATCACCGACGCGACCTTCGCGGTGCACCGCCGGCCGACCGCCCGCGACTATCGCGCTTATCTGTTCAAGTCGTTCGAGGCCGGTCGCGAAGCGGTGCGGGCCATCGTCCAGGCCGAGGTCCCCGCTGCGACGCTGCGGCTGTCGGACGAAAGCGAGACCCACTTCTTCGGAGCGCTCGGGCGGCTGCAGGGACCGGAGAAGTTCGGCCATCGCGTCCAGGACGCCTATCTGAAGCTGCGCGGCCTGGGCGGCGACAAATGCGCGATGATTGCCGGCGTCGAGGGCGACGCGGAGCTCGTCGCCTATGGCCGTTCGCGCATGGCCTCGATAGCCTCCGCTCATGGCGGCCTCGGCGTCGGCGCCGCCCCGGCCGACAAATGGTTCAAGGGCCGCTTCCACGGGCCCTATCTGCGCGACCCGCTGATGGACCGGGGGCTCGGCGTCGATACGCTGGAGACCGCGACCTCGTGGTCGAACGTCCCGCGCCTCTATGACGCGGTCCGGTCGGCGCTCATGGACGCGATGGCCGCGCAGTCCGGCATCGCCGGCGGGCGGGGCATCTGCCTTGCCCATATCAGTCATTCCTATGCGGACGGGGCGAGCCTCTACTTCACCTATGTCTGGCCCCGCGCCCGCGGCGGCCTTGACGCCGAGATCGCCCAGTGGGAGGCCATCAAGAGTGCTGCGTCGGATGCCATCGCGGCCCATGGCGGCACGATCTCGCATCATCACGGCGCCGGCGCCGATCACGCCAGATGGATGGCCGCCGAGAAGGGCGCGTTGTCCATGGACATCCTGCGCGCGACGAAGCGAACGCTGGACCCCAAGGGTATCATGAACCCCGGCAAGCTGGGGCTCTAGGCACCTAGTCGAGCGCCCGCGCCATCGCCTTGCCGATCTGCCGGACCGCTTCGGCGGCCTGGGGCACGACGCCGCTCATGCCGAGAAAGCCGTGCACCATGGTGTCGAACTCGACGAGATCGGCCTGCACGCCCGCCGCCTTCAGCTTCGCGGCATATTGCTTGCCTTCGTCCTTCAGCGGATCGAAGCCGGCGACCAGCACGAAGGCCGGGGCCGCGCCCGAAACGTCCTTGGCCGCCAGCGGCGAGAGGCGCGGATCTGAGAGATCGGCGCCGGGGTCGAGATACTGGTCGCAGAACCAGTCCATCGACGCCTTCTCGAGAAAGTAGCCGGTCGCCAGTTCGTGCATCGAGGCGGTGTCGGCGCGGGCCTGCGTCACCGGATAGATGAGCGCCTGGAACGCGACCTTGGGACCTTTCGCGCGCGCGTGCAGCGCGACGGCGGCGGCGAGGTTGCCGCCCGCGCTGTCGCCCGCGACCGCGATGCGGTTGGGATTGATGGAATGATCGGTCGCGTTGGCCGCCGTCCACACCAGCGCCGCGTAGGCGTCGTCGAAGGCGGCGGGGAATTTGCTCTCGGGCGCGAGCCGGTAGTCGACCGCGACGATCCGGCAGCCGCTCTCGTTCGCCAGCATCCGGCAGATGCCGTCATGCGTGTCGAGGTCGCCGATCACCCAGCCGCCGCCGTGATAGTAGACGCAGGCCGGCGTTACCCTTCCGGCCATGCCGACGGGCGTGTAGAGGCGCGCGGCGAGCGGGCCGCCGGGGCCGGGGATCTCGACCGAGTCCACCTTGCCGATCGCGATTCCCTTGGATTCGAACATGTCGCGCATCGCGCTGAACATCGCGCGGGCCTGCGGCGGCGCCACTTCCCAGAGCTTCGGTGCGGGATTGGCGGCCATCTGTTTCATGATGGCGTCGAGCGTGGCGTCGAGCATGGCGTCCCCTGCAAGGTCAGGGGCCAAGGTCTAGCACGGATGCCGGCGCGTCAGCGCGGGCGAAATTCAGTGGAGCGTCGGCCGGCGGTGCGGGTCGATGCGGCCAGCGATCATGTCGCAGGCGACCGAGCGCAGCATGCGCCACAGTTCGGCGCGTTCGTCGTCGCCCTGGAGATAGAGTTCCGCGATGGCGCGATCGGCCCAGATCACGGCTTCGGCGCCGTGGGCGTCGATCAGAAGATAGGCGAGGTCCTGGAAATCCCCTGCGCTCAACATGGCGTGCCTCCTGACGTTCCCCGGTGTGCGGGAGCGCGGCCATGAGCCAGTCTAGGCGGGAAGAAGGTTTCGCCTTCGTTAATGCCCGGGCAGGGCCCTCGGGATTGTCGGCACGGCGCCTGGGGTCCGGGCTCTCAGGGACGGGCGACGGCGCGCCATGACTCGGCCGCCGAGACGATATCGTCGGCGCTTCGGTCAAGGCCGGCGAGGCTGGAGGCGAGCCCTGGGAATCCGAGCGTCCTGTCGAGCCGCGCCGCGCCCTTCCAGAACCGATAGCGGGGCTTCACGAAGCGCTCGGGCTGGCGCGTCTCGATGAAGAGGACGACGCTGGTTCCCGGCTGGTGCCGCGCCAGCCGCACGATCTCGCTCCACGGAATGAGCCGCCCGATCCGGATGTCGCGGTAGCCGGCCTGATCGACGATGACGACGTCTTCGTCGGTCCGCAGGCGGCGCCAGACGAGGAAGAGGACCAGAAGGCAGAAGAGGGTGAGGAGCAGCCCGGTCCCGGTCAGCAGGACGCTCGCCATCACCAGGCCGAAATAGAAGAACACGCCCATCGTCAGCACGGCGAAGGACCAGACGGCGAGCCACCAGTGCCGTACCCAGGGCTGGTAGCGCGCCGCGATCGGCTCGGGCAGGTTCATCGTGATCCTCGCTGCCCGGCGGTCGGGCCGGAGCCTTCTGTCATTTTCCGGTGCGCTTCGCCAAGGGGGCTAGACGACGATCACGTCCGCGCCGGGATGGGCGGCATAGAGGGCTTCGACCAGAGCCGCCCGCCGCTCCAGCGTCGCGCGCTGGTTGACGTAGCCCTTGTCGGTGATCTCGTGCCCGTCGATCGAGGGCGGCTCGGCCATCAGGATCGCCCGCTGGATGCGATGGGACGAGCCGCCCGCGGCCTTGTTGTGGGCGCGCAGCTTCTCGCGCAGGAACTCCACCACAGGCGGTGCGGCCAGCACCTCGGCGAGCGGCGCGTCGGAGGCAAGACCCGCCATCGCCCGTGCCGCCGCGACGCTCGGCCAGGCGAGGAGTCCGATGAAGTCCTTGTCCTGACCGGCGACGACCGCGTCCTGCAGCAGCGGCGAGGCGGCGGCAAGGACGTCGGTCCGCAGCGTGCCCACCGAGACCCAGGTGCCGGACGAGAGCTTGAAATCCTCCGTCACCCGGCCGTCGAAGACGAGGCCCTGGTTCGGGTCGCTCTCATCGACGAATTTCGCGGCGTCGCCCAGCTTGTAGAAGCCTTCCTCGTCGAACGCCGCCGCCGTCTGGTCGGGGCGGCCGAGGTAACCTGGCGTCACCGTCGGGCCCTTCACGCGGACCTCCAGCTTCTGCCCGTTGGGCACAAGTTTCAGCGTCACGCCGGGGACCGGCAGGCCGATCAGGCCGACCCGGTCGGTCAGCCAGCTGACCACCGTCACGCCCTGCGTCTCGGTCGCGCCGTACATCGTGGTGAAGCCGAGCCGCATGCCCGTTTCGGCGATGGCGAGCGCCTGGAACCGCTCGTAGATGTCCTGGCTCAGCGTCGCGCCGCCATAGCCGACATATCGCATCTTCCTGAAGAAGCTCGCCCGCAGCGCCTCGTCCTTCTCCATCGCATCGCACAGCATGGTGAAGGCGATGGGGGCGCTGCCGAAGACCAGCGGCGAGACTTCGCGCAGATTGCGGATGGTCTCGTCGAACAGGCCCGGAACCGGCTTACCGGCGTCGAGATAGATCGTGCCGCCGGCGTTGAGATTGCCGTTGAACGAGATGTTGCCGGCCGAGATATGGTTCCACGGCATCCATTCCAGGCCCTGCGGAATCTCGTCCGGATCGGGCGGCTCGGCGCGCTGGGTCTCGCCGGCGGCGATGGTGGCGCACATCATGCCGTGGGTCTGGATGACGCCCTTGGGCATGCCGGTGGAGCCGGAGGTGAAGAGATACTTGGCGACCGTCTCGTGGCCGATCGTCTCCATGCGGGCGGCGACCGCGGGCCCGGCATTCACGTCGAAGAGCGAGGCGTAGGACGTCTGTTCGAGCCCCGGGGCCGGCACCAGCGTGACGATTTCGACGCCCTCCTGCGCGACGACTCCCAGCGCCTTGGCGAACATCGGCCCATGATCGGCGAAGACGAGCTTCGGCTTCACCAGATCGAAGACGTGGCGCAGCTTGCCGTGATCGGACGAGAACAGCGAATAGGCGACAGAGATCGGGGCGACGGGCACGCCCGCCTTCAGGCCGCCGAGCATGATCACCATGTGCTCGATCGAGTTGCCCGAGAGGATCATCACGCCGTCGCCCTGGCCCATGCCGCGGTCGATCAGCGCCTGGGCCACCTGGTCGGCGCGGGCATTGGCCTCGCCATAGGTCATGAAGCGCCAGTCGCCGGTCTTCATGTCCGGCCCGACGACGCGCTGGGCGATGAGCGGGCGGTCGGGATGCGCGGCGGCACGCTGTTCCAGAAGATGGGCGATCGAGCGGTGCATCGGGCCCAACTCGTAGCCGTTCTCGATGATCCAAGAGCCGTCGGCGCGCTTCTGCGCGCGGGTGACGGGCGGCAGCATGGGAAGCGGCTTGAACGGGGGCAGGCCGGCGTCCTTCACGGCGATGTTCATGGGGTTTCCTCTAGATTCTTGAATGGCTGTGGGCGGAGGCTACGCCCCCGGCCACAGCGGCGGAAGGGGAGCCGGCGTCCGCCGCCCGAAGCCCGTCACCCCGGCGCGAACGATAATTTCGCGATCCCGACACAAAGCATCTTCGTTCCTCACTCGGGGGCGGGAGGGGGGTGGGTCGCGGACGTGCGCCGGCCCCAGGGCGCGGATATCCAATATAGGATTATTATCCATAAATGTCGAGGCGGCAGGTTGGCGCGGGGGACATCCGGGGACCGCGCGCCACCCCTTGCCCGGCGGGCGGCCGTCATGTCTGCTCGCCGCAACAAGACATCACAATCGGAGGAACACAAATGCGCGCCGCCGTCTTCAAGGGAGTGGGCCAGCCGCTCGTCATCGAGACCGTCGAGGACCCCGCGCCCAAGCCGCATCAATTGCTGCTGAAGGTGCATCACTGCGGCATCTGCGGGTCGGACCTGCACATGACCGAAGCCCATTCCATCCAGCCGCTGCCGGCCGGCAGCGTGATGGGCCACGAATTCTCGGGCGAGATCGTCGGGGTGGGGACGGCGCTGAAGGGCAAGTTCCGCGAAGGCCAGAGGGTTGCGGGATTTCCCTATATCCAGTGCGGCGAGTGCGACGCCTGCCGGCGCGGCGATCTGACGTTCGGCGCGTGCACCGGCGCGGTCGGCATCGGCCTCGGCCAGCATCACGGCGCCTATGCCGAGCTCGTGACCATCGGCGGCAACGGCGCGCATCTGCTGCCCGATATCGTCTCGTTCGAGGAGGGGGCGCTGGTCGAGCCGCTGGCGGTCGGCCTGCACGCCGTCGACATGGCCAAGATGGAGCGCGGCGCGACCGTGCTGGTGGTCGGCGCCGGGCCGGTCGGCCTCGCCGTCATGCTGTGGGCGCGGTTCCTGGGCGCCCGCCACGTCATCGTCAGCGAGATGGCCGAGAACCGCCGCGCCACCGCCGCCCGCTTCGGCGCGACCGACGCCATCGACCCGAAAAAGCCGCTGACCCCGCAGGTCGAGGCGATCGCCGGCAAGGGCCCCGACATCATCTTCGAATGCGTCGGCGCGCCGGGCCTGCTCAACGCGGTGATGATGGAGGCCCCGCGCGGGGCGAAGATCGTCGTCGCCGGGGTCTGCCAGCAGATGGACCAGATCCTGCCGCTGATCGGCATCGTCAAGGAGCTGACGCTGCAATTCGTGCTCGGCTACCGCCCCGCCGACTTCGACTACGTGATCGAGATGATCGCCAAGGACCGCGTCGAGGTGGCGCACATGATCACCGACAGAATCGCGCTGGACGACCTGCCCGCCGCCTTCGAGGCGCTGCGCAAGCCGACGACCCAGTGCAAGGTGATGGTGGAGTTCTGATGACCGCGCTCGCCCACACGCTCGTCGCCTTCAACACCGCGACGGCGAGCGAGAACAAGATGCACGACGACGAGGTGGCCGGCCGCTTCGGCTTCACCGGCGGGCTGGTGCCGGGCGTCGATGTGTTCGGCTATCTCGCCCATCTGCCGCTCGCCCAGTGGGGCCGGGCCTGGCTGACTTCCGGGGGGATGCACGCGCGTTTCCTGAAGCCCGTCTATGACGGCGACGAGACGCTCGCCGCCGCGACGCTGGAAGGCGAGGATGCGATGACGATGTCGGCGACGGCGCGCGGCACGCTGTGCGCGACGGGGAGCGCGACGCGGCGCGAGAGCGGCCCGGTTCCGGCGATCCTGCCCGCCGCACCGATGCCCGACCAGGCGACGCGGCCCAAGGCAAGCCGCGAGAGCCTCGCGCCGGGCAAGGTCATGGGCACGCTGCACGATGTCTATCTGCACGAGCAGGGCGCGGCGCACCTCGCCGACATCCGCGAGAACGCGGCCTTCTTCGAGGACGGCGCGATCGCCAATCCCGCCTTCCTGCTGCGCCGCGTGAACTACATCCTCGCCGCCAATGTGCGGCTGGGACCGTGGATCCACACCGAGAGCCGCATCCGGATGCACGATCTGGTGCGCGACGGCGAGGCCTTCGAGACGCGGGGGCTGGTGGTGGAGAATGTCGAGAAGGGCGGGCACCTGATCGTCGCCTTCGACTTCACGATCTCGGCCCATCACCGCCTCGTCATGTCGGGCCGCCACTGGGCGATCTACGAGCCGCGCCAGGTGCGCGAACGCGCCTAGCCCGCCAGAGTGCGCCAGACGATGTAGGCGGCGACCGCGACGATGAAGGCGGCGAAGACCCGCTGAAGCGCCGAGCGCCGCGCCGCGAGGCGGCGGCCGGCCCAGACGCCGAGCGCGCTGCCCGCCGCGCCGCCGAGGATCATCAGCCCCGCCACGTCCCACAGCACGTCGCCGTGCCAGGCATAGGTCGCGGCGGTGGTGAAGCCGAAGACCGCGACCGAGACGAGCGAGGAACCGATGGCGTTCAGCATCGGCATGCCGGCGGCGGCCATCAGCCCCGGCACGATCAGGAATCCGCCGCCGATTCCGAAAAAGCCCGACGCCGTGCCGGCCGCGAGGCCGAGCAGGACGAGGCGCAGCGCGATGGGCGCGCTGATATGCACTTCCGGGTCGCCGCCGGACGCCGCCGGACGCAGCATCGACGCCGCCACCAGCACCATCGCGCCCGCGAAGGCGAGCATCAGCGGATCGGGCGGCACGAGGCGGCCGAGCGAGGAACCGGCGAACGCGCCCAGGGAACCCGCGAGCGAGAAGACGACGGCGCAGGGCCATTTGACCGTGCCCCGCCGCGCATGGCCGGCGAGCGCCGTCAGCGCGTTGGCGCCGACGCCAAGGGCGCTGGTGCCGATCGCCACATGCGCGCCGGGGACGCCGACGACATAGAGCAGCAGCGGCACGGCGAGCACCGAGCCGCCGCCGCCCAGCATGCCGAGCAGGAAGCCGACGCCGCCGCCGCTGAGGAGCGCCGCGATGTCCTGGATGAGGGTCATGCGCGCCTGCGCCGCGGCGGTCGGCAATAAAGGCCGGCCAGCGTTTCGACCACCGCCAGCGCCGCCGGATCGGCGATCGCATAGAGGATCGAGGTGCCCTCGCGCCGCGTCGCCACCAGCCCGTCCTCGCGCAGCCGCGCCAGATGCTGCGAAAAGGCCGACTGGCTGAGCCCGGCGCCGGCCTGAAGCTCGCCCGCCGACCGCTCGCCGCCCGCCAGCTGGCACAGCACCATCAGCCGCGCCTCGTGCCCGAGCGCGCGCAGCAGCGCCGCCGCCGCCGCCGCGTTCTCGGTCAGATCGTCGCGCTCGCGTTGCGTCAGGGCCTGCACGATGAATCCCTATTTCAGATATTGCTAAATTAGCATCATCTAATATATAGGGCAACAGACGATTGTCCCCTGCCCTGAGGAGCCGCCGATGAGGCCCGAAATCCACGCCTTCTTCGACGAGGCGACCAACACGGTCACCTATCTGGTCGGCGATCCGGAAAGCCGCCAGGCGGCGGTCATCGACCCGGTGCTCGACTACGAGCCGGCCGCCGGCAAGATCTCGACCGCCTCGGCGGATGCGGTCGCCGACGCCGCCGACCGCGCCGGGCTGAAGATCGTCGCGATCCTGGAGACCCACGCCCATGCCGATCACCTGTCGGGGGCGCAGCGGCTGAAGGAGCTGACCGGCGCGCCGGTCGCCATCGGCGCGGCGATCGGGGCGACGCAGAAACTGTTCGCGCCCCGTTTCGACGCGCGCGACGTCAAGCCGGACGGCAGCGCCTTCGACCGCCTGCTGAACGACGGCGACACCGTCGAGGTTGGCGCCATGACGATCGCCGCGATGCATACGCCCGGCCACACCGGCGCCTGCATGACCTATCTGGCGGGCGACGCCGCCTTCGTCGGTGATACGGTCTTCATGCCGGATTTCGGCACCGCGCGGACCGACTTTCCCGGCGGCGACGCGCGCACGCTCTACCGCTCGATCCGCCGCATCCTGGCGCTGCCGCCCGAGACGCGGCTGTTCGTCGGCCACGACTACAAGCCCGATGGGCGCGACGAATTCGGCTGGGAGGCGAGCGTCGCCGAGCACCGGGCGACCAACATCCATGTGCGCGACGGCATCGGCGAGGACGAGTTCGTGGCGATGCGCGAGGCGCGCAACCGCACCCTCGCCCCGCCGCGCCTCATCCTGCCCTCGCTGCAGGTGAACATCCGGGCCGGCCACCTGCCCCCCGCCGATCCGGACGGCACGATCCGGCTGCGCATTCCGCTGACAATCGCGGCCTGAGCCGCGCTACATCGTCCAGGCGCCGCCGGCGTTGCTGCGGTAGCCGAGCGCGGCGTAGGCGGCGTCGATGAGGCTCTGGCCGCGGTCGTTGAGCAGGATGCCGAGACCCATGCGGTTCATCGAATAGCCGAAGCTCATCCTCGCTTCCGGGTCGGCGAAGCCGATCGAGCCGCCCGCGCCGACATGGCCGAAGGCGGCCTCCGACATCACTGCCGAGCAGCTCTCGGCGTTGTCGAGGGCGCGGTTGTCCATCGACTTCATGAAGCCGAGCGAGAAGCGCGTCGGGATCGCCAGCGTCGCGTCCTCGTGCGTCGCCACCGAGACGCGGCTCATGCGGGTGAGCGTGTCGGCGCCGACCAGGCGCACGCCGTTCAGCGCCCCGCCATTGGCGAGCGGCGCATAGAGACCGGCGAGGCCGCGCCCGTTGGAGATGCCGTTGGCCGAGCCGATCTCGGCGGCGTGGGCCTCGCGGCTGTTGGCGTCGAAAGTGGCGAGGTTGAAGAGAAAGAGCGCGGCGGGGCCTTCGCGGTCGGCCATGGCGGCCGCGAGGATGCGCGAGGGCGGCGCGGCCGGATCGGGCACCGCGCCGATGACCGGCGCGGCGCGGGCGCTGACCGCCTCCGGCGCACCGATGTGGAAGTCGATCCCGAGCGGCCCCGCGACCTCGTCGCGGAAGAACTGGCCGAGCCGCCTGCCGGTCGAGCGGCGCACCATCTCGCCCACCGTCCAGGCCGAGGTGACGCCGTGATAGCCGTTGCGGATGCCGGGCTTCCAGAACGGCGCCTCGCGCGCCAGCACGTCGCACATATAGTCGTAGTCGAGGAAGGCGCCGGGCTTGAGCTGGCCGCGCACATGCGGCAGCCCGACCGAATGGTCGAGCATCATGCGCACGCGCGCGCCCTCCTTGCCGGCCTGGGCGAATTCCGGCCAGTAGCGCGCGACCGGCGCGTCGAGATCGAGGAGGCCCCGGTCGGCCGCCATGTGGGCGGCGAGCGCCGAGGCGCCCTTGGTGCAGGAGAAGACGATGGAGACCGTGTCGCGTTCCCAGGGATCGCCGTCCGGCGTCTTGCGGCCGCCCCAGATGTCGACGACGGGCTTGCCGTCCAGCGTGATGCAGAGGCTGGCCCCGACCTCGCCGCGCTTTTCGAAGTTCTCCGAGAAGGCGTCGACCACGGCGGCGAAGCGCGTATCGGCGGCGCCGGAAACGGGACCGGCGGCGGTGGCGAGGGCGACGGGTTGCATGGGGTCCTCCGGATGTCGTTGGTCTTATCGGTCGATCGTCATGTAGTGCATCGTCGCGCCATCGTAGCCGGGCATGATGCCGCGCGGGACGAAGCCGGCCTTTTCGTAGGCGCGCACGGCGCGGCGATTGTCCGGGTCGGGATCGATCTGGACGCGCACGACCCGCTCCATCCCGAAAAGATGCGCCGCCATCGCCCGCGCCAGCCGCACGCCGAGCCCTTCGCCGCGGCGCGCCAGGAACATGTCGAGCCCGAACGTCTCGGCCGGAACGCCGAAGTCCGGCCAGAAATCGTCGCGGTTGGCGTGATAGGCCTGCAGATAGCCGGCCGGCGCCCCGTCCAGCACCGCCAGGAACGGCGTGACGAAGGGGTGGCCGAGCAGGCTCTCGATCTCGCCGACGTCGCTGTCGTACCAGCGCGCGATCTCCGGATCGGCGAGCATGGCGGCGATCGCGCCGAGATCGCCGGCGGCGAGCGGGCGCAGGAGGAGGCCTCCGCCCGCATCGACGCTCCCGGTCAGCGCCGAAGCGAACGGCCTCACCCCGGCAGGACCCAGAAGCCGGCGCGGGGGAAGTGCACGACCACTTCGCCGACCGCCGGATCGCTGCGGCGGATCGCGACATGGGTGGACGAGGAGGAAACCAGCGTGCCGGCGATCGGGTCGCGGCCGTAATCGTCGGCCATGACGGTGACGGCCATGCCGGGCACGAGACCGTTCGGTTCGAACGGATCGGCGCGTTCGGCGGCCTGCGAGGTCGCGGACTTCGCGACGGCGAGCGCATCCTCGGGGGTCATCGGGGCGGGGGCGCCGTGGCCGATCGCCTTCAGCCGCGCCGCCCAGTCGCGCACCCGCGGGAACTCCCTGAGCAGCGGCTCGGACTCGCCGGGCGTGAAGGTCGAGAGGAACCAGACGTTCATGTAGGCGTGGGCGTCGTCGAGGCCGGGTGCGCCGCCGACGAAGTCGCCCTGCGCGGCGAGCGCGGCCTCGACGAACGCCGCATGGGCCCGCCATTGCTCGCGCATCAGCGGCACCGCCGCCCGCATCTGGGCCGGATCGAAGGGCCGTCCCGAGAGCGCCTCGCGGTCCTTGACGAAGGCGGGATCGACCTTGTCGCCCAGCGCCCCGAAGATGAGCGGCACGCTGGCCATGAAGAAGATGCGGTCGGCCCAGAAGGCGAGGCCGCCGGAAAGCCCGGCCGGCGGCGAAGCCTGCGGCCCCGGAAAGCGGCGCTCCAGCTCGGCGAGGATGATCTGCGAGTCGCAATAGACGTCGGCGCCGATCTGCATCACCGGGATCTTGCGGTAGCCGCCGGTCAGCGGCGTCAGATGCGGCTTGGGCATGATGCTCGGCTGCTCGACCGAGCGCCAGGCGAGGCCCTTCATGCCGAAGACGAGGCGGACCTTCTCGCTGAACGGCGAGGTCCAGTAGTGGTGGAAGACGATCTCGCTCATCGCTCAGCTCAGCTCGTTGGAGAAGCGGATGGTGCCGGCCTCCATGCCGGCGGTCACGATGGCGGCCCCGCCCGACCGCATCATCCACTCCAGCCGGTGGTCGCGGTATTCGCGCTTGAAGAGCCCCGCCTTCACCGCGCCCGCGACGCCGGCCATCTGCCCCGCGATGGCCCGGATCGCCTCGTTGCAGGCGGCGACGCTGGGCCGCGCGTTGGCGCGGGCCTGCCAGCGCCCGAGGCGCGAGTTCGGGTCGGGCCCGAGGCCGAAGCCCGCCGCGCCGTTGACATAGGGGATGGCCGCAAGGTCGCCCCAGCCGAAGCGCTCGCCGCCGAACCACGGCGCCTCGTCGAGTTCGCGCGACAGCCAGGCGTGAAGGCCCTCGAGCTGGCCACGGGCCCGCGCCGTCAGCGCCGCCGCCGCCTCGCCCTCGGCGCGTCCGAACCAGCCGATCTCGCCCATGCCCCAGACGATCGCCTCGTACTGGGTGTCCATGATCTCCTCGACGGTGCGGGCCCGGGCCCGGGCATAGGCCCCGGCCGGCAGCAGCGGCGGATCGGGCCAGCGGTCCTCGATGTATTCCAGGATAATGGTGGAATCGAAGATCGAGACCGCGCCTTCGACCAGGGCCGGGACCTCGCCGCGCGGATTGGCCTCCAGGAACCCTTCGTCGCGCGCCCCGGTGCCGATCGCCTGCGGCATGCGGGCCTCGAAGGCGACGCCCTTCTCGGCCAGCGCGATCTTGCATTTCTGGGCATAGGGGCTGAGCGGATGCTCGTAGAGGATGAGCGGCATGGGGGTTCCTCGGGGATTATGTTTGTGCTGGGAGTATAGGGCCGAACCGCGCCCCTGCGAGTCCTCATGACCCTGCCCTACGATCTGCCGCCCGAGCCGTTCGACCGCACCTCCGCCCGCGGCGCCGTGACGGTGCGTCCGCTTCGCATCGGCGACCGCGCCGCCTGGACGCGGCTGTGGCACGACTATCTCGTCTTCTACGAGACGGCGGCGAGCGAGGCGCAATACGAGCTGAACTGGGCGCGGCTGTTCGACCCCGCCGAGCCGGTGTTCGGCTTCCTCGCCGAGCGGGACGCAAAGGCAGTGGGCCTCGTCCACATCGTCTTCCACCGCTCGTTCTGGCTGGCGGGGCCGAGCTGCTATCTGCAGGACCTCTATGCCGACCCGGAGGTGCGCGGCGCGGGCGTCGGCCGGGCGCTCATCGAGCACGTCTATGCGGGGGCGAAGGCGGCGGGCAGCGCCAAGGTCCACTGGCTGACCCGCCACGACAACGCCGTGGCGCGGCGGCTCTACGACCGCATCGCGACGGAGACGGGTTTCGTGCAGTACGCGAAGACGCCGTAGCCTTAGCCGCCTACGCCGCAAACCCCCGGTCCAGAAACCGTTCCGCGACCGCCGCGTAGAGGGCGATGCCGTGCGCCATCGCGTCCTCGTCGAGCATCATCCGGTTGGAGTGGCAGGGCGCGGCGGTGTGGAAGTCGCAGCCCGGCGGGGCGACCCCCAGGAACGTCATGCAGCCGGGAATCTTCTGGAGCACATAGGACCAGTCCTCCGCCCCCATGACGGCGCTGGGCATCGGGAAAAAGCCGGCATCGCCCAGCATCTCGCGGGCCGCCTCGCGGGCGATGTCGACCATGCGGCCGTCGTTGACGGTGACGGCATAGCCTTCGGTCAGCGTCACCTCGGCCCAGGCGCCGTGCGCCTTGGCGATGTTGGTGGCGACGCGCGGGATCGCCTCCTTGGCGGTCTTGCGGGCATGCTCGGAGACCGAGCGCAGCGTGCCCAGCATCTTCACGGTTTCGGGAATGACGTTGCTGGTCGTGCCGCCCTCGATCCTGGCGATGGTCAGGACCACCGGCTCGAAGGCGTTGATGCGGCGCGTCACCATCGACTGCAGCGCCAGCACGATCTCGCAGGCGATGGGCAGCGGGTCGAGCGCATGGTGCGGCGAGGAGGCGTGGCCGCCCTTGCCCCAGACGGTGATCTCGATCGTGTCGGTGGAGGCCATGAACGGCCCCGGCCGCGAGGAGAAGACGCCGCTGGGGATGTTCGGCGTGATGTGCAGCGCGAAGGCGCCGTCGGGCCTGGGGTGGCGGTCGAGCAGGCCGTCCTCGATCATCTTGAGCGCGCCGAAGTGACCCTCCTCGCCCGGCTGGAACATGAACTTGACCGTCCCCGACAGGCGGTCGCGCCGCTCGTGCAGCAGCCGCGCCGCCATGGCGAGCATGGCGGTGTGCGAATCGTGGCCGCAGGCATGCATGGCGTTCGGCACGCGCGACTTGAACGGCACGTCGGTGTCTTCCGGCATGGGGAGCGCGTCCATGTCGCCGCGCAGCACGATGGTGCGGCCTTGCGACGGGCCCTTCAGCGTCACCATCAGGCCCGAGGAGGACGGCCCTTCCTCGATCGTCACGTCGAGCCCTTCGAGCGACTCGCGCACCGCCTTCACCGTCTCGGGCAGGAAGAGGCCGAGTTCGGGATGCTCGTGGACGCGGCGGCGCAGCGTCACCGCGCCGGGCAGGAGCGCTTTCGCGCCGTCGAGCCAGATGGAGAGATCGTCGGACATATGGTTCCCCGGAATGGATGCGGATGAGAGCCGTTCAGGCGCGCTTCTGGCCGACGTCCAGGGCCGGACCGGAAGGGGGTTCCGGCTCGATCTCGACGTCGAAGGTCTCCAGAAAGCGGCTCACCAGCATGTAGAAGCCGATCGTCACGACGAGTTCCTGCATTTCCTGCGCCGACAGGTGCGCGGCGAGCGGATCGTAGGTCGCGTCGGAGGCGCGGACATGGGCGACGATATCGTCGGTCAGCGCCATCACCTGGCGCTCGATCTCGGTGAGGGCGGGGGCGGCGGGACCGTCATGGATCGCCGCCAGCAGCGCCTCGCGCATGCCGAGGTCGCGGCCGATGCGCATGTGCTGGTGGACCTCGTAGGAGGCGCCGGAAAGGACGCCGACGCGGATGATGGCGATCTCGCGCAGATGCGGATCGAGCCTGGTGCGCGACAGCAGATAGCCGCCGAAGCGCGAGAAGGCCGGAAGCAGCCCGTCGCCATGGGCCATGACCCGGAAGATGTTGAGGCCCGCCATCTTGGGCAGGACTTCGGCGGCCTTGGGCGGCGCGGCGGCCGGGTCCAGCGGTTCAAGGCGCGGCATCGTCGGTTCCCCCAGGATCGTTATCGTTCGTTGCGGCATCGTTTCGCCTTGCGCGCCGCTTGGCAAGGCCGTCCGCCTTGCCTCGTGGCCGGAGCCCGCTAACATCGCGTCAACTGCCAGAACAAACCTCCAGGGAAGGACCGCCGAGCCCATGTTCGATCTCGACTCCATGCACAGCCTCGCCGACATCACGCGCCTCCAGGCGAAGGCGCGCCCCGGCGAGATCGCCCATGTCTTCGAGGATCGGGTGACGAGCTTCGCCGACTTGGACCTCCGCGCCAGCCGGATCGCCAACGGCCTCATCGCGCTCGGGCTGAAGCCCCATGCCCGGGTCGGCTATGTCGGGATGAACTCCGACCGCTTCTTCGAGACGGTCTATGGCTGCTTCAAGGCCAATGCCGTGCTGGTCGGGGTCAACTGGCGGCTCGCCCCGCCCGAGGTCGCCTATGTGCTGAACGATGCCGGCGCCGAGGTGCTGTTCGTCGGCGCCGAGTTCGTCAAGCTGATCGACCAGATCCGGAGCGAACTGACGACGGTGCGCCACGTCATCGCGGTCGACGGGCCGCATGGCGACTGGCCGGTCTTCGACGCCTGGCGCGACGGCCAGTCCGCCGCCGACCCCGGCCTTCCCATCGCTCCCGACGACGACGCGATCCAGCTCTACACCTCCGGCACCACCGGCCATCCCAAGGGCGTGCAGCTGACCAACGCCAACTACCTGGCCTTCATGGCCACCGCCCAGGATGCCGGCTGGGCCAGTTACGAGGCCGGCGAGGTCTGTCTCGTCGCGATGCCCAATTTTCACGTCGCCGGCCTCAACATGGGCGTGCTGACGGTGGCGGCGGGCGCCAAGGGCATCATCATGAAGCAGGTCGATCCGGTGAAGGTGCTGGACGCCGTGGAGGCCTACGGCATCGAGAACATGTTCCTGGTGCCGGCTGTCATCCAGTTCCTGATCGCCGTGCCGGACATCAGGTCGCGCAAGCTCTCGACGCTGAAGCGGGTCTTCTACGGCGCCTCGCCGATCTCGGACGAGGTGCTGCTGAAGGCGAAGGAACTGCTGGGCGCCGGCTTCACCCAGCTCTACGGCCTCACCGAGACGGTCGGCGGCGGCACCTTCCTGCCGGCCGAGGACCACGATCCCGCCCGCGGCAAGCTGCGCTCGTGCGGCATTCCCTATCCGGGCTTCGAGATCAAGGTGATCGACGGCGCGGGCAAGGCGCTGCCGGCCGGCGAGGTCGGCGAGATCCTGATCAAGTCGCCGAGCGTGATGAAGGGCTACTGGAACAAGGCCGATGCGACCGCCAAGGCGATCGTCGATGGCTGGTTCTACACCGGCGACGCCGGCTACTTCGACGCCGACGGCTATCTCTTCATCCACGACCGGGTGAAGGACATGATCGTCTCGGGCGGCGAGAACGTCTATCCGGCCGAGGTCGAGAACGCCCTGATGAGCCATCCCGCCATCGCCGACGCCGCGGTCATCGGCGTGCCCGACGAGAAATGGGGCGAGGCGGTCAAGGGGATCGTGGTGTTGAAGGCGGGCGCCGGCGCCGGCGCCGACGACATCATCGCCTTCTGCAAGACCCGGATCGCCGGCTACAAGACGCCCAAGACCATCGACTTCGTCGAGGCGCTGCCGCGCAACCCCTCGGGCAAGATCCTGCGCCGCGAGCTGCGCGACCCCTACTGGGCGGGCCGGACGCGGCGGGTGAACTGACGGACCAAGCGAAGGAGCGCGGCCCTGAAGACCGTCGCCGACCATCGCTTCTGGCGCAATGTGTGGGCGGTGGTCGCGGCGGTCGCGGTCGTCGTCGGCGTCGGCGCGCTGGTGCTGCCGGAGCATGGCACGGGGGAAAAGCCATTCGTCGCGCTGGCCACGGTGAGTCTCGCGATCGGCGCGGCGTCGCTGATCGGCACCTATCTTCTGAGCAACGCCGTGAATCGTTTCGAGCGGCTGGACGCCGGCGTCGGGGAGCTGGCCCGCTGGTGGATCGATCCGCCGACCTGGCGGCAGTTCGCGGCGGCGGATCGGGCACGCCAGGCGGGGCTGGAGCCGCGCTGGGGCGAGAATGTTCTGATCGTCGCTGAAGAGATCGCCGCGCCGCTGGAAATCGTCGTGTCGCGCGAGGCGGTGCGCGTGGGCGAGGCCTATCACGAGCTGGACCGCGACATCATGCTGGGCACGCGGCTCATGCCGGGCACGCCCGTCATGCTGGAGTTCTATTTCAAGATCATCAAGCCGCGGGGTTTGCCGGTGCCGTTCATCGTGCGCTTTCCGGTCGCGGCCGGAGCCGAGCACAAGGCACAGGCGGCGCTGGCGCATTACAACCAGCCGATCGTGTATGGGCGGTTCGCGAGGGCGATCATGATTCCCGGCCACGCGGCCCGCCGCAACCCGCGCAAGGCGCGCAACATCGCGCTGCTCGTCGCCGCCGTTGGCGCCGGGATCGCGGCGGTGGCGATCTGGCTGGCCAAGCCCCCCGTCGCGCGCGCCTGGGAAAATCCGGATCCGTATGCCGATCTCATCGCGCTGGGCGTGGGCCTGGGTGCGTTCCTGGCCGTTCCCGCGCTGCTGGTGGCGCTCGTCTCGCACCTGCGGATGCACCGAGCGAGCTGACGCCGAACTGACGCAAGGTTAGGCTTGCGCAGGCCCACAACCGGTGCACCAATCCGGCATTGGCATCAATTAAGGCCGCACCAGCCGGCCGACCGGGAGACTTCGCATGGCCATCAAGCTGCGCAACGGCATCTTTCTCGCACCCTTCCATCCGCTGGACGAGGATCCGACGCTCTGCATCCACCGCGACCTGGAGCTGATCGAGCATCTCGACCGCCTCGGCTATGAGGAAGCCTGGGTCGGCGAGCACCATTCCGCCGGCTTCGAGATCATCGCCAGCCCCGAGGTCTTCATCGCCGCCGCGGCCGAGCGCACCCGCTCGATCAAGCTCGGCACCGGCGTCGTCTCGCTGCCCTATCACTCGCCGCTGACGACCGCGAACCGCATCATCCAGCTCGACCACCAGACGCGCGGCCGCGTGATGTTCGGCGTCGGCCCGGGCCTGCTGCCCTCGGACGCCTTCCAGCTGGGCGTCGATCCCTCGACCCAGCGCGACCGCATGGTCGAGGGGCTGGAGGTGATCCTCAAGCTCTTCGCCGGCGAGCGCGTCACCCACAAGAGCGACTGGTTCAATCTCGACAACGCGATCTGCCAGCTGAGGCCCTATACTTGGCCGCACCCGGAGATCGCCGTCGCCTCGTCGATGACGCCCTCGGGCGGCAAGCTGGCCGGCCGCCACGGCTTCGGCATGCTCTGCGTCGCCGCCACCCAGGCCGGCGGCTATGACGCGCTCGGCGTCAACTGGAAGATCGCCAACGACGTCGCGGCCGAGAACGGCCGCACCATGGATCCCGAGAAGCTGCGCCTCGTCGGCCCGGTGCATATCGCCGAGACCAAGGAGGAGGCGATGGCGAACGTGCGCTACGGCTATCACAAATGGGCGCAGTACTTCGCCAATCTGAGCCCGCTCAACATCAACCAGGATCCCAACGAGGACCCGCTGGAGCGCGGCATCCGCGAGGGCACCATCGTCGTCGGCACGCCCGACGACGCCATCGCCCAGATCCGCCGCCTCCAGGCCAAGCAGGGCGAGTTCGGCGCGTTCCTGCAGCTCGCCCACAACTGGGCCAACTGGGACGCCACCAAGAAGTCCTACGAGCTGTGGCAGCGCCACGTCACGCCGGTGATCAACAACGTCAACGTCAACCGCATCGACAGCTACGAGGACGTGCGCCAGCACGGTGCGAGATATATGGGCGCGGCGGTGAACGCGGCCATGGCGACGCTGCAGAAGCACCAGGCCGAGGAAGCGGCCAAGCAGTCCAAGACCGCGGCGGAGTGATCCCATGGACTGGAAGACGCTCGCCATCGTCGCCGGCGTCTTCCTGATCGGCCTGTTGCTCGGCCGGGGCCTCGGGGCGCGCGGCGGCGGCGGGAGCGATACGCGGCCCGCCGCTCCGGCCCGGCCGGCCGCGCCGGCCCAAGGCGGCCTCAGGGGACTTGAGTCCGGCACGCATGGCGTCCGCCTGCTCGACGGCGGTCCCAACAAGATCGCCGTCATCAAGGAACTGCGCGCGCTGACGGGGCTCGGCCTGAAGGAAACCAAGGACCTGGTGGAGGCCGCGCCCTGCCTCGTCATCGCCCATGTCTCGCGCGAGTCGGCCGAGCGGGCCGCCGATCTGCTGCGCAACGCGGGCGCGCGGGCCGAGACCGGCTGACGCCGTCAGAGCCGCTTCAGCCGATCGGCGAGCGCCGCGGCATTGACGGTCAGCGGCTTGTGCGGCCGCGACCAGTCGGCGTCGGCGGCGCGCGCCTCGAAGATCGCGTAGTCGAGCCCGGCCGAGCCGAAAAGGTTCATGTGGGCGAACATCCAGTGCGGCTCGGACTCGATGTCGACGACCAGCGTGCCGGGATGGCAGAAGACCGTGTTGAAAAGCGCCGACCCCGCCGCGCCGACGACGATCGAGGCCGACGAGAAGCAGGCGATCTGCGCCCGCATCGACATCGTGTGGGGCCGCACCTCCTCGAAGCCGAGGGCAGCGAGCCGCTCCACAACCTCCGCCTCGTTGAGCATCGGGCGCGGCGTCCGGCCGCCGGGACCCCAACCGCGGCGCGAGACATAGAGGCGCCGTCCCGCCGGCGGGACGCCGTAGCGGCGGCGCAGATCGGCGAAGACGGCGCGCGCGGCGTCGTCGAGCAGGCCATGCGTCGTCCGCATCGAGGGAATGACGGCGTGTTCCAGCGCATAGGCAAGGCCCGGCTTCTGCATCGTCAGGCGCCCCAGGGGAACCCCGGCCAGCGCGAGCAGGTCGCGCATGCTGCGCGTCAGCGGCGGCGCGAGCACGGCGCCGTCTTCCGGCCAGGCCGGGAGCGTTGCGAGCTTGGGAACGACGCGGAAGAGGAAGGCGCCGTAATTGCCGCCTTCCAGCGCGCAGAGCGAGACGACCGTGCCGCCCAGGCGCCGGACAGGCCGGTCGCGGCCGGCGAGCGCGAACGTCCCTGACGCCTCGCCGGCCGAGAGCCCGAGATATTCGTTCTGAAAGGCGTCGCCTTCCATCAGGTGTGCGGCGTAGCGCTCGAACTCGCCGTCCTGAAGATAGGCGTCGTCGCCGAACCACCGCCCGTCAGCGGTCACATAACTGCGCGAGCCGATCTGGGTAACGCCGCTCGCGCGGATCGCGAAGGCGGGCGGTGACGGCAATGTGATGGGGCCCGCGTCGGCAAGCAGGCCGGCGCCGTCGGGGTCGTCATGGAAGACGGGGGCCGGCCGCGTGGCGGTGCGCGGCACGTCGGGCGGCTCGACGAAAACCCCGGGCGGCCCCGGCCGCCAGAGATCCCCGGCAGCGAGGCGATCGAGCGACAAAGGCGGGCAATAACGGACGCTTGCGGGCAGGACGGGGCGGGCGGCGCGGCCCGGGAACAGGCCTGCAAGGCGGCGGGACGCCGTCATCCGCGCGCCGTCCGGGCGACATAGCGGGAACGGCTCGGCCTCGTGTCGCGGCGCGTCGGCATGGGAGGGGGAAACTCGCAACGGCCGCGCACCCTGTCAATCGAACGGCCGGCCCGGCTTGCCGCACCTTCGATCCCGGGCATAGCCTTCCGCCAGACCGATCTGGGAGAGCCCGATGCTGACTCGCCGTACCCTTCTCGCCTCCGCCGGCAGCGCCGCCGTCGCCGGACTGCTGAGCCGTTCCGCCTTCGCCAACCCCCCGCCGCCCGACGGCCTGATCGCGGCGCCGCCGGTCGCCCGCATCGAGCCGGTCACCGAGACCTTCTTCGGCACCGCCGTCACTGACAATTATCGCTGGATGGAGAACGCCAAGGACCCGGACTGGGAGCCCTTCATGCGCGGCCAGTCCGACTATGCCCGGGCCCGGCTCGACGCCATTGCCGGCAACGCCGCGATGCAGGCGCGCGTTTCGGAGCTCTCGGGAGACCTCGAGATCGTCGGCGGCATCCAGGTCTGCGGCGATCTGGTCTTCGTCAACAAGCGCCCGGCGGGAGCGGACAATTTCCTGCTCGCGGTGCGCGAGGGGATCGACGGCGCCGAGCGCGTGCTGATCGATCCGGTCAAGCTGACCGAGGGCGAGGTGCACTATTCGCTCGACTACTGGTCGGCCTCGCCGTCCGGCAGCCATGTCGCCTATGGCCTCTCCAAGCAGGGTTCGGAGGATTCGGTCCTGCACGTCATGGAGGTCGCGAGCGGCGCGATCCTGCCCGAGCGGATCGACCGGGCGCAGTACGCCAATATCTCGTGGCTGCCGGACGGCAGCGGCTTCTTCTTCAACCGCCTCGCCGAAGGCGCGGCGAAGGGATCGACCGACTACTACAAGAACTCGGTCTGCTGGCTGCACCGGCTGAACACCGATGCCTCGGCCGACGTCCGGGCGATGTCGCGCGGCCAGTTCCCCGACGTGGAGGTCAGCGAGATCGAGTTCCCCGGCATCGCCGCCCAGCCGGGATCGGACATCGCGATCGCCGGCCTCTTCGCCGGCGTGCAGAACGAGATCACGCTCTACGTCAACACGCTGGCCAACGCGGTGTCCGGCCAGGGCGGCTGGCAGAAGATCTGCGCGCCGGAAGACAAGGTGACCGGTTTCGCCTTCCGCGGCGACGACATCTATCTGGTCACCTATGCCGGCGCGTCGCGCTATCGCGGCCTGCACTTGAAGGCCGCCGCACCCGCCGTCGCCGGCGCCGCCGAAATCGTGCCCGAGGCCGAGGCGGTGCTGCAGGGCATGCTCGCCGCCAAGGACGCGATCTATCTGCAGTATCTCGACGGCGGCGTCGCCCGGCTGAAGAAGCTGACCGAGGGCGGCGTCGGCGAGGTCGCCCTGCCTTTCGACGGCGCCTTCGGCGGCGTCGTGGCCGACCCCGGACGCGAGGGCGTCTTCGTCAATCTGCAGAGCTGGGTCGTGCCCGCGACCATCTTCCAGATATCCGCCGATGGCGCGGCGCGCGAGACGGCGCTGGTCGCCAAGCCGCCGATCGACGTCGCCGGCTACACCTCGGAACGGCTGTTCGCGACCGCCAGGGACGGCACCAAGGTGCCGGTCTCGATCGTCTACAGGAAGGACCTTCCCAAGGACGGCAGCGCGCCGGTCTTCCTGCAGGCCTATGGCAGCTACGGCATCAATTCCGAACCCTTCTTCGGGCCGCGCTACATCGCCTGGATGGAGCGCGGCGGCATCTGGGCGACGGCCAATGTGCGCGGCGGCGGCGAGTACGGCCGCGACTGGCACGAACAGGGCCGCCTGCTGAACAAGCCCAACACCTGGGGCGACATGATCGCCTGCGCCGAGCACCTGATCGCCGAAGGCTGGACCGGCGCGGCGCGGATCGCCATCAACGGCGGATCGGCCGGCGGCATCACGGTCGGCCGCTCGCTGACCGACCGGCCCGATCTGTTCAGCGCGGTCATCAGCCAGGTCGGCGTGTCGAACAATCTGCGCGCCGAGTTCGGCCAGAACGGTCCGCCCAACATCCCCGAGTTCGGCTCCGTCACCACCGAGGACGGCTTCAAGGGCCTCTATGCGATGGACTCGACCCAGCACGTGAAGGCGGGAACCGCCTATCCCGGCGTGCTGCTGACCACCGGCATGACCGATCCGCGCGTCGATCCCTGGCACGCCGCCAAGATGACCGCCCACCTGCAGGCGGCGACCTCGTCGGGCAGGGCGGTGCTGCTGCGCGTCGACTACGACGCCGGCCACGGCCTCGGCAGCACCCGCGCCCAGCGCGACCGCGAATGGGCCGACTGCTTCAGCTTCGCGCTCTGGCAGGCCGGCGACCCGGCCTTCCAGCCCGCCTAGGCCGGAGCGCCGGCGGCATCGAGCGCCGCGATGTCGCCGGGCGCCAGCTTCACCGCAGCCGCTCCGGCGATGTCCCGCATCTGGTCGACGCTGGTGGCGCTGGCGATCGGCGCGGTGACGCCGAGCCGCGCCATCAGCCACGCCAGCGCGACCTGCGCCGGCGTCGCGCCGTGGCGATCGGCGACCGCATCAAGGGCCGCGAGGATCGCCAGGCCGCGCGGATTGAGGAAGCGTTTCATGCCGCCGCCGCGCGGGCTCTTGCCGAAATCGGCCTCCGAACGGTACTTGCCGGTCAGGAAGCCGCTCGCCAGCGCGAAATAGGGAATGACGCCGAGGCCTTCGCGGACGCACAGATCCTCGAACGCCCCTTCGTAGAGGCCGCGCTCGTAGAGATTGTAGTGCGGCTGCACGACGCTGTAGCGGGCCGCGTCGTAGTTGGAGCCGCCGACCGCGCGCACCTTGCCGGAATCGACCAGCGCACGATGCGCCTCCAGCGTCTCCTCGATCGGCGTGGCCGGATCGGGGAAGTGCGAGAAATAGAGATCGATGCGGTCGGTCTGGAGCCGCTTCAGCGAGGCCTCGGCGCCGGCGAGGATATGGGCGCGGCCGAGGCCCTTGCCGCCCGCGCCCATGTCCTGCCCGACCTTGGTGATGAGGACGACGCGGTCGCGGGTGCCGCGCGCCTTCATCCATTTGCCGATCACGGTTTCGGACTCGCCGCCGCTGTGCCCCGGCGCCCAGCGCGAATAGACGTCCGCCGTGTCGATGGCGTTGAAGCCGGTGTCGAGAAAGGCGTCGAGCACCGCGAACGAGGCCGCCTCGTCCGCGGTCCAGCCGAAGACGTTGCCGCCGAGCACCAGCGGGGCGATCGTGAGGCCCGACGAGCCGAGCGCGCGCATGTCCATGTCGGCCTCCGCCCTCAGCGTTGCAGGATCGAGCGGGCGCCCTCGACCGCCTTCTTCGCGGCATCGCCGTCGGTGTCCTTGGCGATGTCCCGCGCCGCCGGCACCTTGAGTCCGCGCTGCACGGCCTCGCGCGCCTCGATCGCCGCCAGCCAGCGCAGCAGATGGTCGAGGCCCTCGACGTTGACGCCCGACCAGGGATGGATGCGCACCCACGAGAAATTCGCGATGTCGGCGATCGAATAGTCGCCGGCCAGATACTCGTTGTCCTTCAGATGCCCGTCGAGCACCTCGAACAGGCGGCGGCTCTCGTTGCGGTAGCGGTCGATCGCCGGCTGGTAGACCTCGTGCCAGTAGCGGCCGAAGACGTTGGCCTGGCCCATCATCGGGCCGACGCCGCCCATCTGGAACATCAGCCACTGGATGACCCGGCTGCGGCCCTTGGCGTCGGCGGGCATCAGCGCGCCCGCCTTCTCGGCGAGATAGATCATGATCGCCCCGGACTCGAAGACCGGGAAGTCGCTGGCCTCGTGATCGACGATCGCCGGAATGCGCCCGTTGGGATTGATCTTCAGGAACCAGGGTTCCTTCTGCTCCATCTTCTGCATGTTGACGGGCACCGTGTCGTAGGCGAGGCCCAGCTCCTCCAGCACGATGGAGGCCTTCCAGCCATTGGGCGTGGCGGCGGTGTAGAGCGTGATCGGAGCGGTCATGCGGGTTCCGGAATTCGTGGAGGGGACGGCGTCAGAGCCTGATCTCGCCGCTCAGCATCCTGGCATGGGTGGCGGCGTCGAGCGGCTTGTAGCTCTTGCTCTCGGGGTCGAGCCAGAACATCGGATCGGCGACCGTCGCGGGATCGAAGCCTTCCTTCACCAGTTCCACCTTGCGGTGCTTGAAGGTGCCGGTGATCTCCATCTCGTTCTGCAGCAGGCGGATGATGAGGGGGCGCGCATAGGCCGCAAGCTGATTCTCCAGATGGGCGGCGAGGCCGGCCAGATCGAGATCCGGACCGGCGACGATCGCCGCCATGCCGGCCCGGCCGTCGAGGTCGCCGACCTTCACGCCGTAGACGTTGGCTTCCTTGATGCCGGGATAGACCGAGAGCGCCTCGGCGACTTCCGACGTCGCGACGTTCTCGCCCTTCCAGCGGAAGGTGTCGCCGATCCGGTCGACGAAATAGAAATAGCCCTGCGCGTCGCGCCTGAGCAGATCGCCGGTGCGGAAGAAGAGGTCGCCCTTGGCGAAGACGTCGCGCAAGAGCTTCTTCTCGGTGTCGGAGCCCTTGGAGTAGCCGTCGAAGCGGGTGCGCGGCTCGTTCGGATCGATGCGGCCGATCGCCTCGCCCGCCTCGCCCGGCGCGCACTCGATGCAGAAGCCGGTCGCCGGATCGCGCACCGGCTGCTCGGTCTCGATGTCGAACTTCACGATGTAGACCGGCAGCTTCTTGCGGGCGTAGTTCGGGATGCGGCCGACCGCGCCGGTCTTGCCGTCGGTATTGAGCAGCGCGACGTTGCCTTCGGTCGCGCCATAGAACTCGACGATCTTCGGAATTCTGAAGCGACTCTGGAAGGCCGGCCAGATTTCGGGCCTGAGCCCGTTGCCGATCACCAGGCGCAGCGAATGCGCGGTCTCCTGCGGATGCGGCGGCGCGTTGAGGAGATAGCGGCAAAGCTCGCCGATATACTGGAAGAGCGTCGGCTTGTACTTGGCGCAGTCCTCCCAGAAATGGCTCGCCGAGAACTTGCGACTGAGCACCACCGAGCCGCCCGCCATGAACACCGTGCCCAGCGCGCAGATGCCGCCGGCCGAGTGATAGAGCGGCAGCACGTCGTACATGACGTCCTTGGACGTCGCGCCCACCGAGACGGAAAAGGCCTGCATCATGACCTGCATGCGCACATGGGTGATGACGGCCGCCTTGGGCAGGCCCGTCGTGCCGGAGGTATAGATGTAGAGCGCCTTGTCGCTGCCGACGAGGCCCTCGCGGAACGGCCGCGGGATCGGTGCGGGGCTCATCTGCGCCAGCGCGGCGTCGAGATCGGCGGCGCCTTCCACCGCCCCGCCGCTCGCCCACACGATCATCGGCGTTTCGATGCGGGGCACGGAGCGATAGTGCTCGGCCAGCGCCGCATCGAGAATGAGATGGCGGGCGCCCGAGATGTTGAGCGAATGGGCGAGCGGCGCGGCCGTCTGATGCGTGTTGATGAGCGCCCCGATCGCCCCGATCTTGACGAGGCCGAACCAGGCCATGATGAACTCCGGCCGGTTCTCCATCAGGATGGCGACCGCATCGCCCTTGCCGACGCCCTGCGCCATCGCCCAGCGCGCGAAGCGCGCCGCGCCCTGGTCGAGCTCCTTCCAGGAAATCACCCGGTCCTCGAAATGGATGGCAGGCGCATCCGGCGTCTCGTGCACCCAGCGCTCCAGCGCGTCGGCGACCGTCACCGTGCTGTCGGGCGTGAGTTCCTTCACCCGCCGGCTGAGGCGAATGCCCATGCGCAGAAAATTGAACTCGCGCACGATCGCGTCGAAAGCGCCCATGTCGATCCGCCCCTTCCCCAAGCCGCCGCGAGCGGCGGCAATCCACCGTCGAGCACATGAAGCCGGGACCGTGCCCCGGCGTCAAGAAACGGTCAGTTCGCGGGCGGCGGCGCGACCTTGCCGCGGAGATTGGCGATGACCGCAGCCGCCTCGACCGCTTCCGGATTGGCCGCGGCCTGCGCGGCCGTCAGCATGGCGATGTCGGCATAGGCGACATAGCGGCGGTCGTCGAAGTCGGAGGCGAAGCGGCCATAGGGGTACCAGAACGGGTCGTACCAGGCGTAGCGGCCGCGATAGCTGTAATAGGGGAAGAAGAACGGATCGACGAGGACCGGGCCGGCCGAGCGCGTGCGCTCCTGTTCGGTCTCGCGCTTGTCGATGACGAAGTGCGTGAAGCCGGCCGCCTGGGTGACTTCCGCGGCCCGCAGCATCAGCGCGTCCTCGACCCGGGAGCGGGTGGTCGTCCGCCGTCCGGTGAAGGTCACCCGGTAATGGGTGTCGTCGAGCCGCTGTTCGGCATAGCCGGAGCCGCGCTCGCTCGCCTGCGGACCGTAGAGCGGCGTCGATGTGCATGCCCCGAGCATCACTGTCAGCGCGGCTGCCGCCGCGAGGCCTGTCCAACGGATCGTCATATCGACCTCTCCTCCTGTTCGCCCCCGCCTCGGGACTATCGTCGCTCCGGCGCCGTTTCGCCAGTCCGGGGCGCCGCCGGGCGGGGAAAATATTGCTTAAGGGGTCTCTGCTAGGCTTGCGGTCCGTTCCGTCCAGCGACCGCCCCATGCCCCGACTCGCCCGCCTCGTCTGCCTGACCGCGCCGCTCCTGCTCGCCGCCTGCTCCTCGACGCCAGACTTCGACGGCGGCTTCGCCGATCCGCGGGTCGTCGACGACCAGGTGGAGTGCGTGCCCTTCGCGCGGGCCCAGTCGGGGGTCGAGATCTACGGCGACGCCCACACCTGGTGGGCCAAGGCCGACGGGCTCTACGACCGCGAGGACGAGCCGGAGGAAGGCGCCGTCATGGTATTGCGCGGCTACAAGCGATCGGATCGCGGCCATGTCGCGGTGGTGCGGCGCCTCGTTTCCGACCGCGAGATCGTCATCGATCACGCCAACTGGCTGAACGACGGCAAGGTCTATCTCGACCAGCCGGTGCTGGACGTTTCGCCCGCCAATGACTGGTCGGCGGTCCGCGTCTGGTACGCCCCGGGCGGCCAGTATGGCGCCCGCGTCTATGCGGTGCAGGGATTCATCATGGCGCCCGATCGCTTCGCAGGTGCACAAAGCCATCGCTACTGAGCGTGGAAACCTTAATATCTGCAAGGCGTTAGGGGCTTCTTAACTAAAAAGGTTCCCCTGCGATATCAGGCGCTTAGAGCGCGAGTTCTATTTCCGTTCGTAACATTACGCGAACTTTAAGTTGACGCCCCCGCCACCCGGTATTTACCCCTTTCGCCCAGGGACAATAGTTGGTCGGGGCAGAGTTCATGACGGCACGAGGCCTTCTCGCGCGCACAACCATCCTGTGCGCGGTGACCGCTCTGACCGCCTGCACGACCGCCAACCACACGGCACGGCATGCCGGCAATACGCCGGTCGAGACCGCCGCCTTCGTCCAGCCCCAGATCACCCCGGCCTCCGCCGCGCTCGCCGAAGTCACCAGCGCGCTCAGCCTGACCGTCCGCCAGATCAACGTGACGACGCCGCCGAGCGACCGTCTGCTGGCCTCGGCCGACATCCAGCCGCGCACGGTGTGGATCAACCGCAACCTGCAGTGCGTGCCCTTCGCCCGCGAGCGCTCGGGCGTGGCGATCCGCGGCAACGCCAATACCTGGTGGAAGCAGGCCTCGGGCGACTTCGTCCGCATCAAGGCCCCGGCCGTCGGCTCGGTCATCGTCATGCAGACCCGCCGCGGCCATGTCGGCGTGGTCACGAAGATCGTCGACAGCCGTCACATCGTCATCGATCACGCCAACTGGCTGAGCAACGGCCAGATCTATCTCGACCAGCCGGTGCTCGACGTCTCGGCCAACAACGACTGGTCGAAGGTCGTCGTCTGGCATCCCAATCTGGGCAAGTTCGGCAAGCGCGCCCTCGCCGTCTCGGGCTTCATCGTCGATGCGCCGGCCAACGGCAACGCGACGGTCTTCGCCAGCCTCGAAAGCGTGCCGTCCGCGCTGAGCGCCAACGTCCAGTTCGCCGCCGCGCTGCCCGCCGCCTCAAGGCCCGCGCCGCTGCCCGAAACCGCCCCCGCCGCGCCCGTCGAAGCGCCGGTCCTGGTCGCCGAAGTCCGCGCGCCGGTGACCCCGATGGCCAAGCCGGGCTCGATCGAACTGCGCAGCGCCCCAGCCGAGGAGCCCGCCGCGGCGCCGGTCGCCGTCGCCGAGGCGAAGCCGGTCTATGTCGACACCATCGTTCCCGGCGCCAAGCCCGGCACGCTGGGCGCGCCGGCGGCGGCCCCCGTGGCGGTCGCCGACGCCGGGCCCGCGATGGTCGATACGATCGTGCCCGGTGCGAAGCCGATCAATCTGGGCGCGACCGCCGTCGCCGTCGTCGCCAGGGGCGAGACCGGCGCCGAAGCGACCACCGTCGAGGCCGCCTTCGTGCCGGCCGGCAAGCCGGCCAGCGTCGCCGCCTTCCGCTGATCCGGCTTCCACGAGACTGACCGGCGCTCGCGAGCCACACGGCCGCGAGCGCCGCCGTTTCGGGCACACGCCAGCCGTCCACGGTGACGAAGCGTCCGGCCGCCCGGTCGCGAGCCACCGCCGCGTCGTAGCCGTCCGGGGCGAGCTTCGCCTCCAGCCGCGCTTCCAGCCCCTGGTCCATCCCTTCGCCCACGATTCGCGCGCCCAGCGCCCGCAGCGCCGCCGCCTGCGGCAGGCTGGCGAGCGCCGCCAGCGACGCGCCGGCCGCGGTGCGCCAGAACGCCCAGCGCGGCCAGGTTCCGGCTGCCGTCCCGCCGAGCGCCGCCAGCGCCGAGAGGCCGAGCGTGCGCCGCGTAATGCGCCAGGAGCGGTCGGTCGGGCCGCTCATGGCGCGAACGCCTTCTTCAGCCGGTCGGCGAGGCGCAGGGCCAGCGCCACGATGGTCAGCGTCGGGTTCGCCGCCCCCGGCGTCGTGAACAGCGAGGAACCGGCGATCCAGAGATTGGCCATGCCGTGCACCCGGCCATCGCCGTCGCAGACCGAGACGCGGGGATCGTCGCCCATCCGCGTCGTCCCCATGTGGTGGTGGCCCCAGGACGTGTCGGCCCGGTAGCGGGCGCGCGCCTCGGGGTCGATGCGGATGACCGCCGTGCCGGCCGCCGCGAAGGCGCGGCCCAGATCCTCAAGATTGGCGAGATAGTCGTCGAGGTCGGCATCGCTCAGCCGCCAATCGAGCTTGATGCGGCGGCCGCCGAAGCGGTCGCGCGCCGCGGTCAGCGTCACGCGGCTGTCGGGATTGGGCCGGGTCTCGAACCCGGCGCTGAGATAGTGCAGCCGCAGCGGCCCGGCGCCCGAAAGCGCCGCGATCGCCGCGCCGGTCGCCTGCGGCCCGAGACGCGCTTCGTCCCAGCGGTCGAAGCCTCCGGTCGCGGGATCGAAGGCGGGGCCGGGTTCGTTGATGGTGACGAGCGTCGAAAGCCGCCCCTTGGCGCGACGGGCCGCGGCGCTCGGCTGGAAGGCGGGACGGTAGCGGCGAAGGGCGCGCCGGTCGCCGGACCGAGCGCCAGGATCGCCGCAAAGGTCTCGACGATCGGATGCTCGGCGAAACAGCGGCCGACCTGATCGCGGGCGTTGCCGATGCCGCCCGCGACCTGGCTGTCAGCATTGAGCAGGAGCTGCGGATTGGAGAGCCCGCCGCAGGCGGCGACGACATGGCGCACCGCCATGGCGAGCGGCGGCGCGCCGTCGCGCGACAGCACGAGCCCGGTGACGGTCGTGAGATCGTCCGAAAGGCGGATGTCGCTCACCGTCGTGTTGAGCCAGACCGCGACGTCGCTTTGCTCCAGTTCGGCGCGATAGACCTCGCCCATCCGGGTCGGCGGCGAGAACTCGAAGAGCACCGCCTCCATGTCGCCGCCGGGGGCGATGGGCGCTTCGGCCTTCGCCTCGGCGGCGACGGCGGCGAAGTCGTCGTAGCGCGCCGGGCCGAGCTGAAGGATCGACTGGGCCTCGGGATAGAACGGCGCCAGATCGCTCTTGGCGATCGGCCAGCCCGAGAGCGGCACGAAGTCGCGCGGCTCGAAGTCGATCGCGTCCAGTTCGCGGCACCAGCCGCCCCAATGGCCGGTCGTGCCGCCGAACTGGCGCAGCCGCACATAGGCGAGATCGCCGTAATGCTGTTCGCCGAGCGAGCCCGCGCCGAGATCGGCCGCCGCCTCGCTCCACTCCAGGCCGCCGCTCTCGATGAGCGCGATCTTCAGCCCGCGTCCGGCGAGCGCCCGGGCGAGCGTGATGCCCGCCGCGCCCGCCCCGATGATGGCGAGATCGGCGCCGAGCGCGGCGCCGCCGGGCGGCGTGCGGCCATCAAGGAACATGGAGACGCGCCGCCCGAGCGCCGCTAGCGCGCCGCGACGCCGGTGCCGATCGGACAGGCGACGCCGGTGCCGCCGAGCCCGCAATAGCCCTGCGGGTTCTTGTCGAGATATTGCTGATGATAGTCCTCGGCATAGTAGAAGACCGGCGCGGGCAGGATTTCCGTCGTGATAGGCCCGAAGCCGCGCGCCTTCAACGCCGCGCCATAGGCCTCGCGCGCGGCTTCCGCCTCGGCGCGCTGGGCGTCGGTGCAGGCATAGATGCCCGAGCGGTACTGCGTGCCGATGTCGCCGCCCTGGCGCATGCCCTGGGTCGGGTCGTGGTTCTCGAAGAAGACCTTCAGCAGCGCGCCGTAGGACGTGATCTTGGGATCGAACACCACCAGCACGACCTCGTTGTGGCCGGTGAGGCCCGAGCAGACTTCCTCGTAGGTCGGGTTCGGCGTCAGCCCGGCGGCATAGCCGACGGCGGTCGAATAGACCCCCGGCTGCTGCCAGAACTTGCGCTCCGCCCCCCAGAAGCAGCCGAGGCCGAAGAGCGCCGTCTCCAGTCCTGCCGGCCAGGGCCCCTTCAGCGGCCGGCCGAGCACGGTGTGGGCGTCGGCGACGCGCATCTGGCGGTCGGTGCGCCCCGGCAGCGCTTCGCCGGGCGTCGGGAGGTCGAGCTTCTTGCGCTTGGGGCCGAACATGGCGTGCGTCCTTGTCGTTGGCGCGGGGGCTGCGATCAATGTGGCGCTGGCGGCGCGCCAAATCCAGTGGCTCCGGCGCATTCCGGCATCGCCCAAGATGTGCCAAAGGTGAGCGATGCAATCCTCCGGCAGGCAACCGGCCAGCGGCACGGCGAAGTCCGACGAACGGCGCTCGGTCATTCTGGACCGGCTGGCCGACTATGTGCTCGCCAACGGCCTCTCGGCGGCGAGCCTGAGACCGCTCGCCGAGGCGGCCGGCACCAGCGACCGGATGCTGCTCTACTATTTCAAGGACAAGGCGGTGCTGATGTCCGCGACGCTCGGGCGGGTGGCCGAGCGCATGACCGGACTGCTCAATGCGGCGGCGGCGCCTCAGCCGCTGGCGCCGGACGCCTTGCTGGCGCGCCTGCACGGCGTCCTGCTGGACGACAGTCTGTGGCCCTATATGAGCCTGTGGCTGGAGATCGCGAGCCTCGCGGCGCGCAACGATCCGTTCTACCGCGCGCTCGGCGAACAGATCGGGCGGGGGTTCCTCGCCTGGGGCGCAGCGCAGCTCGACAGCCCGAGCCCCGCGCAACGGGCCATCGACGCGGCCCGGCTGCTGGCCATGACCGAGGGCATGGTGCTCCTGAAAAGCCTGGGGCTCGACGATGTCTGCCGGACGGCGCTGTAACCGGCGGACCTAGGCGGACGGCCAGGCCTTCATGATCGTGGCCGCGTCGAAATAGTCGCGCCACAGCGTGATCAGGCCGTCATGGACTTCCAGGACCCCAGCGACGGGAAGCTCGACCCAGCCGGTCGCCAGGCGATGGCGGTCGAGACGCTCCTGGAACACGACCGGACCGGCGGCCAGCTCGCGCCGCACGAGAAACTCGTTTTCCAGCGTCGGCGCGAAGAACGGCTCCAGCACCGCGCGTACGCCAGCCGGCCCGCGGACCTTGGCAAGCGGGACATTGTCGTACTCGCAGTCGTCGGCGATGTAGCGCAGCGCCGTGTCGTAGTCCTTGACCGCCATGGCGTCCATGAAGGCCTTGACGACGGCGCTGGGGGTTGCGGGCCGATCGGACATGAAAGGTTCCTTCCTGTGCTGGAGACGAGGGGTCAGGGGTTGCTGGTGCGGTTCATCGCGAGGCCGAGGGCCAGCGCGACGCCCGCGCCCCAGAGGATCGCCGCGCCCGCGCCGGCGACCTGACCGGCATCCGATCCGTAGAGGGCCGGGAACCAGGCGAGGGCGATGCCGTCGAGGAGAGCCGCGGTCGCGGTCGCGACCGTGACGGCGATGGCGATCTGGTCCGCCCTAAGCCGCGCTGCCGCGCGGGCGATCAAGATGAACGGGTAGGTGCCGGGAACGGTGAGGACATAGAGGGCGACCCGTCCCAGCCCGTCATAGACGCCCATCGGGGCGAGCGCCCGCAGCATCAGCGCGGCGGCGAGCCAGAGCGCGGCTCCGATACCGACGAGTATCGCGATCTGCGTTGTCGTGAGGGGGAGCCGGGAGGTGGCGTTCGACGTGTCGGTGGTCATCGCAGACATATCCATGTAGCGGTTGCTACATGGACAATGGCAAATTGAAGCAGCCGCTACAAGAGGCTGCCGCGCGAATTTGCATGCCCCGATTATATGATATATTATAACATCATGGCCGACGCGCATGCCCATCCGCATCACCACCACCGTCACGCCGCGCCGGCGCGATTCTCGCTGCTGCGCGCCGGGGCGGGGCAGCGTCTCGCCATGACCGGCGCGGCGGCGGTCATGCTCTGGCTCGCCGTCGCCTGGGCGCTGGGCTGGGTCTGAGCCATGGCCGCCGAAGCCCGCCTCGACCTCGACGATCTGACGCTCGGCTATCGCCGCCACCCGGCGGTGCATCATCTCAGCGGCAGCTTCGCCGCCGGCTCGCTGACCGCCGTGACCGGCCCCAACGGAGCGGGCAAGTCGACGCTGCTCAAAGGCATCGCCGGCGAGATCCGGCCGCTGGCGGGGAGTATCCGCCGCGGCGGTATCGCCCGCCGCGACATCGCCTACCTCCCCCAGCTTGCCGAGATCGAGCGCACCTTCCCGATGAGCGTGCTCGACCTCGTGGCGCTGGGCGCGGTGCGCAGCGCCGGGCTTTTCCGCGCCGTCGGCCAGGGCGACATGGCGCGCATCGTCAGAGCGATCGAGACGGTCGGCCTCTCGGGCTTCGAGAACCGTCCCGTGGGGACGCTGTCGGGCGGGCAGCTGCAGCGCGCGCTCTTCGCCCGCGTCCTGGTGCAGGACGCGCGGCTGATCCTGCTGGACGAGCCCTTCGCCGCCATCGATTCCCACACCACCGCCGATCTCGTCGCCATCCTCAAGCGCTGGAGCGGCGAGGGCCGCACGGTGATCGCCGTGCTGCACGACCACGATCTGGCGCGGCGCGACTTCCCCGAGGCGCTGCTGCTGGCCCGCGAATGCGTCGCCTGGGGACCGACCGCCGAGACGCTGAGGCCCGAGCGGCTGCTGGAAGCGCGGCGCATGTGCGAGGCCTTCCACGACGACGCGGCGGTCTGCGCGGCGGGCGAGCGGCGATGATCTACGATCTCCTCATCGCGCCGTTCGAGGACGCGGCGATGCGCCGGGCGCTGGCGGGCTGCATCGCGCTGGCGCTGGGCGGCGCGCCGATCGGCGTCTTCCTGGTGCTGCGGCGCACCGCGCTGATCGGCGACGCGCTGAGCCATGCGATCCTGCCGGGCGTCGCCATCGCTTTCGTCTTCGCCGGGTTCTCGCTGCTGTGGATGACGATCGGCGGCCTCGCCGCCGGTCTCGCCGTGGCGCTGCTGGCCGGGGCGGCCTCGCGCCTCACCCCGCTCGCCGAGGACGCCAGCCTCGCCGCCTTCTTCATCGTCTCGCTCGCCCTCGGCACCCTGCTGGTGGCGACCTTCGGCACCGACGAGGAACTGCTCCACGTCCTCTTCGGCGATCTTCTGGAGATCGCGCCCGAGGCGCTGGTCACCATGGCTGCGATCGCCACCGCTTCAATGGCGGTGCTGGCGCTCGTCTATCGCCCGCTGATCGCCGAGTGCTTCGACCCGAGCTTCCTGAGGGCCGCCGGCCACGCCGGGGCGATCGTCCACGCCGTTTTCCTGTCGCTGGTCGTGCTCAACCTCGTCAGCGGCTTCCAGGCGCTGGGCACGCTGATGTCGATCGGGCTGATGATGCTGCCCGCCATTTCGGCCCGCTTCTGGGCCGACAGCGCGGGCGGCCAGATCGCGGTCGCCGTCGGGCTGACGGTGCTCGCCGCCGTGACCGGCCTCCTCGCCGCCTTCCATGCCGGAACGCCGCCGGAATCCTCGATCGTCCTGACCGCAGGGGTCTTCTATCTGGGCTCGCTCGCCTTCGGGCCGCGCGAGAGCATCGCCGCACGCCTCGTCCGCCTGAGGCATCTGGAAGCCTGAAGGGCGGCCGGGAACGGCCGGCGCACCTTGCGGCCGGACGCCCCGTTCCATAAGTCAGGCGTCCAAGGACCCTCGCGGACGACCCATGACCCAGCCCAGCGCCATTCCCGTCACCGTGCTCACCGGCTATCTCGGAGCCGGCAAGACGACGCTCCTCAACCGCATCCTCACCGAACAGCACGGCAAGAAATACGCCGTCATCGTCAACGAGTTCGGCGAGATCGGCATCGACAACGACCTGGTGGTCGACGCCGACGAGGAAGTCTTCGAGATGAACAACGGCTGCATCTGCTGCACCGTGCGCGGCGACCTCATCCGCATCCTCGCCAATCTGATGAAGCGCAAGGGCAAGTTCGACGCGATCCTGATCGAGACGACCGGCCTCGCCGACCCCTCGCCGGTCGCCCAGACCTTCTTCGTGGACGAGGACGTCAGGGCCAAGACCCGCCTCGACGCCATCGTCACCGTGGTCGACGCCAAGCACATCCTCTCCAGCCTGAAATCGGCCAAGGAGGCGCGCGAGCAGATCGCCTTCGCCGACGTGATCCTCCTGAACAAGGCCGATCTCGCCGACGCGGCCGAACTGGACGCCGCCGAGGCGGCGATCCGCCACATCAACCCGCTCGCCGTCATCCACCGCACGACGAAGAGCGGCGTCGCGCTCGACGAGATCCTCGACCGCGGCGCCTTCGATCTTGAGCGCATCCTTGCCATCGAGCCGAACTTCCTGGAGGGCGGCCACCATCACGACCACGAGGAGGACGTGCAGTCCTTCTCGTTCGAGACGACCAGGCCCATGGACGGCGAGGCGCTGACCCACTGGCTGCAGACGACGCTGCAGACGCGGGGCCAGGACATCCTGCGCTCCAAGGGCATCTTCGACGTCAAGGGCGAGACCAAGCGCTTCGTCTTCCAGGGCGTCCACATGCTGATGGACGGCGACCTCACCAGCCCGTGGAAACCGGACGAGGCGCGGCGCAGCCGGATGGTGTTCATCGGCCGCAATCTCGATCAGGATGAGCTGAAGCGCGGCTTCGACTCCTGCATCGCCGCGTAAGGCCAACGGGGAATTCTCACGACATGCTTCAGGGCGCACTCATCGGGGCCGTCATCGGCCTCGCCTATGCACTCCTCATCCTGTGGCGGGCGAAGAACGCCAAGGGCGGGAAATACCTGGCCGAGATGACCAAGCGCGTCCTCACCTTCGCCGCGCCGCAGGCGCCGGCTGAGGTGGTCGCGGCGCTGGAAGGCGGCGCGAGCGGCCATCCCGCGACGCTGGAGGCCACCGACAAGGCGGCCCATCGCCTGGTGCTGACCGACAAGGCCAGCCTTTCGAGCTTCGGCTTCTTCTATCCGATCCATGTCGCCGCCGCCCCCGGCGGCGGGTCGAGCGTCTCGGTCGGCATCGCCAGCCGGGGCAATCAGTGGGGGCCGCTGGTCACCAAGGCGCACACCATCTTCGCCGACGCCGTGAAGAAGTCGCTGGGCGTCGCCGCCGGATGAACCAGGCCGCGCCCTCGCCCGCCCGCTTCCTCGCCTGCGACGCCTTCGTCACGGCCGCCGCCTACGCGCCCGGCGTGGCGGCCTTCACGCTCGGCGACGGCACGGTGCGTCTCGTCCGCGACGACGCCGAGGAGACCGCCATCGCCGCCCATGACGGCGCGGCGCTGTGCCTCGCCGCATGGGCGGACGGTTTCGTCTCCGGCGGCGACGACGGACGGCTGGTGCGGATCGGCGCTGACGGCGCGATGGAAGAGATCTTCCGCACCGGCGGCAAATGGATCGAGCAGGTCGCCGCCAGCCCCGCCTCGGGGGCGCTTGCCTGCGCCGCGGGCAAGGAGGCGATCGTCTTCGCCAGGCCGGGCTCGGCGCCGCGGCGCTTCGCCCATCCGGCGACCGTGATGGGCCTCGCCTTCGACCCCAAGGGCAAGCGCATCGCCGCCGCCCACTATAACGGCGTGACGCTGTGGTGGATCGGCGCGGAGAACGCCAGCGGCGCGCTGCTGGAGTGGAAGGGCTCGCACACCGCCGTGCTGTGGCATCCGGGCGGCGAGTTCATCGTCACCGCGATGCAGGAGAACGCGCTGCACGGCTGGCGGCACGCCGACAAGCAGCACATGCGCATGGCGGGCTACCCCGCCAAGGTGAAGTCGATGACCTTCTTCGCCAAGGGCAAGTGGCTGGCGACGGCGGGGGCCGAGAGCGTCATCTGCTGGCCGTTCGACGGCAAGGGACCGATGGGCCGCAACGCCCGCGAGGTCGGGCCGCAGGGTTCGATCTGCACCGCGGTCGCGGCGCATCCGGCGCGCGGCCTCATCGCCTCGGGCCATGCCGACGGCTCGCTGTGGCTCACCCGTTTCGAGGACGACAAGGCGGCCTGCGTGCGCGCCCCCGCCGCCGCCCCGGTCAGCGCCCTCAGCTGGCGTCCCGACGGCGGCCGCCTCGCCTTCGGCTGCGAAGACGGCGCGGCCGGCGTGCTGAACTTCGAACCCGCGAACGTCTAGATACTAGGCGATCGCAGGGATCGACACTCAATCGCCGCATGGGATGACCGGGGTCTGCAGCGATTCAGACACGCTGAATCCGCGTTCGTATGTGATCGCCCATTGGCCGTCTCGAAGCTCAAGTTGGCTGACGGACATTCCGAGGCTGGCTTCACGCCCGTCCGCCTCCCAGTTCTTTGCGAGCGTAACCAAGGTTACCGCGTCGGGGGCTGATTCGCACTGGAAGTCGCTTGGGACATAGGCACCGGGGTCAACGACGCGCGGAGCGATCAGCGCGCTGAGAGTCACCCATTGCTTCGTTTGTCCTCCTGCATTCGATGCCTTCTGTCCTAGTTGCGCCTTACGCGCGGCTGCCAATAGCGCGGCAGCAGCGTTGTCAGCAGGCAGTTCATCGACAGCATCGAATGCACATCCGTGAACGCGGAATTCGCGTATCGTCAACTCATCCACAGACGCCTGCAGGGATGTGCAACCCTTCTCACGGTCGTAGTCGCCAGCGTAGTATTCGTACGACTTCAGAACAGTCTCGGCTGCGGCGGCACACGACGAGGAAAGAACGGCCGCTGCGCCTGCATAGAGCCAGTATTTCATACGAGCGCCCATCCTCATGCCGTCCTGTATTCACCGCGGAGCTTAGTTGGAACGCCGAAACTCTCAACATGGCTGTGTGCTGAACTTCGAACCGGCGAACGTCTAGACGGCCCGGCGCGCGCCCGGCCCGGGGCGCACGCGGACATCGCGTGCGGCGATGGGTTCGGCGCAGCGCGAGCAGACCGTCACCGGCGTGAAGTCGCAGCCGCAGCCCTTGTGGCGCAGCACAAGCGGCCGGCCCTTGCCGTCCGCCATGTGGGTATCGCCCCAGTGGACCAGCGCCAGCAGCACCGGGTGCAGCGCCAGACCCTTGGGCGTGAGCCGGTAGTCGTAGCGCGCCGGGCGGTCTTCGTAGCGCGTCTTCGCCAGCACGCCCGCCGCGACCAGCTTCCTCAACCGGTCGGCGAGGATGTGGCGCGTGACGCCAAGGCGGGCCTGGAAATCGTCGAAGCGGCGAATGCCGAGGAAGCCGTCGCGCAGGATCAGCAGCGTCCAGCGGTCGCCGATCACCGACACCGTGCGCGCGACCGAACAGGCCTCCTCGCCGATCTCGCTCCAGCGCATCGATTGACTCCTTGCCGCCGCCGCCATTCTATGTGAGTTCTGTTTTGGAACTCAAGAGGCGGAAGGCACTCTCGATGCAGCGCAACGCCACCTGCGCGGTGATCGGCGCGGGCGACTATATCGGCGCGGCGATCGCCAGGAAGTTCGCGGGCGAAGGCTTCACCGTCTTCGCCGGACGGCGCAACGGCGAGAAGCTTCAGCCCCTGAAGGCCGAGATCGAGCGTCTGGGCGGACGCTGCGAGGCCCGCACGCTCGACGCCCGCAGCGAGGAGGCGGTGACCGCCTTCCTCGCCGAGGCCGACGCCCATGCGCCGCTTGAGGTCTGCATCTTCAATGTCGGCGCGAATGTGCGCTTCCCCCTGCTGGAGACGACCGAGCGGGTCTTCCGCAAGGTCTGGGAGATGGCGGCCTATGCCGGCTTCCTCGCCGGGCGCGAGGCGGCGCGGTTGATGCTGCCGCGCGGGCAGGGTTCGATCTTCTTCACCGGCGCCACCGCCTCGATGCGCGGGGCGAGCGGCTACGCCGCCTTCGCCAGCGCCAAGGCGGGGCTGCGCGCCGTGGCACAGTCCATGGCCCGCGAGCTGGGGCCGCAGAACATCCACGTCGCCCATCTCGTCATCGATGCCGGCGTCGATACCGCCTTCGTGCGCGGCCGCATCGCCGAGGCAAGGGGGGCGGAGGCCGCCGCGAGCCTGCCGCCCGACACGCTGATGAACCCCGAGAGCATCGCGGGCGCCTATTGGATGCTGCACCTCCAGACGCGCGACGGCTGGACCCACGAACTCGATCTGCGCCCCTACGGCGAAACCTGGTGAGCGATATGACCCCCGAATTCCTGTTCGATTTCGTCAGCCCCAACGCCTATCTGGTGCACAAGGTGCTGCCCGCCATCGAGGGCCGCACCGGCGTGCGCTTCGCCTATGTGCCGGTCTTCCTGGGCGGCATCATGCGGGCGACCAACAACCGCCCGCCGATGATCGCCTTCGCCGAGGTGAAGGGGAAGAACGCCTATATCGGCCTGGAGATCAGACGCTTCGTCGCCAAGCACGGCCTTTCCAAATGGGCCTTCAACCCGCATTTCCCGATCAACTCGCTCGCCATCATGCGCGGGGCGGTGGCGGCCGAGGAGGCCGGCGTCTTCATGCCCTATGTCGAGGCGATGTTCCGCGCCATGTGGGAGGAAGGGCGCAAGATGGACGAGCCGGCGCTGATCGCCGAGACGCTGACCGGTGCGGGGCTCGACGCCGAGGGTCTGATGGCCCGCGCCCAGGCGGCCGAGATCAAGGCGAAGCTCCAGGCCAACACCGACCGCGCGGTGGAGCGCGGCACGTTCGGCATCCCCACCTTCTTCGTCGGCGAGGAGATCTTCTTCGGCAAGGATTCGCTCGCCGATCTGGAGGACGAGATCGTCCGCCGGAAGGCCGGTTGACGGCCGCCCGTCCGGTGCGCTCCAAAGGGCGAAACGGGAGGACGGGATGCAACTCTATCACTGCGTCGGCGCGCGCAGCCTGAGGGCTGTGTGGATGCTGGAGGAAATGGGCCTCGACTACGAACTGGTCGTGCTGCCCTTCCCGCCCCGCGTCTTCAAGAAGGAGTATCTGGCCGTCAATCCGCTGGGGACCATTCCCTGGCTGGTCGACGGCGAGGCGCGGTTGAGCGAATCCTCGGCCATCTGCCAGTATCTCGGCACCACCTACGGCCCGACCGATCTGGTGGTCGCGCCGCACGCCCCGGACTATGCCGCCTATCTCAACTGGATGTTCTTCTCCGACGCCACCGCGACGTTCCCGCAGACGCTGGTGCTGCGCTACACCGAGCTGGAGCCGGAGGAGCGCCGCATCCCCCAGGTCGCCGAGGACTACCGCAAATGGTTCCTGGGGCGCATGCGCTTCGTCGAGGCGGGGCTTGAGGGCCGCGACTATCTCGCGGCCGGCCGCTTCACCGCCGCTGACATCACGGTCGGCTACGCCGTCTATCTGGCGAAGCGGCTGAAGATCGACGCCGACCTCGGCCCCCGCGTGCAGGACTGGTATGCCCGCCTCACCGCCCGCGACGCCTTCAAGCGCGCCGACGCAAGGCGCTAGGACGCCGGCTTGCGGAACCGGTAGACGAACTGGTCGGTCTTGCCGCGGATCTTCTCGTCGAAGACGAGGATGTCGTGCGTGTCGGCGGGATTGGCGAGCACCGCGCTTTCGCCCTCGAAGACGAAACCGGCCGCTTCCACTTCCGCCTTCACGATGGCCGGATCGATGCGGTGCAGCGCGTCGGCCGCCGCGACGCCCGAGCCCGCCGCCGCGACGTGATCGACGACGATGAAGACGCCGCCCGGCTTCAGCGCGTCGAAGATCAGCTTGTTGAAGGCCGCGACATCCGGGTTGCCCAGAAAGGGCGTGTGGAGGTCGTGGTAGTTCTGCGCGGTCCAGACGACATCGACGTCGGAGAACGAGACGGGGCCGGCCAGCGGCTCGATCAGCCGCTCGGCATTGGCGCGTCCGGCGACCGCGGCGGCCGCCTCCTCGCCCATGTTGAACTTGTCCTCGAAGCCCTTGGGCACCCAGGCGTAGACCTTGCCCCCGGCGCCGACGACATTCGAGAAGAGGCGCGTGAAGTATCCGCCGCCGGGCAGGAAGTCGACGACCGTATCGCCGGGCTCGACGCCGGCGAAGGCGAGAAGCTCGGCCGGATGCCGCGCCGCGTCGCGCGCCACGTCCTCGGCGGGACGGGTGGGATCGGCGAGCGCCGCGGCGATGGTTTCGGGCGCAGCTTCGGCGAAGGCGAGCGGCGAGGCCCCGGCGAGAAGTCCGGCGAGAGCGGCGGCGAGGATGGCGGTGCGCATGTGTCTCTCCCTTTGCCCCGATGGGTAGCGCGGACGGGGCGGGCTGTCGCCTCCCCGCCCGGTCACGAAGCGGTCAGACGCGCGCGCCGCTGACCTGCGCCTTGGCGACCGAAGCCCTGACGACCGGGATCTCGTGATCCTCCAGCGGCTTCATCCAGCGCTTGCGCTCCAGCGCCGCGGCGATGAAGGGAGCGAGTTCCTCGGCCTTCTTCGCCTCGCGCGCGGCGCGGGCCGCCCTGAATTCCGGCATGACCTCGGCGGCGAACAGCTCCAGCGACTGGCAGATATGGTCGTGCCGGTTGCGGCCCGCCTGCTGCATGAAGATCACCTGATCGACGCCGGCGTCCTGGAAGGCGGCGAGGTGCGCCCGCATGTCGTCCGGCGTGCCGATGCCGGTGGCGACCGTCGCCGCGCCCGCCGTCGCGGCGACGACCGCCTCGGTGCGGTCGCCGCGCCTGGCGAGATACTCGCCCCAGAGATTGGTGCGGCCGGGCACGGTATCCTGCGCCACCAGCGCGTTCAGCGCGTAGCCGAAGAACTCGAAGCCCTCGTGGCCGCGCCGCACCGCCTCGGCGCGGTCATGGTGCAGCGAGAAGTTCGAGACCATGGCGATGTTGGCGTTGACGGCATGGCCGAGCGGCACGCAGGCGTCCGACTTGATGATGCCGTAGTAGATGTCGGACCAGGCGCGCGCCTCCTCGGGGTCGACGAACGAGAAGGCGAGCGCGCCGAGGCCGTTCTGCGCCGCCACCTTGATCGTGTCGCGGTTGGTGCAGGCCATCCACATCGGCGGATGCGGGCTCTGCACGGGCTTGGGCAGCACGTTGCGGCAGGGCATCGAGAAATACTTGCCCTCGAAGCCCGGATAGGGATCGAGCACCATCATGTTGGCGATCTGCTCGGCCGCCTCCAGGCACATCGCCCGCTTCTCGCGCGCCGGAATGCCGAAGCCGCCCAGCTCCAGCCGCGTCGCGCCCTCGCCGATGCCGAAGTCGACGCGCCCGTTGGAGACGATGTCGAGCGTCGCGAGGCCTTCGGCGGTGCGCGCCGGATGATTGTAGTTGGGGATCACCTGGCGGATGCCGTGGCCGAGACGGATGGTCTTGGTCCGCGAGGCGGCGGCGGCGAGGAAGACCTCGGGCGCCGAGGAGTGCGAATACTCGTCGAGGAAGTGGTGCTCCACCTCCCAGGCGTGATCGAAGCCCAGCCGGTCGGCCAGTTCCACCTGGTCGAGCGCCTCGTGGAAGAGGCGCGCCTCGTCGCCGGGCAGCCAGGGCTTGGGCAGCTGCAGCTCGTAGAAGACGCCGAAGCGCATGGGGGTTCCTCCGGTTCGTTCTGTTCTTGTGGCGAGGAGCCTATACGGGCAGGCGCAAAAGGAAACGGCGGCCCGAAGGCCGCCGCTTTGCCGTTGCGTCAATGCGCGGCGCTGTCAGAGCCGCTCGACGATCGTCACGTTGGCGAGGCCGCCGCCTTCGCACATCGTCTGGAGGCCATAGCGGCCGCCGCGCTTGCCGAGCGCGTTGACCAGGGTCGACATCAGCTTGGTGCCCGAGCCGCCCAGCGGGTGGCCGAGGGCGATGGCGCCGCCGTTGACGTTCAGCTTCTCGGGATCGGCGCCCAGCGACTGCAGCCAGGCCAGCGGCACCGAGGCGAAGGCCTCGTTGACCTCGTAGAGGTCGATGTCGCCGATCTTCATGCCGGCGCGCTTCAGCGCCCGCTCGGTCGCCGGGATCGGGGCTTCCAGCATGATCACCGGATCGGCGCCGAGGACCGACATGTGGTGGATGCGGGCGAGCGGCGCGACGCCCAGCGCCTTGAGGCCGCGCTCGTTCACCACCATGACGCCCGAGGCGCCGTCGGTGATCTGGCTGGAGGTGGCGGCGGTCAGGCGGCCGTCCTCCTTGATCAGCTTCACCGCCTGCATCGCCTCGAGGCTGGCGTTGAAGCGGATGCCTTCGTCCACCGTGTGCAGGGCCGCGTTGCCCTCGGCATCGACGATTTCCAGCGGCACGATCTCGCCGTCGAAGGCGCCCGACTCGGTCGCTTCCTTGCCCTTGCGGTGGCTGTGATAGCCGAACGTGTCGAGCGTCTCCTTCGACAGGTCGTACTTCTTGGCGATCATCTCGGCGCCGTCGAACTGGCTGAACATGATGCCGGGGTAGCGCTTTTCGAGGCCGGGGCTCTTGTAGATGCCGAAACCGTTCTTCATCGGCAGCATGATCGGCAGGCCCATCGGCACGCGCGACATGCTTTCGACGCCCGCCGCGATCACGCAGTCCATGGTGCCGGACATGACGGCCTGCGCCGCGAAGTGCAGCGCCTGCTGCGACGAGCCGCACTGGCGGTCGACCGTGGTCGCCGGCACGCTTTCGGGCAGGCTGGAAGCCATTACCGCGTTGCGCGCGATGTTCATCGCCTGCTCGCCGGCCTGGCCGACGCAGCCCATGATGACGTCGTCGATCAGCGCCGGATCGGCCTTGGTCTTCTCCACCAGCGTGTCGATGATCTTCGCGGCCATGTCGACCGGATGCCAGTCCTTCAGCCGTCCGCCCTTGCGGCCGCCGGCCGTGCGCGCGATGGCGACGATATACGCTTCACCCATGTGTCGGACTCCTCGTTGTGAAAGGCCGCGCGTCCGTTAACCGGGCGCTTTCGCAGATGAGGTAATGCCGGAGCGCGAAAAGCGCCAGCGCCTCGAATTTCCGTTGCGTCAGCTCTGGCACGATACTTGAGTGGCCGGCAGCCGGCACGGACGACGGGCGGCCGGAGCGTGGGAGAACCGTTCAGGATGGGACACACGGTCGTTTCCGGCGCGCAGTCGCTCGGCGCGCAGGCGCGCCCGGGCTGGCGTGCGGTCGTTCTGACCAGCGTCGCGGCGGTCGCCCATCGCTGGCAGGAAATCGGCCGGGACGGCGCCTACACGCCCTTCCAGGCCCGCGAATGGATCGAGGGCTGGTACAAGGCGGCGGCGAAGCGGGGCGGGATATCCCCCGTCATCGTCGCGGTCGATGCGCCGGACGGGCGCAGCGCGATGGTGCTGCCTCTGGCGCTCGCCACCGCCGGTCGGCGAAGCGTCCTGGCTTTCGCGGACGGCGGCGGGGCCGACTACAACGCCCCGCTGCTTGGCCCCGGGGCCCCGAAGACGCCGGCCGAGATGCGCCAGGCCTGGCAGGCGATCAAGGCCGTGCTTCCGCGCGCCGATGTCATCCGCTTCGAAAAGATGCCCGCCGAGGTCGAGGGACGTCCTAACCCGCTGTGCTGGCTGCCGGGCACCGGCCTTTCGGTGATGACCCAGGCCGCCTGCGCGATCTCGCAGCCCTACGAGGCGGCGCGGGCGCGGCTCATGACCGCCCGGTTCCGCGCCAGACTGGACGCCAGCCTGGCGCGCCTGAGGAAAAAGGCCGACATCCGCTTCGGTCCGGCCGAAACCGAGGCCGAGATCGCCGCGCTCTTCGACGAGCTGATGCGCCAGAAGGACGCCCGCGCCAGGGTGCTGGGCTGGGAAAGCTGGCTGGACGATCCGGTCTGGCGCGCCTTCTACCGCGAAGTGGCGCTCAAGGGCGCCAGCGGCGGCGCGGCGCGCACGCTGGCGCTCTGGGTGAACGGCGATCCGGCGGCGATCATCCTCGGGTTCCAGAAGGGCGAGCGATTCTGCGACATCGTCGCCGCATTCGATGCCGGCGCGTGGAAAAGCCACTCGCTCGGCCTGCTGGTCCAGGACCTCGCCATGGCCTGGATGGCCGAGCGCGGCGTCACGATCTACGACATGACGATCGGCGCGGAGGGCTACAAGGACGATTTCGGTCCGGTCTTCGCGCCGCTCTACGAATATGTCGCGCCGGGCAGCCTGCGCGGCATGGCCGATGCGGCGGCGGCGCGGGCCAAGAGTGCGCTGCGGCTGAGCCCGGCCCTGACGCGCCTCGCCAAGCGGCTGCTGCGCCGCTGACGCGTCCTGGTGCCCCTGGCCGGACTCGAACCAGCACGCCCTTGCGGACAACAGATTTTGAGTCTGTCGCGTCTACCATTCCGCCACAGGGGCAACGCGGGGCTTCTAGGGCGCTGACGGGCGGCCCGTCAACGCCGCCCTGTCATGGGGGCTTTGCAAGCGCCGTCGGGAAGCCTCATATCGGCGCCATGAGCGTCCGCGACCGCCTGCGCCTGGCTGCCCTGATCACCGCCCTCGTCCCCGCGGGGATGCTCGGCTTCGCCTACTACACCCAGTATGTCGATGGGCTGTTGCCCTGCATTCTGTGCCTTTACCAGCGGCCGCCGCACTTCGCCGCGGCGGCGGCGGGCCTGCTCGCGCTGTTGTGCGTCGGCGGACCGAGAGGGGCGTCGCGGGCGTTCCTCGGACTGGCCGCGCTGGCGCTGCTGACGGGGGCCGGAATCGCCGCCTTCCACGCCGGCGTCGAGCTGAAACTCTGGCCGGGCCTCGCGGCGTGCGGCGGCACCATCGCGCCGCTGCCGACCGACGACCTGCTGAACAACCTGAACAACACCAAGATCGTCGCCTGCGACGCGGCGAGCTGGGTCTTTCTCGGCCTCTCGATGGCCGCCTGGAACGCTCTCGCATCTCTGGGACTGGCTGCCGTCGCGCTGTGGGGCGCGCTGCAGGGCCGGCTGAAAGGACGCTTCCGCGCATGACCGCTTCCTCAAGCCGCCGCCCCGTCCCGCCGCGACCGGGACGCCATCTCAGACCCAACCATACGCCCGCCGATATCGCGGCGATGATCCGCGTCGACCATGCCGGCGAGACGGCGGCAGTGCGCATCTATCGCGGCCAGCTCGCCGTGCTTGGCGCCAGTCCGGCGACCGCCCGGGCCGCCGAGCTGGTCCGCCACATGAAGGCGCAGGAGGACGCGCATCTGGAGACCTTCGAGCGGCTTGTCGCCGAGCGCGGCGTGCGCCCGACCGCGCTCGCGCCTGTCTGGGACGTGGCGAGCTATGCGCTGGGCGCCGTCACCGCGCTGATGGGCGAGAAGGCGGCGATGGCCTGCACCGAGGCGGTCGAGGAGGTGATCGACGACCACTACGCCCGCCAGCAGACCCAGCTCGAAGGCCGCGACGGCGAACTGGAGGAGGTCGTCGCCCGCTTCCGCGCCGAGGAGATCGAGCACCGCGATACCGCCCGCGCCGAAGGGGCGCGCGAGGCCGCCGGCTATCCCGTACTGTCGGCCGTCATCAAGGCCGGGTGCCGGATGGCGATCCGTCTCAGCGAGAAGATCTGATGGACGCCCACGAAGAAGCGCTTGCCGCGCGCCGCGCCGCCGCAGCGCCGCGCAAGGCTTCGGCCGCCGAGATTCCGCGCCTCGCCGCCCTGCTGGCCGAGGCCTTCGCCGAGGATCCGGTGATGAGCTGGGGGTTCCGTGAAGGGGCCGGCCATGCCGGCGCGCTGAAGACCTATTTCACCCATGCCCTGACCCGGCAATGCGCCCAGCACGATGCCATGTTCGTCGGACCCGACATGAAGTCGGCCGCCATCTGGCTGCCGCCCTCGGGCCTCGCCTCGCTGTCGCTGCCGATGTGGCGCATGGCGCTGATGCTGCCGACGCTGCTGAAGGTGACCGGGTTCTCGCGTCTCGGCCGGGCCGCGGCGCTCGGCGAAGCGATGGAGAAGCACCACCCGCCCGATCCGCCGCACTGGTATCTCTTCTTCGTCGGCGTCGCGCCGGACTTGCGCGGCAAGGGCGTCGGCTCGGCGATCCTGGAGGCGACGCTCGGCGAGGCCGACGCAGCGGCGATGCCCGCCCATCTCGACAATTCCAACCCGAAGAACACGCGCCTCTACGAGCGGCACGGCTTTCGCGTCGTCACCGAATACCGCGCCCGCAAGGACGCGCCGCCGATCTGGGGCATGTGGCGCGACGCGCGGCGCGCATAGAACCTGCAGACGGCGCGCGCGGTTCGAGGCGTCGCTCGCGCAGGCCCCGAACCGCGCATTGCGCCCGATGCGATCAGGCCGCCATCCGATGCAGGGCGCAGAGCTTGTTGCCGTCGGGATCCCGCAGATAGGCGAGGTACAACTTGCCCATGCCGCCCGCGCGCACGCCCGGCGGTTCCTCGATGCTGGTGCCGCCCGCTGCGACGCCCGCCGCGTGCCAGGCATCGGCCTGCTCCGGCGAAGACGCGGCGAAACCGATCGTGCCGCCATTGGCGTGGCACGCAGGCTCGCCGTTGATCGGCTTGGAGACCGAGAAGACGCCGGTATTGGTGATGTAGAAGATGCGGTTCCCGTCGACCATCGCCGGCGGCACGCCGAGCGTCCCCAGCAGCTTGTCGTAAAAGGCCTTGGCGCGATCGAGGTCGTTCGTGCCGATCATGATGTGCGAAAACATGCGCTCTCTCCCTTGCCGGCGCTTCCCGGCTTCCGAAATCCTGACGACAGGACAATGCAGCCCGCTTAAGGCTCCAGCTCACTATCCCAGTAGAGATAGTCGTGCCAGGACTCGTGAAGATAGTTCGGCGGGAAGGCCCGTCCGTTGCGCTGGAGGTCCTGCACGCTCGGCCGTTCCGGCCGGTGCGCCGGATACATGCCGCACTGGTGGGTGAGGCGGCCGCCTTTCAGGAGATTGCAGGGGGAACAGGCGGTGACGATGTTTTCCCACGTCGTGCGGCCGCCGCGCGAGCGCGGAACCACGTGATCGAAGGTCAGATCGTGGCGATCGCCGCAATACTGGCACTGGAAGCGGTCGCGCAGGAAGACGTTGAACCTCGTGAAGGCGGGCGTGCGGGCCGGCTTCACGTAGTCCTTCAGGCAGACCACCGAGGGCAGCTGCATCTCGAAGCCGGGCGAGCGCACCACGCGGTCGTAATGGTTGAGGATCGTCACGCGGTCGAGGAACACGGCCTTTACCGTGTCCTGCCAGGACCACAGCGAGAGCGGGAAATAGGACAGCGGCCGGTAATCGGCGTTCAGGACCAGCGCCGGGCAGGCGTCGAGCGCGCGATCAGACGCGAGCACGGCGCGGCTCCTTCCAGGCGGGATGCGGACGGCGCACGCTGACGAAGACCCGGAACTCCTGCGATTCGAGTGACCCGACGCATTTAGTATAGGGATCGCGACGCTGGTGTGAAGCTCACGCCGCCGCCCCGAACGCCTCGGCCAGGAACGCCATGCCGCGCTGGAGGCCTTCCGGGTCGATGCCGTGGCCGAGGCCGGGCGCGACATGGCTGGCGACCGGCACACCCGCCGCCGCGAGACCTGCCTCGGCCGCATGCATGGCCACGACCGGCACCATCGGATCGCTGTCGCCATGGATGAGGAGGACGGGCGGGCGGACCCTGATTTCGTGCGGTAGCCGCTCGGACGCCACCAGCGCACCCGAAAAGCCGAGAATGGCGACCGGCGGCACGGCGCGGCGCAGCCCGACATGCAGCGCCATCATCGTGCCCTGGCTGAAGCCGACCAGAGCGAGGCGCGAGGGCGCGACACCCTGGCGCTCGAGCTCGGCGTCGAGAAAGGCGTCGAGCACCGGCGCGGCGGCGTCGGCCCCCGCCGCCAGCAGATGCGGGTCGAGCCGGGTGATCGCGAACCACTGGCGGCCGAAGGGCACGCCGGGGACGCTTTCCGGCGCATCCGGCGCAACGAAGGCGGCGTGCGGCAGCACGCGCTGGATGTAGGGCGCGAGGCCGATGAGGTCCTCGCCGTTGGCGCCATAGCCGTGCACCAGCACGACCAGGCTGTCGGGGGCGCCGCCTGCCTTGGGGCCGAGGCGAGGGCCGTCGATCCGTACCGTCATGTTGTCACCTCGTTCGGGTCGTTGCCGTTGTGCGGCCATCGCCAGTCGAGCGCAACGCCCGCCTCGGCGAGGCGGAAGCCGGCGTCGCGATAGAGGCTGATCGCACCGGGATTGTCGGCGCGGACGGTGAGGCTGACCGCGCGCGCGCCGCGGTCCCGGAACAGCCAGGCGAGTCCGGCGTCCAGCAGGGCGCGGCCGAGGCCCCGGCCGCGATGGGCCGGATCGACGCCGAGGAAGTCGACATAGCCGGTACCGTCCTCCTTTGCCTGCACGAAGACATAGGCGACGACGCTGCCCGGCGGGCCGGCGACGAGGAGGCGCGCGTCGCCGGAAGCGGCGAGCTCGGCCATGCGGGCGGCGGGCAGATAGGTGGCCGGGAAGGCAGCGTCATGCAGCGCCGCCACGCCGGCGGCATCGTCCGGCGCGGCGTCCCGGACGCCGGGCATCGGTGCGGCGGCCGGCGCCGCGGGCCGCTCCGCAGTATAGACATGGACAAGGCCGGTGCGGACGCCCCCCGCCGCCTCGAGCGCCGCGACGGCCTCTGCGTTGCGGACATGCAGGAAGGCCGAGGCCCTGACTGCGTCGCGGCGGATGTTCTGCTGCATCGCGCGATAGAGGGCGGTCAGGCTGGGCGCGTCATGCGCCGCAGCGGCCGGCCCCCAGAGCCAGGCGCGCTTCGCCCCGCGATCGACGTCGGCGGCGATCATCGCATCGGCGGAGGCGAGGAGGCGCAGATCGCCCTCTTGCGCGATGCGCCTCAGATCGGCCTCCAGCAGCTCCGGCGCTCCATGCCCATGGGCATGCAGGCAGCGGCGCGCCTCGTCGGCGCAGGCGCCGAACAGAAGGCGCGCGGCGGCGGCGAAGCGCGGGTCGTCGGGAGCGATCGGGTCGAACATCAGCGCGGTATCGCAGACCCGGCGCGGCCGATCCAGATCAGCTCATCAGCGCGAGGATCAGCCCCATCAGCGCGAACTGGAGCGCCGGGTAGAGCGCGTGGATGGCGATCAGCGCCGGGCTGTCCTGGCCGAACAGCCCGTTCATCGCGATCGCCGGGGCGACGCAGAAAAGGCCGATCACGCCGCCGACGATGACCGCACCCTTCACGCTGGGTACCGGGCCGATCAGCGCCGACAGCGCCATCGCGCCGACGATGGCGATGACGACCGAGGCGATCATCGGCACCGCGAAGGGATAGCGGATCGGCTTCGGCCCGCCGACCCCGGTTTCCGCCTGCCAGCGCCGGGAGAAGAGCAGCGGCGAATACCAGAGCGCGCCCAGCATGAAGCCGGCGATCCCCGCCGCCAGCGAACCCAGCCAATTGATCTCCGGCATGTCACCCTCCAAGGTCTTTCGCCAATCAGGCAGCGCCCGGCATCCTGCGCCCGAATTCGATGATCGTCACCCGCTTCGCCCCTTCGCCGACCGGCTATCTCCACACCGGCCACGCCTATTCGGCGCTGGTCGCGGCCGAGGCGGCGCGCGCGGCCGGCGGCCGCTTCCTGCTGCGCATCGAGGATATCGACGCCACGCGCTGCCGTCCGGCCTTCGAGGCGGCGATCTACGAGGACCTCGCCTGGCTCGGCCTCGCCTGGGAGAGCCCGGTGCGGCGGCAGTCGGAGCATTTCGGCGACTACCGCGCCGCGCTCGCCCGGCTGGACGCGATGGGCCTGACCTATCCCTGCTTCTGCACCCGCAAGGAGATCGCCGCCGAGGTCGCGGCGAGCGCCGGCGCGCCGCACGGACCGGACGGGCCGCTCTATCCCGGGACGTGCCGGAGGCTCGACGCGGCCGAGCGCGCAAGCCGCATCGCGGCCGGCGAGCCCTATGCGCTGCGGCTCGACATGGCCCGGGCGATCGCCCGGACGGGACCGCTGACCATGGCGGAAAGCGGGCTGCGGATGCCGGCGGCGCCGGCCGTCTTCGGCGACGTCGTGCTGGCGCGCAAGGACGTGCCGGCGAGCTACCACCTCGCCGTCACCGTGGACGACGCGCTGCAGGGCGTGACGCTGGTGACGCGGGGCGAGGATCTGCTGCCCGCCAGCTTCATCCATCGCCTGTTGCAGGACCTGCTCGGCCTGCCGGAACCCGCCTATCGGCATCACCCCCTGCTGACCGGACCGGACGGGCGGCGGCTCGCCAAGCGCGATGGGGCCGAAGCTCTCAGAGATGTGAAGGCGCGCGGCGTTTCGGCCGCAGACTTGCGCGCCCGGCTGGGCTTTGCTGCATCGCCCTGAGGAGACACGCCATGCGCCGCACCCTGCTCGCCTTCGCCGCTGTAAGCTGCCTGGCGGCCCCCGCCCTCGCCGGTCCGGCCGAGGACGCGATGATCGCCGCCGACACCGCCTTCAACGATCTGGCGCAGAAAGACGGCATCGCGGCCGCCTTCGAAGCCTATGCCGCGCCGGACGCGCGCATGTTCCGGGGCGAGGAGAAGATCGTCTCCGGGCCCGCGGAGGTCCGCGAGCTGATGGCCGCGCAATACGCCCAGGGCGGCACGCTGACCTGGGCGCCGGTCGAGGCCGTCGCCTCGGCCGACGGCACGATGGGCTTCACGCATGGCCGCTGGGCCTATGAGAGCCCCAAGGGCGAGGACGGCACGACGCGCAAGTCGGCCGGCAGCTATGTCACCATCTGGGCGCTGCAACCGGACGGCGGCTACAAATTCTCGCTCGACATCGGCAGCCCCGACCGCCCGCAGGAAAGCGGCGACTGAGACGCCGCCCGCTTCAGGCTGACGCCTTCGCCTCGCGCTTGATCTTCTTGGCCAGCGACCATTTGTGGACTTCAGTCGGGCCGTCATAGATGCGGAAGGCGCGGATATCGCGGAAGATCTGGTGCACCGGCGTATCGTCGGTGACGCCGGTGCCGCCGAGGATCTGCACGCAGCGGTCGGCGATGCGGAAGAGCGCTTCCGAGACCGCGACCTTGGCGATGGAGGATTCCGCCCCGCCCGCGCCATGGCCGGCGTTGTCGAGCACCCACGCGCACCAGTCGATCATCAGTTCGGCCTGCTTCAGGTCGATCAGATTGTCGGCCAGCATGAAGCCGACGCCTTCATGGTCGATCAGCGCCTTGCCGAAGGCGTGGCGCTGCACCGCATAGGCGGTGGCGATGTCGTGCGCCCGCCGCGCCGCCCCCCACCAGCGCATGCAATGGGTCAGGCGGGCCGGCGCCAGGCGGACCTGGGCGTATTTGAAGCCCTGCCCGACCTCGCCCAGCACCTGGTCGGACGTGACGCGCAGACCGTCGATGGTGATGACGCTGTGACCGCCCGGCATGGTGCGGTCGATGGTGTCGAGCACCCGTTCGATGCGGATCGCGGGATCGGGCAGATCGCAGAGAAAGAGCGTCGCGCCTTCCTCGGTCTTCGCCATGACGATGCCGACCGTCGCCCCGTCCGCGCCGGTGATGAGGGTCTTGCGGCCCGAAATGACCCAGTGATTGCCGTCCTGGCGGGCCGTCGTCTTCATCATCGAGGGATCGGAGCCCGCGCCGCCGTCCGGCTCGGTCATGAAGAAGGCCGAGCGCGTGCGCCCCGCCGCCAGCGGACGCAGGAAATGCTCCTTCTGGGCGGCCGAGGCGACCTTCTCCAGCAGCGCCATGTTGCCCTCGTCGGGAGCCATGATGTTGAGCGCGACGGGGCCGAGCATCGAATAGCCGGCGGCGCGGAAGACGGTGGCGATCTCGCGGTGGCAAAGACCCATGCCGCCGAACGCGGTGCCGACATGCGGCGAGAGCAGCCCGGCCGCGCGGGCCTTCTCCTTCAGCTCGTAGCTGAGTTCGTCGGAGGGGCCGTGGTGGCCGATGCGCGGATCGGTCTCGTAGGGGATCACGACATCGCGGATGAAGGCGTCGACGCGCGCCGCGATCTCGGTTTCGCGCTGGCCGCGGGTAAGGTCGATCATGGGATGGGACTTTCGATGGTTGACGCCGGTTTATGCACCGGCGTCCTCCGCGCTGTCATCCGCCGCGGCGAGAAGCGCGTCAGGCCGCCTTGTCGCCCGCCGCCTGCGCCGCGATGGCGACGACGCCGCGCATGATGCCGGTCAGCTCGAAATCCTTGGGCGTATAGACCGCCGCGATCCCCGCCGCCTTCAGCCGCGCCGCGTCCTCCGGCGGGATGATGCCGCCCGCCACCACCGGCAGGTCGAGGCCGCGCTGGCGCAGTTCGGCCAGCACCGCCTCGGCGAGCGCGACATGGGACCCTGAGAGGATCGAGAGGCCGACGACATGGGCGCCGCTCTTCGCCGCCTGCTCGGCGATCTCGGCGGGCGTGAAGCGGATGCCGTCATAGAGCGCGTTCATGCCGACCTCGCGGGCCCGCGTGGCGATCTGCTCGGCGCCGTTGGAATGGCCGTCGAGGCCGGGCTTGGCGACGAGGAAGGTGAGCGGCCGCCCCAGCCTGGCCGAGAGCGCCGCCACCTCGTCTCGCACCGCGACGATGCCGGGATCGTTGGAAAGGCGGGCGATTTTCGCAAGGCCGGTGGGGGCGCGGTACTGGCCGAACACGCGGCGCAGCGCGTCGGCCCACTCGCCGGTCGTCACCCCCGCCTTCGCGCAGGCAATGGAAGGCGGCATGATGTTCGCGCCCGAGCGCGCCGCCGCCTCCAGCTCGTTCAGCGCCTTCGCCGCCGCCGCGCCGTCGCGCGCCGCGCGCCAGGCGTCGAGCCGCGCCACCTGGTCGGCCTCGACGCCGGGCTCGACGGTCATGATGGCGTCTACCCCCTCGCCCAGCGGCGAGGGCGCGGTCTCGCGCCAGGCGTTGACGCCGACCACCTTGATGTCGCCCGCCTCGATGGCCGCGACCCGCGCCGCGTTCGCGGCGACGAGGCTCTCCTTCATGTAGACGATGGCTTCTTCGGTCGCCGCCCCGCCCATCGCCTCGATGCGCGCGAGTTCGGCCGAGATCTCCGCCTTCATCTGCGCGACCTTCGCCTCGATGACATGGCTGCCGTCGAAGATGTCGTCATAGTCCAGCATGTCGGTCTCGAAGGCGGCGATCTGCTGCAGGCGCAGCGACCATTGCTGGTCCCACGGGCGCGGCAGGCCCATCGCCTCGTTCCAGGCGGGCAGCTGCACGGCGCGGGCCCGCGCCTTCTTCGACAGCGTGACGCCCAGCATCCCGAAGAGGATGCGATAGACGTTGTTTTCGGGCTGCGGCTCGGTGAGGCCGAGCGAGTTCACCTGCACGCCATAGCGGAAGAGGCGCAGCTTCGGGTCGGTGACGCCGTAGCGCCCGGCGCACAGCTCGTCCCACAGTTCGCCCATTGCCCGCAGCTTGCAGATCTCGGTGATGAACCTGACGCCCGCATTGACGAAGAACGAGATGCGCCCGACCGCCTGGGCGAACTTGTCGGCGGGAATGGAAGGATCGGCCTGGAGCGCGTTCAGCACGCTCGTCGCCGTCGCCAGCGCGAAGGCCGCCTCCTCCACCGGCCCCGCCCCCGCTTCCTGGAGATGATACGAGCAGACGTTCATCGGGTTCCACTTCGGCAGTTCCCCGGTCGTCCAGCCGATCATGTCGGTGATGAGGCGGAGCGAGGGCTTGGGCGGAAAGATGTAGGTGCCGCGCGACAGGTATTCCTTGATGAGGTCGTTCTGCGTCGTGCCCTGGAGGGCGGCGCGCGGCGCGCCCTGCTCGTCCGCCGCCGCGACATAGAGCGCCAGCAGCCAGGGCGCGGTCGCGTTGATGGTCATCGAGGTGTTCATGGCCGAGATCGGGATCTGGTCGAACAGCGCCCGCATGTCGCCCAGATGGGCGACCGGCACGCCGACCTTGCCGACCTCGCCCCTGGCGAGCACGTGGTCGCTGTCGTAGCCGGTCTGGGTCGGCAGATCGAAGGCGATGGAAAGGCCGGTCTGGCCCTTGGCGAGATTGCCGCGATAGAGCGCATTGGATTTCGCGGCCGTCGAATGGCCGGCATAGGTGCGGAAAATCCAGGGTTTGTCGGCCATGTCCACCTCGCGCGCTCTCGGGGCGCCTCGCTGCGCTGCACAATGATAGTTTGTCAGATTATTATCAAGAGGCCCCGCCCGCCGAAAGATAATGCCAATCGCGACCCGCCGTGCCGCGCGCGATGGTGCCCGCCGCCGGGGCCGCCGGAGCATCATCCGAAGAAGTGGACTCCGGTTCTTCGAAAAGATGATGCTCGATCAAAGACCTAGAGCCCCGTTCCGATTCCATCGGAACGCAAAGGGCTCTAGAAAGGCGCCAGCCGGAATCAGCCCAGCAAGGTCCGCCATGCCCAACTCCTTCAGCCGCAAGCGCGCCTTCGAGGGCGTGCGCAACTTTCGCGACTTCGGCGGCTATCGCGGACATGCCGGGCGGATGGCGCGGGGACGCTTCTTCCGCTCCGCCCATTACGCCCATGCCAGCGACGAGGATCTCGACCATCTTGCGGGCCTGGGGATCGGGGCCATCGTCGATCTGCGCCGGCCGGAGGAGCGGACCCGCATGCCGTCGCGCCGCTGGACCGATTTCAACGCCGCGGTCATCGAGAACCACGACGACGACGAGGGGGCCGGCAAGGAAAGCTGGCACGGCTTCATGGAGGAGTGGGATCTCTCGGCCGAGGGGATCCGCGGCTATCATCGCCGCTACTACGAACGCGCGCCGACGCTGCCGCGGCTGCACGATCTCTATGCGCGCTATTTCCAGGCTCTGGCCGAGAGCGATGGCCCGGTCGTCGTCCACTGCGCCGCGGGCAAGGACCGCACGGGCCTGATCGTCGCGCTGACCCACCTCGTCGCCGGCGTGCACCGCGACGACATCGTCGCCGACTACCTGCTGACCAACGACCCCGACAGCTTCGCCGTGCACGCCCCGCTCTGGGCCGAGGAGATCGCCAAGCAGCGCGGCCGCGCGCCGGACCTAGACACCATGCATGTCCTGATGGGCGTCGAGGCCGAATATCTCGACCGCGCGTTCGGCGTGATCGAGGCGGCCTATGGCGGCGTGGAGACCTATCTGCGGGACACGCTGGGCATCGACCGGGCCTTGCGCGAGCGGATCGAGCGGCGCCTGTTCGACTGACCGCCGCGCCTAGAGGGCCGGCCGCCGCAGCGTCGCCAGCGCCAGCAGGCTGATCAGCGCGGCGGCGCTGAGATAGAGCCCGACATAGGCGAGGCCCCCAGCCTCGGCCAGCATCTGGGCGGCCATCGGGGCGAGACCGCCGCCGATGATGCCGCCGACATTGAAGGCCATCGAGACGCCGGTATAGCGCACCCGCGCCGGAAAGAGACCCGGCAGGAACGCGCCGAGCGGCCCGTAGACGAGGCCCATCAGGAACAGGGCGAGCGACAGGAACGCCCAGATGAGGACGAGCGAGCCCGCTCCCATCATCGGCCCCAGCAGGAAGCCCGCGCCCACCGTGAGGATGCAGCCAATCATCAGCACGCGGCGCGGCGTCGCCATGTCCGACCACCAGCCGGCGAGGAGAATACCGGCCGCCATGAAGCCGATCGCGCCGAGCTGGACGGAGAGAAAGGTCTCGCGCGCATAGCCCAGCGTCGCCGTGCCGTAGCCGAGCGCGAAGGCGGTGGTGAGATAGAAGATCGCGAAGCAGGCGACGACCGCGAAGGTGCCGGCGAGCGTCGCCAGCGGATGGCGCATCAGGAGTTCGCCGAGCGGCACGCGGGGCGGCGGCGCTGCGGCGAGCGCCGCCTCGAAGGCCGGCGTCTCGGTCAGGCTGAGGCGGACCCAGAGGCCGACGCCGACGAGGACGATCGAGGCGAGGAAGGGCAGCCGCCAGCCCCACGACAGGAAATCCTCCGGCGTCAGGATCAGCCCCAGCAGCAGGAAGAGGCCGTTCGCGGCGATGAAGCCGATCGGCGCGCCGAGCTGGGGAAACATGCCGTAGCGCCCGCGCCAGCCGGGCGGCGCGTTCTCCACCGCCAGCAGCGCCGCGCCGCCCCATTCGCCGCCGAGCCCGAAGCCCTGACCGAAGCGCAGCAGGCACAGCAGCGCCGGCGCGACCCAACCCGCCATGGCGTAGGTCGGCAGGAAGGCGATGAAGAAGGTCGAGAGCCCCATCATCAGCAGCGAGGCGACCAGCGTCGACTTGCGCCCGATGCGGTCGCCGAAATGGCCGAACGCCGCCGCCCCCACCGGCCGCGCGAAGAAGGCGATGGCGAAGGTGGCGTAGGACAGCATCAGCTGCGCCGACGGCGACGACGAGGGAAAGAACAGCGGCCCGAAGACCAGCGAGGCCGCCGTCGCGTAGATGTAGAAATCGTAGAACTCGACCGCCGTGCCGACGAGGCTGGCCGTCAGGATACGGCGGGCCGGCGGCGCGGCCTGTTGAATGACGCTCACTCTGTGCGGTCCCGGGCTCTCTTCCCCGGTCCCCAAGTGAAGCGCGCCGTCCCGCCGGTCAAGCGGAGAAGACGCGGCCGGGATTGAGGATGGCGTTGGGGTCGAAGACCGATTTCAGCCGCCGCATCGCCTCGATCTCCCCGGCGCTGCGCGACAGATGCAGCCAGGCGCGCTTCTCGAAGCCGATGCCGTGCTCGGCCGAGACCGAGCCGCGAATCGCCGCGAGCGGTCCGTAGACCAGTTCCTCGACCGCGTGGCGCGCCTCGTGAAGGCCCTCGCCGGGCGCGACGAGGACATGGAGATTGCCGTCGCCGAGATGGCCGAAGACGAAGGTCCGCCCGCCCGCAAAGCGCGCCGCGACGGCCGCGCGCAGATCCTCGACGTAGCTCTCCATCGTGCGGATCGGCAGCGAGACGTCGAAGGTGAAGAGCGGACGGATGCGCATGAAGTTGAGCACCGAATCGCGCACCCCCCAGAAGGCGGCGATCTCGCGCGCGCTCTGCGCCACGGCGGCGTCGGCGATAAGTCCGTCGGCGAGCGCCTGCTCCAGCGCCGCCATGAAGCGCGCCTGGTCGCCCTCCTGGTCGCCGCCCATCGCCTCGACCAGCACCGTGAAGGCGCTGCCCGGCGCGAGCGGCGGCTGCGTGCCCGGCGTCGAGACCAGCACCTCGTAGGCTTCCGGCCACATCACCTCGAAGGCCGAGAGCGTGCCGCCGAGCGAACGGTCCATGGCCTTGAGGAACGCGGCCAGTTC
>ERZ761602.790-NODE-790-length-63399-cov-10.494648_pt1 | contig 63399 bp, 60 predicted proteins | sample MGYA00512165_ERZ761602 | MGnify/ENA primary metagenome ERZ761602 (study PRJEB28899, sample SAMN02445085) | bioreactor sludge metagenome | biome: EBPR sludge; isolation source: Thorneside wastewater treatment plant | place: Australia: Brisbane, Thorneside... | reverse complement strand
TCGCCCGTGCCGCCGTCGCCCGTGCCGCCGTCGCCCGTGCCGCCGTCGCCCGTGCCGCCGTCAGCGCCGCCGTCGCCAGCGCCTCCATCGCCGCCGCCGGAGGCGGCATCTTCACCGTCGCAGTCCTGATCGATCCCGTCGTCCTCGACCTCGGTGGCGCCCGGGTAGATGTCGTCGTCTCCGTCGTCGCAGTCGTCCTCGTCGCTGCGCTCGCGGTAGCCCGAGGGGGCCTCGCAGGACTCCATCGAGTCCAGGCCGGTGAAGCCGTCCTCGTCGGCATCGACGTACCAGGTCGAGGCGTCCACCGCGTCGTTGTCCGCGAAGCCGTCGCAGTCGTTGTCGACGCCGTCGCAGACCTCACGCGCGCCGGTCCAGGCCAGCGGCTCGGTGTCGTCGCAGTCTCCGGCGGTCGCGACCGTGTCGTCCGGGCGCTCGCAGGAGAGGGTCGAGGCGCTGGGGTCGCCATACCCGTCACCGTCCAAATCGGCGTACCAGGTGGAGGCGTCCACCGCGTCGTTGTCCACCAGCTCGTCGCAGTCGTTGTCCACGCCGTCGCAGACCTCGCGCGCGCCGGGGTAGACCGAAGGGTCCCCGTCGTCGCAGTCCAGGTCCGAGGAGTAGCCGTCCCCGTCGGCGTCGATCTCTTCGACCACGATCTCCTCGCAGGACTGCGCGACCCACTCCGCGGCGTTGAGGAAGGACTGCCAGGCGTCCGGCGAGCTCCCGTCCCACATATGGCTGTGCCCGTAGGCCGCCTCGCTGATCAAGAAGTTGCCCGAGAGGTGCACGACGCGCCCCGAGCCGTACTCCCAGTAGGTGATCGAGGGGTTGCCCGAGGAGTCGTAGCCAGCGATGCTGGCGCCGGACTTGACGGCGCCACCGGGCCCGACCTGGGTCGCCGAGTAGGAGCTCCAGCCGTCGGTCAGCTCGTGGCTCCCCGAGGGGGTGATCGTGAGGCCGGCGGCCGTCGTGGTCCCGCCATCCAGCGGGAGGACCTCTTCGAGGTTGGTCCCCGCGCCCGCGTAGCTGACCCAGTAGGCCACCCAGCCCGAGGCCAGCAAGCCGCCGCCGGCATCGACGTAGTTGAGCAGCACATCGTCGAAGTCGAGCCAGTCATTGTCCAGGTAGCCCGAGTCGCCGATGAAGACGGCGTCGTACATGGCGATCTCGTCGGCCTCGTCGATGTCCTCGGCCGTGACGATGTCGACCTCCCAGCCCAGGTCGACCAGCAGGGCCTGGATCTCGGGGTAGGTGTCCTCGGCGTTGGGGCCGATGGCCTCCATCGCGATGGTCGGCAGGGTCGAGCACTCGCCGCCGCTGACCCAGCTCACCGCGTTGAGGAAGGAGCGCTGGGCGTCCGGGTCGCTGCCATCGTAGAGAGACTCGTGGGCATAGGCTCCAGAGCTGACGAGGTAGTTGGCGGCGTGGTGCAGCACGCGGCCACCGCCGTACTCCCAGAAGACGATGCCGGCGTTGCCGCCGCTGGTGTAGGCGGCCACCGACGCGCCGCTTCGGACGGAGCCGCCGTGGGCCGAGTAGGACGGCATCGTGAAGGTCGACCAGCCATCGGTCAGCTCGTGAGTCCCGCTGGGAGCCATGGTGGCGCCGGACTCGTAGGAGGAGCCAACCGCGACGGGCAGGATCTCGATCAGGTTGGCCATCGACGAGGGGCTCGATGCGAGCATGTAGGGCACCCAGCCCGAGGCCAACACCCCACCGCCGCCTTCGACGTAGTCGACCAGCACGCTGTCGAAGTCGGCCCAGTCGTAGTCGCTGTAGCCGGAGTCGCCGATCAACACAGCGTCGTAGGCCTGGATCTCCACCAGGGTGTTGATGTCGTCCCCGCTGACGATGTCGACCTCGTAGCCTTCGGCCTCCAGCAGGATCTGGATGTCCAGGTAGGTGTCGCTCGCGCTCGCGCCGGCGCCCTCGATGGCGATGCGCGTGCTGGCTTGGGAGGAGGACGAGAGGGCCAAGATCAGAGAGGTCGCGGGGACGAGGGCAAGATGCCGCATGGAGGCTCCATTGTCGAGGGGACACGGGGGAGAGGGCAGAGTGCCCGCCAATCTCCACACCGTCAACCTCGATCGGCATGGTCGCGGTAGACTGTCGCGATGACCGCCGACGAAGACAGCCCGCACGACCCCGCGCAGATCGCCGCCCGGATCGCCCGCTGGGAGCGCGACGGGATCCAGGGTCCGATGACCCTGGAGCTCTACCCGACCCTGGCCTGCAACCTGGACTGTGTCTTCTGCGACACCACCGACCGCCACCGGCCCCCCGTGGCCGAGCTGAGCGCCGCGCGGCTGCTACAGATCGTCGAGGAAGCCGCAGCCATGGGCGTACGGCGCGTCTTCGTCCTCGGCGGCGGCGAGCCCTTGCTGCGCAAGGACACGCCCGCGCTGCTGCATCGCATCACCGAGCTGGGCATGGAGGGGGTGCTGACGACCAACGGGACGCTGCTGTCGCCCCCGCTGGTCGAGCAGCTCCTCGCCGACCGCTGGGCCGAGGTGCACATCAGCCTGGATGGGGCGACCGCCGAGGTCCACGACGCCCTGCGGGGGCAGGCGGGGGCCTTCCGCCGGACGGTGCGTAACGCCTGCCGGCTCTCGCAGGCTCGGCGCGCGCGGGGCCTGGACTCCCCTCGCCTCGCCTTGCACTTCGTCCTCACCAACCGCAATCAGCACCAGCTCGCCGAGATGGTCTCCCTCGCCCACGCCCTGGGGGCCTTCCGCGTCGACTTCGACGCCCTGATCGCCTACCGCCCCGAGCAGCTCGCCCTGCAGCTCGACGAGGCCGAGGCCGCCCGGCTCCCCGCGCTGGCCCAGCAGGCCTTGGAGAGGGCCCACGCGCTCGGGATCGCCACCACGCTGGAGAGCTTCTTGAGCCGCGACGCGCTGCGCCGGGGCGAGGTCCTGCCCACCGCGCCCTCGCTGCCCGGCCTGCGAGGCGCGCCCTGCCTGAAGGCCTGGCACTACCTGGTGGTCCAGGCCGACGGCAGGACCAGCCCCTGCTGCGTGCTCGCCGGCGAGGGCGGCAGCGTCGCCCTACAGCCTCTCGCCGAGACCTGGGAGCACGACCCCTTCCTCAACCGGGTTCGGCAGGGCATGGTCAAGGGCCAACCTCTCCCCCGCTGCTCGGAGTGCTCATGGAACATCCTCACCCACGAGGCCCGCATTCGGGCTGCCCTTCCGAGCTGAGCCCGTGCCGATCAACCTGAACCTGGAGCTGACCGACCACTGCAACATCCGCTGCCGGATGTGCAGCCAGTCGATGCGGGACGAGGCCCACGGCGTGCCGCACCGCTTCATGGCCTGGGAGACGTGGCGGAGCTGCCTGCGCGGCCTCGCCAGCTACGAGGACGAGGTCCACCTCTGCCCCCACTGGCTGGGCGAGCCGACCATCCACCCCGACTTCGATCGTTTTGTGGAGTACGCCTTCGCGGTCAATCGGGGCAATCGCCTCTTTCGCGAGTTCAAGCTGCACACCAACGCGGTGGTCTTCAACGAAGCGCGCGCTCGGCTGCTGATCCGGCTGGCCAACAGCCCCGGCCAGCAGGCAGACACCTTCCGCTTCGTACACTTCAGCATCGACGCCTTCAGCCCGGCGGTCTACGCCGATGTGAAGGGGGCCGACCGCGGCGCCAAGGTCAACCGCAACGTCGAGCGCTTCCTGCGCTTGCGCGAGCAGCAAGGCGGCCGTCGCCCCCACGCGACGCTGGCCTTCGTGGTCCAGCCGGGCAACGCCCACGAGGCGCGCGCCTTTCGCGACCACTGGCTCGGCGTCCTCACCGAGCTGGGCAGGCCCGTGGCCCAGAGCTGGGACTGGCCCTCGACCGAGATGGACACCATCTATTTCCGGCCACTGAACTGCGGCGACCAGGCCGAGGCGGACCGTCTGCATGCGCGTGTCTGCCGAGAGCTGGGCATCGCGGACGCCGAAGGAGGAGAGCGCCTGCGGGCAGCTGAGAGCTTCTAGTCCTCCCAACGCAGGCACCCCCCAGCCCTTTCGGGATGGGGGGTGATGTTGGCGCGGGAACGACGTCGTTCGGGGACGCCCCTTCAGAGTCTTGCGCGGTACCTTCGGTGCTTCGGTGGGCGCCCTCGCGGGTCCCTGCCTGGGCGGCCTTCAGGAGTTGGCTGGCCTCCAGGGACGAGCGACAGGATCCCCGAAAGAATCGCTGTGCTCACCAAAGGGCTGCGGGTCGTTGGCCTTTCCCGCTCACCGCCATGACCTTGGCCCCGGCGCTCTCGCGCGGTGGCTGATCTTCGCGGCACTTGCCCTTCGGCGCGTCCGGATCGGTAGAGCCGGGTGGGTCGCCCCTCCTGGCCTTGGCCTCTCCTAAGAAGACACGTCCGAGCCCTGGATGGACCGAGGTCCACCGGGGCACCTTGCTGCGCTCGCGAACGAGCGCTCTGGGGTCGGTACGCGGCCTGGCATGGTTCGATTGTCGGTTTTCCCGGCGGATCCTCGCGGGCCTGCTGGTCGCCCAGCGTGCGCGTTTCGGTCTGCCTTGTGCGCGCACTCCTGTTCCCTGCCCGGGTCCGGATGGACACAGCCTCGCGGCTTCGCGGGTCGGGGTCGGTGGTGCCGCCCTGACGGTCTCGGCTTCGTTCAGCTCCCGAAGGGGCTGCCTCTGCCTGCCAGACTTGCTCTCATGGGGTTCGTCTCAAAGATGCCCCTCCGTCGACGTCCTGCGTGTGCGTCCACTCCCTGTTCACTACCGACCCCGCCCGGCGGGGTGTCCAGCGTGCTGGACATGCGCTCTTCCAGGCTCTCGCCTCTCGGAACGCTTCGGCTTCGTCGCGAACATTCGGCCCCGGAATGCCAATCCGGTGCTCGTTCCACCCTTGCCGTTTCTCACGACTTCGGCGGTTTGCTCCGCACACGAGGCGCAGGTCTGTTGCACCCTGCTGCCGACCATGGGGTTCGCCTGGTTGCAAGCACTCTGAGGAGGTCGAGGGTCCGGGCTGTCTTGCTGGACCGAAGTCCAACCACCGAGCACCGACCTGTTCCACCACCAGAGAGCCCTCCATCGCTGGAGGTCCGGGAGGTTGATTCCCCGCCGCCGGAGCGGTGGGGGTGGAGCGTTTCACGAGCTGCGGGGCCGAAGCCCTGCCGTCGTCAGGCAACCGCGTGGTGTCCTTCACCGGTGTCGGGTCTCCCCGTCCTGGATCCGGAGAGGCGTCAGCCGATCCGAAGACCTGCCGCTGAACACCCCGCGGGCACCGCTGGCCGAAACCCGCGGGCCGCCCCGACCGACATTCGGGGATCGCATCGCCGAGGCGATACTTCACGAAGCCGGTGCGGTGTGCCGCTCCTATCATTCTCCCGCGCCCTTCTCGCAGGCGCGGTCACCCTTCGGAGCCTTCCCCTCGTCCACAGCCGTACCGCGTCACCGCGGCCCCCTGCCTTCTCGACGTTGCGCTCATCGAGCGAGCTGTTCGAGGTCCCGACCTGAGCCGATTCCTCGCTTCCCCCTCCCAATGCCCGCCGTCCTCAAGGCTTTTCTCCGTGACCGAGTCCGTTGCCCGCGCGCCATTTGACCGGCACGCGCGCCCGATGCTCCCTTGGGCTTCCTGCTGCTCCGTACGGCACCGACCGGATGGTCAGGCGGAACTCGGAAACAGCGCGAGCGCTGATGCCGGATTCGATGGCCGGTCCCGAAGGAGCGGACATCACCGCAGGAGAGCGTTTGACGTCAAAGAGCCGTCCGAGCTGGCTTCGTCGGTGCTTCCGACTCGTCCTTCCCGGCGCCGCAGACCACTTATGCAGGAGCCGTGCCAACATCGACAGGACAGCATTTCAATCGTTTACGTCATAGCCCGTTGGGAAAGCCACTGCCCAACCAGGCCGACACCCCGTTCCACGAGGCGCGATGTTCCACGGGCCCGATCCTCAACAAGGACGCTGCCAGCGTCATCGGCGCCCTGGATCTCGCCCTCCTTGGAATGGGAATCCTGCTTCCCACCACCGTGGTCCCCAGGGACTACAGCTCGAACAGCATCCCGACGCCAGGGAACCAGCGCCGCACCAGCTCGGGCCCGGTGAGCAGCCAGACCAGCCCGGCCAAGGCCAGGAAGGGGCCGAAGGGCAGGGCGGCGCGCAGGCCGCGCCCGCGCAGCAGCACCATCGGCAAGCCGACCAGCGCGCCGGCCAGCGAGGCGACGAAGATGACGAAAGGCACCGCGGGCGCAGGCCCGAGGAAGGCGCCGATCATGGCGAGCAGCTTCACGTCCCCGAAGCCCATCCCCTCTTCCCGTCGGATCAGCCAGTACAGCCCCATGACGGCCCCCAGCAGCCCACCGCCGACCAGGGCGCCCAGCGCGGACTGCTTCCAGCCCACGGCCAGGAAGGCGCCCTCGTAGCCAAGGGCCTGGAGCGCCACGGCGCCACCAAGGCCAAAGGGGATGGCGTACACGCTGAGCTCGTCGGGGATGATGTAGTGCCGCACATCGATGTAGGTCTGGGCGATCAGCAGGCAGCAGAAGCCGAAAGCCACCAGGAAGGCGGCCAGGTGCGGCAGATCGACCTGGTCCAGGCCGGGCATCACCCGGCGGAAGACCAGCCAGGCGACCAGCCCCGTGAGCAGCTCGATCAGCGGGTAGAGGGGCGAGATGCTGCCCTTGCAGGCCCGACAGCGGCCGCGCAGCCAGATCCAGGCGAGCACGGGCACGTTGTCGTAGGGCTTGATCGGGGTGCCGCAGAGGGGGCAGGCGCTGCCTGGCCAGACGACCGAGCGGTCCTCGGGGAGGCGGGCGATGACGACGTTGAGGAAGCTCCCGATCACCAGCCCGAAGATCAGCGCGAAGGCCCCCAGGACCAGCGAGGCGGGATCGCCCATCAGACCTCCTGAGCCAGGGCGTGGACCAGGCGGTCCAGGTCCGGCTCCGCGAGGTCTTCGTGGCAGGGCAGGGCCAGGGCGCGCTGGCAGAAGCGCTCCGCGTGGGGGGCCGGCTCGACCCGGGCCAGACCGGCGACCGCGGCCTGGGTCCCCATGGGCGTCGGGTAGTAGACGCTGCTGCCGATCCCACGCCGGGCGAGGCGCTGGGCGAGCGCATCCCGATCGGGGTGCTGGATGACGTAGACGCTGACCGGGCTGCCCGGGTCCCGGGGGAGGGCGAGGCCGGGCAAGGCGAGGTCCAAGCGAGCCGCGATCTCCCGACGCCGGGCGAGGCGCTCGGCGAGCCGGGGCAGGTGCGCCAGCAAGACCGCCGCTTGCACGGCGTCGAGGCGGCTGTTGCGACCGATATGCCCGGCGACCCGCTCGTGGACATGATTGGCCGGCATGCCGTGCGAGCCGAGGCGCCGCACCCGCAGGGCCAGCTCGGGGTCGTCGGTGGCCACCAGGCCCCCGTCTCCGGCCGCCCCCAGCACCTTGGTCGGGTAGAAGCTGACCGCGGTCAGCAGCCCGTCGGTCGGGGCGGGGTCGGCACCCACCACCTGGGCGCCGTCGGCCACGACGGGCACCGGACAGCCAGCGAGCTCGGCCCGGTCGCCGAAGAGGTGTACGGGCACCACGGCCTTGACCTTTGGGCCCATGGCCCGGGCGACCGCGTCGGGGTCGAGCAGGGGCCGATCCTCTCGCACATCGACGATCACCGGCCGCGCCCCGCACAGCAGCACCGACTCGACCGTCGCGAAGAAGCTGACGGCCGGCACGATCACCTCGTCCCCCTCCCCTACTCCCAGGCTGGCCAGGGCCAGGGTCAGGGCGTCCGTGCCGCTGCCGACCCCCACGCCCAGCCGCCGCCCAAGCAGCCCGGCGACCGCCTGCTCGGCCTCGTCGACCACCGGACCGCCGATGAAGCGCCCCGAGCGCAGGACCTCCAGCACCCGCCGCTCCAGGTCCTCGCGGACACGCTCGTGCCGGGCGCGGAGATCGCAGAGGCCCAGCGGCGGCAGCCCGCTCACTTCAGGTCCCGGTGTCGGAAGATCGCCACCGCCAGCCCCAGCACGGCCGAGGTGTAGGCCAGCCCGTAAGCGGCGGCCCAGCCGACCCGCTGCCAGGGGATGGGCAGCTCGTGGACGGCCTCGACCCGCAAGCTGAAGACCTCGAAGTTGGGGAGAGCCCAGTACAGCACCCGCGCCATCTGGCGCAAGGACTCGCTCTCGGCCTGGTTGCCGAAGAGCCAGATGTCGTCGGCGAGGTGGCCGATGACGAAGATAGCCAGCGTGAAGGCGGAGGCGGTGACCGGCGTGCTGAAGGTCGAGAAGAGGGTCGCCCAGGCGGTCAGGAGCAGGAGCTCCAGCATCAAGGTCCCCATGCTGACGAAGACGATGCCGGGAGGGAATTTCTGCTGGAAGGTCATCAGGAGGACGTAGAGCAGCAGCAGGAAGGCCACCTCGACCGCCAGGGTCAGCACCAGCCCGAGGTACTTGCCGACCACGAAGCGCCAGCGGGCGATCGGCTTGGAGAGGATGGTGTAGGCCGTCTTGCGCTCGATCTCCTTGTAGACGATGGAGATCCCCAGGAACATGGCGATCAGCGACCCGAAGAGGTCGATGGCCCCCTGGGCCACGCTGCGCACCACCTTGGCCTGGTCGCCGATGGTGAGCTCCTGGACCGCCACGGAGAGCAGCAGCACCCCCACCGCGAAGAAGAGGATCGAATAGAGCACCCGGTCCCGGACGGCCTCCCGGAAGGTGTTGGTCGCCAGCGCCCAGATCCGCATCAGAGCACCCCCAGCCGCTTGTCGTCCACCGGGCGGGCCCGCTCGACCTCGTCGAGCAGCACCGACTCCAGCGAGTCGCGCACCGGAGACAGCTCGAGGACCCGGCCGCCGCCGTGGACCACCGCGGCGACGGCCTGGTCGACCTGCGCGGGGGCCAGCCGGACGGTGCGGGTCGCATCATCCGAGCGGAGCTCGGTCCCCGGGACCGCCACCTCGCCGGCATAGGTGAGGTCCACATGGCGCACCCGGTCGCCGATCAGCTGGTGCACCGAGCCGATGCCTCGCAGCTTGCCGCGCACGATGATGGCCACCCGGTCGGAGAGCTCCTGCACATCGGAGAGGATGTGGCTGGAGAAACAGACGGTGGCCCCGCGGGCCCGCTCCTCCATGATCACGTCCCGCACCAGGGCCCGCCCCAGCGGGTCGAGCCCGCTCATCGGCTCGTCGAGGATGACCAGGTCCGGCTCGTGGATGATCGCCTGGCAGACGCCGACGCGCTGCACCATGCCCTTGCTGTACTTCCGAAGCGGGACGTCGGCGAAGCGGACGAGGTCGACCCGCTCCAACAGCTCGGCGATCCGGCGGGCACGCCGCGGGCCGGGCATGTCGAAGAGCCGGCCATAGAAGTCCAGCAGCTCCCGCGCCGAGAGGTGCTCGTAGAAGTAGGGACGCTCGGGCAGGAAGCCCATGCGCAGGCGGGTCTCGGGCTGATCGTAGGGCTTGCCGAGGATCCAGGCCATGCCCTGGGTCGCCCGCTGCAGGCCGGTGAGGATCTTGATGGTGGTGGTCTTGCCCGCGCCGTTGGGGCCGACGATGCCGAAGACCTCGCCCCGCCGCACCTCGAGATCCAGGCCCTCCAGCCCGACGACCGGCCGCATCCAGAAGCCGCTCCGGTAGACCTTGCGCAGGCCCTCGGTGCGAACGACGATGTCGGGGTCAGACAGGGCAGAGGCCATTGCCGGGTCCTCGTGGTTCAGGGGTTCCGCACGCCGGGCCCGACTAACTTCGCGTGCCGCGCCTCGCCCGGACCCCGGCCAGCCAGGTCGCGACCTTGTCCGCGGGGTATGCGCCCGCGCTCTGCCAGTTGCAGCGCGGGCAGAGCGGGCCGGAGTCCTGGAAGCGGCCTTGGACCTGGGCCAGGCGCCAGGCCTCGACGCGCTCTCCCTGCCAGATGGCGGCGAGGTCCTGTTCGCGCAGGTTGCCGAGGCGGTTCTCCATGTGCTCGTCCAGGCAACAGGTGGTCACGTCGCCGTCCACGTGGACCATCGGCGTGTTCCAGAGTCCGGCGCAGGGCGGTCGAGCGGCCATGGCGGGCGCTAACCCAGGTCTGGCGAGGGAGGAGGCTCAGCGAAGGTCGTCCAGAGGCCGCCCACGAGCCGTTGGTGCGGGAAGTAGCTGGCCTTGTAGACGAGGTGGCGACAGGCCTGGACGTAGAGGCCCAGGTAGTGGTACCGGCCGCCCCGGCGGCGGAGCCACTCGATCTCGAAGAGGGTGGAGAGCGTCCCCAGCGAGCGCCGGCTCTCGTCCGGGTCGAAGTAGAAATAGACGCTGGAGCTGTCTCGCGCCCCCAGGTCGACGATGCCCACGCCGACCAGCCGGTCGCCCTGCAGGTAGCGCATCTCGACCGTCTCGACGCAGCTCCGGACGAACCAGCCCTCGTAGCCGGCCTGGGTGGTGTCCTGCTCGCGGCGGGCCAGGCCCCGCTCCCGCTTGTGGCGGTTGAAGAGCGCGAGCCGATCGGCCGAGAACACGGCGGGGCCCACCTCTACCCGGAGGTCTTCGTTCCGCCGCAGGATCCGCCGCTGCGAGCGCGAAGGCGCGAAGGTGTCCACAGGGATGCGCAGGGGCTCGCAGGCGCTGCAGGTCGGGCAGGCCGTCCGGTACAGCATCCGACCGACCCGTCGGTCCCCCAGGTCGAGCAGCTCGTCGAAGCGGGTCCCGCCCAGGGAGCGGAGCTGCAGGCGCAGGGGAGTCCGCGCGACCTGGTCCGGCAGGTAGGGGCAGGGCTCGTTGCCATCGAAGACGGTCCGCTCGCCATCCGGCGAGTCCACGGGAATCAGGACGGGGATACGACCGGGCACCGCGGGCAACCTCGTGGCAGGATGGGCGAACAACTCGCCGACTCCCCCCAGGGTAGCGGCTGCCGGGCAAGCCGCCAAGGGAGACCCCGCCATGAGCGTTCACCACGAGATCGAGTCCGGCCTGGGCATCCTCCGCCTGGACTCGCCCCGCCGCGCGAACGCCTACGACGCGGCCGACCTGCAGGCCTTCGAGGCCGGGCTGGAGGCCCTGTTGTCCGGCGGCGCAAGGGTGATCGTGGTCGAGAGCAGCGGCGAGGGCGCCTTCTGCGGCGGCGCCGATCTGAAGGGCATGGCCTCGCCCGATCCGCTCGGCCCGCTGGACCTCGCCAGCCAGCGGGCCTTCGAGCGCCTCGCCCGTGCGCCCGCGGTCAGCATCGCCGCCGTGCAGGGGCCCGCGGTCGCCGGAGGCTGCGAGCTGGCCCTGGCCTGCGATCTGAGGGTGGTCAGCCCCCGGGCCCGCTTCGCCCTGCCCGAGACCGCGCTGGGGCTGATCCCCGCGGCCGGGGGGATCTCGCGGCTCGGCGCCCTGCTCGGCACCTCCATCGCGCGGCAGGTGATCCTGGCCGGCCGGGAGATCGGCGCCGAGCAGGCCGTGGCCTGGGGCCTGGCGATCGAGCTGCACGACGATCCCCGAAGGCAGGCCCGACAGCTCGCCCGCTCGATCCAGGCCCGCGACCCGCTGGCGCTCCGGCTGGCCAAGGAGCTCATCGCCGGCCCCGGCTTGCAGGCCTCCCTGCTGGCCGAGCGCCTGGCCGAGTCGGTGCTCTACGGTCAACGCGGCCGCGGCTGAGCCGATCAGCGCGCCCGGGCCTCGCCGAGGATCGCCGGACCCTGGGCGAGATCCAGGATCGGGTGGTTCTTCGTGATCCGCAGCCCCGCGGCGTCCTGCTCCAGTCGGGCCAGCGGCCTGGCCCAGGTCTCGGGGGAGCGCGCCGTGCTGATGCTGCGCGCGATCGAGCCGTCCTCCAGCCGCAGCAGCGAGCCGGGCGGGAAGCGCCCCATGGTATTGACCATCACCTGGAGCAGGGTGGGGTCGTAGCGGGTCCCCGCGCCCGGCACCATCCGCCCCAGCGCCGCCGCCGGGCTAAGGCCGCCACCCGCCCGGCGGACGAGGTTGTCGTAGTCCTCACCGATGCGCAGGATGCGCGCGAAGAGCGAGGGACGACCGCAAGGATCGTCGAAGTCCCGGTGGTGCTCCAGCGCGGCCAGGGCGCGGCGGATCTTGGCCTCGTGGAAGCCCCGCTGGCGGAGGATCAGCCGAGCGCCAGCGGCGCCGTGCCGTTCGAAGGGAGGCGCGTAGCCCGCCGCGCCCGGATCGCCGCCCGAAGCGGGCCGCGCCCCCTCCCGCGCCGCGTAGCCGATGTCGTGGAGCATGGCCGCGAGGCCGAGGTCCTGGATGGCCTCCTCCGAGAGGCCGCAGGCGGCGGCGAGGAAGATGGCGTACCGGCAGACCCGCAGGGTGTGCCCGCCGAAGCCGCTGGCCCCTCTCGGATCCTCCCAGAGCCCGTCCAGGCCCGGGCCCATGTGCAGGATCTCGGTCACCGCCCGCCTGAGGGGGAGCGGGTTGGGGACCCGCTCGCCGACCATCGAGTCCCAGGTCTCGTCCACCACCGAGGTCGCCCGCCGCGCGACGACGCGGGCGTCCTGCTCGACCTGGGCCTCCGCCTCGTCCCCGCTGACCCGGAAGCGGAAGGTGCCGTGCACCTCGATGGAGGCGGCGCCGCGCGAGGCCAGCAGCGCCTCCAGGTCCTGGCGGGTCGGGACCCCGATGGGCGGCGGCGCGAAGGCCCGGGTGAGGAGCCGAAGCTGCTCCACCGGAGGCACGGCGTGGAAGCTGAAGCCGCCGACCCCCAGCCGGCGGAGCTCGGCGCCCAGCTCGCCCCCGCCCTCGCCCCGGTCCTGGAAGCGGATGCGCACGTCGTTGACGTAGACCTGGTCCTCCACCGCGATGCAGTGCACCACGCCCAGGAGCTCGAAGAGGCGGGCGATGGCCTCGTGGAGCTCGACCAGGGGCTTCTCGAAGGCCTCGTTGTCGACCGCGTGGACCCGGGTCATGCGCAGCAGGCCGAAGAGCAGCCGGGCGAGCTGCTGGCCGTGGTCCCGCACCTGGGCCGAGAGCTCCCGATCCTCGCCGGCGCGCGCCCGCTCCAAGGCCTTGCCCAGCGAGGCCTGGGCCTGGTCGAGCAGCTCGCGCTTCTGGGTGGCGCTGTCAGGCATGGGGCAGCTCCCGGCGGCGACGGGCCAAGGTGCGGGAGCAGTGCTGGGCGAGCTCCTCGCCGGCGCGCTCGCCCAGCCAGCGGATCACCGCCTCGACCTCCTCGCCGGGCAGGCTGGCCAGGCCGCTCACCGCCGCCCACTGGAGCCAACGGTTGCCGACGGGGGCGGCGAAGACGCGCTTCCACCAGCTCGCCGGCCGGATCCACTCCTCGAGCTGTCGGCGAGCCTGGGTCGGGGAGAGCCGGGCGAGGGTCTGGCCGAAGGCCGCGGCCTCCTCGCCGCCCATGGCGCCGTGGCTGCGGCGGACGAGGACCTCGGCCAGCGGCTCGAAGAGCTGCTCCTGCGGCCACTCGGAGAGCATGGCGAGGCCGCGCAGCCGCACCTCGGCCAGCGGAGACTCGACCAGCCGCACGAGCAGCTCGCCGACGCCCGGGTGCAAGGGGTGGTCGCCGAGCACGCGCAGGGCTTCGAGGGCCAGCTCGATCTCGCCGCGCAGGACCGCCCGCTCGACCGCCTCCAGGGCGCGCTCGGGAAGGGCGTTGGCCAGGGCGCGCAGCAGGTCGGCGGCGACCTCGGGGGGGTCGCTCTCCAGGCGCGCCATCACCGCCGTGGGGTTCGCGACCGCGAGGTGCTCGATCAGCTGCCGGGCGACGCGGCGGGCGGCGGGCGCGCGCTCCTGGGAGAGGACCTCCAGCGCGCTGCCGAGGTGGTCCCCGGGGAGGCGATCGACCAGCCAGACGAGCTCATCGGGGATGACGGTCGCCGTCGCAGGGATCGAGTGCAGGATGCGCCGGAGGGCCCGCCCGTCGATGAAGCCCACCAGCACGTCCTGCACCTGCCGCTGGCCGCTGGCGCGTAGCGCCGTCATCGCCTCGAGCAGCTCGATCAGCCCGCCGAGCTGGCCCTCGGAGAGCAGGAAGTCGCGGATCTCCTCGACCACCGGCTTGACCTCGGGCCAGGTGGTCGGGTCCGAGGGGTCCGCCACCAGGGCCACCAGCTCGCGGGCGAGGCGGAGGCAGTGCTCGGGCAGGGAGCGGCTGGTCGCCTCGTGGCGCAGCGCCTCCAGCTCGGCAGCCGGGACCTCCGCGGGGATCAGCCGCCCCTCGTCCAGCAGCGGGGGGATGGGCAGGTCGAAGTCGTAGGGCGCATCGATGTGCGAGCCCGCGGCGCCGACCTGCCGCGCGGCCCGCGGGTCGGTGGCCTGCGGGTCGGCGGCCTGCGGGTCGGTGGCCTCGCCCTCCTGACCCGCGAAGCTCCCGGCGCCCGCCTCGACCTCGTCGGGCTCGTCCTCGGGGGTGAAGCCCTCGACCGCGACGATCTCGATCTGCTTGAAGCCCGCCTTCCACAGCAGGGTCACGATGTCCTCCTCCTGCTGGCGGACCCCTGTGAAGCGCACCGAGAGGATCTGCAGGAGACGGAGCAGCTCGTCCCAGCTGACCTCCGGGCCGATGTCCAGGCGCCGGACGCCGTCGCGGAACATCCGGAAGGCCAGGGAGCGGTCCCGGTCGCGCTCCAGGTAGACCACGTCTCCCTGCCAGAGGATCTCGAAGGGCCGGATCGCCAGCGACAGGCCCTGGTCTCCCTTTCGAGCCGCCGCCACCGCGCCCAGCATCTCGGTCCGATACTGGTCGAGGAAAGCCCGGATGGCCTCGTTTCCGGTGTCGTAGAGCAGGAAGCTGCGGGCGGCCCGGGCGAGGGCGCGCAGCCCGGCGTTGACGCTGCGGGCGGCCTCGGTCGAGCCGACCGCGTGCTCGTCCGGCTCGGCGCCCATGACCGGGTTGGCCCCGGCGCCCGGGGACGCGCCGTCAGCGTGCGGGAGCGGGCCGCGCTCACTCATGGCTCATCGTAGCACGCGCGATCCGGCGCCAATCGAAGTCCGATAGGGGTAGTCTCTCGCGATAAGGGAGGCATGTGGAACGCGCTCGAATCCTCGCCGTCGGCACCAGCCACCCGCCCGACCGCTACAGCCAGCAGGACATCCTCGACCGCTTCCGGGTGGCGAACCCGCATGTCCGCGACCTGTTCGGCGCCAGCCACATCGACGGGCGCTACCTGGTCCTGCCCGAGGCCGACGAGCAGGGGCGCCCGACCGAGACCCAGGCCCAGCTCCTGGCCAAGCACCGGCGCTGGTCCCTGCGCCTGGGCGCCGAGGCGATCGAGGCCTGCCTGGCCAAGGCAGGGCTGCAGGCGGCCGACATCGACTACCTCTGCTGCGTCAGCTCCACCGGCTTCATGCTGCCCGGGCTGACGGCGATGTACGTCAAGCACCTGGGCTTCCGGGTGGACTGCCACCGGGTCGACATCCTGGGGATGGGCTGCAACGCCGGGCTCAACGGCCTGAACCCGACGGTCAGCTGGGCCCAGGCCAACCCCGGCCGCAACGCCCTGATGGTCTGCTGCGAGGTCAACAGCGCGCTGTACGTCTACGACGACACGGTCAACACCGGCGTCGTCAACAGCCTCTTCGGCGACGGCTGCGCGGCGGTGCTCGTTCGGGCGCACGAGCTCGACGAGCCGAGCTTCGCGCCACGCGTCCTGGGCTTTCAGAGCCACCTGATCCCCGAGGCCTGGGACGCGATGATGTACATCTGGGACGAGTCCCAGGGCAAGTTCAGCTTCCAGCTGGCCCGCGACGTCCCCTATGTGCTGGGCCTCAACGCCGACATCCCCGTCCGGGCCTTGCTGGGTCGCCACGGCCTGAAGGTCCGCGACATCGGGCACTGGCTGGTGCACAGCGGCGGCAAGAAGGTGATCGACGCGATCAAGTACACCGTCGGCATCACCGCCCACGACGTCCGCCACACCACCGGCGTGCTGCGGGACATGGGCAACCTCGGCAGCGGCAGCTTCCTCTTCAGCTTCCAGCGCCTGCTCGACGAGCGGGTCGTCCGTCGCGGCGACTACGCCGTGATGATGACCATGGGCCCGGGCTCGACCGTCGAGACCGCCCTCTTGCGCTGGTGAGCGGCCCGCTCGCCGATCCGCCCCCCCCTCTCCCCCCTCCTGGAGGCCGCATGCCCCTCGATCCCTCCCGCCTCAGCACCCTGGCCTACCGCGAGGACGGCGACATCGCGACGGTACGCCTGCTGCGTTCGAGTATCAACATGCGGCTGGTCCACGAGCTGACCGCGGTCTGCGATCACCTCGAGGACCACAGCTCGACCCGGGTGGTGGTGTTCCGCGGTGACCAGGGGCGCTTCTGCGAGGGCATCGACTTCGCCGACTTCCGTCCGGACGAGCCGATGGACATCCACGGCTTCAACAAGTGGGAGAAGCTCTGCCGGCGGGTCGAGCGCCTGGAGAAGGTCACCATCGGCATCCTGGAGGGCGCGGTGGTCGGCGGAGGCGTGCAGCTCGCCCTGGTCCTGGACGCCCGAATCCTCCACCCCCAGGCCACCTTGCAGCTCAACGAGGTCCACCTGGGCTTCCTGCCCGGGATGGCGACCTACCGGCTGGCCAAGATGATCGGCATGGGCCACGCGCGCCGGCTGGTGATGCGCTGCCCGGTCGTCGGGGCCGAGGAGGCCGTCCGGCTGGGCCTGGTCGACGAGGCCCGAGGGGACCTCGACGCGGCGCTGGCCGAGACGGTCGCGGCCTTCGGGCCGACCCATGTCGTCGCCGTCACCCTGGCCCGCCGCCTGCTGGACGAGAGCTTCGAGTTCGGCTTCGAGGACGCGCTGGGCCACTTCCTGGCCGCGCAGCACCGCGCGATCAGCCAGACGGCCTTCCTGCAGACCCTGCGCAAGGAAGGGGGACGGTGAGCCCCGAGGATCCGTCCCACGCCGCGGCGCAGGTCCGACCCTTCGAGGTGGACCCTGCGGTGATGGCCAACATCCGCGCCATGCAGTTCCACGACGCCCCCGAGGTGGCCCGGCTGCACGAGGCGGCCATGGGCAACAGCCTGTGGGCCCGGCTGGGGCCCGCCTTCCTGACCCAGCTCTACCAGGCCCTGGTCAACAACCCCCGCTTCCTGGGCTTCGTCTACGAAGAGGGCCCGCTGGGCCCCGGTCGCCGCATCCGCGGCTTCATCGCCGGCAGCCAGGACACCGAGCGCATGTTCGCCGAGGTGCGCAAGGCCGCCTGGTTCCTGCTCCTTCCGACCGCGCTCAGCGGCGCCCTGCGCCATCCCCAGGCGATCCCCAAGCTGCTGGAGACCGCCCGGTACTTCCGGCAGAGCGCTCCCGCCGACGAGCTGGACGTGCGGTCCGAGAGCCTCTTCTGCTCCTTCGAGCCCGATCTGCGCGGCAAGCGGGTCAGCGGGCACATCAACAAGGTGCTCTTCGACGACCTCCTCGCCCGCGGACACCGCTGGGTGAAGATCACGACCGAGGTCTCCAACGAAGGCGCCAACCGCCAGCTTCGCAGCTGGGGCTTCGCCGAGCGCGGTCGGTTTCGCTTCTACGGCAAGGAGATGGTGCTCTACGTCCTCGACCTGCAGCACAGCCCCCGGGTCGAGCCGCTCACCCGGCACCCGGCCGTCTGATCACTCGTCGGGCGGGAGCTCGGGCAGGGTTGCCAGGTAGGCCGAGAGGGCGCTGTACGAGGCCTGGGCCTGCGCATCCAGCGCCTCCGACTCCAGCAGGTCGACCGACTCCAGCGGATCAGCCAGGAGATCGTAGAGGTGCTCGCTGCCGAGCTCGATGTCGATCAGCTTGAAGCGCTCGTCCCGAACAGCCCGGCCCTGGTAGGCGTCCTTGACCCGCGTGCCGAAGGTCTCGGCCAGCAGCAGCTCGTGGAGCGGTCCGGCCTGCGGATCCTGGAGCAGGGGCAGCAGGCTGACCGAGTCGTACTCGGCCTCGCCCAGCGCCTCGACCGGCACCCCGGCGATCTCGAGGATGGTGGCGTGGAGATCCATGGTGGCGACCATGTGGTCGACCCGCCGGCCGGCGCCTTCGACGCCGGCTCCCCCGATGACCAGCGGAACGTGGACGCCCCCCTGGTACAGGGTCGACTTGGCCTGCGAGTTCGGCAGCAGGCCCTGCATCGTCGCGCCCATGCTGCCGTTGTCTCCCATGAAGATGACGACGGTCTCTTCGAGCACCGCGGGGCTGATCTCGCTCAGCAGCCGCCCCATCTCGGTGTCCATCGCCTCGACCATCGCCCGGAAGTACGCGTCGGTGTTGCGGTTGATGTCGCCGCCATCGCCGGTCAAGCCCTCCTGGTGGTGGAGGTCGTCCGGCGGCAGGTGGAAGGGCGTGTGGGCGGCGTTGAAGCTGACCACGGCGAACCAGGGACCCGCTCGGGTGCCGATCCAGGCGCTGGCGTCGTCAACGGTCTCGGTGGTGGCGTAATTGTCGACCGCGACCGTCTGTCCGTTGACGATCTTGTCGTAGCTGTAGAAGTCGTCGACCTCGCCGCCCATGCTGCCGCTGAAGTGGTGGAAGCCCATCCGGTTGGGGCCGTCGACATCCGTTCCCAGGTGCCACTTGCCGAACAGCGCGGTGGTCATTCCCGATCCGCCCTGCCCGAGGATCGTGGGGAGGAGCGTGGTCTCGGCCGCCATCGGGTAGGACTCGTCGGCGACGGCCTGCCCCTGCCCGTGCCGGTAGGCGTGCCTGCCCGTGAACAAGCCCGCGCGCGTCGGCGAGCAGAGCGGCGAGGACCAGGCCTGGTCGAAGACGACCCCCTGCTGGCAGAGGGCGTCGATGGTTGGCGTCGTCGGCCTCTCGATTCCCAGGTCCGGGTAGCAGCGGAAGGCGTCGACGCCAGCGTCGTCGACGATCATCAGCAGGACGTTGGGCGGGCGCTCCAGGCCATTGAGCCGATCAGGGACCTCGCCGCTGCGTTCGCCGCAGCCTGCGAGCAAGATCCACAAGGACGTGAACATCAAGCGCCTCCAGCGAAGACAGTAGCAGTCGGCACCTCCTTTGTGATTGGGTCGCCTCACAATTTCCTGACAACGCCCGCGCTCAACCGGTCCGCTCCACCTCCGCCCGCGCCTCCAGCAGGCCGACAAGCTCGTCCATCAGCGGGCCAACGGCGGCCAGCCTCCCCCCCTCGTGCACCAGCAGCAGCCGCGTGGCGCTCTCCTCGATCAGCGCCTCCGCCCCCGCCAACGACTCCCGCTCCTGACGCAGGGCCTGCTCGATCGACTCCAACGAGCGCGCCCGGGCCTCGACCAGCACCGGCGCTCCCCCCCGCTGCGCCTGGAGCCCGCTGATCTCCTCCTCCAAGCGCGCGACTCGGGAGGCATGGGCCGCGAGCGCGCGCTCCAGCCGCTGGATGAAGGGGCCGACGTGTTCGTCCGGTCCCATGGCCCGACGCAGCCGAGAGAGCGAAGCGCTGGCCGACAGCGTCGAGGAGGAGGGAGACGAGGGTGAGGAGGAAGCGGGAGAGGACGCCGACGAGGACTCAGCCATCAGGAAGAAGGGCCAGAAGACGACCGCGAGCAGGCGCTCCCAAGGCGGCGCGCTGCGGCGCAGACCAACGGCGAGGCCGAGCAGGAGCCAGGCCGACAATGGAAGCCAGGCCTTCATCTCAGCCTCCCAGGATGGCGACGACGACGTCGATGAAGGCGGCGAGCCCGCTGCTCTCCAGCGGGCGGAGCAGGACCAGCGGTCCGGGGCTGCCGATCACGGGGCGCAGCAGCCAGCTCAGCTGCAGCCCGGCCAGGCCCAGGCCCATCGCCCAGGGAAAGGCCGCCCGAGCCGGCAGCTCGCGCAGCAGGCGGGCCGCCCCCACGAGGCCTCCCAGGCCTCCGACGGCGACCACCGCCAGGACGAAGCGCCGGTAGGCGTACCAGTCGGCGTCGACCAGCCCCGGCAGGAGGCTCAGGCTCAGCCAGAAGACGAGGGCCAGCGGCGCGAGGCCCGACATCGTGGTGGTCGCGGTGGCCAGCGCCTGCAGCACCATCGCGCTCAAGCGGGCCGGGGCGAGGCGCAGCCCGGCGCGTGCGGCCGCCACGTGCAGCAGGGGCAGGCTCAGGGCGGCGCTGCCCAGCATGACCAGGGGCATCTTCACCGCGCTGATCAACGCCTGGAGGGGGCCCCCGGGCAGGCCGATGGCGAGCCCGAAGATGGCGGCACCGACCGCGCTGACGCCGGCCAGGGGACCGATCCAGGCCCCGCTGTGGGGGCTGTCCCGAAGCTCGCGGGCGAGGCCGTCCCCGTCGCGCAGCAGGCGGGTGACGAGATCCTGGCTCGGAGGGAGGCTCGGAGGGAGGCTGGGTTCGATGACGGTGTCCATTTCGGTCTCCTCAGGCCAGGTGGAGGGCCAGGACCAGGGCGGTCCAGGCGGTCAACAAGAAGTGGGCGGCCACGGCGGGGGCGCCGGGCGAGCGCTGTCCGGCCCGACGGGCGCGGTCGACGGCGGCGAGCAGGCCGTTGGCCAGGGCGAGGCCCGAGAGGCCCAGGACCAGCAACCACCAGATGAAGCCATCGGCGCCGGTGGAGCCGTAGAGCGCCAGCAGCGGCGTGCTGGCCAGGAGCCAGGCGCCGGCCACCGCGGGCCCGACCGAGGCCGATGCCAGCACCTCGATCATCCCTCCGTCGCGGCGGCCCAGGGCGTTGACGACGAAGAGCGGCGGGAGGGTCAACACGCCCGCGGCGAGCACCCCGGCCAGCCCCGCCGCGAGCGCGTCCAGCGGCGAGCCGACGAGCCCGCCGGAGCCGAGCGGACCGCTGGCGCCCAGCGCGACCGTCCCGAAGAAGGCGACGCCGCCGACCAACGAGGCAGCCAGCGCGGCCGAGAGGGCCAGGGGGTCGGGGACCTCGCCCGAGTCCCCGAACAGCACGCTGCCATCGGGGTGGAGGAGGTGTCGACGCAAGGCGAGGCGAGCGATCAGGGGGTTGGTGCTGGAGATCGGCGGGGCGCTCATCGGGGACTCCGGGTGGGGGGCGCTCTCAGGCCAGCGCAAGGCCCGTGCCAGCGGCCGGGAAGCCCACCCCAGCGGCATCCTCGTCGAGAGCTCGACACCTGCTCCTCCCGGCCCTGATCCACCCTGGAGAGATCCTGCGCTACCATCGGCGAATCGCGGCTCGCGCCTCCGAACCCGGTGCCCGAGCCCCGGCGCCCCGTGTTAGGCGCCGCCCGCAAAGGAGTGGCAGATGACCACCGACCCCGACGCCCAGAACCCTGACGCCGACACCCTGGAGCAGCGCGTCCAGGAGCTCGTCTCCGAGCTTCGAAAGGGCTCCACCCAGGCCGCCGCCACCCTCCGTCAGCTCTGCGCCGGCGATCCCGGCGCCCGAGCGCGCGATCTGCTCGAGACCGCGATGAAGGGCGAGCTGCTGGAGACCCGCTGGGAGATCGAGGACATCCTCGACGAGACCCGCCCCAAGAAGGCGCAGGCGCCCGAGCCCGAGCCCGAGCCCGCTCCCGAAGAGCCCGCCCCCCCCAAGCGCCTCAGCGCGGCCGACCTGGATCTCGTCTACGACGATCCGCGCGGCCTGATGCTGCACAAGAGCAAGGTCGGGGATCGCTGGTTCGCCACCCAGGTCGACCCGGCGACCCGCCAGCCTCAGACCTTCGAGCTCCACCCGCAGGAGGTCTCCCAGCTCCGCATGCAGCTCCACGGCAGCCCCTACTGGCTGCTGGGGGCGGGCGCCTGAGGCGCTCCCTGCTGCTCGCGACGGCGCTCGCGCTCACCGCTTGCGGTGGCGCCGGGAAGCAGCTCCGCAAGGCGGACCGCTACTTCGAGCAGGGTCGCTACACCCAGGCCGCCCGGCTCTATGACGACGTCGCGGAGCGCTGGCCCAAGCGAGACGAGGCCTTGCTGGGCGCCGCCGTGGCCTGGAACCTGGCGGACGATCCCGGGCAGGCCCTGGTCCGTGCCGAGTCGGCCGTGGCGGCGGGCCGAGACGAGGCCCGCCTGGAGCAGGCCCGGGCCCTGGTGGGCCTGGGTCGTGGGGCCGAAGCCCTCCCGCTGCTGGAGGGCTCCTCGGCCGCCGCGCTGCGCGCCGAAGCGCTGCTCGCGGCGGGCCGGCTGGACGAGGCTCGCCAGGCCCTGAGCGGCGCGGACAGCCCCCGGGCCCTGATGCTCTCCGCCTGGCTGGCATGGCGCATCGAGGGGGCGGCGGGTTGTGCCAGCGCGCTGCCCCTGGCGGCGAGCGCCGTCGAGCGCCAGCACGAGGACGCCGAGCTCGCCTCCGAGGCGGCGGCCCTGGCCAGCGCCTGCCAGGACCCGGCTCGCGCGCGCGCCTGGCACCTGCAGGCCCGGTCCTTCGAGCGCCGCGAGCTCCTCGATCGACGCGCCGCGGCTGAGGCTCGCCGACAGGCGGGCGACGCCGAGGGTGCCGCTCGCCTGCTCGCCCGGGCGACGGCGCTCTACCCCGAAGACGGGGAGGCCCGGCGTGACCTGGGGGTCGCCTGGCTGAGCGCCGGGCAGGCCGATCGCGCGGTCGCCGATCTGCAAGCGGCCCTGCAGCTGGCCCCCTACTCCCAGGATCTCGCCCGGTCCGAGCCGATCCTCGCCGTGGGCTCACGCAGCGCCCCGCAGCGTGCCGAGCTGATCACCCAGGCCTGGAGCCAGCTCGCGGCGGCCCTGGATGCCAAGGGGGACCCCGCCAACGCGGCGGCGGCCCTGGAGCGCAGCCTGCTGGCCCGAGCCCAGGCCTCGCCTCCGGTGCCCGCCGACGCCAACGACTGGCTGGCGCTGGCCGAGCGATGGAGCGCGCTGCGCCTGCACCCCAAGGCGGTGGAGGCCGCGCTGAACGCTACCCGGCTGGCGCCGACCTCGGCCCCGACCTGGCTGGGCCTCGCCCGGATCCAGCTCCGGGCCGGACGCAGCCAGGACGCCCTGGGGGCCGCCCGCAAGGCCTGGGAGATCGCTCCAGGGACCCCCGAGACGGCGGTGGTGCTTGGCCGCGCGGCGCTGGCTACCGGGGACCCGGTCGAGGGCCGTCGGGCCTGCGAGTCCACGCTCCGAGAGCTGGCCGGGCGCCCTCATCCGCTCGCCGCCGAGCTGCAGGCGCTGCTGCGCGAGGCTGGGGGCTGAAGGCTGCGCGCTGAGCACTGAGGGGTGAGAGCAGCGTCAGGCCGTCGCCCGACGCTCCAGCTCGGCGAAGGTGCGGGCCTCGATCTCGCCCAGCAGCCGCGCCGAGAGGCCCAGCCGATGGGCCAGCTCGCTGACCGCGCGGGCCTCCTCCACCCCGTAGTCGCCGTCGGCCACCGCGACGTAGATGGCCGCCTCGGTGAGGATCTCCCGGTGCCGCCAGAGGACGTCGAGCTCGGCGGGATCGCTCTCGGCGGCCCCCGGGACGAGGCGGTCGACCAGCTGCTGCTCTTCGCGGACGACGAGCCCGTCCGAGCGAGCGACCGCCAGCAGCTCGGCGCGGAAGCGCAGGCGGGCCGGGGGGGGCAGATCCAGGGCGGCGATTCGTTCGGTCAGCTTCACAGGGTGTCCACCGGCCCAGTCTGCCACAGGGGAGGCCCCCCGGTGCGGCTCAGAAGCCCATCTGCTCGGGACGACGGTATCGCCAGAGCTTCTGCAGGGCCTTCAGCTCGAAGGGCGCGCGCGTCTGGCCGCTGCGCCAGCGGGGCTCGGAGAGCAGGCGCAGGACCCGCCTCTGCCAGGGACGCAGGTTGCGATCGCTCACGCTGGGCCAGCGCGCGTGGAGCACCGCCTCGAAGTCGTAGACCGCGCGCACCAGGGCCGGGTCGTGCCAGGGGGTGACGGCGTTGCGGCGCTGCTCGTAGGCGGACCAGGGAGGCTGCAGCCAGCCGTCGAGGGTCTCGGGGAAGCGGAAGCCGCGGGCGACGGCCTCGTCGTACATGCCGGGCAGCGGGACCGGGGTGTACATGTAGAGGATGATCTCGCAGGCGGGGTTCTCCTCCTTCAGCCGCCCGATCAGCTCGAGGGTCAGGCGGACATCGCGCTCGGGGTCGACCGAGCCCCCCAGGACGAAGCTGAATTCCGGGACGATGCCATGGGCCCGGGCGAGGCGGTTCAGCTCGACGGTCTCGTGCACCTGCAGGCCGCCCTTGTTCATCGCATCCAGGCTCTCCTGGTCGGCGCTCTCGGCCCCGTAGAAGACCATCGCCAGCCCGCTGCGGGCCAGCTCCGACCAGCTCTCGTCGCGCCAGCCCAGCATCGTGTCGATGCGCCCCTCGCCCCACCAGCGCAGGCCCATCGGCGCGATGCCGCGGGCGACCTCCACGCAGCGGCGCTCGGCGGCGAAGAAGTTGTTGTCGTGGAACTCGATGGCGTCGGCGCCGTAGCGCCGGTGCAGCAGGCCGACCGTCTCGACCACGGACTCGGCGGGATCGGCCAGCCAGCGGCCCTCGAACAGGTTGGTGACCGCGCAGAAGTTACAGGTGTAGGGGCAGCCCACCGAGCTGTGGTGGTTGAAGGTCCGCCGTCCCAGGAAGGTGCGGGCGGCGTAGCGCTCCATGTCCAGGGCCGAGAAGGGGGCCTCGCCGAAGCGGAAGGAGGGGCTCAGCTTGCGCGAGGGGCCGACACCGCCGCGGGTCTGGACCCCGGCGATGCCGGTGGGGTCCAGGCCGCGGGCCAGGGCCGGGATCAGCTCCGCCACGGTGGCCTCGCCCTGTCCCAGGACGACGGCGTCGACCATCGGGTCGGCCAGGCAGGTGCCCGCGTGCACGGTCGGGAAGTAGCCCCCCCAGACGATCCGCAGCGCCGGCCAGAGGGCCTTGAGGTGCCGGCACCAGGGCACCGCCTGCAGGAGCTGCGGGCCCGGCATCACGGTCAGGAAGAGCACGGTCCCCGCAGGATCGGCCGCGATGGCCCGCTCAGCCCGCTCCTTGGCCAGGGGCTCGACGTTGGCGTCGAGGATCTCCCAGCGGATCGGCTGCCCGTCCACCTCGGCCGGGATCCCCCGGGCGAGGTGCAGCATGGAGAGGGGCAGGCGACGATGGGCGCGCTGGGCCCGCGGGTTGAAGAGGATGAGGTGCACGCCCTGCTATAGCCGGCCCGGCTTCGCTTGGATCAGGTCAGCTTCGCCCAGCAGACGCAGCCCTGGCAGGTGGGCTCGGAGGCGATCTCCAGGTCCTGCAGCGCCGCCCCCATGGCGTGCAGGCCGGCGCGCAGGCCCAGGCGGGCGTCGGCCCCCCGCCCGTCCGGCCCCTGCCCGCTCAGGAAGAAGCAAGGCCTCAAGCGGAGATCCGGCTGCACCACGACGCTGGTGTAGGGCGCGTCGCAGCGGGGGCTGCTCCGCCTGCCCTGAGCGAGGTGCAGTATGCGCTGCAAGGCGTCCTCGCTGTCCAGCAGGAAGTCCCGGGGCAGCGCCGCGCGCAGCTGGGCCAGCTCCTGCCCGAGGGCGACCGGCTCAGGGCGCAGCGGCTGCTCCTCGACCGGTCCCCCGCCTCCGAACGCGTCCCCCCCCTCCAGGGCGGCGAGGTAGCTGATCCCGGACATGCCCAGCTCCTGGGCGAGGCGGGCGATCTCCAGCAGCCGGCCCTGGTTGAGGCGGCTGACCGTGACCCGGGCTCGGATGGGGAGCCCCGGCGCCCGCGCCCGGAGGGCCTGCACGCCGCGGCGGACCGCCTCCAGGCCGTGGACACCTCGGATCTCCCGATAGCTCTCGGCGTCGTGCCCATCCAGGCTCAGCACGACCTCCTCGCACCAGCGGGCCACCGCGGGGGCATGGCGGGCCAGGGCGAGGCCGTTGCTGAGCAGGGTCGGCCGCAGCCCGGCGAGGCGGACCGCCCGCATCAGGGCCTCGATGTCCGACCGGAGCAGGGGCTCGCCGCCCGTGAGCAGCACCTCGCCGCAGCCCATGGCCCGCGCCTCCGCGGCGAGCTCCCCGGCGACCTCGGCCGTCAGCGCCTCGCCGCCGGCCGGACCTCGAAAGCCGCAGCTCTGGCAGAAGCTGTTGCAGCCGTCGGTCAGGTGCAAGACCAGCACCCGCAGCCGGCGGATCTCCCCGGTGCGGGCCGCCCGACGGGTCTCGCGGCGGGCCTGCAGCCGGGCCAGCGGTGCGTCCGATGGTGGGCGCGAGGGCAGGTTCGAGGCGGGTCGTTCCCCCCGCCGGAGCACCAGCAGGAGGTGGTCACCGACCTGGCGAAGCAGGGGGAGCCCACGCAGCTCCGCCTCCAGCGAGGCCAGGCGCGGCGCGCGGCGGCTCCCTGGCGGAGGCAGCAGGACCCCCAGGCTGCTCTGTTCTTCGAGCTGGAACCACGGCGCGAAGGCCGTCACGAGCTCGGCCGCGCTCCAGTAGCGGGTGCGAACCCGGCCCCCCTCGACCGGCACATCCACCCAGGGCGCGAGGCGCTGCAGCGCCCCTCCGACGCGCAGGTTGCCCAGCTCTCGCAGCGTCCAGCTCGGACTCAGCCGCGGCATCGGCACCAGGAAGAGCCACCCACCGGGGGCCACGGTCCCCGCCAGCGCCTGCGCAGCGGCCCCGGCGTCGACGCAGTTGATCACTCCGAAGTTCAGCAGGGCCGCGTCCACCGGGCCCAGCTCGGCGGCGCGCTCCACGGGCAGGACCTGGGCGGGGACACCGCGCCGACGCGCCTGTTCGACCATTCCGGCGCTGCGATCGATGGCCACCACCCGGTAGCCCTGGCGGAGGAGGCGCTCCGCGTCCAGGCCCGCTCCGCAGCCTGCATCCAGTACGGCCGAGCCGATCGGCACCCGCGCGCGGATGCTGCGCTGGACCTCGTCCCGGAGCAGTCGAGCGACGGGATCCTGGCCCCAGACTCGCGCGTACTGCTCGGCATGGGGGTCGAAGGGGTCAGCCACCTCCGCCTGATAATCGGAAACAGCGCCGCATCGAGCCCACAATCGGGCTCCTCTGCATTGACAGAGCCCGATGATCCACCTACCATCGCGCCGCCCTCACACCGCCGTGGACGCTCTGATGCTGCGCTTCTCCTCGCTGACCCTTGTGCTCTCCCTCGCTCTCCCGGGCGCCCTGCTCATCCAGGCCCTGGCGCCCGCCACCGCCTCGGCGCAACAGACGGCGCTGGCCGAGCCCCTGGTCCAGCTCCTGCCCACCGACCCGATCACCGGCGACGGCAAGACCGCGACCACGCTGCACATCCTGGCCATCGGCACCGACGGCAAGCCACTGCCCAACCTCAACGGGCGCATCAGCGCCACCCAGGGCACGGCCGGGCGCATCGAAGGCGGCGAGGGCGGCGTCTACCGCTTCAGCTACACCCCGCCCAGCGTCAACGCCTCGACCGAGGTGGAGTTCACCCTGCGGGTGAAGGCCTCGACGACCTCCAACCTCGTCCAGAAGGGCAAGGTCACGCTGGTGCCCTCCACCACCCACAGCGTCGCCGTGGCCTCGAACCTCGCCCAGGTCGTGCTCGGGCAGGACGCCTCGGCCACCGTCACGATCACCCTCTCCGGCGGCGCCGAGAGCACGCTGACCGGGGCGGACCTGGCGGTGAAGGCCTCGTCGGGCACCCTGGCCAACGTGACCCCCCTGGGGCAGGGCCGCTACAGCATGCTCTACACCGCGCCGGACAAGAAGTTCCCGCACCTCGCCCTGGTCACCCTGGTCGACCGGCGCGATCCCCAGGCCACGGTCGGCGCCTTGGCCATCCCGATGGCCGGTCGGACCCCCTTCCCTGTCACGGGCCTGCCGGACAGCAACATCCTGGTCAAGGTGGCGGGGGTCGAGTTCGGCCCGGTCACCGCCGACGCCCAGGGGAAGGCGACCGTCACGCTGACCGTGCCGCCCGGGGTCAGCGAGGCCACCCTGATCTCCATCAAGGGAGAGCAGCGCGAGGAGAAGGCCATCGATCTGAAGGTGCCGGCCAGCCAGCGGGTCCAGCTCTTCCCCTCCCCCCTGGTCCTGCCCGCCGACGGCGCCTCGAAGCTGATGCTCCGCGCCTTCGTCGCCCAGCCCGACGGCAAGCCCGACACGGGCGCCAAGGTCAGCTTCACCGTGGGTAGCGGGACGGTCGGCCCGGCCCGGCACGAGACCGGCGGCATCTACGTCGCCGAGTGGACCCCCGGCTCGCAGGCCCGCGCGGGCACCACCTCGGTGGAGGTCAGCGTCGAGGACGCCAAGGGCCCGCAGAAGGACAGCACCGAGGTCAAGCTCGGCGGCGCCCTGCCCGAGAGCTTGATGCTGGAGCTCGACGGGGCCGTCGGCGCCGACGGACGCTTCAAGGTCCTGGCCCAGCTCGGCGGAGGGCTCGCCGCCAAGGGGGTCGCGATGTCGGTCGCCGGAGGCACGGCCGACGGAGCCCCGGCAGACAAGGGCCCCGGCAAGGTCGGAGCCGGCTTCAAGGCGGCGGGCAGCGGCGCCCCGACGGTCCAGGCCGTGGCCCGGGCCGAAGCCAGCGGCAACCCGCTCGCCCGCGTGCTGGTCTTCCCGGCCAGCAGCCGGCTGCTCAACGATGGGGGCAGCGCCATCCCCGTGACGGTGCTGAGCGTGGACGCCTTCGGCTTCCCGGTCGCCAACCAGCCGGTGGCGCTCAGCGTCGTGCAGGGCGACGCGACCATCCCCGCCTCCTTGACCACCGACGCCAACGGCATCGGGCAGGTCACGCTGACCTCGGGCAGCAGCCGCGGAATGGTCGTCGTCCAGGCCTCCAGCGGCGGTGCCCAGGGCGCCGCGGGCGTGCTGCAGGTCCCTGCCGGGGTGGTCGACCTCGCCCTGCCGGTGACCGGTGATCCGATGGCCGTGGCCCTGCGCAACCGCTGGCTCCCCCTGATCAAGACCCTCAGCCCCGCCGGCACGGGCGGCGGCGCCGTGGCCGCGGTGGCCGCAGCGACCCCCACCGCTCCGGCCGCGGCCGGCTCCCGCAGCCTCGGCGCGGGCGTCGCCAGCCTCGATCTGAACGCCTCGGCCGAGACGGTCGCGGCGGGCCAGACCGTCACCCTCACCATCCAGGTCAAGGACGACCAGGGCAAGGGGCTCGCCGGCCGCCAGCTCCAGGTCTTCACCAACGCCGGCACCGCCACCGCCGCCGTGGACAAGGGCGCCGGCACCTACACGACCCAGCTCACCGCCCCTTCGGGCGGCACCGATGTGATCCGCGTCACCGTGGTCTCGCCCGAGTCGGGCCTCTCCAAGATGCTGGAGCTCCCGCTCGGCGCGGCCGCACCGGTCTGGGGGCTGGAGCCCGGAGTGCCCGCGCAGGGCGGCCCGCTCGAAGGGAGCGTCGTCCGCGAGGCTCCGGTGATCGCCGAGAGCCCGCCGGCCACCGAGACGAAGCCGCCCAAGGAGCCCAAGCCGGACAGCGACCGGCCCTGGCTGCGCGCCCAGGCGGGCTTCCTTGGCGGCTTCTACAGCTACCGGCAGGTGCCCTTCACCGCCACCGGGCCGCTGTACGGCGAGCGCATCGCCTTCGGCGGCGGCGAGAGCAGCGCCGCGGGCTCCGTCGGCTTCAACCTCCAGGCCCAGGCCTGGGTCCCCGGCTTGGACTTCCTCGGCGCGCGGGCCAGCTTCCGCTCCACCCGCTACGCGGTCGAGCTGCTGGACTTCGGCTCGGTCGTCCCCGACTGGCTCAACGAGCTCGAGGTGATCGGCCTCGCCCGCCTGCCGATCGACAGCGGGACCACCCGGATCAGCCCGGCGCTTCGCCTCGGCTTCGCCGTGACCGACTTCATGGTCTATCGGCAGGACCTCAGCGGCCCCTCGCCCGTGCTGGACTACGGCCCCCTGATCGTCTCCTCCCTCAACGTCGGTGGCGAAGTCGGGCTCGACCTGGACAGCACCCTGCACGCGGCGGTCGGCGCCACCCTCGGCCTGAACGGGGGCGGGCGAAGCACCTTCTCCCGGGGCTTCGACCTGGACCTGGCCTGGACCTTCATGGATCCGCTGTACGCCTTCGGCCAGATGGAGTGGTTCGCCCGTGGGACCGGCGTCTACGCCGAGGGCGACGGCGCCAACCAGCTGGTCGGCGACCTCGACGACGCGCTGACCGCCTTCGGCGTGGGGCTGGGCGTCCAGCTGTAGGGCCCGCCCTCAGCCGCCGCGGATGATGCGGACCCGCTCCAGCACGATGTCGGTGACCGGCTTGTCGCGGGGGCCGCGCTCGGAGTCGGCGATCTTCTGCACGACGTCGGCGTCCTCGCAGCGACCGAAGATGGTGTGCTTGCCGTCTAGGTGGGAGGGCTGCGAGCGGTCGGTGATGAAGAACTGGCTGCCGTTGGTGTTGGGCCCCGAGTTCGCCATCGCCAGCAGGTTCGGCGCGTCGAAGCTGAGGCCGGCGCCGACCTCGTCGGCGAACTTGTAGCCGGGGCCGCCGGTCCCGTTGCCCAGCGGATCGCCTCCCTGGATCATGAAGCCCGGGATCACCCGGTGGAAGATCGTCCCGTCGTAGAGCGGGCGCTTCATCGCCCGACCGGTCCGAGGATCGGTCCACTCGCGGGTGCCTTCTGCCAGCTCCACGAAGTTGAGCACGGTCTGCGGGGCCTGCTCGGCCAGCAAGGCACAGGTGATGGTGCCGACGCTGGTCTCCAGCTGGGCGGTGATCGCCTGCCCTTCCTCGATGCCCAGGCGCATCAGCACCTCGCGCTTGCGGAGGCGCTGCACATCGGCCTGCAGGCGCCGCACCTCGGACGAGAGGGTGCCGTTCTCCTCCTCCAAGGAGGCGTTCTGCACGGCGAGGCGCTGGCTCTCGGCCTTGAGGGCCTCGATCTCGCGCTGGACCTCCGCGCTGGGGCCGCAGCCGACCAGGGCCATGAGGGCAGTCGTCATCAGGAGCAGGCGCATGGTTCCTCCGAAGGCCTGCGCGTAACTGCATGCGGGCGCTCGAGGGAGGGAGCGCCCAGGCCTATGGGGCGAGGCAAGGCCGGCGCGTCGTGCTACACGATCTTGTCTCAGGAGCCCGCGCCATGCGCCTCGGTATGTTCACCCTGCTGCCCGCCCTCGCGGCCTGCGGGCAGATGGCCATCGACGGCCAGGTCCTCACCGTCACGGGCGAGCCCGCGTCCCAGGCTCGGGTCAGCCTGATCGGCTCGCCCTGCACCACCGTCACCGACGCCGAGGGCCGCTTCAGCCTGCCCTGCCAGCCGGGCAGCTACTCGATGGTGATCACCAAGGAGGGCTTCGTAGAGCTCAAGGACCAGGTCGAGGCGACCGAGCTCAAGCGCTACGATCTTGGCGAGAAGCGGATGATCGCCATTCCGGGCAGCGAGGGCCTCTTCCTGCTGCGGGATCACCAGTACCTCGCCCTCGAGCGCAGCTACCTCCACCGCACCATCGACGACGGCTCGGTCCGGACGCGATCCTGGTGTCTGGACCGCACCACCGGCAAGCCCGCCACCATCCCCGCCGGGGTTCACGCCTTCTTCGACAACAAGGCCCCCGAGTGGCGCCCCTTCCGCCTGGACGCCGATGGCTGCGCCTACCGCGATCGACGGGACAGCTCGGCCCGCTGGGAGGTCATCTACCGGGAGCGGCCCGAGTCGCGGGAGGAGCTGCTGCAGGTCGGCCGGAAGATCATCCTGATGGACCTGCCCGAGGGCGAGTACTTCCTCGCCGACTGGGACCAGGGCTTCTTCACCGCCGACGCCAACGACGCGAAGCGCTACACCGGGTCCTGGCTTCAGGTCGAGGGCTGAGCCCGCCAGCGCAGCAGCAGCAAGGCAGCCAACGAGAGCAGGGGCAGCGCGGCGGCCAGCCAGGGGTCGAGGTGGTCCGAGGCGGCCACCGTGCCCAGCACGATGGCCAGCGCCTGGTAGCCGAGCCCCAGCCCGATGGCCGGACCGACGCGGCCCGTCCCGCCCAGGCCGAGCCAGGCCATCATCGCCAGCAGGGCGGCCGCCGGAGCTGACGCGAGCCGCGCCAGCAGCTCGCTTCGCATCGCCGGCAGGGGCAGGAGCAGGTCCGCCGGGCGGGCGACGAAGGGCATCCGCACAGAGCGCGCCCGGTCCAGGAGCTCAGGGCTGACCGGGCCCCCGGCCGGGGTCCGATCCAGCAGCCGACCACCTGCGGCGCGCACGGTGCTGCCATCCCGCAGCGAGACGACCTCCTGCCCCGTCCAGATCCAGTCGGAGGGAGCCGGAGCGTCGCCCATCTCCACCCGGATGGCCAGGGCTCCGGCGGCGAGTGAGGGCGAGAGCAGCAGCTGGCAGAGGCCTCCCAGCGTGGCGAGCCCCAGGGCGACAGCGCCCGCCAGCAGGGCCACCCGCCGCGGATCCACGCCGATGGCTTGCAGCGCCACCTCCTCGCCCAGAGAGCGGGTCCTCGCGGCGGCCGCCCCCGCCCCGACGCCACAGAGCAGCGGCACCAGGGGGAGCACCATGGGGAGGGTCTCGTGGGCGCTCAGGCGGAGCGCCCGGCTGGCGCCAAAGCGGACGCCCTCGACCAGGCCCGCCAGGCCCGCCAGTCCCAGGGCCAGCAGGATGGCGAGCCCGGTCCAGCCCAGGCAGCGGGTGACCAGGTGCAGCCGCAGGGTCACCCCTCCCTCCAGCTCGCCCAGGCGAGGGCCACGACCGCCGCCAGGACGAAGAAGGGCGCCCAGGCCGCAGCCAGCGGACCGATCTGCGCCGAGACCTGGTCGGCCACCCGGAGCACGGCCCACCAGCCGAGCACCGTGCCGACCGCGACCAGGCCCGGCCGAGAGGCGCGCGCCCCGAGAGGGAGCGCCAGGAGGGCCAACAGGGGGACGCTGGCCGGCAGCGCGCTGCGGCGAGCCAGGGTCCGGCGGGCGGCGACGGCCTGGTCACCGGCCAGCCTCGCCCGCGCGATCTGGGCGACCAGCTCGCCGGTGGAACGCTCGATCAGCTCCACCCGCGAGTCCGGGAGGTCCAGCCGCAGCTGCGCCCGGGCGAAGCTCAGCCGCCAGGCCACGCCAGTGCTGTGGGCAGGATCGGCGCTCAGGCCCAGCGCCTCGCCGTCCTCCAGCCGGATCCTCCCGCCGCCCTCCATCCAGGCCCGGCGCGCGGTCGTCAGGACGGGGCCCGCGGCCAGCAGCACGTCTCCAAGCCGGTCCTCGTCGGCCTCTCCGGCCACCAGCAGCGTGTCGCCCAGGACGACGGGCCGACCGGGCTGCAGGCGCAGATCTCCGACCGCCTGGGCCAGCGTTCGGCGGGCCTCGCGACGACCCAGCGGCTCGGCGCCGTGGGTGAGGCCGGCCTGGATGGCCCCCATCAGCAGCCCCAGCGCCAGGACCGGGCCGCCGACGCTGCGGGCCGGGGCGCCCGAACAGGCCAGCGCCAGCCACTCCCCTCGCTCGGCCCAGCTCCGCGCCGCGCTGACCAGGCCAAGGAAGAGTCCGACCGGGAGGGCGAGGGCCAAAACCCCGGGGATCAGGCCAGCCGCGAGGGCGAGGACCCCGGCGGGCCCCGGCGCCAGCGCGGCGAAGGCGAGCGCCTGCCCCAGCAGGATCAGCAGGCCCAGCGAGGAGATGGCCAGGCCGGCGCCGAGCGCCGGACGCGCAGACAAGCGCAGCAAGTGCAGGCCAGGAGCGGAAAACAGGCCGGTCACCAGGGGGGCCACGCAAGTTCGAGGGTGCAGGTCGGCGGGAAACGCGCTACCCGCGCCACGGAACGGGATCGGAACGGAGTGATCGCTCTCATGGAATTCAAGGTCGGAGACAAAGTAGTCTACCCCGCGCATGGCGTCGGGGTCATCAAGGCGGTCGAGACCATCGACTTCGACGGCGATCGCTACACCTTCTACGTCCTGACCATCCTGGACAACGGGAGCACCTTCCGCGTGCCGGTGCAGAACATCAGCGCCATCGGGATGCGCCGGGTGATCTCGATGATGCAGGTGGAGAAGGTCTACGAGGTGCTGCGGGACCGCGACGTCCCCACGGACAACCAGACCTGGAACCGCCGGTATCGTGAGTACACGAACAAGCTGCAGACGGGCGACCCGATCGAGGTCGCCAAGGTGCTGCGGGATCTCGCCCTGCTGCGCTCGGACAAGAACCTCTCCTTCGGCGAGCGGAAGATGTTCGACAAGGCCAGTCGGCTCCTGATCCAGGAGATCGCCTTCGCCAAGGACACCGACGAGCAGAGCGTGGAGACCGAGATCAACGCGCTCTTCTTCGGAACGGCCCTCGTCGAGGGCTGAACGCAGCGGGGCAGCCCCCGCCTACCTTTCGCCCGTTGGAGGCCCTCTGACTTCCCCGCGTATCCGGCTCTATTTTCCGCCAGGACATCCGCTGGATCTCGCCCAGCTCCGGGTGGCCTTGTTCGCCACCCTGTGGGCCCGAGGCCAGGGGGGGACGGTCGTGGCCAGCAGCGAGAACCGCTCGGCCCTCGACGACCTGCAGTGGCTGGGCCTGAGCTGGGACGAGATGGCGGCGCCCATCGACAGCAAGCGCGCGGCCCAGAAGGGCCAGGAGCTGATCGCGGCAGGCAAGGCCTACCCCTGCTTCTGCAGCGTGGCCGAGCTGCGCGAGATGACGGTCAACACCCTCAACTTCCCCGAGAGCGTGCTCTACGATCAGCGCTGCCGCGGCCTCTCCGCGGTCGACCGCGCCGCCCTCGAGAAGCTCGGCCGCAAGTGGCGGGTCCGCATCGACGTGCCGCCCGTCTCGCCCGAGATCGCAGGGGTCGAGACCCTCCCCGTCCGCTCGGACTTCGCCGTCGTCGAGCTCGATGGGACGCCCACTGCCCTCTTCAGCTCGGTGCTCTCGGCCAGCGACGCCAACGCGACGGACCTGCTGGTCGACGGCAGTCGGGCGCATGAGCTGGCCCACTGGTGGGTCGTCGCCGAAGCCCTCGGCTGGCAGGGCCCGCGCCTGCACCTGATCCCCCCTTGGCTCAGCCCCGAAGGCCTGCCCATCGGCCAGAAGGCCGACGGCCTCTCGATCAGCGAGCTGCGCGCCCGGGGCTTTCACCCCAGCGCGCTGCTCCGGGCCGCCGCCACCGCGGGCTGGGAGGCGGGGGAGAGCAGCGATCTGACCGCCATGGCCAGCCGCTTCCGGGTGGAGGACGTCTCCCCCGACTCTCCCACGCTGGACATGGACGCCCTGTTGAAGCTCAACGGGGACACCCTCCGCGGCCTGGACCGGGCCTTGCTGGTGGAGGCCATCGGCGATCACCTCGACCGCAAGGGCTTCCCCTTCAGCGAGCGCGACACCCGCTGGAAGGAGCGCTTCGTCGGCGCCGTGGCGACCGAGATGACCACCCTCTCCGACGCCGAGGAGTGGGCCAGCGTGCTGCTCACCTCGACCGCGGACTACGACCGCGAGGTCGCGCGGGTCCTTCGCGCCCCCGAGACCCAGACCCTCATCGCCGAGTTCACCCGGGCGATGGGCAACATCGAAGGCGACGGCGAAGACACCCGCGCCTGGCGCAGCGTGCTGGCTGACTTCCGCCGCGACTCCGCGGCGCCGGGGCGCGCCCTGGTCACCTTGCGCTTGGTGCTCACCGGACAGCGAGAAGGCCCTGGCCTGCCCTCGGTCCTGACCCTGCTGGGGGTCGACGGCTGTCGTCAGCGTCTCGAGAAGGCCCGTCGTTACGCCGGGGGCTGAGCCCCACCCTTCCGATTCGGGACACCCATGTCCGAGCTACACCTCTACAACACCCTCGCACGCAGCGACGAGGCCTTCGAACCCCTGCAGCCCGGCAAGGTCCGCATCTACGTCTGCGGCATGACGGTCTACGACTACTGCCACATCGGGCATGCGCGGGCGATGGTCACCTTCGACGTGGTGACCCGCTGGCTGCGCGAGCGGGGCTACCAGGTCACCTACGTCCGCAACCACACCGATGTGGACGACAAGATCATCCAACGCGCCGCCGAGCTGGGTGAGGACCCCCTCGCGCTCTCGGCCCGCTTCATCGCCGCGCTGGACGAGGACCTCGACCGCCTGGGCCTGCTGCGCCCCGACATCGAGCCCAAGGTCAGCGAGCACCTCCCGGCGATCGTCGCGATGGTCCAGCAACTGGTCGACAAGGGCCACGCCTACGCGGTCGAGGGCGACGTCTGGTTCTCGGTCGAGAGCTTCTCCAGCTACGGCCAGCTCTCAGGCAAGAAGATCGACGATCTGCGCGCCGGCGAGCGCATCGCCGTGGACGGGCGCAAGCGGCACCCCGGCGACTTCGCCTTGTGGAAGGCCGCCAAGGAGGGAGAGGTCTCCTGGGAGAGCCCCTGGGGACCGGGCCGGCCCGGCTGGCACATCGAGTGCTCGGCCATGTCCGCGCAGCACCTCGGCGAGACCTTCGACATCCACGGGGGCGGCATCGACCTCGTCTTCCCGCACCACGAGAACGAGATCGCCCAGTCCGAGTGCGCCAGCGGCAAGCAGCCGATGGCCCGCTACTGGATGCACAACGGCCACCTGACCCTGGTGGACGAGAGCGGCGAGCCCGTCAAGATGAGCAAGTCGCTGGGCAACGTCATCCGCATCCGCGACCTGCTGGACGAGGCCCCGGCCGAGGCCCTGCGCCTGGTCTACCTGGACAGCCAGTACCGAAAGCCCCTGCCCTTCGGCCCCAGCCGCATCCAAGAGGCCCTCGCCGGGGTCGAGCGCGTCTACCTCGCCCGCCAGGTGCTGGAGGCCATCGCCGCGAACCCCCTCGCCGCCAGCGCCGAGCAGGTCGCCGCCGAGCTCCAGGGTGACGCCCAGGACCTCTACGAGCAGGCCGTCAGCTTCCCGTCCCGTTTCGCCGAGGCCATGGACGACGACTTCGGGACGGCCCAGGCCCTCGGCATGCTCTTCGACCTCGCCCGGGTCGTCAACCGCTTCGGCAACCACAAGAAGTGGTGGGCCCGCTCGGCGGGGCTGGCCAGCCTCGCGCTGCAGTGCTTCCGGCTCTCCGGCCGGGTGCTCGGCATCGGCGGGCGCGACAGCGCCGAGTTCTTCGACGAGCTGACCGAGAAGCTGCTCCGCCGCCAGGGCCTGGACCGCGCCGAGATCGAGGCCCGCGTCGCCGCTCGGCAGCAGGCCCGCGCCGACCGCGACTGGGCCCGCGCCGACCAGCTCCGGGACGAGCTCGACCAGCTCGGCGTCGTCCTGATGGACTCGGCCGAGGGCACCGCCTGGCGGATGCGGGTCGCAGCAAGCTGAGGGGCCGGCCGCGAGCCGAGCGGCCCCTCGCCGCGGCCGCTACTTGATGACGACCGCCGAGCAGCTGACCTCTTCGCCGGACTTGGTGGTGTCGGCGCAGGTCCACTTGCGGTGTATGGTCGTCGTCCCAGCCAGGGGCGACCCGTCCTTGTTCGGCTCGGTCCAGGTGTGGGACCAGGCGTAGACCAGGCCCGGCGCGCCGCCGACCGTGCCCAGCTCGGGCTTGAGGCCCTTCTGCGGAGCGGCGCCGTCGAACCACAGGTCGTAGCTGTACTCGCAGCCCTCGACCGGCGCCCGGCCGTCCTGGCCCAGGTACTGGAAGAAGACCTGCTGCCCCATGGCAGCCTCGCGCAGCGACTTGACCTGCGAGAGGTCCGCCGGCAGCTCGGCCGTCTCCAAGGCCGCGATGTCGGCCCCGTCGGTGCAGTGCTCCCACAGCAGCTCGCCGCCCTCGTGCTTGACGAAGGGGTTGGTGCCGACGGGGTTGCTGTCCTCCACCCGCTTGCCGTTGTAGATCGTCATGTAGTTGTCGATGATGCGCAGCCGGCAGCCGCGGGTGTCGACCTTGACGTACAGCAGGCCCTGGAGCTTGTTGCCCAGGTTGTTGTTGTTGAACACGAACTGCTTCCAGTTCTCCGTGTCCTTGAACTTGGCGACGTTGGCGGTGGCCTCTTCGATGGCCTTGCCGATCTCCTCGTCCGAGAGCGTCGGGTCCAGCTTCTTCAGGACGTCCGGGGTGCACTCGGCACCGCCGGTCAGGTAGGCCTGGCACCAGTCCCGCGGACGGGCGATCTCCCGGCAGGTCAGCTCGTCGCCGGCGGCGTTCTTGGTGCAGGTGTAGGTGTAGACGTCGGAGAGCGAGCCCACGTTGTACTTGACCTTGAGGGCGCCGTCCTCGGTCAGGAAGGACATGCGGGTCTTGATGTCGGGGAGCTCGGTCTTGTCGGGCTGGGCCTTCAGCATCACCCACTGGCTGCCCTCGAGGCCGTCCAGGCTGAGGGCGCACTCACCGGCGCTGCCCGAGCCACCGACGACGATGCCGCTCGACTTCTGTTCGCAGGCGGTCAGGGCGAGGGCGGGGAGGAGGAGGATGAGCTTCTGCATGGGGGGCTCCGGGTGGGGAAGTGCTCGTCAGGCTATCACATTGTGTCTTTCCCCTCCCCCCAGGAGCCCCCGTGAAGCTGGTCATCGCCACCACCAACCCCCACAAGCTCGACGAGATCCGGGCCATCCTGGACGGATCCGGCCTGGAGCTGGTCGGCCTGGATGCCTGGCCCGACCTGCCCGAGCCGCCCGAGGACGGCGAGCGCTTCGAGGACAACGCCGCCCAGAAGGCCCGCTTCGTCCACGAGGCCACCGGCCTGCCGGTGCTCGCGGACGACTCCGGCCTGGAGGTCGACGCCCTGGGCGGGGCGCCAGGGGTGCGCAGCCGACGCTTCACCCCCGAAGCGACCGCCGCAAGCAACAACGCCCGGCTCCTGCATCGCCTCGACGGCGTCGACGACCGCCGGGCCCGCTTCCGCTGCGCCCTGGCCCTGGTCTCCTCCTCCGGCCAGGCCCTCGCCGCGGGCGCCTGCGAGGGCCGCATCGCCCTCGCCCCCAGCGGCGAGGGGGGCTTCGGCTACGACCCCCTCTTCCTCCCCGACGAGGCCCCCGGCCGCAGCATGGCCCAGCTCAGCGCCCAGGAGAAGAACCGCATCAGCCACCGCGGCCGCGCCCTGGCCCACCTGCCCGGCATGCTCCGGGAGCTTGGCCTCAGTACACCGGGTCCCGAGCGGTGAAGTGGCGCCAGAGCGCGAAGGCGAACAGGATCGCCCCGACCGCCAGGAAGATCATCGCCGAGACCTCGCCCTGGCGGGAGGGATCACCGGCCAGCTCGGGCATGACCATCTCCAGACCGGGGATCATCAACACCCGGTCCGAGAACGAGGCGTTGTGCCAGTAGATGAAGCCGCCGCAGGCGAGGAAGAGTATCGAGCTGACGAAGCGACCCATGGGGACCTCCCTGCCGTAGCGTAGCCCTCAGCCCTCCGAGCTGCGACCAAAGACGTAGCTGGCCCTCAAGCGCGCGGTGATCAAGCGGGCGGCTGCGAAGCTGGCGTCGCCCGGAGCGGCGTCCTCGTCGCTGATCCCCATGAAGTTGTAGGGCGCGGCGTAGAGCTCGCCGCCCCACTGGAAGTGCTCCCCGATCTTGCCCTGGGCGCCCAGGCTGGCCACCAGGCCGAAGTAGGGGCTCTTGTTGTTGCTGACGATGCCGTCGTCGCCGATGTAGAAGAAGGTGCTGACGTCGGTGAAGCCGACGGCCAGGTAGGGATTGACCGCCGGCGTGTTCCAGCCGACGATCACGTCCATGCCGAAGGTGCTGGCCACCAGCAGGTCCAGCTCGCTGGGGTCGTCTGGGTTGAAGGGCGTGGCGATCTCGCCCACCGTCTTCATCATCGTGGCGTGACCGCGGGCCCCCCACTCGAAGCCCCCCTCCTTGGGCAGCCCGAAGCCGAACTCCCCGCTGGAGATCACGTTGCGCGTACCGAAGAGCGGGACCGGCGGGATGTAGGCGGCGCCAGCGTAGAAGACCACCGGGCCGACCTTGGGGAAGGAGAAGATCGCCCGCGGCCGGGGCGCCACCGGCGCCTTGTTGGTGTCCTCGGTCTTGGTGTAGTTCAACACCAGGCGACGCTTGCAGGACAGCGAGGGGATCACCAGCACGTCGAGGCCGATCGAGCCTCGGCCCGCCGCGTGCGGGACCGCCGAGTGGACCGGCGAGAGGGTCGTCGCCAGGGCGAAGTAGTTGAGCAAGAAGTCCTGCTGCGCCTGCTCGGAGTAGCCCTCGGGCACGCCCTTGGCGGCCTCGTCTTCGCAAGCGGGGTCCACATACGCCTGGGCCGGGGCGGTCGTCAGCAGCAGGGAGAGCACGGTCAGCATGGGGGAGCCTCGAAAGAGAGAATTCACTCGCAGGGGGCGCCGTCGTCGATCCAGGCGGCGAGGTTGTCGACGACCGCGGGGTCCATGGCACCCGAGACGGGCATCACCCCGCCGTAGGTGGCCGTGTCGGCCATCTTGTGCCAGAGGACGCTGGCCTGGTGGTCGCCGGGGGCGACCAGCTTGGCGCCGTAGGCCACGGCGTCGATGTCGACGATGGCCGCGCAGGGGTCGGTCTCGAGGTCGAGGCCGGCGGTCCCCCCCACGCCATGGCAGGCCACACACTCGATCGCGAAGACCTCGGAGACGCCCTCCCAGCCTTCGGCGCCGCTCAGCTCGCCGCCATGACCGTTGGAGAAGTCGGTGTCGTCGCAGCCGGTGAGGAGCGGCAAGAGCAGCAGGAGGGCGGGATGTGAGCGCATCGATTCGTCCCTTCAGTCACGTGGTGGTCGAAGCGCCTGCGGGCTAACCCGCTTTCTGGAGGTTCAATTGTCCCTGTGCCGCGTCTGCCTCGTCTTCGCCATGGTCTCCTCCCCCGCGGCCTGGGCTCAGGACCGGGTGGTCGTCCTGGACCCCGGCCAGGAGCCCCGCCAGGAGCTCAGGTACACCCCCAAGAAGGCCAAGACCGAGGAGATGCGCATGACCATGGACATGGCCATGGGGATGTCCATGGCGGGCGTGGACATGCCCTCTACCCGCATCCCGCCGATCATCATGGACATGGATCTGCAGGACGTGACGACCGCCAAGAACGGCGACGTCTCCTACCGCTTCGTGCTCAGCGGCGTCGCCGTCGGTGAGGCCGGCGAGGCCACCCCCGGGATGTCCGAGGCCCTGCTGGCCTCGCTCAACCCCCTGGTAGGCACCGCCGGCAGCGTCCGCATCAGCTCCACCGGTCAGACCCTGGACTGGAGCCTCCAGCCGCCGCCGGGGGCCGATGCCACCACGATCAACAACATGAAGCAGGGCATGGCCAACTCCAGCGCCGTCCTGCCCACCGAGGCCGTCGGCGTCGGTGCCCGCTGGGAGCAGCACAGCACGGTCCAGAGCAACGGGCTCGAGGTCCAGCAGGTGACCGTCTACGAGCTCGTCCAGCTGGACAAGCAACACCTCGACCTGAAGCTGACCGTGCAGCAGAACGCCCCGGCCCAGACCTTCGCCCCACCGGGCCTGCCCCCCGGCGCGACCGCCCGCCTCGACTCGATGAGCACCCAGGGCCAGGGCACCACCGCTGTCCGCCTCGACCGGCTGGTGCCCACCGGCCGGATCCAGATCCACAGCGACTTCGCCATGGGCTTCAGCATGGAGGGGCAGGACCTCCCCCTCACCATGAGCCTGGACCTGGAGACCCTGGTCGAGCCGCGCTGACTCAGGGCGACGCGAACATCTCCCGCACCTTGGCGCGATGCTCGGCGAAGGTGAAGGCCTCCTCGATCAAGAAGGAGTTCTCGGGATCGAGGATCACCGGCCGCAGGGCCCGCACGCCCGCCACCTTGTCGTCGTTGAAGGGCAGGGCCTCCAGCAGCCGCACCACCTGGGCGCAGCTGAAGCGGTGGCGCTCGGCTGCCGAGCTGAGCACGCCAACCTTCTCGCGGGCGTAGGGCGTCCCCTGCACGCTCTCGATCAGGGCGCGGAGCATCGCCTCGTCCATCACCTGGGCCAGCACCGCCGCCGAGGCGCCGGGCTGCACGGCGCGTGACCTCAGCAGATCCGCCGAGGTCAAGGCCGCCCCGCCCGCCACGCAGCCGTGATCGTAGCCGTCGGCCCGCGCCAGCACCGTGCAGGCCACATGCCGCCCGGCCTCCGTGCGAAAGTCCGCCGAGAGGGCCTCCTCTCCTTCCAGGCCGATCACCAGGCTGGACATCCCGGGTTCGAGATCCGTCGCCACGAAGGCCCCCAGCGCGGGCGAGTACTCCACGGCGCGCTCGTCCAGCCTCAGGCTGAAGAGCGCTGGATCCAGCCCCGCCCAGCTGGCGCTGGCGATCGCCGGGCCGCCGGTCCCCGCCGACAGCCCGCTCAGCCTCGGCTCGGCGCTGGCCGCCCGCTGCGCCAGGGTCATGCCCTCGGCCGCCTCGCCAAAGCCCGGCGCCAGCAGCAGCGCCTGCACCTCGGCCGCCACCTGGGCCGCCTTCGCCGCGTCCGCTTGCGCCTGGGTCGCCCGCGCGTGCGCCGCCGCCGCCTGCGCCTCCGCCTCCGCCGCCATCGCCGAAGACGCCGCCGCCTTGGCCGCCGCCCGGGTCATCTCCCGCGCCGCCCGCTCCACCGCCAGGCTGCGCCCCCTCGCCACCTCCTGCAGCTGCCCGCGGCTGTAGTGCAGGATCACCCGCTCCTCGCCCTGCACCTGCACCTGCATCGTCGCCCGGGTCTGGCGCAGCAGGCTGAGCACCCGCACCGTGTGCTCCCCGTCCGCCAGCCCGATCGCCCAGCTGCCACGCTGCCCCGCCACCTTTCGCGCCGGCCGGTCGTCCACCTGCACCCGCACCAGCCCCGTCGTCTCGATCTCCAGGTCCGCAGCGCTCGCAGACGCGACCAGCAGCGGGATCCACAGCCAAAGCATCGTTCCGAACTCCAGGAGTCGAAGTCTGCCCCGAGGCGGGGTCGGCTGGCAAGTCACCCCCCCCGTGCCCCGGGTGCCGCTCGTTGTCCACCTGCGCCTCGGTCTGGCTGTCCGCTCCCCCTCTCCAGAGGCGTCCCCCAGGGGAATCCCACCCCCGCGAGAGACCGCCATGAACCAGCTCCCCACCCTGCCCGGCATGATCCCCGCCATCCAGGAGGCGCTCAACGCCCGCATCGCCCTCCTGCTGCGCTCGCCGCTGATCGCCCGCCTCGCCACCCCGCCCGCCGAGGAGGAGCCCGACGACGACTACGCCACCCTCTTCTCCCTCTTCGAGGCCGCCGCCCGCCCGCTGCGCTCCCGCCCCCCGCGCCCCTCCACCTGGCAGGTGGATCCCTCGACCGAGGCCGCCACCGCCCGCGTCGACATCGACTACGACGACCGCTGGCGCGGCTACGAACGCGATGTGCGCGAGGCCGTCGAAGGCTGCGTCGAGAGCCAGGTCCTGCTGCTCACCGACGCCCAGCGACTGCTGCTGGAGCGCTCCCCCGAGGAGTTCCAGGAGCTGCAGCCGCCCCCGCGCGCCGTCGAGCTGCTGGGCTTCCGCGTCGAGCGCGTCGGCGGCCATGACCGCGTCGTCGAGCTCACCGTCGCCGAGGCCCCCGAGCCCTTCGAGCAGATCCGCCACCTCGCCATCGTCGCCAACCTGATCCCCCTGCGCCGCCAGCTCGCGGCCCTCCAGGTCGTCGAGCGACTCCCGCCGGGCTCCCCCCTGCGCTGCCTGCTCGGCCTCGAGCCCGCCGACCTGCTCCCGGCGGCCCCCCTCCCCGCCGGCCACATCGCCGAGGGCCATCCCCTCCCCGGCGAGCGGCTCGACCCCTTCCAGGCCGAGTGCATCGCCAAGGCCCTCCGCACCCCGCACTTCGCGCTGATCCAGGGCCCCCCGGGCTCCGGCAAGACCACCGTCATCGGCGGCATCATCCGGCGCGCCGTGAAGGCCGGGCAGCGCGTCCTGGTCGTCTCACCCACCCACGTCGCCGTCGACAACGTCGTCGAGAAGCTGGTCCCCCAGGCCGAGTCCCAGGCCGAGGATCCCCTCCCCGCCCACAGCCTGCCGGTGCGCTTCTCCTCCCGCAAGACCAAGCTCTCCCCGCTCGCGCTGCAGTACTGGGTCAGCTCCAAGAAGCAGCACCGCGCCGCCACCCTCAGCCTGCGCCTGGAGGCCCGCCTGCGGGAGCGCTCCCCCCTCGCCCGCCGCCTCTACGACCAGGTCGACGACACCCTCCCCGGGCGCGCCCCCCTCAGCGCCGCCCTGGCCGCCACCTGCCAGGTGCTCTGCGGTACGCCCATCGGCCTGCTCTCCGCCGCCGAGCTCAAGGGGGCCGAGCCCGGCAGCTTCGACCTGCTGATCGTCGACGAGGTCAGCAAGCTGACCCTCCCCGAGTTCCTGGCGATCGCCGTCATGGCGAAGCGCTGGGTCCTGGTCGGCGACCCCGCCCAGCTCCCCCCATACAACAACGCCGCCGAGAGCGGCTGCACCCTGGACCCGCTGCTGGACGCGCGGCTGGAGCTGGCCTGCTCGCTGGCGGGGCTGATCGACTCGGTCCCGCCTCACTCCCGAGGTCGATTGCGCCTGGTCGCCGTCGTGCGGGATCCGGCCGGCGCCCTGCCGATCATCCAGGCGCAGCTCGCCGGACTCGACCCAGCCGGCGCCCAGGTCCGGGTCTGCGAGCCCAAGGCCCTGGAGTCCGCCATGACCTCCCTGGGTGAAGGCTCCGTCAAGCTGCTGGTCGAGCGCGGCCTGAGCCTGCCACGCCCCGACTTCGCCAGCGGCGCCCGCCTCGTCGAGGATCGCCATCGCGCCGGGGCCCTGCTGCACGACATCGCCTTCCAGGTCTTCCACGACTGGCCCTGGGCCGAGCGCGCCGGCATCGAGCTCTCCACCCGCGGCCGCCGCAAGACGCTGGCCCGGGTCCTGCCCACCGTCGAGGCCCTGCGCCTCGCCAACCCCGAGGCCGATCACGCCGAGCACCTGCTCCTGAGCGCCGAGACCTACGCCCTGAACACCGTCAGCGTCTACGACTGGCTGGCCGGCGTCCCCGTCGAGGCCTTCGACGTCTCGCCCCTGGTCGAGCTGGCCCAGGTCATGGCCCCCCTGCAGGCCCTGCGAGAGGCCGTCGCCCCCTTCACCGGCCTGCTGCGCAGGCAATACCGCATGCACAGCAGCCTCTCCCGGGTCCCGCGCGAGCTGTTCTACTTCGGAGAGGCCCTCCAGGACGGCAAGCCCGACACCGGCAAGGGCTCGCGCGTGCGCCTGCTCCAGGTGCAGGGCCGAGGCGAGGGCGAGGAGAACCGCGCCGAGGCCGAGGCCATCGTCGCGCTGCTGATCACGGTCGCTCAGGGCCACAGCAGCGCGGGCGAGCGCCCCCTGGTGCTGGTGATCACGCCCTACCGGGCCCAGGAGCGCCTGCTGCGCGCCGCTGTCGACAAGGCCGGCGCCTCGCTGGACTCCCTGGAGGTCGAGGTCTGCACGATGGACCGCTGCCAGGGCCGCGAGGCCGCCTATGTCTTCTTCAGCCTGACGCGAAACCGGGCCAGCCCCTTCCTCGACGCCCCCAAGCGCATGAACGTCGCGCTGACCCGGGCGCAGGAGGGCCTCTTCCTGGTCGGGGACATCGAGGCCTTCCGCCGCGAGGCCGACCGGGCGCGGAGGAAGGGCGGCCCGCCGCGGATGAGCCTCCTGGCGCGCGTCGTCGAAGCCTATGACCACCAGGGAGGTGCGAAGTGACAAAGCTGTCCCGCGAGGAGATCGAGACCCTGCTGCTGCTGGAGGCCATCGGCGATGGCTGCCCCGTCGGGGAGCTGGCCGGGAGGCTGGGCCTGTGCGCCAGCCTCAGCGCGGCGGTGGGAGAGGCAGCGCGTGGGCTGAGCGGGCTGGTCGAGGAGGGGGAGGCCGGGTTTCGGCTGAGTGCAGAGGGCAGGCTCACGCTGAAGGCCATCGGCCTCTGAACTTCGTCGCCTTGAGCGTGGAACGGGTCACCCCCACCCCGCCACGAAGCTCGCCAGGTTCTCCAACGCAGAGGCCATCCCGACGGCGTGGTCCTCCGCGCGAATACCCGTCGGGACGTCTTCCGCGGAGATCGTCACACGGGTCCCTGCGCCCTCTGCCGCAAAGCGTGTGGTCAGCCGCATCTCGCCGGCGAAGGCAGGATCCTCGGAGGTGAAACGCACGAGCTCGACGATCCGTTCGCCGGGGACCAGCTCGTCGAAGCGCACCTCGAAGGCGTCCTCATTCTCGGCGGTCTTCCCAGCGATGGAAGGGTCGTCGTAGCGCAAGGCCATCCGGTAGACGCCGCCCTGCCAGGGCTCGAACCGGAAGACCTCCCCCCGCATCCCGGCAGGCGCCCGCCAGACCGCCACCGCCTCGGGATCGAGGTGGGCGTCGTACAGTCGGCTCGGAGAGGCGGCGATCAGGCGGGAGGCGGTGTCGATTCGGGTCATCGGGCCTCCGGATTGAACCGTGCTGGCCTCCGGCTAACCCAGCCGCCGCTGGCTATGGTCCTCCCATGCGGCACCCGACTCACCCCGTCGCTCTTACAGGCGCCACCGGCTTCCTGGGCTCCCACCTGGCCGACCTCCTGCTCTCTCGGGGGACTCCGCTGGTCGCGGCCTTGCGCAACCCGAGCAAGGCGGCGGGCCTCGCCTCGCGGGGTGCCGTCCTGCGCGTCGCCGACCTCGCCGAGGAAGAGGCCCTGGTCGAGGCCTTCTCGGGCTGCGGCGCGGTGGTCGCGAACGCGGCGATCGCGGTGGGCTGGGGGCGCATCGACCCCTCGGCCTACGAGGTGAACGTCACGGGGACGGAGCACACGTTGCGCGCCGCCGCAAAGGCGGGGGTCAAGCGGGTGATCTACGTCTCCAGCGTGGCGGTGTACCGCACGCGCCTGCAGATCGAGACGCCCGAGGACCACCCTCAGCTCGACGGCGAGCGCCGTGAGTTCGACCTCAGCCAGCTCACCACCAACCTGGACTACTCGTGGAGCAAGGCGCGCGCCGAGCGGCGGGCCTGGGCGCTCGCCACGGAGCTCGGCCTCGCCATGACGGTCGTGCGGCCTGGGCCGATCTACGGGCCTCGGGACGACAAGATGACCGATCGATACGCTGCGTGGATGAAGCGCCCCGTGCTCTTCGCGCCCACGGTGAGCATCCCGCACGCGCACGCCGGCGACGTGGCCCAGGCGATCGCCGGCGCGCTCGACACCCCCGGGAGTTTCGGTCGGGCCTACAACACGACGGGGCCGTCGGTCAGCGTGTACGCGTTTCTGTGCGCCTGGAAGCGCCTCGCCGGTGGCGGGCCATTGCTGGTGCCGATTCCGGTCCCCGTGAGAGTCGCCTACGACAACCGGGCGGCCGAGCGGGATCTTGGGGTGCGCTGGCGCGCGGTCGAGGAGGGGATCCAGAGTGTGCTCGAGGCGCGGTGAGCCCAGCCGCCAGGGCCCACGGCCACTCAGCGCTGATCGACCCGGCCAGACAGATCGGGCTCCAGATCCCTCTCGCGGAGGATCCGCCGCCGCTCGTGAACCTGGCTGGTGTCGTGCTCGACGAACAGGCCCTTCACCATATCCGTCGCCACCTCGATCTGTTTGCGCAGGCCCACCACCTTGAACAGGTAGATGAGCGCCCACAGGTACCAGGCGAGCCAGCCAGCCACCGGGATCCCCATCACCGAGGCCACCGTGGAGTGCTTGCCCAGGCCCACGAAGTAGCCCATGTCGATGTACTTCATCGTGCGGGGAGGCCTGCCCGACAGCTCGGCGAGCAGGTTCTCCGCGACCAGCCGCCCCTCCTGGATTGCACCCTGGGCCACCTGGGGCACCAGCCTCCCATCTGCGTCCAAGGCCTCGGCGATGTCGCCGATGGCCCACACCCCGTCGGCGACCTTGCCCGAGCGGTCCACCACCAGCCGTCCGCCACGCCCGGTGGGCCAGGGCCAGGGGTGGGCGAGCTGCGTCCCGCGCACGCCGGTCGTCCACACCAGCGTGTGGGCGGGGATGACCGAGCCGTCGTCGAGCCGCACGGCGGTCTCGCCGACCTCGATCACCTTGCGGGAGAGGTGGAGGTTGACGCCGAGGTTTCGCAGGTGGCCGAGCGCTACCTGCGTGTGGCTGTCGCGGATGCCGGGGAGGATGGTCTCGGCCGCCTCGATCAGCACGACGGTGACGAGGTTCTGAGGCACATTGGGGTAGAGGTGCTTCATCGTGGTGCGAAACATCGTCGTGAGCTGGCTGCAGACCTCGACGCCGGTGATGCCGCCGCCGACCACCACGAAGGTGAGGAGCCCGCGGCGCACGTTGGGGTCGCTCGCTTGGTCCGCGAGCTCCCACATCTCGACGACCTGGGCGCGCAACCGGATGGCGTCCATCAGCGTCTTGAAGACGAAGGAGTGCTGCTCTGCGCCCGGGATACCGAAGAAGTTCGTTGTCGACCCCGCCGCGATCACCAGCTTGTCGTAGGGGATGGTGAGATCGTTGTGGAGGCTGAGCACGCGGCGCTCGGGATCCACCGCGCGCACCTTGTTGCGGAAGAAGCGGATCTTCCGCGGGATGCAGAACGATCGCAGCGGGTAGACGATGTGCCGCGTCTCGACCGCGCCCGTCGCCACCTCGGGCAGCAGCGGGTTGAACTGGAAGAAGTTCTCCTTGTCGACCAGGGTGAGCTCGATCTCCCCGCGCTTGTTGGCCCGGGCGAGCCGGCGGCACACCTCCAGCCCGCCGAACCCGCCGCCGATCACCACCACCCGGGGAGCGTTCTGAGCGTCGGCCATCGTCTGCCTCGTGGAGAGTGGTTCGGTGAGGCTCGTATCGCAGCTCACCCCTCCACCTCCACCCGCTTCCGCCGCGAGCCCGCCCCCGAGCGGATCCGCACCGCCGACTTCGCGCACCCGAACCGCTCCGCTACCAGCCCGATCAGCTCCTCGTTGGCCTTGCCATCGACCGGCGGCGACTTCAGCGACGCCACCCAGCTCCCGTCCTCGGCCTGGCTCAGCAGGCTCTGCCGGGCGTTGGGCTTGACCTTGATCTCGATGATGGGCACCGTCTCTCCTCGCCCGCCGCTGCTATCCTCCCCCGATGCCCTACGACCCCGCCCTCGCCGACCGCCTCCGCGATCTCCTCGTCGACCGACCCATGACCGAGAAGGCCATGTTCGGCGGCATCGCCTTCATGCTGGGCGAGGTCATGGCCGTCGGCGTCATCGAGGATCGCCTCGTCGTCCGCACCTCCCCCGAGCGCGGCGCGGAGCTGCTGGCCAAGGCCCCCCCGGGGCTCCGCCCGATGGACTTCACCGGCAGGCCGATGAAGGGCTGGCTCTACGCCGAGGGCCCGGCGATCGAGTCCGATGCCGGCCTCCGCCGCTGGGTGGAGGAGAGCCTGGTCTTCGCGGCGACCGCGAAGCCGAGCAAGCGGAGGCGCTGAGCGCGGAGGCCCCTCCCCTCAGCCGTGACTGCCCTTCTTCGCCCGCAGCACGGCCCCCTCCTCGACATGCTGGTTCCAGCTCGCCGGCCCATGGCCGTTGTCGACCTGCTCCATCGTGATGCAGCCCTGCACCGGACAGACGATCTGACACAGGTTGCAGCCGACACACTCGGCCTCGTCGACCACGGGAACCCGGACCTCGGCATTGGGCGAGGGGTGGATGCACTGATGCGCCCCGTCGTGGCAGGCGACCATGCAGAGCTGGCAGCCGATGCAGGTGTTGGCGTCGATCTTGGCCACGATCTCGTAGTTCAGGTCCAGATCGCCCCAGTCGGAGTAGGCGGGCACGGCCTTGCCGATCAGATCGTCGAGCGTCTGAAAGCCCCGCTCGTCCATATAGGTGTTGAGCCCCTCGATCATATCGCCGACGATGCGGTACCCGCGCAGCATGACCTCGGTGCAGACCTGGACAGAGCTGGCGCCCAGGGCCAGGAACTCGGCCGCGTCGCGCCAGTTGGTGATGCCGCCGATGCCGCTGATCGGGATGCGGAAGTCGGGGTGACGGGCCAGGGCGGCGGTCATGTGCAGGGCGATCGGTCGCACCGCGGCGCCGCAGTAGCCGCCGTTGCTGGAGCGCTCACCGACCCGGGGGTTGGGGACCAGCCGGTCCAGGTCGACGCCGATGATGCTCTTGATCGTGTTGATCAGCGAGACGCCGTCGGCCCCGCCGCGCTGGGCGGCCATGCCGTGGGGCACGATGTCGCCGACGTTGGGGGTGAGCTTGACCAGGACGGGGACCCGGGCGAACTCCTTGGCCCAGCCGGTGATGCGCTCGTTGACCTTGGGCTCCTGGCCGACGGCCGAGCCCATGCCCCGCTCGCACATCCCGTGCGGGCAGCCGAAGTTCAGCTCGATGCCGTCGGCGCCGGCGTCCTCGCTGCGGGCGATGATCTCCTTCCACTCCTCGCGGGTCTCGACCATCAGCGAGGCGATGACGGCATGCTTCGGCCAGCGCTTCTTGACCTCGGCGATCTCGCGGAAGTTGGCCTCCAGGGGCCGATCGGTGATCAGCTCGATGTTGTTGAACCCAACGCCGGGCGTGCCGCGGTAGCCAATGGCCCCGAAGCGGCTGCTGACGTTCTGGATCGGCTGGCCCAGCGTCTTCCAGACCGCCCCGCCCCAGCCAGCGTCGAAGGCGCGGTGCACCTGCTCGCCGGAGTTGGTCGGCGGCGCGCTGGCCAGCCAGAAGGGGTTGGGAGAGGTGATGCCGGCGCAGGTGGTGGTGAGGTCGGCCATCTCAGGCTCCGAGGGAGAGGTATTCGTGGATGGCGAGGGCCGCGTCCCGGCCCATGGCGGCCGCGTTGACGACCTCCTTGCCGCCGTTGACACAGTCGCCGCCGGCATAGACACCAAGGCGCCCGGTCGCCCCGCGCGAATCGGCTTGGATGCGGCCGCCGGAGACGCCCACCCCGACCAGGTCCTGGACGAGGCTGGCCAGCTTGCCCTGGCCGATGGCCAGCAGGACCAGGTCGGCTTCGAGCTCGTGCTCGGAGCCGGGGATGGGCCGCTTGTCGGCGTCGAGCTTCAGGCAGCGCACCGCCTGGACCCGACCCTCGCCCCGGAAGGCCACCGGCTGGGTGCCCCAGTGGGCAGAGACCCCCTCCTTGCGGGCGGCCAGCCACTCGTGGCGGTAGCCGGACATGGCCTCCTCCTGGCCCCGGTAGACCAGCCGCACATCGGGCACGCCCAGGCCGCGCAGCTCCCGCACGGCGTCGATCGCGGTGTTGCCGCCGCCGATGACCAGGGCCCGCCGCACCGTGGACAGATCCACCAGGCCGAGCTTCATCTCCTCGATCCACTCCACGGCCCCCTGCACGCCGGAGAGCTGCTCCCCCTCGGCGCCCAGGCGGCTGTCCGGACCCAGGCCGATGCCGATGAAGAGCGCGTCGTGGCGCCGCTCCAGCTCGGCCCAGGAGAGGTCGGCGGGAACGGAGACCCCGGTCTGGACCTCGATCCCGCCGATGGAGAGGATCCACTCGACCTCGTCCATCGAGCGCGCGGCGGGCATCTTGTAGGGGGCGACGCCGGTGGTGTTCAGCCCGCCCAGGGTCGGGCGGGACTCGTAGATCGTGACGGCGTGGCCCAGCATGCGCAGGCGGTGGGCTGCGGCGAGGCTGGCAGGACCTCCACCGACCAGCCCGACGCTCTTGCCGCTGTCCGGCCCGGCCTCGTACAGAGGCCAGCCCTTGTCGAAGGCGGCGTCGGTGGCGTAGCGCTGCAGGCGGCCGATCTGGATCGGCGGGACGCCCATGTGGTTGTAGACACAGTCCCCGACGCAGAGCACCTCGACCGGGCAGACCCGGGCGCAGCTCATCCCCAGGATGTTGCTGTCGAAGATCGTCTTGGCCGATCCTCGCAGGTTGCCGGTGCCGATCTTGCGGATGAAGGTCGGGATGTCGATGGCGGTCGGACAGGCCTTGATGCAAGGCGCGTCGTAGCAGTACAGGCAGCGGTTGGCCTCGGCCGCCGCCTGGGTGGCGGTGTAGGCGGGCTTTCCGTCCTCGAAGGCCGACTCGGAGCGGTCGGCGGCAAGCGGCTTCATGGGCTCTCCAGAGAGGGGGTCAGGCGTCGTCCATGGCGGCGTCGGCGAGGTGCAGCGCCCGGTCGATGATGGAGAAGCCCTCGCGGAGCTGCTCCTCGGTGATGCAGAGGGGCGGATTGCACATCACGCTGCCCCAGTGGATGAAGGTGAACAGTCCATTGTCCAGCAGGAAGCGGTTGAGCTCACCCATGACCGGGTGGCTGCCGTTGAAGGGGGCCATATCGGTGCCCTGGCGGTCCCGCTGCAGGTCCAGGATGCCGAAGAGGCCGATGTTGCGCCCCTCCTTGACGCTGGGGTGGGCGGCCTTCAGGCGGTCCATCTCCTCTCGCATGACGAGCCCCATGCGGGCGGAGTTCTCGACCAGGCCCTCGTCCTCCATCACGTCCAGGCAGGCCATGGCGACGTTCATGCAGAAGGAGTGCGCGTTGTAGGTCAGGCCCCCGTAGAAGACGTTGTCGTCGAAGTGGTGGGCGATCTTGTCGCTGACGGCCACGCACCCCAGCGGCACGTAGGAGCTGGTCAATCCCTTGGCCATGGTCAGCACATCGGGCACGATGTCGCCGTGCTCGAAGGCGAAGAGCTTGCCGGTGCGGCCGAAGCCGGCCATGACCTCGTCGCAGACCAACAGGATGCCGTACTTGTCCAGCAAGGCGCGCAGGCCCGCCAGGTAGCCCCGAGGCGGCGGCAGGATCCCGTTGGTGCCGGTGACCGTCTCGATGAACATCGCGGCGATGGTGTGGCTGCCCTCGGCGACGATGATCTCTTCGAGGTAGCGGAGGTTATTGGTGGTGATCTCCTCGTCGGTGTCGCCGAAGGAGAAGCCGATCGGCCGCGGGTCCAGCACCCGGATGAAGCCCGGGGCGCCCGGCTCGTTGGCCCAGCGGCGGGGGTCTCCGGTGAGCTGCATCGTGGCGTTGGTGGCCCCGTGGTAGCTGCGGTACCGGCTCAGGATCTTGAAGCGCCCGCTGCTCTGCCTCACCAGCTTGATGGCGTTCTCGTTGGCCTCGGCCCCCCCCAGGGTGAAGAAGAAGGTGTTCAGATCCCCCGGGCACATCTTCGCCAGGCGGCGCCCCAGGTCGGCCCGCGCCTGGGTGGCGGCGCCCGGGTAGGCGTACAGCAGCCCGTCGGCGGCGTCCTTGATCGCCTGCACCACCCGGGGGTGGCTGTGGCCGATGTTGACGCTCATCAGCTGGCTGTTGAAGTCCAGCCAGCGCTGGCCATCGGGGCCGTAGATGTAGACGCCCTGGGCGCGCTCGATGGCAAGGGGCTTGAGCTTGCCGCGGGCGGACCAGGAGAAGAGGGTGTGCTCCAGGCAGCCCTGGACGACGTCGTCGGCGTTCATCGGCATCCTCTCAGTTCAGCCAGGTCTGGTCTTTCTGCAAGGCCCACTTGGTGGTGATCTTGCGGACGTGGGTCCAGAAGCGGAAGCCGTCCCAGCCGGTGATGTCGCCGTGGCCGAACTTGCTGTCGTTCCAGCCGCCGAAGCCGAAGGGCTCCCGCGGCACGGGCACACCGACGTTGACCCCGCACATGCCGGCCTGCACCCGCCCCATCACCAGCCGGGCCACGTCGCCGGAGGTGGTGTAGACCGTGCTGGCGTTGCCGTAGGGGTTGTCGTTCTCGATCTTGATCGCCTCCTCCAGGGTCTTGACGCGGATGATGGAGAGCACCGGCCCGAAGATCTCCTCCTGCGCGGCGCGAGAGCCCGGGTCCACCCCGTCGAGCACGGTGGCGCCCAGGTAGAAGCCCTCGCCCGAGGCGGCGCCTCGCCCGTCCACGCGCACCCTGGCCCCGTCGGCCTCGGCCTGCGCGATGATGGAGAGGATGCGCTGGCGGCTCGCGTCCGTGGTGAGCGGGCCGACGCCCTCGGTCGCCGAGAGGGCGGCGGCCTTCTGGCAGACGGCCTCGATGATGTCGTCGACCTCTCCCACGGCGACCAGGTTGGCGGCGGCCATGCAGCGCTGCCCGGCGCAGCCGGTGAAGCTGGCGACGATGTTGTCGACCGTCACGTCCGGATCGGCGTCGGGCACGACGATCAGGTGGTTCTTGGCCCCGCCCAGGCAGAGGGCCCGCTTGCCGGCGGCGCAGGCCCGCCCGTAGACCAGCTTCGCCACCTTGGTGCTGCCGACGAAGCCGACGGCGGCGATGCCGGGGTGGTCGCAGAGGGCCTCGACCGTCTCGCGCCCGCCCTGGACAATGTTGTAGATGCCGTCGGGCAGGCCGGCCTCGGCGAAGAGGCGGCCCAGCAGCATGGCAGACAGCGGGGTCTGCTCGGAGGGCTTCAGGATGAAGGCGTTGCCCCCCACGATGGCCTGCGGGATCATCCACAGGGGCACCATCAGCGGGAAGTTGAAGGGGGTGATCCCCGCGACCACGCCCAGTGGGGCGTAGGTCAGCTCGCAGGTCACGCCGCGGCTGACCTCCAGCTGGGTGCCGGCGGCGAGGTTGGGCAGGGAGCAGCCGAACTCCACGCACTCGATGGCCTTCTCGACCTCGGCCCGGGCCTGGTCGATGACCTTGCCGTTCTCATGGCTGATCAGCCAGGCAAGCTCTTCGAAGTCGCGCACCAGGAGCTGGCGCAGGCGGTAGAAGACCAGGGCCCGCTCGCGGATGGGCAGCTCGGCCCAGGCGGGGGCGGCGGCGCGGGCGGCCTTGACGGCGGCGTCCACATCGGCGGCGCCCGAGAGCAGCACCCGGGACATCTCCCGGCCGTGGCGCGGGTTGAGGATCGGCAGCTCGCCGGAGGGCTGAGAGGGGGCCTGGAAGCGGCCGCCGATCAGGTTCTGGGCGGGCAGGGCGGCGACGAAGTCGTAGCCGCGGCCCGTGAAGGCAGGAGAGGCGGGAGAGGGTGGCGTGTTCATGGCTTGCTCCTCATGAGCATCGAGAGGCCGAGGTAGAGGACCCCGGCGATGCCGAAGCCCACGAACCAGGCGTAGGTGTAGAGCTGCTCGAAGATGGCGGGCACGCTGTCGACGAAGCCGGCCGCCTTGAGGAAGCCGGGCACGTTGGGCAGCACCGCCACCACCAGGGCGACCAGGGCCGCCGGGTTGAAGCCTCCGACGTATCGGTAGGGCCCCTGGGCCTGGTAGAGGCCCAGGGCGTCATAATTCGTGCGGCGCAGCAGGAAGTAGTCGGCGATCAGGATGCCGCCGATGGGCCCCAGCAAGGCCGAGTAGCCGATCAGCCAGGTGAAGATGTAGCCCCCGGTGCTCTCGATCAGCTTCCAGGGCATCATCACGATGCCCAGCCCGGCGGTGATCAGCCCCGCCTTGCGGAAGCTCATCGACTGCGGGAAGGCGTTGATCAGCGCGTTGGCCGGCGAGACGACGTTGGCGGCGATGTTGGTGGAGAGGGTGGCGATGGTCAGGGCGAAGAGGGAGATCCCCACCGTGAAGCCGCCGCCCATCTTGCCCAGCAGCACCGTCGGATCCCAGATGGCCTCGCCGAAGATGACCGTGGTGGCGCTGGTGACGGCCACCCCGATGAAGGCGAAGAGGGTCATGGTGGTCGGCAGGCCGATGGCCTGGCCCAGGATCTGGTCGCGCTGGCTCTTCGCGTAGCGGGTGAAGTCCGGGATGTTCAAGGACAGCGTCGCCCAGAAGCCGACCATGGCGGTCAGCGAGGGGAAGAAGACGCTCCAGAACTGGCCGTCCTTGGGCCCTCCCGGCGCGAACTGGCTGGGGGTGGAGAGCATCGGGCCGAAGCCTCCGGCTGCCACATACGCCCAGCCTAGCAGGGCTAGCCCCATCAGGATGAGGAAGGGGGCGGCCCAGGTCTCCAGGATGCGGATCGACTCCACCCCCTTCCAGAGCACCGCCACCTGCACGGCCCAGAAGAGCAGGAAGCAGAGCAGCTGGGCGAGGTTGATCCCTAGCAGCGATAGTGGCGCCCCCGTGAGAATGTCCGGCGAGAGCACCCCCAGGAGCTGGTAGATGGCCGAGCCGCCGATCCAGGTCTGGATCCCGAACCAGCCGCAGGCCACCAGGGCGCGCAGCAGGCTGGGGATGTGGGCGCCGTGGATGCCGAAGCTTGCCCGAGCCATCACCGGGAAGGGCACGCCATACTTGGTGCCTGGGTGCCCGTTGAGGATCATCGGCACCAGCACGATCACGTTGCCGAGCATGACGGTCAGGACCGCCTGCGACCAGCTCATGCCCTGCTCGATCAGCCCCGCGGCGAGCATATAGGTCGGCACGCAGACGACCATGCCCACCCACAGGCTGGCCATGTTCAGGACCGACCAGTGCCGCTCGGCCTGGGTGGCAGGGCGCAGATCCTCGTTGATCAGGCCCGGATCCGCCCCCTTCATCCCCGCTTGACCGGTGTGGGCACCGCGGCGGCGTTGCGGGCGTTCTGGGAGCTCCAGAAGTCCGCGAAGCAGGGGCGGTTGACGTAGCGGCCAGTGCCACGCTCGGTGGAGAGCTGACCGTCCGACCAGACAACCCGCCCGCGAGAGAGGGTGACCGCGGCGTTGCCGGTGATCTCCATGCCCTCGTAGATGTTGAAGTCGATGTTCTGGTGGTGGGTGCTGGCCGAGATGGTGCGGGTCTTGTTCGGATCCCAGACGACGATGTCGGCGTCGGCGCCGACCTGGATCGTGCCCTTCTTCGGGTACAGGTTGAAGATGCGGGCGCAGTTGGTGCTGGTGGCGGCCACGAACTGGCTGGGGGTCAGGCGCCCGCTGCGCACGCCGTGGTGCCAGAGCACGCCCATGCGGTCCTCGATCCCGCCGGTGCCGTTGGGGATCTTGCGGAAGTCGTCCTTGCCGGCTTCCTTCTGCGGGGTGCAGAAGCAGCAGTGATCCGTCGCGGTGGTCTGCAGCATCCCCGCCTGCAGGCCCTTCCAGAGGGCCGCCTGGTGCTCCTTGCTGCGGAAGGGCGGGCTCATCACGTAGTGGGCCGCCGTGCGCCAGTCGGGGTTGCGGTAGACCGAGTCGTCGATGACCAGGTGCTGGGCCAGCACCTCGCCGAAGACGATCTGCCCCTCCAGGCGGGCCCGGGTGATCGCCTCCAAGGCGTCGATGCAGGAGTTGTGCACGATGTAGACCGGCACACCCAGCACCTCGGCGATGCGGATCGCCCGGTTGGCGGCCTCACCCTCGACCTCGGGCGGGCGGGAGAGGGGGTGCCCCTCGGGCCCGGTGATGCCCTGGTTGAAGATGTCCTGCTGCAGCACGTAGACCAGCTCGCCGTTCTCGGCGTGCAGGGTGGCCAGCGCGCCCAGCTCCTTGCAGCGCTTGAAGCTGTTCACCAGGGTCTCGTCGTCGCACATGATGGCGTTCTTGTAGGCCATGAAGTGCTTGAAGCTGTTGACCCCGTGCTCCTGGCAGAGGATGCCCATGTCGCGGCGCACGCTCTCGTCCCACCAGGTGATCGCCACGTGGAAGGAGTAGTCGCAGGCGGCCTTCTCGGCCCAGCCCCGCCACTGCTTGTAGGCCTCGATGATGTTCTGCTTGGGGCCGGGGATGACGAAGTCGATGCACATCGTCGTGCCGCCGGCCGCCGCCGCGCTGGTCCCCGTGAAGAAGTCCTCGCTGGCGACCGTGCCCATGAAGGGCAGCTCCATATGGGTGTGCGGATCGATGCCGCCGGGAATGACGTAGGCCCCGCCCGCGTCGATCACCCGGGCGCCGTCGGGGGAGAGCCCCTCGCCCACCTCGACCACGCTCTCGCCCACGATGCGCACATCGGCGCGGCGCTCGCCCTCGGCCGTCACGACCGTCCCGCCTCGAATCAGGATGCTCATGGTCCCCTCCCCTCAGCCCAGCTTGCTGTCGACGAGGTCCTGGTAGGCGTCCGGCCGGCGATCCCGGTAGAACTGCCAGGTCTTGCGCACCTCGTCGATCAGCGAGAGGTCCAGATCGGCCACCACCAGCTCGTCCTGGTCGCGGCTGGCCATCGCCTCGAACTGGCCGCGCGGGTTGACGAAGTAGGACTGGCCGTAGAACTCGCCGATACCCCAGGGGGCCTCGGTGCCGACCCGGTTGATGGCGCCCACGAAGTAGGTGTTGGCCACCGCCGCCGCCGGCTGCTCCAGCTTCCAGAGGTACTCCGACAGCCCCGCCACCGTGGCCGAGGGGTTGAAGACGATGTCGGCCCCGTTGAGGCCCAGGGCGCGCCAGCCTTCGGGGAAGTGGCGGTCGTAGCAGATGTAGACGCCGACGCGGGCGTAGGCCGTCTGGAAGACCGGGTAGCCGCCGTCGCCGGGCTTGAAGAAGTACTTCTCCCAGAAGCCCGAGGTCTGCGGGATGTGCTGCTTGCGGTACTTGCCGAGCAGGGTGCCGTCGGCGTCGATCACCACCGCGGTGTTGTAGTAGACCCCGCGCATGGCCTTCTCGTAGATCGGCAGCACGATGACCATCTTGTGCTTGCGGGCGATGCCGCTGAACAGCTCGGTCAGGGGGCCGGGGATGCTCTCGGCCGCGTCGTACCAGCGCTTGTCCTGGCTGGGGCAGAAGTAGGGCCCGTTGAAGATCTCCTGCAGGCAGAGGATCTGCACGCCGCGGCGTGCCGCCTCCTCCACCATGGGGAGGTGCTTGTCCAGCATGGCCTGCTGGATCTCGGCGACCGGGCGGCTCTCGTCGTTGATGGGGTTGCTGGCCTGGATGAGGCCGCAGCGGACGATCTCGGGCATGGCGGAGGCTCCGTTGAGGGGAAGGCCGGCACCCTACCACATGGCGGAGTGGTGACGGGTGGGGCGCGGGCTATGCTGAGGAGGTGAGAGCTCACTCCGACGACACCAGCCCGGCCGCACACGCGGTTCAGCTCGAGTTGATACGCGCCCTCAGCCCCGGCCAGCGGCTGTCGCTCTGCTTGCGATTGCGCCAGACAGCCGAGGCCATGGCCACGGCCCGCCTGCGGGCTCAGTATCCCAACGACGACGAGCGCCGCCTGAAGCTGCGCCTGGCGGCGCTTCGTTATGGCGATGTCCTGGTCAAGGCTGCCTTCGGTTGGGATCCCGAGGTCGAAGGGCGATGAGCGGGCTCCCCGACCAGATTGGCGTGGCCCTTCTCGTCGGCGATGCGCTGGAGCGGGGCCGTGCAGCCTGGATGGTGGGCAGCTCAATCGCCAGCTCGATGTACGGCGAGCCTAGGACGACCCACGACGTCGACCTCGTCTGCGACCTCCTCCCATCGGGTGTTGGCGCATTTCTCTCCGCACTTGGCGACACCTTCTACGCGGATCGGGAGGCCGTCGTCGAAGCGACTCGCCTCCGGCGTTGCTTCAACACCATTCATACCGAGACGACCGACAAGATCGACGTCTTCTGCGTCGGCACTCCCTTCGCCCGTCGCTGTCTCGACCGCCGGCAGGCGGTCACACTGGGCGACGGTCGCCGGTTTCCCGTTGCCGCCCCCGAGAGCATCGTGGTCGAAAAGCTGCGCTGATTCCGCCTGGGTGGCGAGGTCTCCGAACGCCAACTGCGAGATGTCGTAGGGGTGCTTCAGGTCGTGGGGGCTCAGCTCGACAGGCCTGAAATGCTCACCTGGGCAGAGCAGCTTGGTGTCAGCGACCTGCTCCAGCTGGCCATGAAGCAAGCGGGCCTGGACCTGAGAGCCTGAAGGTGGATTCAAGCCCGACTCCGCCGCGGGGCCTGGGGTCGAGGGATCGCGCAAAGACGCAAAGACGCAGGGGTCTCGCGGGCGGATCAGAACGGGATCAACACCACCCAGCGCTCCTCCACCGGCTCGAAGCCGCGGGTCCGCAGGGCCTCGTCCAGCTCGGGCAGGTGCGCCGCTCCCCAGGGCAGGACCAGGTGCGGGTGCGCGGGCAGGGCGGCGTCCACTTCGGCGATGAGGTGGGAGTTGCGCAGGTGGAGGAGATCCTGCTCCAGCAGCCGGAGGAGGTGCTGAGGGTCCGGGTGGGACCGGGCCACCTCCAGGTAGTCGCGCAGCGCCTGGGCCTTGTCCTCCTGGTGCATCAGGCCCATGGCCGACCGCAGCAGCTCGACTGTCTGATCGGAGAACTCCGCCACGTCCACATCGGCGTTGCGCTCGGTGAGGCCGCTCATCTCGGAGATCCCCGCTTGGGGGGTCAGGCCCAGGCTGCGGGCCACCGGGTCGTAGTCCATCGGGATCGCAAGCAGGTCCTGCTCGTCGCTGACGCCCTCCGAGAGCACCAAGGCCTGATCGGCGGGGAGGGGCTCGAAGAGCTGCCGATAGGCCGACTCGTCGCCGATGTGGATCATGCCGATCAGATCGACCGTCTGCTCCTGCCGCTCGAAGCGGCGGTGCAACACCGAGATTCCATCGAGGCCGAGCTCGGCGTAGCCGCCTGTCAGGCTATCGAGCAGCAGGCGGGCCGAGAGGAAGGTGTAGCTCCCCAGGCTCAGCGGAACGAGCAGCAGATGGGCAGCCAGCCAGAGGCCCAGGCGCCGCCAGCGCAGGGCCGGCACCGTCGCGGGCACCTGCGCGCGGGCGAGCACCAGCGCGACCGCGGCTACGACGACCTGGATCAGCTGCGGGTACAGCCCGAAGGTCGGTTCGCCAAAGGTCCAGATGCTCAGCGGGGCCCAGCCCATGGTGATCCAGGCCAGCAGCAGCAGGAGCGGGAGGTGGACGCGCAGGCGCAGGCGCGGCGAGAGCCCGACCGCCAGCCAGGCCAGGGGCGAGCAGAGCAGGACGACGCCGGCGAGCGGGTTTCGCAGGGGGGCGAGCAGGCGCTGGCCGGTGGCCAGGTGGCTCAGCTCGTCGAGCACCGAGAGCAGCGCGTCCAGGCCGTAGAGTCCCAGCCAGCCGAGCTCGGCGCCCCGGAGCGCGCGCTCGGTCGAGCTCAGCTCTGCGCGGGCGCCTTCCACAAGCTCCCCCAGGCCCGGAACAACTCGCCGGTCAGGCGCTTGCCCTTGCCGTCCGCCCGCAGGATGCTGTTGCGCAGCACACCCGCCTCGTCCGTGTTGACCTCGGGCTGCCGCAGGTCCATCACCAGGCGCGCCACGCCCTTGCTGCCGTAGTGAACCATGGTGACGATGCCTTCGGGCGAGACCGACTCGACCACCGCGACGTGGCTGAGCGGATCATCGCGGCGTCCGTTGCGGTTGCGATCGTAGGTGTCGTCAAAGAAGGCGAGGTCACCGACCGCGGGCTCCTTTCGGCGGTGCAGCAGGCCCTGGGCATCGGCCCGCAGGTAGAGGTCCTCGGTGCTGCCGGCCAGGCTCTGCCCGACGCCCGAATAGACCGCGGCGACGAAGCCCGAGCAGTCGCGGCGGAAGCTCTCCCCCTGCACGACCAGCGAACGATCCCCCACCAGCTTCGCCGCCTGGCGGGCGATCGCCTCGCCCGAGGGAGAGGAGCGTCGGGGCCGGGCCCGAGCCGGCGCGGCGGGCTCCATGGGCAGGCTGAGCTCGGTCGAGGGCAGCTGGGCGAGGCTCTCGCGGACCTGTTCGCGGCTGAGGTGGTCGACCGGCCCGGGGATGCGCATGCGCGGCCCTGCGCAGCCTGCGAGCAGGGAGGAGAGGGCCAGCGCGAGCACAGGTCTGGTCACGTCAAGAGGATAGCGTGGGCGGGTGGGGTTGGCCATGCCTGCAGTAGGAAAGCCCAGCTCAGCGGGAACCCCACCATCCGGCCGAGGTCAAGGCAACACGGATGCCCAGGATCAACGTGATCATCGCCGCCCTCAGCCTCGCCGTCGGCTGCGCCGCGCGGGCGCCCCAGGTGCCAGCGCCCGTCCCAAACGTTCAACCGCCATGGCCCCTTGAGCTGGACGAGCTTGGCCAGACCCGCGTGGCCTTGTCCACCGGTACCGGCGAGACCGAGTGGATCGTCGTTCATCAATCGGCTGCCTCCCGACTGCTCGACCCCGCGGGCTGCCTCGCGGCGAACCTTGAGTTCGCTGAGATCGTGGTAGAGCAGCGCTGTTCGCAGCTGATTCGGCCGGGGTCGGAGAACTGCGCGGTATCGCAAAAAACCAGGATCACCGTGCGGGTCGAGGGGTATGCCAACGCGGGGACAATCGACGAGCTGGACCCGCGAGAGCGTGCTGCCCGAGAGGGGCTCTTCGAGCTCGTCGCCAAAGCCCTGGCCGATGTGGAAGACCTGGAGGAACGTGGCGTACTCTACCGCTCTGCCACAAGCGAGGATTGCCTGCCGCCATGCGTCAGCGGCCCTTCCAGCGTGTACGCTAGCGTTGTGAAATCAAGGACAGCGGAGCGTGAGGCTGTATTCTGGTCCAGCGCGCTCGCGCCGGGTTGTCCGACGCCACGTGAGCTGCGTTTGGGGACCCCGTCCTCCACCAATTCCACAATCATCAGCGTTCCGTTTCCACGCTGATCGTGGAATGCCAGGCCACCCTGGCCCGCGTCGGGGCCGCCATCAGCGGGGCAATTGCAGAACAATTACACAGCTGTGACAAAAGCCTCTTGCTGCAAGCAAGCAAGCAAGCAAGCAAGCAAGCATAGCCTGACCAGGCCAAATCAACGAGCAACCAATGGCCTGCGATCAATCCGGAACGACCTACCCCCCCATCAACGCCTGGACCAAGAAGGATGACACCAACTGGAACTTCCACCCCGTCGGGGCGCCGGTCGATGCCAACAACTTTCAGCTTGTGCGCCCGTCGTTCGAGCTGGCCCAGTCCAGCGGACTCCTCACCGTACGGCCCGCGCTGCGCACCAGCAACGACGGCACCACCTGGGATACGCCGGTCGCCATCGGCGGGCAGAGCCGAAACACCAACGGCATCACCTACGGCTCGGCCTACACCGACATGACCGCCACCACCGACGGCAAGCAGCTCGTCCAGCCGGGCGTCGAGGTCAAGAACACCAGCGGTTCCGCCCTCGAGATGGGGCTCGTGACGCTGAAGCTCGACCACAGGACGGTGTAGCCATGGCGCTCGGGGGATGGACGGCGGGAGCTGCAACAGCGTCGATTTCGTTGGGAGGCATGAGGGGGGTTGTGGTTCTGGACGGGTCTTCGGGGGGGACTCAATCAGATTCCATCCCGCCTCCACCGTCCGGCGGCGGAGCGATACCTCAGGGCTGTGTCAGGACCGCGGCTGCACTATCGTATTGTGCGGGCCAGTGCACGAGGTTGCACGGGGTCGTAAGCCAATACTGCCAGATGGACAACGGAACCGGCACCTTCTATTGTCGCTGTACTCGAGTATACAACCCACGCTAGAATCGGCATAGATGGGGTTCAGGATGAAACCGTCGCGCCCCACCCACGCATCACAGCCATCCAAGGCGCCGCTCCGTTGGATGGCTTCGCACACGGTCGCACTGGTGATTGGGGTTGTTTCGACCGTCGTCATTGGGCAGGAAGTCGCGGCGCCGCCTTCCGCCTACTTGATATCTCCGGAGCCAGGCGAGTTGACCGAACCGCCAGGGGAAGCCAGTGTCTGCTTTGACGATAGCGAACGCGCCCGTCTACTCGACCGAGTAAAGGAACTGGAAGGCAAACTTGCTCTCCACCAGGAGATCCGGAGTGTGGAGATCGCGATCACCCAAGGCACACCGCTCTCCTGGAGCGCGGACACTCCACCCGAGCACCATCCCGAGCAGGTGCTCGCGGCCCTGAAGGCCACGTTGGAAACCTGTCCAGCTACAGCGGCGTACCACTTCGATCTGGACTGCACGGAAGCTCCGTGCCTGGTCTGGGCTGAGGGTAGCTCCAAGCTACCCTCAGAAAGCGAGCCGGTTGCTGGGTCGACTGACCCATTTTCACTGCTCGCAGCTTGCCCCTCCTGGCCCTATGGTACAGGCGCCGGAAGCGGATCGGCCATCCAGCAACCTGACGGCACACTCACCATCCTCACCTACGATTATCTCACGAGCGACGACTGGCCCCTACCGGAAGATGAGGTGAACATACACAAGAGGATGGAGCTACGCACACGAAGCAGGGTTGACGCTTTCATCGAATCTCAGGTTCCCGCCTCACAATGATCCGAGGCTCCGCCAAACCACTGAGGTACCCCATGTCCTTCCTCGTCACCGATCTCCGCCAGACCCTGGCCATTGCCCTTCTGACGCTCGCCACGTCATGCCGCGCCAAGGACGAGGCTCTCCCTTGCGGCGAAGGCACCAAGGAGGTCAAGGGCGAGTGCGT
>ERZ761602.789-NODE-789-length-63408-cov-10.572522_pt1 | contig 63408 bp, 52 predicted proteins | sample MGYA00512165_ERZ761602 | MGnify/ENA primary metagenome ERZ761602 (study PRJEB28899, sample SAMN02445085) | bioreactor sludge metagenome | biome: EBPR sludge; isolation source: Thorneside wastewater treatment plant | place: Australia: Brisbane, Thorneside... | reverse complement strand
TCCCGACCTTCGCATTGCGAACGCGACGCTCTCCCAGCTGAGCTACCGCCCCACACTGAGCCGCGGAGGATAGCAGGCCAGCAGCCGCCGCGCCAAGATGCGATGCGCAGGCCTGGATGGGGCGTCGCTGCGGTGCGGCAATCACGATGCTCAACGTCTGGATCGCCGAGTTGCACTCGGCGCTTTCGGCACGGCGGAAATGCAACAGCGCCGAGTGCAACTCGGCGATCCAAGAAAGGCGATGGCGACGCCTCTGCTTGCCGGTGATCCGGGGATCAAGAGCGTCCCGACAAGTCTGGACTCACCAGATCAAGAGCGGTCGCGACGTACACGTCGCTCCTACAGACCAAGCACTTGCCCGCGCCAACCGCGCAAATCCTCGGGCAATTGGTCGTGGCGCGCCCAGTGCTCCAGTGCGCGGCGCGGCAGCAAGGTCTCCGGGCTGATGCCGAGGCGTTCGGCGTGGCTGACGACCTGGTCGCGCAGGGCCTTGCTGCGCTGCTTCTCGGCATCGCTCTGCTGGACTTGCAGCGGGATCGACTGCTCTTCGGCAGTGGCGGGCTCGGCCAGCAGCGCCTCCAGTTTCTGCGCCAGGCGTGAGCTTGGCTTGCCATCGGCGGCAATCGCCGCCTCGAGTTGCGCGCGCGTGGGGTTTTCCAGCACGGCGGCGCGCATCGCGACCGGATTGTCGAGGATCCAGCGCTTCGGGCGATTGCGCTCGAGCGCTTCCTGGTCGCGCCAGACCAGCAAGCGCCACAGACGCTGCTGCTGCACCGGGCTCATGCGCTCGATCGAGCGCAACTTGAGGTGCGGATACGGGTCGCCCGGATCGCGCGCCCTCGCCACCGCGCGCGCACACTCCTCCGCCAGCCAGTCGCTGCGACCGAGCTCGTCGAGTTGCCGTTGCAGGCGCTGATGCAGCGCATGCAGATGCTCGACGTCCTCGGCGGCGTAGCGGATCTGCTCGGCGTCGAGCGGCCGCTTGAGCCAGTCGGTTCGGGTGGCGTGCTTGTCTAGCGCAATGCCGAGTTCGGCTTGCACCAGCTTCTGGTAGCTCGGCGGCTGCTCGTAACCGCACAACACGGCGGCCACCTGGGTATCGAACAGCGGCTCGGGCACCTTGCCGAGCGCGTGGCCGAGCACTTCCAGGTCCTCGCTGGCGCTGTGGACGATCTTGATCGTGCCCGGCGCCGCCAGCAGCGGAACCAGTTCATCGGCAACTCCAGCCGGCAACGGATCGACCAATGCGATCGCTCCGGGAACCGCCAACTGAATCAAACCCAGCTCGGCGAAGTAGGTCTGGGTGCGAATGAACTCGGTATCGAGCGCGACTGTCGTATGGTTGAGGGCGGCCTGTGCCCAGGCGGTGGCCGCTCCACGACTGGCGATCCACATTGGCGCTGGCGCCGGGTTCGGTTGGGACACTAAAGTTACCTCATCAGGTGGTGTGGCAGGCGCGACGGATACCCATGGCTTCCGATCATCGATCCAAGCTGAGTTTCTTGATCGCGCTGACCATCATACTGGGCAGCACATGGATCGGCTGGTGGCGCGGTCAGCGTCAGGACTCGCCGGGCGAGCGTGTCGCGTCCAGTTCAACGCCGGTCAGGGTGGCGGTCCAGCCGACCACCGGCGCTGCCGACGAAATCGAACCGGAAGAAGCATCGCTGGCGGAATCGGAGGGCGTCGACGCGGCGCTTGCCGCGGATGTCGCACCACCGATCGATGTCAGTGCCGACGAACTGGTCGAACTGATCGAGGCGATGCGTCGCGAACAGGCCGACGGTCGCCTGCTGGAGCCGGCCGATCGCAGCGCGCTGTCTTTGGCTGCGCGCGTGTTGGCGGTCGATCCCGAGAACGACGAGGCGCGCAAGGTGCTGGTGCGGGCACTGGCAGAGCTACGCGACGCGGGTTCGCCGGTGCTGCCGGAGACATTGCTGACCACCGCGGAACAGGCGCTGGCGCTGTTGCCGGAAGAATTGGTCGATGGAGCGATGGCCGTGTCGGTGCGCTCGAGTGTGGAGCGTACCCAGGCACTGCTGGTTCAGGTCAAGCGCGCCGAACGCCTGGCAAATCGTGAGGGCGCCGGACCCAAGGCTTTCGCCGGGTCGATCGAGGCCTACCGCGCTGCACTGGCCATCGACCCGGCGAATCCGCGTGCGCTGCGCGGTCTGGAGGAAGTCCAGCGGCGCATGATCGAACGCGCGATCGCCGCCGCTTATGACCTGCGCTTTGCCACCGCCGACAAGCTGCTCGACCAAGCCGAAGAAGTGCAGATCGGCACCTCGCGCGTGCTCGACGCGCGCTCGCAGGTGATGGCATTCCGTGCCCAGACCGAGGCCGAGCAACTGACCCGATTCAAGGATGCGGTGGCGGCCAACGATCTGCCCGCAGCCAACCAGGCGCTCGAGGTCCTGCGCAAGGTGCTCGGGAATGCCGACCAGATCACGGACCTCGAACGCAAGATCGTCAACGTGCAGCTCTACGGCGGATACGAGCGCGGCGAGCGCTTCGGCGATCTGTTGACCGACGGCACCCGCGGCCCGCGCATGGTGGTGATTCCGGTCGGCAGCTTCCTGATGGGATCGGCCGACTCGGAAAGCGGACGCAACAAGAACGAGGGCCCACAACGATCGCTCGTTTTCGAGCGCGGCTTTGCGCTGGCGCGCAACGAAATCAGCGTGGTCGAGTTCCGCGCCTTCGTCGAGGCCACCGACTACCGCACCGATGCCGAGCGCAACGGCAGTTCTGCCGTGTACGATGAAAAGACCGGCCGCCTGAGCAAGTCGCGGCGCGTGAACTGGCAACGCAGTTACAACGGCGCCAGAGCCCGCGACAACGATCCCGTGGTGCATGTGTCGTGGAACGACGCGCGCGCTTATGCCGATTGGCTACGCGCAGAGACCGGCAAACCTTATCGGCTGCCGAATGAGGCTGAATTCGAGTACGCCCTGCGCGCCGGCGGCACAACCGCGTTTCCCTGGGGCGATGGCGATCCAGACCGGCCGTTGGCGAACGTCGCCGGCGCGGGCGAGATTTCCAAGCAGGGCCGACGCTGGTCGAAGGGCATTGCCGACTACGATGACGGCCATTGGGGTCCGGCACCGGTACGCAGTTTCGACCCCAACGCATTTCGTCTCTATGACCTGGATGGCAACGTCTCCGAGTGGGTCGACGACTGCTGGCACGACAATTATCTGCGCGCACCCGATCGTCCGATCGCCTGGGTCAATCCAGGTTGCGACCTGCGCGTCGTGCGTGGCGGCTCCTGGGGCAGCGCGCGCGACCAGGTGCGCAGCGCCTGGCGCAGTGGAGCCGCCGCCGGTTCCAGCGGCGCGCGTGTCGGCTTTCGCGTGGCGCGCGATCTTTGACGTTCCGGTCAGCAGCGCGCGCTCACAAACATCACGCAAGTATCTGAAAGAAGAGATTTTTCCGCAAAGGACGCAAAGAACGCAAAAGAAAGCGAAGCCAGCAGAACATCCACATCTTGGTTCTTGGCTCTGTTTGCGTCCTTTGCGTCCTTTGCGGACAAAAAAGGCAGTCCGCATGGTGGCTGCCAGTTCGATGCGCGAAGGAGCGCACCGCCAGGGGCGACCGGGACTCTCACCAAACATAAGGCAAGTATCTGAAAGAACAGCTTTTTCCGCAAAGGACGCAAAGGAAAGCAAAGCCCGCAGAAGATCAAACACCTTGGTGCTTGGCTCTCTTTGCGTCCTTTGCGTCCTTTGCGTCCTTTGCGGACAAAAAAAGTCAGTCCGCAGCCCGAAACCGCTTCGTCGAGGGTTGAAAAACTCGAAATGCCTGCGGCAGGACTCCCATCACTTTTGCGAGCGCTGCATTGCAGTGCGTGCGGCGACGCACTTCCCGACTGGCCAAGCGCGTTACCATGCGCGCCATCGAATCAGGTGACAGCCCATGTCGTACTGCAGCATTAAACTGCGTTCGCTCGCGATAGTCTTTTTCGGCGTTGCGACGTTGGCCCGCGTGTCGGCTGCGGAGCCGGTGCCCACGGTGATCGTCGACATCCACGCCATTGGCGCGGAACGCTTGTTGGCGCTGAAGGGCGATCCTTCAGTGCGCTGGTCGGCGGAATTCGGCACCGAATTGCTGCTCGGCGTCGCTCCCGAGTCGCTGTCGAGCTGGCAATCGCGGGAACGGGTGCGCAGCGGAATCGGTCCTCTTGCGGCAGACGAGATCTGGGTTCGCGACCATGTCTGCGCACATCAGGCGCAGCAGGCGGCACTGGGCATCGTCGGCGGCTTCGAGGTGTTGCGTATGCCGCCGTCGCTGGTCCGCTATGGCCAACGCAGCGGAATTCTCGGCAGCGCGCTTCCCGCGGACGGTTTGATCGCACGCGAATTCGCCAACAGCGATGCGCCGCGAGTGGTACTCGGCAGCACGCCCGAAGTGCAGGCGATCGTCGATGGTGTCGACGCAGAACGCTGGTTCCAGACCATGAGCCTGCTGGCGGCGTTCAATCGCAACAGTTACAGCGCGGCGCTCGGCCCCGCGCGCGACTGGATCCTGAGCGCCTTCGAGGGCGCGCAACTGACGACGTCGATATTCCCTTACACGCTGGCCAACGTCAGCGGCTGCGCCGGCGCGCCGGCCATCGACATCGACAATCCGATCGGCACCAAGGTCGGCACGACCCTGGCCGGAGAGTGGATCGTGGTCGGTGCGCATTACGACTCGCGCAATTCGGTGCGCTGCGACGGCGTCGCCAATCCGCAGCCGGGCGCCAACGACAATGCCTCCGGCTGCGCCGGCGTGATCGAACTGGCGCGCGTTTTCGCCCATGTGCCAACCGAACGATCGATCCTGTTCATGTGTTTTTCCGGCGAGGAACAGGGATTGGTCGGCAGTCGACGATACGTTGAATCGCTGACCGCCTCAGGCGACATTTCGCGGGTCAAGCACATGATCAACCTCGACATGATCGGCTTCGATCCCGGTGGATCGCTGGATGCGCGGGTCGATACCAACGCCGCGAATGCCTCGCTGTTGACGCAGTACGCGGCCGCCGCCGCGACCTACGCGCCGGAGCTGAACCTGATCGGCAGCAGCAGCACCAGCGCCAACACCGACCACTGGTATTTCCTGCAGGCCGGCGTACCGGCGGTATTCACCTGGGAAAACGGCGCCGGAATATACCCGCACTATCACCAGTCCACCGATATCCCGGAAAACATGACCCGCGCGCGCGAACTGGCGGGCGGCATCCTCAAGATGGACGCGGCGATGCTGGCGACGGTGGCCGGCCTGGTGCCGCCATTGTTTGCGGATGGGTTCGAGCAATGAGCCTTGTGTAGAGCGGAGCTTGCTCGAGCTTGCTCCGCTGTACTCGCATCGATACGAGGCCGAGCTACTGCAGCCGAGCAAGCTCGGCTCTACGGAAGCAAAGCCAAGCAAGCTCGGCTCTACGGAAACAAAGCCGAGCAAGCTCGGCTCTACAGGAGCAAAGGCGGGCAAGCTCGGCCTTGCGGATGCCCGCAACTGCGCGCCACTACAGTGCCCGCTTGGGAAAACTGCCGTCGACGTAATACCAGCGGTCATGCTCGCGCATGAAGCGGCTGATCTCGTGCAGGCGCGTCGCGGGTGCGCCGCCGATGCGGCTGCGCGCGATAAACTCGACTTGCGCGTGGTCGTCGTCGATGGGCTGGAAACTGCGGATGCTCAACCCGAGCCAGTGCACCGCATCGGGCGACGCCAGTTCGAGGCTTTGCGGGCGCGTGCTGGCGTGCCAGGTCGCCAGCAGATAGTCGTGCCGCAACAACACGTAAGCGCTGTAGCGCGAGCGCATCAGGGCCTCGGCGTTCGGTGCGGGCTCACCGGCATGGTAGCGGCCGCAACAGTCGCGGTAGGGCCGCTGGCTGCCGCAGGGGCACGCGTTGGTGGGGGTCTGCTGCATGGCGCCTCCTGGCGTCGAGCGTCCGATCCTGCTGTGGGAGCGACTTGCACCGCGAGTATTCCGGGCGGGAGAGCTCGCGACGCAAGGTCTCTCACCGAACATAACGCAAGTATCTGAAAGAAAAGCCTTTTCCGCAAAGGACGCAAAGGACGTAAAGGAAAGCAAAGCCAGCAGAACATCAACACCTGGGTTCTTGGCTCTCTTTGCGTCCTTTGCGTCCTTTGCGGACAAAAAGGCAGTCCGCGTGGTCGCCGCCAGTTTGATGCGCGAATAGGCGCACCGACGAGGGACACCGTGACACTCGCCGAACATTCCGTAAGACATTGATTTCATGTGGGAGCGGATTTACTCCGCGAGAGCTTTCGCGGGATAAACCCGCTCCCACAGGCTCGTTGCGCGAATAAGCGTACCGCCATGGGACGACTGGGACTCCCGCAGGACACGTCAACTTTGGAAACTGAAGTCGCCGGGGTCCACGCGTCGTACCAGCCTGCGATAAGCCAACGCAGTCCCCGTCCACAACGCGATATTGTGCCCCGCGGCGTCGACATACCAGCTGCGGCAGCCACCGGCCCAGGCGCTGCCGGCGAATCCGAGGTCGACGCGGGCCAGCCAGTCGGCCTGTGCCGCGGTTGTCGGCTCGACCGCCTGCGCACCGCGTGCGCGCCGCAGCGCATGCAAGCTCAGGATATGGCGCACCTGGCTCTCGATCATGTACAGCACCGAGTTGTGGCCTAGCGCGGTGTTCGGGCCGAGCAGGAAGTGCAGGTTTGGGTAACCGTGAACGTTGATGCCGAGGTGCGCCAGTGGACGCGCGCGCCAGTCGTCGCGCAGTTCGCGACCATCGCGGCCGCGGATGTCGACATCGGCGAGCACATCCATCGGCCTGAATCCGGTGCCATGGATCAGCACATCCGCCTCCACCAGGCGGCCGTCGCAGAGGCGAACGCCGGTCGGCTCGATGGCCGCGATCGGTGTCGTCACCAGTTCCACATTGGCGCGCGCCAGCGCCGGGTAGTAATCGCTGGAGATCAGCACGCGTTTGCAGCCGATCGGATAGTCGGGGCGCAGCTTCGCTCGCAGTTGCGGGTCGGCGATCTGCCGGCGCAACTGGCGCCGCGCCAGTGCGCGCGCCCAGAACGCCAGGCGCGGGTGGGCGAGGCCGCTCGACAGCAGTTCCAGCAGGCCGAAGATGCTGCCGCGCAATCCAAGGCGCAGCCACGATGCGCGCGCGAAGCCGCTGCGCAGCCAGCGCGGGAACTCGAAGTCCGGTCGCGGCACCAGCCATGGCGGCGAGCGCTGGAACAGCGTCAGCCGCGCCGCCTGCGCCGCGACGACCGGCACGAACTGGATGGCGCTGGCGCCGGTGCCGATCACCGCGACCCGGCGCCCGTCGAGCGGCACATCGTGCCGCCACTGCGCGGAATGAAAGCTGGCGCCGGCAAAGCGCTCGCGCCCGCCGATGTTGGCAAAGGCCGGAACGTGCAGACCACCGAGCGCCAGCACCAGCACCCGCGCCCGTTGGCGGTCGCCGCGCGCACTGGTCAACACCCAGCAGGCATCGGTCGGATTCCAGCAGGCCTCGCGCAACTGCCAGCCGAATTCGATGCGGCCGCGCGCCACCAGTTCGGCGCCAAGCTGGCGCAGGTGGGCCTGGATCTCCGGCTGGCGCGGGAACAGCCGTGTCCACGCCGGATTCGGTGCATCGGACAGCGAGTACAAATGCGAGGGCACATCGCAGGCGGCGCCGGGATAGTGGTTCTCGCGCCAGGTGCCGCCGACCTCGGCGGCCTTTTCGAAGACCTGATAATTGTCGATGCCGGCGCGCTCAAGCGCACGCGCCATCGCGATGCCGCCGAATCCGGCACCGACGATGGCGTACTCAAGCATCGATCGGCTGCCACGCGCCGGCCGGGTCGGCGCGACGCGCCAGCGGGCGCGCATGCGCTACCGGCAGCGGCGCATACAGGTGCGGGAACAGGTCGCCACCGCGCGAGGGCTCGAAGCGCAGCGCGGCGCCGAGCGCCGACGGCTCGACGGCCAGCAACAGCAGGTCCGGCACCTGCGCGTAGTGTTTCTCGAGGGTGGCGGACACCTGGGCGGCGCTCGACAGGTGGATGTAGCCATCGCGCCCGTCGTCCGCCGAGCCCCGGTAGTAACCATCGATCACCGCCTGGCGCCAATCGGCAGCCGGCATCAGTTTGTAGACGCAGGAATCGTCCAGCGCGGGCAGTCCGGGCGCCAACTGCGGTTTGCAATAACTCCGGTAACGCTCGCCCACCGCCGCCATCTGCGCGTCCGTCAACAGCACCGGCGCGCCGCCCTGCGAGGCGCGCCAGTAGAGCGCGCTGAGAAACTCGAGTTCGACCGCCAGCGTCACCGCCGCCGGCAACGTGTCGGCGCAGACCACGGCGCCGTGGTTGGCGAGCAGGCAGGCGTTTCGACCCTGCATGGCGACTTCGATGGTCCGCGACAGCTCGGCGCTGCCGAACAGCGCGTACTCGGCGCAGCGCACGTCGTCGCCGCCAAAGCGTGCCACCGTGTAGTGGAAGGCGGGAATGCCGCGCCGCTGGCAGGCCAGCGCGGTGGCGAACGGCGAATGCGTGTGCACCACCGCGCCGACCTCGGGCCGGCCGAGGTAGAGGTCGCGATGCAGATGCCATTCGCTCGACGGTGCGCGAGTACCGCGCACGCTGCCGTCGAATCCCATCCAGGCGATGTCTTCGGGCGCCAGTCGATCCGGGTGCAAACCGCTCGGCGAGATCAGCATGCCAGTGCCGTAGCGGGCGCTGACGTTGCCGGCGGTACCGCAATTCAGACCCGCCGCGGCCAGCGCGCGCGTGGCATCCACCAGCGCCTGGCGCAAGGCAAACTCGTTGCTATCGCTCATGGCGCTCCCGGTTGCGGCGATCGACAGGGCTGGTTGCCGACAATGCCATTGTCGCAGGCGAAAAATCGTAGGCATCCGCCCGCGTGCATGATGAAATGTGGCATCCAGTGCGTGAGTTCGCCGTGGCCGATACCGATCAGATCAGCGGATTGATCGACGCCATTCACGGCGGCGACGTTGCCGCCAGCGACCGTCTGTTCGCCCTGCTGTACGAGGAGTTCAAGTCCAAGGCACATGTGCTGCTGCGGGTCGGCGCGCGACAGACCTTGTGCACCACCGAACTGGTCAACGAAACCTGGCTGCGCCTGCACGGACGCCTGCAGCCGGTGGAAAATCGCGCCCACTTCTGCAACCTCGCGGCGCGCGCGATGCGCCAGGTGCTGATCGACCGTGCGCGCCACCGCAATGCGGAAAAGCGCGGCGACGGCGTGCAGGCGCTGACCCTGTGCGCTGCCGACGATGTGCCGGGCGAGGACGCCTTCGACGTACTGGCGCTCGACCAGGTGATGACCGCACTGGCACGCATCGATCCCGGACTGGCGGAGCTGGCGCAACTGCATCTGTTCGGCGGCTTCTCGATCATAGAGATCGCCGAACTGCGCGGCACCCCCGAGCGCAGCGCATTCCGCCAGTGGCGCACGGCGCGGATGTATCTGGTCAAGTCGATCGGCGAATCAGCGCGCTGAGCAATCTGCAGCACCACGGCAACGCCCACCGTACTGCCAGCACGGTCGGCGGCAGCGCCGCCAGGCCCATCACGCCGAGGAACAGCACGGCATCGCTGAAGCTCGTCATCCCGGCGCTGGCCTGGTGCGCCGAGCCTTCTGTGGCCAGCGCATGCAGCGCGACCGCTGCCCACGCCAGCAGCAAGGCGAATGCGTAGCCGCCGAGAATCGCGCCGAGTCGGATCAAGGGTCTCATCGCAAGACCCTACGAAAGCCCGATGCAAACGCTGCCAGATCGAAGCGATTGGCAGTAAGCGCCACGCCATTGCGTACAGGCAGGCAATCCCCCACGGAACCTTGACCATGCACAAATCCCTCCGCGTGCTCCTGAGCCTGCTTGCGCTTGCCTGTGCGACGCCCGCACGCGCTGGCGATTTCTGCGTCGACAACGTCGCCGAGCTGGTGCATGCGATCAGCCAGTTCGAGAGCGCCGCGGACGGGCAAGTCGTTTTCATCAAGGTGGTCCAGGGGACCTACCTGGTCAACGACCAGCTCGGCGACGAGTACTTTTCCGATGGCCGCGAAGTCGGACTGAAGATTCTCGGCGGTTACACCGCGAATTGCGCCAGCCGCAGCGTGAATCCGTCGAATACCGTGATCGATGGCAACAACCGCCCGTTGAGTGGCATGAGTGTGATCACGTCCGGCAACGCGAACGTCTACATCGAAGGGCTGACATTCACGCGGATGATGTCGTCTCCGGGCATCATCAGCGGCGCCTTGTACCTGTCGACGGCGTCCGGCGAAAGCAGCGAGGCCTACCACGCCGTGCGCCACTGTCGCTTCATCCGCAATAGCGGGCCCCATGCGGTCTACATGTCCGCACCGCAGATGCGCTTCGTCAACAATCTGGTGGTCGACAACAGCATCGGCGCCAGTCTGCCCGGCGAACTGTCGGCCGTGTTCATCGCCTACGACCATGACGGCGACAGCGGTGCCGCGGTCAACAACAACACCGTCGCCAACAATCAGGGCGGCGCCGGCCTGCGCATGCGCACGGCCAGCGATCCGAGTTCGCGCACCTCCGAAGTCGCCAACAACCTGCTGTGGGGCAACGCCGGTGCCGACCTGCATCTGGCCGGCTTCAACAGCGCCACCAACATCCTGTTCCTCAACGGCAACAGCATCGGCAGCAGCGTCGGCACGCTGCCCACGGGTAGTGCCAACAACAACAGCAATCCGCAATTCATCAACCCGGCGGCGCTGAACTTCGGACTGAACCTGGCCTCGCCGGCGATCAACAGCGGCGTGACCTTCCAGAGCTACGGCATCCCCGCACGCGACCTGTTCGGCAATGACCGGGTGATCGGCAGCAGCATCGACCGCGGTGCCGTGGAAACGTCGGTGGACGACTTCACCACCGCCTTCGTCACCAGCATCGCCGACAATGGCAACAACACCTCGCCCAGTGCCGGTTCGCTGCGCGCTGCGATCAAGGCGGCCAACTCCGCGAGCGGCCCCTACCGGATCAACTTTGCATTGAGCGGTTCGTGTCCGCGGATCATCAATCTGACCACCACCATGCTCGACATCACCGGCAAGGTGACCATCGACGGGCGCACCCAGAGCGGCTGGAGTGGCAACACCGAACACGGTCGCTTCGACGCCGATCTGTGTGTGCTGCTCAACGGCAGCGGGTTCACCGAGCACGCCTTTCGCGTACCGGTACTCGGCAGCAACGGCAGCCTCACGGTGCACGGCATCATGTTCGCCGGATTCACCGATGCAGCCATTCGCCTGGACAACGGGCGCGACCATCGCATCGGCGGCAACCAGTTCGGCGCCTTGCCGTTCACATCGGCCAACGGCTCGGCGGTGCGCGTGACCGGCGCGTCGCGCGGGGCGTTCATAGGCGGCTTCGACGACCCGACTGCGGTCAACCTGATCGCCGGCAGCAGCGTCGCCGGTGTCTATTTCGACAACGCCCTCGGCGGCAGCACGCTGGCCAACAACGTCATTGGCTTCCAACCCGACGGCACAAGCATGGGCGGCAATGCGATCGGCGCGTTCATCTTCAATTCGCCCAACAACAGTCTGTTGTACAACTTCATCGGCCACAGCAGCAGCAATGGCGTGACGATTTCCGGCGCCAGCTCGGTCAACACCCTGGTGCAGTACAACAAGATCGGCGTCAGTTGGCTGAGCAACGTGACCGGCAATCAGGGTGCCGGCGTCGGCATTGTGTTTGCGGCACGCGATTCGACCATCGGTGCGCCGCTCGATGGCAGCTTCGGAGCCAATCTGATCGCCTACAACAGCGGTCCCGGGGTCTGGATATCGCCCTCCGGCGGCGCCGGAAATCGCGTTCTGGCAAACAACTTCTTCAACAACGGCTTCCTCGACATCGATCTCGCCAGCGCCGGACCCAGTGCCAATCAGCCTTCCAACCCGGCCACCGGGCCCAACCGCCTGCAGAACCATCCTGTACTGACCTCCGCAGTGCGCACGACCGGGGCCAACGCGACCACCCTCGTCAGTGGCACGCTGCACAGCGCGCCTGCATCCAGTTACCGGATCGACGTCTACTTCGACACCGGCTGCAATGCCGTAACCGGCCGCGGCGGCGCCCGTTATCCGATCGGCCGCGACAGCGTGTTCACCAACGCCAATGGCGATACCAGCTTCGCCATCGCCGTGCCGGGCCCCAAGATCGGTCTCGGCGTGATCAGTGTCACCGCCACCAGTTCGCAGGGCGACACATCGGAAACCAGCAACTGCGTGACGGAGGTGAATGCAAGTCTGCCCGACCTGCTGTTCGCCAATGACTTCGAGTGAGTCGGAGGTACGCCGCAAGTGCACGCGTACCCGCCCTGTTTGCGTGCCGGCGAACGTGTTTCAATGAACGCGTCCGACGGCGATATTGCGATGGATTCTGGCCCGATCAGCACCGAACTCATGCGCCGCGCATTGGCGATCGCCTGTGCGGCGCTGGATGAGCCGGAAACCCAGCGGCGCCGCTGGGCGGAGCTGCAGTGCGGCAACGACGCCACGCTGCGCGCTGAAGTGGTCTCGCTGCTGGCCGCCGACGAAACGCCGGAACGCGCACTGGAACGCAGTCTGGACGAGCAGGAAATCGACGACCCGTGGCCGGGTCGCCTGGTCGGACGCTACCGCATCGGCGAGCGCATCGGCAGCGGCGGCATGGGTACGGTCTACCGCGCCGAACCCGAGTCGGGCCTGCCGCGGCAGCCAGTGGCGCTGAAGTTGATCAAGCGCGGCATGGATACCGACGAGATCCTGCGCCGCTTCCTGCGTGAGCGCGAGATCCTGGCGCGGCTGGTGCATCCGAACATCGCGCGCCTGCTGGATGGCGGCATGACCGTCGATGGTCGTCCATGGTTCGCGCTGGAACTGGTCGACGGCGCGCCGCTGCTCGATTACTGCGATCAACGGCAACTGCCGATCGCCGGGCGTGTCGACCTGATGCTGCAGATTTGCGACGCCGTGGCCTACGCGCACCAGAACCTGGTGGTCCATCGCGACATCAAGCCGGGCAACGTGCTCGTGACCGGAGACGGCCAGGTGAAACTGCTCGATTTCGGCATCGCCAAACTGGTCGACGCCGATGGCGAGGCGGCAACCCGCAGCATGGTGGCGATCATGACTCCGGACTACGCCGCGCCGGAACAGTACGAACGCGGCCAGATCACCACCCAGACCGATGTTTACCTGCTCGGTCTGTTGCTGGTGGAGCTGTTGACCGGCACGCGCCCGCCGTGGCCGGTGCGCCGCGACGTCGAAGCGGGCATCGAAGTGCCGCACTTGGATGCCGCATTCCGGCCGCAGCCGGGCCGCACCGACGACATCGCCGAACGCGCGGCGCGGCGCGGCAACAGCGCCGGCGCGATCGCCCGGGCGCTGCGCGGCGACCTCGACCGCATTGCCCGTCGCGCCATGGCCTACCAGGTCGAACGTCGCTATCCCAGCGTCGCCACGCTGGCCGATGACTTGCGCCATTACCGGCGTGGCGAACCGGTGCAGGCGATGGGCGATTCAGTCGGCTACCGATTCGGCAAGTTCGTGCGCCGGCATCGCGGCGCGGTGGCGGCGACGGTGGCGGTGATCCTGGCGCTGGCGCTTGGCGCAGCGGCGACATTGCGCGAGACCGGCCGCCTGCGTGTCGCGCAGGAGCACACCAGGACCACGCTGACCATGCTCGAGGATGTGTTTCTTGGCGCCGACCCGTATACCGCGCGCGGCGGCGACACCCCGCCAGCGATCTGCTCGCCGGCGTGCGCCAGCGCATCGAGTCCACCGCCAGCTTGCCGCCGGCGCTTGCCGCGCGCCTGTGGTTCAAGCTCGGCATCGCCTATGTGTCGCTGGACGAGCGCAGCGCCGCGGAGTCCGCGCTGCAGCAGTCGCTGGCGAGCGCCGAACGCGCCCTCGATTGCCGCGGCAATCACTGCGTCGATGTCGACGCCATCGTGGTGCGCATCGACCGGGCCGCGGCAAGCGCCCGGCTGGCGCATTACCAACTGGTCATCGACGGCGACCAGCAGGCGCTGCCGGCGCTGCAGGCCGCGATCGACGAATTGCGAGGCCTCGGCGACGCAGCGCGCCATCCGCTGGCGCAGGCCTTGCAGTTTCTCGCCGACCACGATTTCAACCAGGGCAAGTACGAGAACCTCGATCGGTTGAGCGCGGAAATCGTCGCCCTGGAGCGCGCCGACAGCGGCGACCACTCCAGCAACACGATCATGGCGCTCGGAAACCGCGCCTCGCTGCTGCGGGCAAGCGGCCGCTACGCCGACGCGCTCGCAGCCGCAACCAAAGCCCGCAAAGCGGTCACCGTCCTCGGCGACGAGACCCCGGAGGGGGTACGCCTGTACAGCGAACAGCAGTATGCCGGCGCGCTGACGGGTCTCGATCGGCCGGCCGAGGCCGAGCCGGTGCTGCGCGCGGCGCGCGACCGCGCCAACCAGCTGCGCGGTTCGGGCAGCGGCATCAGCCTGGGCCTGACCTGGGAACTGGCCAGCGCCGAGAGCGAACTCGGCCAGTACGAGCTGGCCATCGCCGAACTCGAGCACATGCTCGGATTCAGTGACACCCTCAAGGGCGCCAACGGTGCTGCGCTGCATAACGCGCTGGGCTCCGCCTTGCTCGGCAGCGGCCGCGCCGACGCCGCCGCCGCCGAGTTCGAGATTGCCCTGCAGACGTTGTGTCCGGACCAGGCTGACGCCCCGCCGTGCATGGCGATCGGGCTGAATCGAGCGGACGCCGATCTAGGTCGTGGCCTCGATGCGGCCGTTCGCCGACAACTCGACGCCTTGCAGTCGATGGCGCTCAAGGCGGGTGGGCGCGCGAGCATGCGCTGGTATCTGCTGCTGTCGCGCTGGCAACTGCGCCAGGGCAACATTCCCGCCGCCGATCGCGCACTGGCGCAAAGCCGATCCGCGCTTGCCGACCCTGCTCCAGGCCCGGTTGATCAGGCTCGCTGGCTGCACCAGGAGGCGCTGATCGCACAGGCCCGGTCCGAACCAGCGCGGGCCCTGGACCTGCTGACCCGGGCCGAGCAACTGTATCGTTCGCGCTGGACCGGAGAGCCGGCCGCACTGCGCGAAGTGCGCGCCGCCATCGCGGCGCTGGGGAAATCGTGAGCTGTACGCGGGGATCGAGGATGACCGCGGCAATCCAGCGCTCACGGGCTGACGCCGGCAATCCGATCGAAATCCGCGGAAAGCGCGCGCCAACTGTCGCCATCGATGCGGTCGACCCGTCCCTGCCATCGCGCCCGACCCTCGCTGCTGGACAGTTCGGCGTCGGTGCCGTGAGTGGCATCCTGCAGACGTCGCAATGCGGACAGATAAGCGCCGTGATCGAGGTGCGCGGCGCTCGCGACCTGGAACGCGGGCTCGATGGCCAGCACTTCCAGATCTATGCGGATGCTCGAATTGCGATGGTCGAAGGCCAAACGCAACTGCTGCACCTGCTGCGGCAATCGGCGTTGATAAATTTGCACCGGCAACCCTGACGGCGTGCGCGTCCAGCCAGCCTGCAGCAGCGTTTCGGCAAATTGCTCCATCGGCGCACGATAGGCGCGCAGCGCGAGCATGCCCAGTCCCCCGACGTAGACCAGTCCGCCCACGACCATCACCACCATCGACACCGGCTGGCGCCAGCTCGTCCAGGCGGGCGGCAGCGGCACGAGGTACAGCAGCGCCAGAATCGTCGCCAGCAGCAAGGGCACCAGGAAGAACCAGAGCAGCAGGTTCATTCCGGCAGGCCGCGTTGCGTGCGACGGCACCAACCGTGCTCGCAGTCGATCCAGCCGCCCTCCACCAACCGCTGCAGCGCGCGTTCGACGCTCGGCCTGGCGCTGGGGATATCGTGGACCAGCGGATCGTGGTGCCCCTGGTATCCGTCCACGATGTCGACCAGTTCGTCGACCAGCCGTGGCTGCGCGGCGATCAACTTCAGCAAGCCGAGGTCAAGTGCGTCCATCGCCCGCCTCCACCAGCGGCGCCGCAGCGACCACCCGGTTGCGCCCACCCGACTTGGCCAGGTACAGCGCCCGGTCGGCCGCCTCCAGCAGTCCATCCACGCGCTCGACATTGCCGGGGATCGTGGCGACGCCGATCGAGGTGGTGACTCGCGGCAGCGGCGTACCGGCGTCTTCGACGGCGAGGTCGGCGATCGCCGCGCGCAGGGCTTCGGCTCGCGCCAGCGCCGTTTCCGGACCGGTTTCCGGCAGGATTACAGTGAACTCCTCGCCGCCGTAACGGCAGGCAATCGCGCTGTCACGGCAATGGTCGCCGAGCAGTCGACCGACCGCCGCGAGCAGCGCATCGCCGGCGGCATGCCCATGGGTGTCGTTGAAGCGCTTGAAATGGTCGATGTCGACCATCAGCACCGCGAGCGGCTGCCCGATGCGCCGGCAGCGCGCGTACTCGCTGGCGAGTGACTGTTCGAGGTAACGCCGGTTGTAGAGCCCGGTCAGCGCGTCCCGGACCGACTGCTCGCGCAAGGACTCGCGCAGATTCAGATTGGCCAACGCCAGCGACAACTGTTCGGCCGCAGTGGCGGCAAGGCGCTCGTGACGCAGCGGCTCCGGACCGTCGATGTAGAGCAATCCGAAAGTCTCGCCGTGCGCATTCAGCGGCAGGCAGGCGCTGGCCGTGGCGGCTGCATCGCCGCTGATGTGGGTGCACCGAAGTTCGGCATTGTGGCTGTCGGTGAGATAGGGCTGGGCCCGGCGCCACGCCCAGCATTGCTCGGGCAGGATCTGATCAGCATTGACCAGTCGCGTCAGCCCCCATTCGGTCGCCAGCACCGCCTGTGAGCGGTCCTTGCCCATCAGGTACACCGAGCCGGAATAGTCGGGAAGCAGCGCGGCGAAACACACGCGGGTCACGTCGAGGACCTCCTCGGTGCTGTCGCAGGTCTGCAGCAGCCCGGCGTAGGCACTCAAGCGCTGCATGTCGCTCGACATCTGGGTCAGCTGTTCGACCGAGGACTGCAGTTGGATGCGACCGGACTCGCTGGCGCGCTCGGCCTGCAGGCGCGAGCGCACTTCGCGCCGCAGCGACAGGTATCCGAGGCCCAGCGCAAGCAGCGAAACCGGCGCACCCAGAGCGGCACACAGCAGCAACCAGAAGGCACTGCGCTCGGCGGCGGCCATCGCCTTGGCCAGTCGCGACTCAGCGGCGGTCGACAAGCGCTCGGCGGCGTCGCGCACAGCGCTCTCCAGCTGCGCCCCGGTGCCATCGCGCAACAATGTCAGCGCGGCCTGGGCGCCGTCGCGGTCATGGCTGGCGATCACCATTCGCGCGCGTTCGAGGCGGGCGTCGAGCGCTTCCTGCAACGCGGCAAACAGCGCCGCATCCCAGGCGGACGGCGCCAGATTGCGACGCAATTGTGCGCTGGCCAGTGCGACACGCTCGATGCCCTGGTGGAAGCGATCGCGAAATTCGCCATCGCCGGTCAGCAGGTAAGCGCGCTGCACGGCGATGGCTTCGCGCTCGGCGCGACCGATCTTCGCCAGTTCGATCAACTGCTGCTGGGCGACGGTCATCGCGCGCGCATCGGCGAGGAAGCGGTCGGCGATGGCAATCACGGCAACGCCAAGCAGCAGCAACAGCAGTGCCGTCAACGCGAATGCGCGCAAGTGGGAGTTGCGTTCTGGAACGCTCATGGCAAATTCCGATCTCTGGGCGGGCTCACATCCACGATCACCATGCCAGGCAACAATCGCGGCGCCATCAACACCTCCTGCTGCTGCCGCGACAGGCCATAGAGGTTGTACCCGTAGTGCTCGAAGCGACAATCGGTGCCGCCGCGAACCACGTCAACCCACGGCCTTTCGGAAACTGCCGGGAACAGGAACGGCCTTGCGGAACAACGCTGCAGCGGGTTTGCATCGAGCATGGACGGAGCGGGCCTGAGCACCTGGTCCAGCGGTGCGGCGACACGCAGCGTCCGCAGTTCGTCGACCAGCGCATTGGGCGTGGTCGCAAATGCCCGTCCGGGCGCGCTGACCCGATACAGCGCCGTGGCGTTGGCCAGCGTCACCAGGATCAAGGCGCTCGGCAGCACCCAACCCGCGCCGGCATCGAACCGCGCGATGCGACCCGCCAGCATCGCCACCACACCCGGCAACGCAACGAAGAATGCGACGTTGGTGAAGTAGAAGCCCGACGCACCCTGGATGCGCAGGGTCAGTGCGATCAACATGCCGGCGCCCATCGCGGCCAGCGTATAGGCGGCGAATGGTGTCTCCAGCACGCCGCGCCAGCCGTTGCTTCGAGCGACCGCAAGCACCACGATCCACGACAGCAGGAAGTGCAGCAGCAGAAAGCTGAGCAGAGCGAGCAATGCCAGCAGAGCCGTGTCCAGCGGCAAGCCGCCGCCCGCCGCAAGCGCGGCGCTCGCATCCCAGACATGCCGCCCGAGTCGCGTGTAGTTGATCACGAAATCGAGCGGGCCGAAGAACACCATTCCGGTATTTGCGTGCGCGTAGCCAACCACCGCCGCGGCGACGGTCAGGGTCGCGAGCACCCATGCAGCGAAGTCGCCGGCCACCCGGCCACCGCGCACGAACAACAGGCGCGCGAGCCACAAGCCAGCGAACATCAGCGCAACCGTTGCCTTGCAGTGGGCCATCATCAGCGTCAACAAGGTCAGCAGCAGCAGGTCGATCGGCTTGAGTTGGCGCAGGAACAGCAGCGGCAGCCCCAGACTGAACAGTCCAAGGGCGATCAGATAGGACTCGGATACGAAATAGGAGTCGTACACCGCCCAGTTCTGCAGCACCAGAGGCGCCAGCGCCAGCACCAGCGCCGTCAGCGCCCAGGCGGCGGGCAGCCGAACTCTGCGCGAGGCAAAGATCATGCAACTGGCGACGACCACGCTGAAGATCAGCAACGGCGCAAACAACACCACGCTGGCGACACCGTAGACCTCGATGACGCTGATGCCGGAGATCAGGCTGATCGCGGCGAACAACGCGTGCGAGAAAGCATGGTAGGGCGTCTCCACCAGACCGTGCAGCCCGGTGGAAACCACGCCGTAGTGCTTGATCATTGCCGCAAGGCTGGCGTGGTACAGCGTGTCCTGATGGACGAAGCCGGCGGCCAATCGCGACAGCGTGTCGAACGAGGTGTAGCTGCGATGCACCCCGAGCACGGTGACCGTGGCCACGGCTGCCATCAACAGCAGCGCGACCCATTGCCCCCGGGCAATGCGCAGCACGCGCCCTGCGTACACCGTTGCTACGCCAACACTCGCCAGGAACAACAGTTGTGCCACCGGCGCCGACGCGCGCAGCAATAGCCAAAGGATGCCGTAGGTGAGCAGCAGTCCCCAGATCGGACTGCACAGGCGCCGCGACAGGGCAAAGAAGATCAGCAGCACGCCGACGCAGGTCGAAGTAACCCATGCGGAGCTGCGCAAGACCTCGGTATCCAGCAACAGCAGGTTGCCGACCAGGAATACGCCGAAAGCACTCATCAGCAGAGCCGCCGTCAGCATGTCCAGCATCGGTGCTGGCAGACCACTCGCATCCGCCAATGGCTCGGCGAAGGAAGCGGGCTGCTGCAGGTCCTGTTTCGCCATCATCTGCCACGCGCTTCTGCCTGGTGCCGGGCATTAGACCATGCAGCGAAGGCTCGATCACGGTGACTCAAACGCTCGTCGGTCGAACTCGCTCCCACCGACTTGCGGCGGAACTTGCGCAGTTCCCGGATTGCGCGCTCAACCGGTGCTGGCTGCCGGCGGGGTGGCGTCGTCAGGCTCGCCGCGTGACACCACCACAGCCCCAACCAGATCGCCGGTCACGTTGACCGTCGTCCGGCACATGTCGAGGAAACGATCGACGCCGAGGATCAGGCCGATGCCCTCCGGCGGAATGCCGAACATCACCAGGATCATGGCGATCACCGGCAGCGAGCCGCCGGGCACGCCGGCGGCGCCGATACCGCCGAGAATGCAGATCATCAGTACACTGACCTGCTGCACGATCGACAGTTCGACACCGAAGAACTGGGCCAGGAACAGCACCGTGATGCCTTCGAACAGCGCCGTTCCGTTCATGTTGGCGGTGGCCCCGAGCGTGCACACGAAGCGTCCCACCCGGCGTGGGATGCCGAGCCGCTCTTCGGCCACCATCAGCGTGGTCGGCAAGGTGGCCGAACTCGACGAGGTCGAGAACGCCGTGAGGATTGCGGGTTCGGCGCGCTTGAAGAACTCGATCGGCGACATTCGTCCGACAAACTTGACCAACAGCGGAAACACGATGAAAAAGTGGATCGACAGCGCCAGTACCACGGTACCAACAAAGCGCGCCAACTGGATCAGCACATCGATACCGAGTCTGGCGGTGATCGAAAACAGCAATGCCGCCACCGCATAGGGGGCCAACTGGATCACCCAGTCGATCAGCCGCAGGCAGATGTCGTAAATTCCCTGCACCGCGCCGAGAAAGTGCTGCGTGCCCTCGCTGCGCACCATCGTCGCGGCGATGCCAAACATCAGCGCGAAGAACATCACACCGATCAGATCGCCATTGGCGGCCGCCGCGACCGGGTTGCGCGGCACGATGTTGAGCAGCAGGTCGAGCGCCGAAAACCCCTCCTTCTTGGCGACGATGGCACCGGCGCTTTCGGCAGAACTGGCAAGAATCGACTGTCCGACTTCCGGCGACAGCCCGGTACCAGGCTGCAGCACGTTCACCGTGATCAGGCCGATGCTGACCGCAAGACCGGTAACCACCAGAATGAACAACAGGGTCTTGCCGCCGATGCGACCCAGCGAGCGCGGATCACCGATCTCGACCACGCCGAGCACCAGCGCCGAAAACACCAGAGGAACGACCAGCATGAACAGCAAGCGCAGGAACACCTGGCCCACGGGATTGGCCACGTAGGTGACCAGCGCGTTCAGCCAGCCCGCATCCGCGTACATGAAGTTGGCGAAGATTCCCGCCACTGCACCGACCACGAAGCCGATCAACATCCTGGTGTGCAGGGGCATGCCGCGGGACTCGGAGCTCATCGGTACGGCCCTCCGGGATCGTGATGGACGGGTGCGGCGGCGCGCGAGGGCGAGTTTACACGAGCACCTGAGTGCGACGAGACCTCCGGACAAGTGGTTGTACTGAAGTGGAAGCGGTGGTGGGGCCTTGATGTGGGAGCGAAGGTTGTAGTTGATGTGGGAGCGGATTCATTCCGCGACAGCTTTCGCGGGGTAACCCGCTCCCCACAGGCACACTGCGATGGGTGACCAGGACTCCGCGGGCCCGGCACAGCTCCGAGCAAGCGCGACAGACACACAACTGTCGCCAACTGCAGCTGTCATCGGGTTAATCTTGCGCGTCACACTTGGCTCCTGCCCATGGCCAATCACTCGCTTGACCGCTTGCTGGCCCCACGCTCGATTGCGCTGATCGGCGCCAGCGATCAACCGGAATCGCTCGGAAGCCCATTCACACGACAGGCGCTGGATGCACAATTCGACGGTGAAGTGCATCTGGTCAATCCGCGTCGATCTGAAGTGTTCGGTCGCAGGTGCCTGAGCGATGTTTCGGAACTGCCCGACGGCATCGATCTGGCGATGGTGCTGGCGCCGTGGGGCAGCGTCGCCGACATCATCGACAAGCTCGGTCGTCGACAATGCGGCGGCGCGGTGGTTGTCGGCATTGCGACCGAGAGCGATTGGTTCTGGGCATCCAGGGCCAGTCTGCTCAAACGTCTGCAGCGGCAAGCCAAACGCACCGGGCTGCGCATCATCGGCCCGGCCAGCCAGGGACTTACGCTGTCGCGAATCGGCATGAACCTGAGCCTGTGCCCGGCACTGCCGCCGGCCGGCGGCATCGGCTTCGTGGCATCGTCGGGCGCGGTTGCCGGTGTCATCGCCGATTGGGCAGCGACACGCGGCATCGGCATGTCGGCGCTGATCAGCCTGGGCGATGAAGTCGATGTGGATCTCGCCGACTGTCTGGACTGGTTTGCCGGCGATGGCGGCACCCGCGCGGTGCTGGTGCACGTGGAAACGCTGGCGAATGCGCGGCGCCTGCTGTCGGCGGCGCGCGCGCTGGCATTTCGCAAGCCGTTGGTGATCCTGAAGCCGCACGAGGCCGGGCGCATGCCGCACGACCCGGCAGCAGAGCTGTCGGACGACATCCATCGCGCCGCGTTCGCTCGGGCGGGCATGCTGCAGGCGCAGGACCTCGAAGAGTTCTGCGCCGCCGCCAACGTCGATTTGCCAGCCTGGCCACATGCCGGCCAGCGCTTCGCGATTGCCGGCAATGGTCGCGCACTCGGGGCGCTGGCTGCCGATGCGGCGATGAACATCGGCGGCGCATTGGCGCAACCCAGCGCCGAAACGTGCGAACGCCTGCGCGCCCTGCTGCCACCGCGCTCGCAGGTCGGCAATCCTCTTGACCTGATGCGCGATGCCGGCCCCGAACGCTACGCCAGCGCGGTAGCGGCACTGGCCGCGGATTCCGGCACCGATGTGGTGCTGCTGTTGCACCACCCGACCAGTTTCAGCAATGGTCGCGACATCGCGCAGGCACTGGATCCCGTGCCTCCCGGAGAGGCGCTGGTACTGGCCGCCTTTGCCGGTGCCGAGCAACAGCAGGCGCGGCGGATTCTCGGTGAACGCGGCATCGCGGCATTTCCCACGCCCGAAGCAGCCGTGCGTGCATATGGCCTCAACCGGCGCTATTTCCGCCAGAAGGCGGAGCTGATGCAGACGCCACCGCCGTTGTTGCGCTGGCCGGCACTCGACCGTGAGGCCATCTCGCGGTCAGTGATGCAGCAAGGCAGCGATCCACGTCGCCTGGGGCAAGCCCTGTTGGGCATGCTCGGCATCGATGTGCAGTTCGATCCTGCTCGGGCCGGGCAGCATCCGAGCATCGGCTTGCGTTGCCATGAGACGCTGGGACCTTACGCAATCGCCGAGAGCGCGGGTCGCAGACATGTCGAATGCCTGCCGCTCGATCGCCTGCGGATCGACCGCCTGATCGATCGCGGCTGGGGCGAGCAGCACGCCCACACGGATCTGCGCGCCACGTTGCACGGCCACCTGCTGGTGCTGGCCGAGTTGATGCTGGCGCGTACCGAAATCCGGCGTTTGGAACTGGAAGGGGTACACGCGGCGGGCGGAGGTGAGATTGAGGCCCACCTGCAATTCGAGTGGACAGCGTTGCCACAGCGCGCGCTCACAGCGTTTGCGCCCTACCCGTGGTCGATGAGCACGCCGATCACTCTGGCGGACGGCCAGCAACTGCTGCTGCGCGCCATCCGTGCCGAGGACGAAGCGCAATTGCAGATCGGCTTTACCCAATTGAGTCCGGACGAAGTGCGCATGCGCTTCCTGTTCCCGCTGAAATCGCTGACCCACGACCTCGCCGCGCGCCTCACGCAACTGGACTACGACCGCGAAATCGCGCTGGTTCTGGCCGATCAGGAACCGCCCGGCCAGTCGCGCCTGTTCGGCGTGGTCCGCGCCAGCTTCGACCCGGGCCCCGGCAGCGCCGAATTTGCCATCGTGATTCCGAAACAGCTCTCCGGCCAGGGCCTCGGCACGCGCCTGCTGGCACGCATCATCGAACTGGCTCGCGCCGCCGGCATGCGCCAGATGCATGGCGATACGCTTCCGGAGAACCTGCCGATGCGCGCGCTGGCGCGCAAACTGGGTTTCCACGAGCAGTTGCGGGACCACCTGGTACGGCTGACGCTGACGTTGTAGGGGCTCGGCACGCGACGGCAGTACGCGAACCGAGAGGGGCGACCGGGACTCTTACCGAGTATGCCGTAAAGCATTGGTTTTACTGTGGGAGCGGATTTATTCCGCGAGCGCTGTCGCGGGATAAACCCGCTCCCACAAGTTCGATGCGCGAACAAGCGCACCGACAGGGGCGACCAGCACTCACCAAACATAACTCAAGTATCTGAAAGAAGAGCTTTTTCCGCAAAGGACGCAAAGGGCAATGCCAGCACAACATCAACACCCTGGTTCTTGGCTCTCTTTGCGTCCTTAGCGTCCTTTGCGGACAGAAAAAGCAGTCCACATGGTCGCCGCCAGTTTGATGCGCGAACAAGCGCACCGACAGGGGCGACCGTGACTCTTACCGAGCATGCCGTAAAGCATTGGTTTTACTGTGGGAGCGGATTTATTCCGCGAGCGCTGTCGCGGGATAAACCCGCTCCCACAAGTTCGATGCGCGAACAAGCGCACCGACAGGGGCGACCGTGACTCTTACCGAGCATGCCGTAAAGCATTGGTTTTACTGTGGGAGCGGATTTATTCCGCGAGCGCTGTCGCGGGATAAACCCGCTCCCACAGGTTCGATGCGCGAACAAGCGCACCAACAGGGGCGACCGTGACTTTCATGGAACATGCGATCGTGGGCGCACGATGCGATCCAATTTGAGATCAACGTATTCGTTGACGTTCGGCGAGGGCGCCGCGCTATTCCACCGTCACACTTTTCGCCAGATTACGCGGCTGGTCGACGTCGGTGCCTTTCAGCACCGCGACGTGGTACGCCAGCAACTGCATCGGCACGGTGTACAGCATGGGCGCAACGAAGGCACCCACGCTCGGGACCGCGATGACATGCGAGCGGTCGCTGTTCATCGCCTCGGCGACCTGCGCGTCGGCAAACACGAACATCTGTCCACCGCGCGCGCGCACTTCCTGGATATTGCTCTTGAGCTTCTCCAGCAGCTCGTCGTTCGGCGCCACAGCGATCACCGGCATGTCGCTGTCCACCAGTGCCAGCGGGCCGTGCTTGAGCTCGCCGGCGGGATAAGCCTCTGCGTGGATGTAACTGATTTCCTTGAGTTTCAGCGCACCTTCCATGGCGATCGGAAACTGCACGCCGCGGCCCAGGAACAGCGCGTGGTGCTTGTCGGCAAAACATTGCGCCATGCGCTCGATCTGGTCGTCGAGTTCCAGCACTCGCTGGATTGCGGCCGGCAACAGTTCCAGTTCGCGCACCGCGTCGCGATAGCGGTCTTCGTTCATGCCCTTGGCGCGGCCAATTTCCAACGCCAGCAGGGCCAGCGCCACCAGTTGTGTCATGAAAGCCTTGGTCGATGCGACGCCGATCTCGGGGCCTGCGCGGGTCATCAGGACCAGTTCGCTGGCACGGACCAGGGAGCTCTCGGGCACATTGCAAATGGCCAGGCGCGCGAGGTAGCCGCGGGTCGACGCATGTTGTAACGCGGCAAGCGTATCCGATGTCTCACCGGACTGCGACACCGTTACCAACAGCGTTTCGGCAGGAACGGCAGCCTGCCGATAACGGTACTCGCTGGCGATCTCGGCAATGCACGGAATGCCGGAAAACGCTTCGATCCAGTAGCGCGCGACTTGCGCGGCGTGGTTGCTGGAACCGCAGGCGACGATCTGCACTGCCTTGATTTGCTGCAACAGCGCGCGGGCGCCGGGTCCGAAAATTTCGGTGAGGATGCGGCCGCGCGCCAGCCTGCCCTCCAGGGTGTCGGCGATGGCCTGCGGTTGCTCATGGATTTCCTTGAGCATGTAGTGGCTGTACTGACCGCGTTCGACGGCATCCGGTCGAAACTGTGCTTCCTTGATCGTTCGCGAAACCTGGGCGCCGGTTTCGTCGCGGATGGTGATGCTGTCTGGCGTCAGATGAACCAGATCGCCGTCGTTCAAATAGATGAAGCGCCGCGTTTCGCCGAGCAGCGCGTAGATGTCAGAGGCAAGGTACTGCGCGCCGTCGCCGACGCCGACCACCATCGGTGAGCCGCGTCTGGCGCCTACCACCTCATGCGGGGCGTCGGTGGCCACCACGGCGATCGCGTAAGCGCCGTCGAATCGTTGTATCGCTGCCTGTACGGCCTTGAGCAAGTTGCCATCGGACCTGAGGTGATGTTCGATCAGATGAGCAACCACCTCGGTGTCGGTATCCGAATCGAAGCCATAACCCAAGCCAATCAGTTCCGCTCGCAGGGACTCGTGATTCTCGATGATGCCGTTGTGCACCACCGATACCCGCTCGCATGAGGTATGTGGATGCGCATTGCGCTCACTCGGAACTCCGTGGGTCGCCCAACGCGTGTGTGCGATCCCGGTTTCCGCAGAAACCGGCGAACTGTCGTAAAGCGCCTGCAACTCGCGGACCTTCCCCGGCGTGCGCAGGCGACGCAGCCCTTCGGTTGTCAACAGTGCGAGTCCGGCCGAGTCGTAACCCCGGTACTCCAGAGCCTTCAGACCATCAATAAGCAAAGGGACAACATTCTTGCGTGCCGCGATTCCGACGATTCCGCACATTGGATGGTCTCCTGGGGCATCGGCCGTCGCTACAGCCCCAATGGATTGAAACGAGCCTCGTGACTTTCGAGGCAGAGTTAAAGCACATAACCGAAGTCTAACCGCGGAGGTTCTCGGCTGTTCGGGCAGCCGCGGCCAATCGCATGGCAGGTTTTGCAGCACGGAGACCGTTCGCCCTGAGCTTGTTGAAGGTCCGGCCTCATTCGCCTGGGCTTCGACAGGCTCAGCCCGAACGGTATCAATCCGACTCAGTTCTGTAGCACGTTGTGCACTTCAACGGAGATCGCAAAAAGCAGAAGGGGCCCTCGCGGGCCCCTTCCGATACTACGATGTCAGTACAACTCAGCCGCGCATGCGGAAGCCGACGACACCCAGACCGAGCAGCAGAACCAGTGCTGCCAGCAGGATGCGGCCCTGCTCGCTCATCGCCGGGACCGGCGTGAACTCACCCGGCGGGGGCGGAACGCCCTGGCCCGGGCAGGACAGCGTGAAGGTTGCCGTCGACGCGCAACCCGTGGTGACCGAGGTGCCGGTGCAAGTCAGCGTGGCCGTGCCCGTGGTGGTTGCGGAGTTGGTGCAGGCTGCCGAAACCGTACCACCCAGCGCCGGGATGGTGCTGGCAATCAGCGGGGTCGGACTGGTCGTCACCGTAAAGGTCGAACCGGCCGAAACGTTGCTGGTGGCGCAAGTGATCGTCTGGCTGACGCCGTTGCTGCCGCCCACCGCCGTGACCGACGTCACCTGACTGGCCGCACCACCGTTGGTCAGGTTGACCGTGGAGCCTGCAGCGAAGTTGGCATACACCACCGTCGGGCACACCGGCGGCGGACCACCGCAAACGATAGTGAAGTTGCGGGTTGCCGTGATCGCAGCCGCCGAAGCCGGGATGCGTTCGTCGACCTGCACCAGGAACGGCTCGTTGGGCAGACTCGTGGTGTTGGCGGGGCAGGTGCAGCTGATGTCACCCTGATCCGGACCACCCGCGAGGTAGTCGCGCGGCGACGCCACTGCGCCACCGGCCTCGGAAACGAACTGGCAAACCATGGTCGGAATCGGGCTGAACATCGGGCCCGAGTAGTTCGCACGCAGGTTCTCCAGACGCGACGTTGCTGCAAGACCCGTACCGGAACCGTTACACGCCGAACCATCCGTCGGGCAGCCGACGTTGATGAGGGTTGAAGCGCCCGCGGCGATATTGGTCGTCGAACCAATTCCCGGTGCATAAGTGATCGTCGGCGGCACCGCAGCAGCAGAACCCGCCGGGCAATTGAGCACCCAGAAGCGCTGACTGGTGGCACCACCGGTGATGGTCTCGGTGGCCTGCAGATTCGCCGTGCGCGCAGCAGCGCCAGCGGTGCAGGTCATGTTGATGTTCTGCGCAGTGTTGTTACCCTGCGTGAACGTCAACGTGGCTGCACTGGTCACCGCAAAATTGGCGGCATCAGCACCGGACAGCGTGAAGTTGCCAACCGTGGTCTGAGTGCCGGCAACCGCGCCACCCGAAGGTGTGGCAACGATCTGGCCCGCACCAGTCGAACCGACGGCGCCAACGCCGGTGAAGTTCACCGGGCCACCCGTGCCAGCCGAACCACCGGCTGCCGGGTTGTAGGCGATGCTCGGGCCGACCGGAGTCACGGCACCCGTCACGGTGATTGCGCCATTCACCAAGGTGCAGTTCACTGCAGCCGGCGTGGTATCCACACAGCCACCCGGTTCCGTGCTGAGAACCAGATTCTGCGTGCTTGGTGCCGGCGCGGCCGCATCAATCGTGAAGGTGATGTTGCAGTAAACACCCGTTGCAATATCGGTCTGACCAGCCGGGGCCAGAACCGTCACCCGCCCAGTGCCGTCGTTGACAGAGCAGCTTCCTCCGTTGGCGGGCGCAACTGTGGCGTTCAGATTGGCCGTCGGGTACGAGACGCGAAAGCCGAAATCCGCCACCGGGGCGGCGGGGTTGCGTGTGAACGTTACCGGGACCTGCGCCGGAGTGGTTGCGCCACCCGGCGAACCGGTGGCGTTTCCGACGGACATGCTCTGAGCGCCCACCGTTGCACTGAAGCAAAGGCCAACGCTGAGAGCAAGCAGGGCTTTAGACATTATTTTCATTTTTAGTCACTCCGACTCATGAATTTATGTGTTTACTTGGTGGCTGAACCGGCCACACTTGAATCAATCGGGGCGCCCTCACGATTCACCGCCACGAAATTGGCAACTCCCAAGTCACCGGCAGCCTTCGACTGAACAGACACGGTACCGACGTTGATGACGCCCTTTGGCAGGAGTTCATTCGTGTCGCTGTAAACGATGCCGATGATTTGGCCCTTGGCGAAAGAGCACTGACCCGCGTGCGACTTTGGAAGTGCAGCAACGCACGACTTCAGATTGACTTTCGCGTCGGCGCCACCAGGGACGCTGATGTTGAACTGGAACGCGACGGCTTCACCGTTGCTGACGTAGTCGATCGCGGCAACACGAGAACCGCCGCTCTTGTCAGCCGAGAAGATCAACTGATCGGCGTGAGCAACCGAAACCGAGGCCGCGCAGAGCGCGATGGAGCAAATGAATTTACGCATGACTGGAATCTCCTGGTTATCAGTTGCAGCTGGCGCCGTCGAGGATCAGGTTGGTCACAGCAACGCGGTCAGAAACGTTGATGAGGCCGTCTTCGGTAACGTCCGGAGCCCCGAGAGCAACCGCCGTTTCCAGAATTTCGTTGGTGATCACAACACGATCCGAAACGTTGATGTTGCCATCGGTCACACCACCGACTCCGCCTCCAACATCACCTCGACACAGTCGACCCGGATTCTGCGTTCGGCGCGAATCGAATTCATCGAAGAAGACGGCCGCAGCGACCGTCGGGGCACCACTGATCAAGCCCATCCGCGCTTCGGTGATGCGGTCACTTGCATTCGCCAGATTGGCGAAGTTTACCGTGCCCGCAACCGAGGCATTCACGGCCCCGCCGCTGTTGCCCGTCACCGTGCCGGTGAGCGACCCGGTCCCGGCACCCGAAGCCCATGCGAGCTCGATGGAATAATAACGATTATCAACCACGGTGACGGTTTGAGCGGCGCCGCTGGTCGTCGAGAAGCTCAACTGGTTCCCGTCGTGCGTGACTCGGATGATGTTCGTGCCGCTACCGTTGCGCGCCTGAAAGATGTCCGCCGCAGCGCCGCTGATGTTGCCAGTGAAGTAGTAGAAACGCACGCGATAGCTGGTTTCGTCATTCGGCGTGATGTCGGTGACAAAACGCGGCGTGCTGGCATTTTGAACGCGCAGGCTGCAGCGACCAGAGTAACGCTTGAAATCAGCGGTCGGTTCGCCGGTATCGGCAACCGTCAGTCCGGTAGCCGACGACCACGCGTTGATCGCGCATGCCGACGCAGCCTGCGCACCGAACATCAGCGCTGCGGCTACTGCGGTTCCCAAAAGATATTTGCTGTTCATGGAGGTGTCCCTTCGAGATGAGTTGAAGTTGCGCGACCGATAGCGATGCCGGCTGTCTCAGCCGCAGCACCCCACCGCACAAGGCTATCACAGCCCTGTACGGGAGATAAAGACGTGAATGCAGGGGGAATCCTCTCAGGGAACTTTCGCGATGAACTTCGACCGAACGCGCTTGCGCTTCCCTCGTGGAACGCGATCGTTGCCGCAGCGATAGCTCCAAGGGCGGCATGATCACACGCAGCCTGCTTTCTTTCTGTGCGCCGGGGCACCTGCGGCTCAGGCCAGCCTCACGCCCCGGCCAACTGGGCCAGCCCATCGAGTTCGTCCTGGTCGAAGCCTGCCTGCAGCCGCGCCGCGACATTGAACGGCAACCGCAACGGCGCTGCCTGAGCCTGCACCAACTTGAGGAAGGTCTCCCGAGGCTGCAATCCGCGCTGTCGGCAGATCGATGCAAACCAGCGAGATCCGATCGCCACATGGCGTACCTCCTCGCGCAGGATGACCTCCAGCACAGCGATGGTTGCCGCATCGCCGATCCGACGCAAGCGTTCGATCATGCCCGGCGTGACATCGAGGCCTCGCGCTTCGAGCACGCGCGGCACTAGTGCCATGCGCACCATGGCGTCGTGCGCGGTATCGCAAGCCATCTGCCAGAGGCCATTGTGTGCGGGGAAATCGCCGTAGGCGTGGCCAAGTTCGGCGAGCCGCGCTGACAACAACTGGAAATGCCGGGCTTCATCGGCAGCGACACTGGCCCAATCGCGGTAGTAGTCGTCGGGCAAACCGGGAAAGCGATAGACCGCATCCCAGGCCAGGTTGATCGCGTTGAATTCGATATGGGCGACGGCGTGGATCAACGCAGCACGGCCCTCGGGCGAGTTGAGCTTGCGCTGGACCAACTGATTCGGCTGCACAAGTTCGGGTTTCGCCGGACGCCCCGGGAGTGTTATGGCTACGATCGCCGGACTGGCCGGGTCTTGCGCCCATGTCGCCTGAGACTGGATTGCAGCGTTGGCGGCCGCTGTCAGCACCAGCTTGCGCTGGATGTTGGCTTCGAGCAGGCAATCGAGGGCGAGCTGGCGCGGGTTGATCGGGGGCATGGTCAGAACTTGAGGGGCGCGAGCGTGGCCAGGCCGAAGATAGCGTTCAGCGCGACGTATTCGGCAATTCCGCGTCCTTCGACTGCTTCCTCCAGAAAAGCGCGGGGGAAACGCTCAGGACGATCGGTGGTGCGGGGGTGGAGCCAGTCTCGGACCGGTGCGGCAAGTCCGCGTCCTTCGACTGTTTCCTCCAGAAACGCGGGGGAAACGCTCAGGACGAACGGTGGTCGGGACTGGACTCAGGCCGGCGCGACGTCGCGGCGTTTTTCCTTGGCTTCGTCGCTGCGCAGCAGTTCGAGTTGCTGCAGGTAGGCGTCGCTGAGACCGGTGACGTATTCGCCGCTGAAGCAAGAGGTGTCGAAGTGCTTGAGTTCGGGATTGCCTTCCTGCACGGCAGCGATCAGGTCTTCGAGATTCTGGTAGATCAGCCAGTCGCAGCCGATGAAGGCCTCGATCTCGGCCTCGCTGCGACCGTGTGCGACCAGTTCGTCGACGGCGGGCATGTCGATGCCGTAGACGTTGGGATAGCGCACCGGCGGCGCGGCGGATGCCAGGTAGACCTTCTTTGCGCCAGCTTCGCGCGCCATCTGCACGATCTGCTTGCTGGTGGTACCGCGCACGATCGAATCGTCGACCAGCAGCACCACCTTGTTGCGGAATTCGAGCTCCATCGGATTGAGCTTGCGGCGCACCGACTTCACCCGCTCTTTCTGGCCCGGCATGATGAAGGTGCGACCGATGTAGCGGTTCTTGACGAAGCCCTCGCGATAGTCGACGCCGAGCACCTTGCCCATGGCGATGGCGGCGCTGCGCGAGGTATCGGGTACCGGAATCACCACGTCGATGTCGTGATCCGGACGCAGGCGGCGGATCTTCTGCGCCAGGCGCTCGCCCATGCGCAGCCGCGCCTTGTACACCGACACGTCCTCGATCATCGAGTCCGGTCGCGCCAGATAGACGTATTCGAAGATGCACGGCGCGTGCACCTTGACCGTGGCGCACTGGCGCGCAAGGAAGGTGCCATCCTCGCTGATCAGCACGGCCTCGCCCGGTTCGACGTCGCGCACGCGCTTGAAGCCGAGGATGTCCAGCGCGACGCTTTCCGACGCCAGCGCCCACTCAATGCCGTCTGGCCCTTCGCGACGGCCAATGACCAGCGGCCGGATGCCGTTCGGGTCGCGAAAGCCGAGCATGCCGAAACCGAGCACCAGCGCGACAATGGCGTAGCCGCCGACACAGCGCGCATGCACGCCCGCGACCGCTTTGAACAGGTGCTCCGGCTCGAGCCGCAAACGCTCCTGCGCCTGCAGTTCGTGGGCGAAGATGTTCAGCAGCACTTCGGAATCGGATTCGGTGTTGATGTGACGACGGTCGTCGGCAAACACCTCGTGCTTGAGCGCGCGCGTATTGGTGAGATTGCCGTTGTGCGCCAAGGCGATGCCGAACGGCGAGTTCACGTAAAAGGGCTGGGCTTCGGCGGCCCCTTCGGAGCCGGCGGTCGGGTAGCGGCAGTGGCCGATACCGACATTGCCGCGCAAGCGCGCCATCGAGGCGTTGTCGAATACGTCGCGCACCAGTCCGTTGCTCTTGGCCAGGTGCAGGCGCTGGCCGTCGAAGGTGGCGATGCCAGCAGCATCCTGGCCACGATGCTGCAGGACGGTCAAACCGTCGTAGAGCGCGGTGGCCACTTCGCTGCGGCCGACGATGCCGATGATTCCGCACATGTGGGGCAAATCCTGGATAAATGATCAGGTCGCTACGGGGCGCGGCGCCTCGGGGGCATCCGTCGGATTCTGGCGACAGCTGCCGATGATCTCACGCAGGCCGCCCGGCAGGAAATCGCGCGCATGAATGGCCAGCGCCTCGATGCTCGGAACCAGTTGCGATTGACGCCACCAGGGATCGAGACACAACGGCGTCCAACTGACCACTGCGACCAGTGCGGTCACCGTGACCAGTCCACGAAGTGCTCCAAATACCACGCCGAGCAGTCGATCCGTGCCACTGAGGCCGGTCGACTGCAGCAGGCGCCCGACCAGCCAGCTGAGCATCGAGCCGAGCACCAGTATGCAGATGATCAGAATGATCGCCGCGACCGCAAGGCGCACCGACGCCAGTTCGATGCCGCCGAGAAACAGTTGGGCGAACGGCGCGGTGAAGTGGAATGCCGCCCACAACGCCATGATCCAGATGACGATCGACAACGCCTCGCGGACGAAACCACGCACCAGGCTGATCACCGCCGACAGTCCGATGATGCCAACGATCAGCCAGTCGACCCAGATCATGCGGGCGACATTCCGCGCCTTGAGCGAACCCGGATGGCGAACACAAAGGGACGCAAAGAACACGCGGCACGGGGCACGGCAAAGGCCGGTCCAGATTTGTCCGGACGCTTTCCGGGCATTGTTGGACCAGCGTCCAGACAAGTCTGGGCCCACCAAAGTCGCGTCAGGTGGGAGTTCCTCCCGTGCACCGTGCCGCGGTCCTTTGTGCTCCCTTGCGTCCTGAAAAACAGCCCACAGCCACACGTCAGGGACGGTTGGTTGCTGATTCCTTCACCTTTGGACATTTGCGCCATCTGCGGACAATCGGTATTCGCAGGGCTACGGATGAGCAACCACCAGCGCGTCGAGCTTGAACTTGCTCTTGACCTCAGCCTGGATGCGCTGCGCAATTTCGCGTTTGACTTCGGGCCCGATGCGCACGCGGTGGCTGGTTTGACCGCCAGCCAGTTTGACCGGCTCGACGAATGCGGCATAACCGCCGTCGCGCAATCGCTTGGCGAGCTCCTCGGCGCCTTCCTTGCGGGTGAACACACCGACCTGTACCGCCCAACCCGAAAGATTGGCAGGGGCCGGGGTCGATTGCGTGGCATCGGCAGCCGCCAATTCGACGACCGTGCTGGCCAGCCCGGCGATCTGCCGCTGCGCACCCAGACGCGCGGCGTCGGCCTCGGTGCGCGTCGCATAGGGCCGCGAGCGCACGCGATGCAGGGCGCGACCTGAAGCGCCAGCGAGTGTTTCGATATCGGCGGGCACACCGGCCTTGGCCAGATCGCGAATCAGCGCCTGCGCGTTGCCGAGCTCGGCGTAACTGCCGAACTGGGCGACGAAGCGGCCGCCGCGCGCAGGCGCCGGCATGGCCGGGGGTGCTGGCGCCGGCGCTGCGACCGTTGTCGGCGCAACAGGAGGTGGCGTTGTCGTCACTGGCGCCGCCGGCGCCGGTGCGGGACTCGGAGCGGGCTTGGGCGGCTCATCGACGACGGGCGCCACGCCGCCAGCCTGCGGCGCCGGGACCGGCTCGGCGACGTTGTTGCCGGCGCTGTCGGGTGGCGGCTCAGCAGCCGCAGGCGGCGCGGTCATGCCCGGATCAAGCGGCAAGCGTCGTGTCTCGACACCCGGCTCCGAACGTGGCGGAATCGTCAGGTCCACCTCTTGCGTGCGCGTTGCTTCGTCGGGCGAATCCAGCAGCATCGGCACGAAGATCACGGCGAGCGCGATGATCACGGCGGCGCCGACCAGGCGTTGGCGTAGGGCGTCGTCCATTGGCGGCAAATAGTCGTGTAAAGCGATTCTGCCGAGTATAGGCTGATCCCCGGATCGGTCGCTCAGACGCCGTGGGCAGCCTGGCCCGGGGCGCGCGGAACCGCCGTTCGGTCCTGGTCCGCAATAGTATCGTCGTGCTGTCTACGGTCGGCGCCTGGCTCTGCCGGGGCGGCCGCAAGCGCAGCGGCCACCGTGAAGAACGACCCGAACACCAGCACGCGACCTTCGCTACCGGCCAGCTCATCGGCACTCGCCAGCGCCGATCCCATGTCCGCGCGGGTGGTGACCGTTGCCGCAGCGGGTAGTTGGCCGAGCAGCGCGGCTGCCTGTTGTTCCGGACTCGCCGCGCGCGGCGTCGTTGCAGCCAGGTCGACCACGATCCAGGCGCAGAAGGATTGCGCCAACGGGGCAACGATGCCCGCGAGGTCCTTGTCGGCGAGCGCAGCGAACACCGCGACATTGCGCTGCCGGGGATTGCACTGCATCCATGACGCCAGCTCGCGGGCGGCCTCGGGATTGTGGGCAACGTCGACCAGAGTCTCGATGCTGCGCGGCAAGCGCTCCAGGCGCCCGCGCACGCTCGCCTGGGCAACGCCGATCGCCGCCGCCCGGGCCACGAACGGCAAACGCTCTCCGAGCAATTGCCAGGCCCATATCGCAGCGGCGGCATTACGCCGCTGACAAGGAGCCCGCAGACGAGGCAAAGGCATTTCCAGGGTCGCCCCGTCCGGAAGCGGGCAGGTCCAGTTGGTCGCACCGGGCGTGCCGAGCGGCGGTAACGTGTGGACCACCGCGCCGAGTTGCCGCGCCACCGTGTAAACCGAGTCCGGCGGATCCAGTGCGGCGATGACCGCCGGCTGTCGGGCGCGGAAGATATGCGCCTTGTCCCAGCCGATGCGCTCGCGATCGTTGCCGAGGTACTCCTGGTGATCGAGATCGACACTGGTCAGGATCGCAGCATCCGCATCGATCAGATTGACCGCATCGAGGCGCCCGCCCAGGCCGATCTCAAGCACCGCTACATCCAGCCCGGCCCGCGCCAGGACGAGGAAGGCTGCCAACGTGCCGAACTCGAAGTAACTGAGCGAAATCACGCCGCGAGCAGCGTCGATTTCGGCGAAGGCGGCAACCAGTTGCGCGTCGCTGGCCTCGACTCCGGCAAGCAACACACGCTCGTTGTAACGCAGCAGGTGCGGTGAGGTGTAGGTGCCTACACGGTAATCGGCCGCCGCCAGCATCGCGCTCAGGAACGCTACCGTGGATCCCTTGCCATTGGTCCCACCGACCAGAACGCAGATCGGCGCCGGTCGTGGACTGCCAAGCCGCAACCAGACCTCGCGCACGCGCTCGAGGCCAAGGTCGATCGCGCGCGGGTGCAGCTGTTCAAGGTGGCGGAGCCAGGCATCGAGCGGATCGTTGGCGTTCAGTCCCGGCGCGGTTGTCGTCAACATCCCGCTGCATTTGCCTTTGGTAGAGCGGAGCTTGCTCCGCTGCTGTTGCCTTGGTAGAGCGGAGCTTGCTCCGCTGCTGTTGCCTTGATAGAGCGGAGCTTGCTCCGCTGCTGTGCAGCTTCGAATTGAGGGCGGTGCAACTACAGCAGCCGAGCAAGCTCGGCTCTACGAACGTCCAGAGCAGCCGAGCAAGCTCGGCTCTACGAACGGCCAAAGCAGCCAAGCATGCTCGGCTCTGCGAACGGCCAGTGCAGCCGAGCAAGCTCGGCTCTACGAACGGCCAAAGCAGCCAAGCAACCTCGGCCCTACGAACAGCCAGCGCAGCCGAGCAAGCTCGGCTCTACATGCAGCCAGGAGCAAGCAACAACCGATGGCTCTCACGCCGCTGGCGCCGGCTGGCGCTGCAGGATCGCCAGCATCGCCGAGAGCTTGTCGCGCAATTCGCGGCGGTCGACGATGGCGTCGAGTGCGCCCTTGTCGAGCAGAAACTCGCTGCGCTGGAATCCCTCGGGCAGGGTCTCTCGCACAGTCTGTTCGATCACGCGCGGTCCGGCGAAGCCGATCAGCGCCTGGGGCTCGGCGAGATTGAGATCACCAAGCATGCCCAGACTGGCGGACACGCCGCCGGTGGTGGGATGCGTCAGCACCGAAACGAAAGGTACGCCGTTGCGACGCAGGCGCGCCAGCGCCGCCGAGGTCTTGGCCATCTGCATCAGCGAGAACAGACCTTCCTGCATGCGCGCACCGCCGGTCGCAGAAAAATTGACCAGCGGCGCCCGCTCATCCAGCGCGCGCTCGGCGGCACGTGCAAAGCGCTCACCGACGACCGAACCCATCGAGCCACCCATGAACGAAAATTCAAAAGCGCTGGCGATCAGCGTTCGTCCCTTGAGCAGCCCGCGTGCGGAAACCAGCGCATCCTTCTCGCCGGTTGCGCGCTGCGCCGCGATCAAGCGGTCTCGGTAGCGCTTGGAATCGCGGAACTTGAGCGCGTCGAATGGCGCCAGATTGCCATCGATCTCGCTCATCGTGCCGGCGTCGAACAAGGATTCCAGGCGCTTGCGGCCGGAAATCGTCATGTGGTGATTGCACTTCGGGCAGACGCGCAGGTTGCGCTCCAGTTCCGGGCCGTACAGCACCGCGGCGCAGGCCGGGCACTTCTCCCACAGACCTTCCGGAACGTTGCGCTTCGCCGAACCTTCGGTACGGATGCGGGCGGGCATCAGTTTGCTTAACCAGCTCATGGGCAGATCGAAATCCGTATCTGTAGGAGCGACGTGTACGTCGCGAATGTCGGGTCGGTGGGTCGCGTCGTGCACGACGCTCCTACAACGTCGGCCTTCTACAAGCGCTTCACCGCATGCAGCGCGTCGCGGATCGGCGCGAGGAATGATGCCACCAGTGAATTGACTTCGGCGGCGTCGCGGGCGTTGGCGATGGTCTCGACCAGTGCGCTGCCGATGACGATGGCTTCGGCGTGGGCGCCGAGCGCGACCGCGCTGGCCGCATCGCGGATGCCGAAACCGACAGCGATCGGCACCTCGCTCAGCCCGCGCAACTCATCCAGCGCGGCGATTGCGCTGGCGTGTTGCAGGTGGCCGGCACCGGTGATGCCCTTGAACGACACGTAGTAGATGAAACCACGGGCCTTGGCGGCGATGCGCTGGCGGCGTTCCGGCGGCGTGGTCGGTGCGAGCAGGAAAATCTGCTCCAGGCCTACGGTCTTGAGCGTGGGTTCGTAACTGACCGATTCTTCGATCGGGCAGTCGACCAGCAACAGGCCATCGGCGCCGGCTTGCGCGGCGGCGTCGGCGAAACGTTCGAAACCAAAACGCTCGATCGGGTTGAGGTAACCCATCAGCACGATCGGCGTCTGCGCATCGGCAGCCCGAAAGCTGCGCACGCTGTCGAGCACATGGGTCAATCCGACGTGTTTCGCCAGCGCCCGCTCGTTGGCCTGCTGGATCACCGGGCCGTCGGCCATCGGATCGGAGAACGGCATGCCGAGTTCGACCAGATCGGCACCGTGGCGCACCAGTGCATGCAGCACCTCGACAGTCAACGACGGATCGGGGTCACCCGCGGTGACGAAGGTGATCAGACCGGGGCGGCCAGCGGTGCGCAGTTCGGTGAAGCGGGTGTCGATGCGGTTGGTCATTAGGAAAGCAGTGAGTAGTGAATAGTGAATAGTGAGTAACGGCCGGCATGAACCGCGAGTGGCGCGTATGCGAATTGGAGCAGTGCGAACGGGAGTCGGGGTCGCGTGCTCTTACTCACTACTCACTACTCACTGCCCCTAGAGCGTTATCCCCTCGATGCGCGCGATCGTGTTGACGTCCTTGTCGCCGCGCCCGGACAGGTTGATCAGTACATGCTGGTCCTTGGGCAGGCGCGCGGCGAGCTTGATGCCGTAGGCGACTGCGTGGGAACTCTCAAGCGCTGCGAGAATACCTTCGCTGCGGGCCAGCTTGTGAAACGCGGCCAGTGCCTCATCATCGGTGATACCGACGTAATGGGCGCGGCCGGTGTCCTTGAGAAACGCGTGTTCCGGTCCGACGCCCGGATAGTCGAGGCCCGCGGAGACCGAATGCGTCTCGATGATCTGGCCGTCGGCATCGGCGATCAGATAGGTGCGGTTGCCGTGCAGCACGCCGGGTACGCCAGCCGACAGCGACGCCGCGTGGCGTCCGGTTTCAATGCCCTCGCCCGCCGCCTCGACGCCGTAGATGGCGACGCCGGCGTCGTTGAGGAAATGGTGGAAGATGCCGATCGCGTTGGAGCCGCCACCGACGCAGGCGACCACCGCATCGGGCAGCTTGGCGTACTCGTCGAGCATCTGGGCGCGTGCTTCCTGGCCGACAATGGCGTTGAAGTCGCGCACCATCATCGGATACGGGTGCGGACCGGCAACGGTACCGATCATGTAGAAGGTGTTATCGACGTTGGTGACCCAGTCGCGCAATGCCTCGTTGAGGGCATCCTTCAAGGTCTTCGAGCCCGACTGCACCGGAACCACGGTGGCACCGAGCAGTTTCATGCGGAACACGTTGATCGCCTGGCGCTCGATATCCACGGCGCCCATGTAGACCACGCATTCGAGGCCGAGGCGCGCCGCGATGGTGGCACTCGCAACCCCGTGCTGCCCGGCGCCGGTCTCGGCAATGATGCGCCGCTTGCCCATGCGCCGGGCCAACAGGCCCTGGCCCACGGTGTTGTTGATCTTGTGCGCGCCGGTGTGATTCAGGTCCTCGCGCTTGAGCAGGATCTGCGCACCGCCGACTTCACGGCTTAGGCGTTCGCAGTGATAGATCGGCGTCGGGCGGCCTACGTAGTGTTTGCGGTCACGCGCCAGTTCGGCAATGAACTCGGGATCGTTGCGGTAAAACGCGTAGGCCGCAGCAAGCTCGGCCAGCGGGGCCATCAGCGTCTCGGCAACGAAACTTCCGCCATACGGACCAAAATGGCCGCGGGCATCCGGATAGGCATCGTAATCGACGCGTTCAGTCGCGCCGTGGTTGTCGGCTTGCACGTTCCACCTCATTCATGAATTGCCGCATGCGCTCGGGACATTTGATGCCCGGCGCCGATTCGATGCCGCTGGAGACATCCACCGCGTAAGGACGCACGCCGGTGATGGCAGCGGCGACGTTGTCGGGGGTCAGGCCACCGGCCAGGATGATGCGGCCCGTCATCGACTGGGGGATGGCCGACCAGTCGAAACGCATACCTGAACCACCCTGCTCGCCGCTGCGGTGTGCGTCCAGCAGCACACCGCGGGCCTCAGCATAGCTGGATGCTGCGCAAACAACGTCAACACCATCGCCCATCGCCAGCGCTTTGACATACGGCCGGTTGAACTGGCGACAGTAGGCGGCGCTCTCGCGGCCATGGAATTGCAATGCGTCGAGTGGCAGCGCATCGAGCACTCGTCTCACCTCGGTGGGTTGCGCGTCCATGAACAGTCCGATGACTGAAACCAGCGGCGCGGCGGCCTCGATGACGGCGCGCGCCTGCTCGATGCCCACACATCGGCGGCTTTGCGGCACGAATACCAGCCCGATGGCATCGACGCCCAGGGCGATCGCCAGACGCGCATCCTCGGGGCGGGTGATGCCGCAGAACTTGACCCGCGTGCGCCAACTCACAGGCAATGCTCCGTCGGCAATCCATGCTCGGCCGGATATCGTGCCGCCATGAAGGTCAGCCCGTGCGCGGGCGCGGTCGGGCCCGCCAACGTGCGATTGCGCGCGGACAAAACCTCCGCGATCCACTCGGGCGGCTGGTCGCCGCGCCCGACAAGCAACAGGCTGCCGACCAGATTGCGGATCATGTGATGCAGAAAGGCATTGGCCTCGAAATGCAGGTCGACCAGGTTATCGCGCTCGACCACGTCGATGTGATGGATTGTGCGGATCGGCGACGAAGCCTGGCAGGCGACCGTGCGGTACGAGGTGAAATCGTGTTCGCCGACCAGAGCAGGTACGGCAGCACGCATGGCAGCAAGATCGAGCGTTTCGCGCACCCACAACGCAAAACGCGCGTCCAGCGCCGGGCGCGTCGGTTGGCGCAGAATGCGATATCGATAAGCACGCCGACGGGCACCGTAGCGGGCGTGAAACTGATCGCTGACCGGTCGCGCCCAGCGTACGGCCACGGTGCCCGGTAAACGCGAGTTGCTGCCCAATACCCAGGCGCGCTCCGCTCGCTCCGCAACGCTGTCGAAATGCACCACCTGACCGAGCGCGTGCACGCCGGTATCGGTGCGCCCGGCGCAGGTCACGCTGATCGGGCTGGCCGCCACGAAGCTGAGCGCGCGCTCGAGGGTCGCTTGTACCGTGGGTTCCTGGTGTTGCGTCTGCCAACCCAGAAAATCGGTGCCGTCGTATTCGACACCAAGGGCATATCGGGGCATTGGCCTTGATCCTGGGATAATCCTAGAAACCTCAGTTGACCGCTTTTCGAGGCCCGCAGCCTCATGATTCTATTGCCTTTTGGGCGGCCGGACCGACTCACCCATCGGGTGAGTCCGCTACGGGGCAGATTGCACGGTTCTGGCGGCGCATGGCTGCGTTGCAACTCGTCAGAAAAGCGAAGGGCCGGTTTCCCGGCCCTTCGTCAACACCAGTCGCGTTCGACCGAGTCTAACTCAGCTCAGGCCCGAGAGCAGTTTGCGTGCTTCGTCGCGCTGCTCGTCGTTGCCTTCGCCGATGACTTCCTCGAGCATGCTGCGCGCGCCATCCGGATCGCCCATGTCCATGTAGGCACGGGCCAGATCGAGCTTGGTCGCAACCGCGTCATCGCCGAACACGCCCAGATCCCCGAGTTCGTCGTCGATGCCGGTTCCGGTATCCGCCAACTCGGCTATCGGAGCATCCGCCAGCTTCGGCGCTTCCATGGCAGCGAAGTCGATATCCGGCAGATCCAGTGCAATCTCCTGCCGGGTCGGTGCCTGCACCTCGGGTTCGACCGCCGCAACCACCGGCGCCGCTGGCGCAGCCGGCAAGTCGAGATCGAAGTCGAAATTGAGATCGTTGGTCTGCGCTGGCGCAGCTGCTGGCGTCGGTTCCGGCGTCGGCGCCGCTACCGCCTCAATGGCCTGCGTCGGAGAGTCGAGGTCGAAGTCGAAATCGAAATTCGGCTCTGCGGCATCCTGCAGCCTGGGCTGTTCGACGGCGACAGACGATGCCGGGGCGCTGTCCTCGAACTGCGACAGGTCCATGCTGCTGTCGATCGGTTCGTGGTCAACTTCGGGTTCCTCGAAGGTGACTTCAGACGGGATCTCGTCGCGACGCGCAAACATCGCGTGACCCGGCAGGATGGTTGCGGCCAGACGCGCCGCCTCTTGCCATTCCGGCTGATCTTCGCTGGCGATCTGCGCCCGCAAGCCGCGCGCCGTGTCCTCGAACTGGGCTGCGTTGCCGCGATCGTGGTACAGGCGCAGCAAATCCAGGCGGACGCGCAGGTTGGCGGGATTCATCGCCACCTGGTCGAGCAGTTCTTCTTCCTCGACATCGCCGAGATCGACGACCGGCGCTTCGCCACGCTCCTGCGGGAAGAAGTTGTCGCGTTCGCCCGCGTCGGAAGTCGCTGCGTACGGCGTCGTGCCTTCGTCGTCCTTGCGGCGGCGGCGCATGAACAGCAGGCCGAGCAGTCCCAGTACCGCGGCACCGATACCTCCGACCAGCCACGGATTGCCGAGTAGACCGCCCTCGGCCGCCGGGCGTGCCGGCTCGGCCGCGACCGGCTCGGTCGGCACGGGTTCCGGCTCCGACACCGGTTGGGTAACCGCCGTGGTATCCGCAGGCGTGGTATCGACTGGCGTGGTATCGACCGGCGTCGTATCGACCGGCGTAGTGTCGGCCGGTGGCGTGTCGGCCGGTGGTGTGATGTCTGCCGCAACCGGCTCGGTGACGACGTCAGCCGGCGGCGTGATGTCCGGCGCCGGCTCTGTTGCGTCGACCGGTGGCACGTCCGGCGTGCTGTCGGTCGGTTGCCAGATGTCGGTCGCCGGCTTGACCGGTTCGACCGGCTTGGCGTCGAGCGCCGCCTGTGCCGTATCGGCCGTGGCCTGCGCTGCGGCGGCTGCCGCCTCCGCTGCCGCAGTCGAGGCCTCCAGCTCGCGGATGCGCTTCTCCAACTCCCCCGCGCGCGCCTGCAACGACTTCAATTCGTCGTTGCGCAACTTGAGCACCTTGTCCTGGTCGGTCTTGATCTTTTCCAGGTCGGTGACCCGCGAGCGCAGTTCGCTGACTTCCTGGCGCGAGCTTTCCAGGTCTTCCTGGGAGCGTGCCAGATCGCCGCGCAGATTCTTGATCTCTTCGCCGCTGCGTTCGAGACCGGCGGACCCGGGGCGATCGGCCGCGCCCTGGTCCTCGCCCGCGCGTGGCGGCAACAGCTTCAGTTGCGAGCCGCTGCTGGTGGTCGTGGTCGGCGGCGCGCGCAAGCTCTCGCTGGCGCCGGCATCGGCAAGTCTTGTCGGCGTGGTTGCCTGGGCGCTCTGGTAACCGCGCCAGAGTTCATTCTGGCCACGCACCGCTTCCGCCGCCTCGCTGGCGGCAACCGCATTGACGTCGTCCGCGCCGGGAATGCGCAGGATGGCGCCGCGCTTGAGCGCGTTGATGTTCTGCTCGTAGAAGGCGTCCGGATTCATCCGCAGCAGCGAGATCATGAACTTGTTCATGTCGCTGACACCATCGGGCCGTGTCGCCAGGGCAATTTCCCACAGAGTCTCGCCCTGCCCGATCGGGCCATATTCGCCTGGTGCAGCGGCAGCCGGTGCAGGTGCTGGCGCCGGAGCCGGTGCTGGCGCCGGGGCGGGGGCGGGTGCTGGCGTCGGCGCTGGCGTCGGTGCTGGCGCTGGTGTCGGCGCGGGTGCTGGTGCAACCGGCTTGGGCGGGGCGACTGCCACCGGTTGCGCCGGTGTCGGTTCGCGCACCGGTGCCGTCGTCACCTGACTACTGCCGCGCGCGGGCGCGCTCAGCGGCGGATCGAGCAACACCGTGTACTCGCGCAGCAAGCGGCCCTTGGACCAGTTGACCTCGAGCAGGAAATTGAGGAACGGTTCCTTGACCGGCGTGGCCGAGGTGACCTTGATCACCGGCTGCCCGCTCTTGTCCTTGCCAACCGAGAAGCTGATCGGCATTTCCATGCGCGTTCGGTCGATGCCGACTCGGGCAAAGTCCTCGGCACTGGCGAGCGCAACAGCAAGCCCATCCGCTTCTCCGGGTGCCGACTGGATCACCTGGATCTCGGCATTCAGAGGCTCATTGAGGCCTGACTTCACTTCAATCCCGCCCAGTCCCAAAGCCTGTGCAAGCGTCGGGATGGCGAGAATGCTGCTGGCCAGAAGTGTCTTGCGCGGTCCTTTCATGGAACTCCCCCGAGGGCAGTGCGGCTTCTAGTGGTGGCCGCGTATTAGGTCATGAAACTCGAAACGACCTTATGAGGCGACGATAACTATAGATCACAAGTAGTCTTTTACCAAGAGTTCAGCAATCTGAACTGCGTTCAATGCCGCGCCTTTGCGAATGTTGTCGGAGACGATCCAGAGGTTCAACCCACGCGGATGGCTGATGTCTTCGCGAATCCGACCGACAAACACCGGGTCCTTGCCCGCCGCGTGGGTCACCGGCGTCGGATAACCACCCGGTTCACGATCGTCGACGACGACCACGCCGGGTGCTGCCGCCAACAGCTCGCGCGCCTGCGCAGCGGTCAGTTTGCCGCGGGTTTCCAGATGCACCGCTTCGCTGTGCCCGTAGAAAACCGGCACCCGGACTGCCGTCGGATTGACCTGAATCGACGCATCCTCGAGGATTTTCTGCGTCTCCCAGACCATCTTCATTTCTTCCTTGGTGTAACCGTTGTCGGTGAACACGTCGATGTGCGGGATCAGGTTGAATGCGATCTGCACCGGGAACTTCTTCGGCTCGATCGCCTGCATGTTGAGCAAGGCTGCGGTTTGCCGGCCGAGCTCGACGATGCCGCTCTGGCCAGCGCCACTCACCGACTGGTAAGTCGCCACGTTGATGCGTTCGATACCGACAGCGCGATGGATCGGCGCCAATGCCACCAGCATCTGCATCGTCGAGCAATTCGGATTGGCAATGATGCCGCGCTTCCTGTAGCCGGCGATCGCATGTGGATTGACCTCGCTGACGACCAGCGGAATGTCATCGTCGGTGCGAAACTGACTGGTGTTGTCGACCACGATGGCGCCCGCCGCAGCCGCGCGCGGCGCGTGCACGGCGGAAATGCTGCCGCCGGCCGAAAACAGCGCAATCGCCACGCCGGTGAAATCGAAGGTGGCGAGGTTCTTCACCACCAGCGATTTCTCGCCGTACTGGACGCGCTTGCCGGCCGAACCCTCGCTGGCCAGCGCGATCACCTCGGAGGCCGGGAAATCGCGCTCGGCAAGGATTTCGAGCATGGTCGTACCGACGGCGCCGGTGGCGCCGACGACGGCAATCTTGAAACGCGGTTCGGACTTGTTGGTCATGATTCGCTCGGTGGATCGGAAATGGTCGCGTCGGCCGCAAGTCGTGGCGCGCGGGTCGGCACATCGCCGCATTGGGCGCGATGGCGCATCAGATGATCGGCGAGTACCAACGCCAGCATCGCCTCCATGATCGGCACGGCGCGGATGCCGACACACGGATCGTGGCGGCCCTTGGTGACGATGTCTATCGCTTCCCCGGCGCTGTTCAGCGAACGGCCCGGCACCAGGATGCTCGACGTCGGCTTGATGGCCGCATGAGCAATGATCTGCTGCCCGCTGGAAATGCCGCCGAGGATGCCGCCGGCATGGTTGGACAGGAAGCCGGCCGACGTCATTTCGTCGCGATGCTCGCTGCCGCGCTGGTCGCAGACCTGAACGCCGTCGCCGATTTCGACCGATTTCACTGCATTGATGCTCATCAGCGCGGCGGCGAGATCGCCATCGAGCTTGCCGTAGATCGGTTCGCCGAGGCCGACCGGCACACCGTCGGCAACCACCGTCAGGCGCGCGCCCACGGAATCGCCCGACTTGCGCAACCCATCGAGAAAGGCCTCGATCTCCGGCAATTGCGCAGGATCTGGCCAGAACAGCGGGTTGTCCTCGACCGTGGCGCGCTCGATTTGTCCCGGCCGATAGGGGCCGATACCGCTCATCCAGCCCTGCACGGTGATACCGTGGCGTTCCGCCAGCCAGCGCTTGGCGATCACCGCAGCGGCCACCCGCATGGTGGTCTCGCGCGCCGATGAACGGCCACCGCCGCGTGGATCGCGGATGCCGTATTTATGCCAGTAAGTGTAGTCCGCGTGGCCGGGGCGGAAACTTTCGCCGATGTCGCCGTAGTCTTTCGAGCGCGCATCGGTGTTGCGGATCATCAGTGCGATCGGCGTGCCGGTGGTACGTCCCTGGTAAACGCCGGACAGGATCTCGATATCGTCGGCCTCGCGACGCTGGCTGGTGAAGCGCGAGCGACCGGTGGCGCGGCGATCGAGATCACCACGAAAATCCTCCGGTGCGATCGCCAACCCGGGCGGACACCCGTCGATCACGCAGCCGATTGCAGGTCCGTGGCTTTCGCCGAAGGTGGTGACGCAGAACAGTCGACCGAAAGTGTTGGCGCCGCTCATGCCCGGATCTCGCGCGCCGCCCGCGCCAGTGCGAACTGCTCGCCGCAGTCGACCAGCGTGGCGCGATCGAGCACGGCGACACCGGAGCCGCCGCACTCGAATTCGACCCAGGTGAACGGCACATCGGGAAGACACTCGACCAGCGCCGAGTCGGAAGCGCCCACTTCGAGGATCAGCAGGCCCTGCTCGCTCAGATACGCCGCCGCCTCGGCAAGGATGCGCAACGGCAGATCCAGTCCATCTTCGCCGGAGATCAGTGCCAGTCGCGGTTCATGGTTGAATTCGGCCGGCAAGGCGGCGTACTCGGCACGCCCGACATAGGGCGGATTGCTGACGATCAGGTCGTAAACGCGGCCGTCGAGAGCGGCGAAACCGTCCGACTCGATCACTTCGATACGATCGGCGACACCATGGTCGGCGGCATTCTGTGCCGTCAGCGCCAGCGCAGGTGGCGAAATGTCGACCAGATCGACCACCGCATCGGGCATCTGCATGGCCAGGGCAATGCCGATGCAACCGCTGCCGCAGCACAGATCGAGTGCGCGAGCCACCGGCTGGCCGGCGAGCCAGGGCTCGAAACCGCGTTCGATCAATTCTGCAATCGGCGAGCGCGGGATCAACACGTCGGGCGAGACCTTGAACGCCAGTCCGGCGAACCAGGCCTCGCCAGTCAGATAGGCCACCGGCAAGCGCTCGTCGACACGACGATTGATCCGCGCCAGCAGCTCGGCGCGTTCCTCCGGCAGCAAGGTCGCCGCGGCATACACCGGCGGCAGGTCGTGCGGCAGGTGCAAGGTGGTCAGCACCAGGTAGCTGGCCTCGTCGAGCGCACTGTCGAAGCCCTGGCTGAAGCTGAGGCCGGCGGCATTGAAGCGGCTGGTGGCGTAGCGAATGAAATCGCAGACGCTGGCGAGCACATCGGTCAAGTTGTTTACTCGATCAGTCGACAAGCATGGATGTTCGCATCGAATCCGCCGAGAAGGCACTACCTGCGTGAGGTTCTGATCTTGTTCCGTGCCTTCGGACACCGTTCCGGGGACCGTGCACAACTTGTTTGATGGCTCCAGACGACTGCTTTGGTGGGTCCAGACGGCTGCTCTGGCAGGTAGGTCCGGGGCCACCAGCCCGCCTATACTGCGGTGCATGAACAATCTCGAACGCCGCCTTCCGTGGATCATCGTCGCGCTTGCCGCGATCGCCGGCATTGCCGGCTTCATCGCCAGCCAGCGCATCTTCGACTATCGGCCGGACGGCGAAACAATGCCGCGACAGCTACAGGGCTCGCTGCTGTACCCGCAGCCGAAACCCTTGCCGCAGTTCGCACTGACGCGCAGCGACGGCAGCGCTCTGACCGAAACCGGCTGGCGCGGCCGCTGGCGCCTGGTGTTTTTCGGTTTCGCCAACTGCCCGGATGTCTGCCCGACTGCATTGGCCACGGCAAAAGCCGCGCGCTCGCAACTGCGCGCTCAGCGCGCGGATCTCGATTTCGCGGTCAGCTTCGTGTCGGTCGATCCGGAGCGCGACGCGCCGGAGCTACTCGGTAAGTACGTCGCCTACTTCGACCCTGACTTCGAGGCATCCACCGGGACGCCGGAGGCGCTGCTGGCGCTCACCCAGGCGCTCGGGGTGATGTTCATGAAAGTGCCGAACGGGCCTGGGCCGCTCGACTACACGATCGATCACAGCGCCTCGTTGCTGATCATCGATCCGCAAGGCCGGCTGGCCGGCCTGATGCGGCCGCCGCAGCGCGCCGAGACCATTGCGGCGGATCTCATCACCCTCATGGACGAAGGCGGCTGAACGAATGTCGATCAAACGCGATCTGGGCGTAGCCCTGCAGTTGCTGCTGCCGCACCAGTTGCTGTCGCGCATCGTCTATTACGCCATGCGCTGGACCTGGCGGCCGTGGAAGCGCCTGCTGATCAGCCAGCTGAAGCGCGCTTACCGCATCGACATGGCCGACGCGCTGAATCCCGACCTGGAGTCCTACCGGAACTTCAATGCCTTCTTCACGCGCGCGCTGAAGCCCGACGCGCGCCCGATTGCCGACGTCGGGCTGGTATCGCCTGCGGACGGCTGCATCTCGCAGATCGGCACGATCTCGGCGGGGCGCATCGTGCAGGCCAAGGGCATGGACTACAGCGTGAGCGAACTGCTCGGCGGGCGCGACGTCGACGCCTTGCCATTCGACGGCGGCGGCTTCGCCACCATCTATCTGTCGCCGCGCGACTATCACCGCGTGCACATGCCATGCGCCGGGCGCCTGGCGCGAGCCATTCATGTACCGGGTCGCCTGTTCAGCGTGGCGCCCTGGACGACTGAGTCGATTCCGCGCTTGTTCGCGCGAAACGAACGTCTGGCATTGATCTTCGACACCGAGTGCGGCCCGCTGGCGGTGGTGCTGGTCGGCGCGATCTTCGTCTCCAGCATCGAGACCGTGTTCGACGGCGAAGTCACGCCCCCCTATGCCGATCAGGTCAGGGTTCGCGAATACAGCGGCAGCAGTGCGCCGAGCTTCATCGCCGGTGCCGAAATTGGACGCTTCAATATGGGTTCCACGGTGATCGTGTTGTCCGGCGCCAACTTCCCGCACTGGGACACCGCGCTGGCCACCGACGCTCGCGTGCGCATGGGCGAACGCATGAGCGCGGCGTGATTCTGTTCGCGCCACCTGACCTCAGCGCTCGGTGCAATGTGTGACGGAGCTCGACCAATCGCGAGATTATTGATTAAGAAGGATTGCTAAGGCCCTGTTTTTCAGAGATTGGCGTTACAATGTTCGGCAACTTGCCGGAAAACGGCCCGATCCTGGAGAGCCGAACGATGCAACGCTCAGTCTCGTCTTCACGCCTGTTGCTCCCGCTGCGGTCACTGTTTGCAGCATCCGCACTGGCCTTCGGTGCGGCGGCAGTCGCGCAGGTCGACGGCAACGTGTTTCCGCCCACGCTAAGCTACGCGCCCACTGCGGGCACGCAGATCAACCTCAGCGGCGTGACCTTGATTGGCAGCACTGGCTCAGGACAGATCTCGGTCATCCCGAGCGGCGGCATGGGCAGCGGCAGTTTCTCCATGGTGGGACTCAACTGCTCGTTCACCGGTGTCGATGCCAGCGCGTTCAGCGTCATGCCGGCATCGCAGACCTTCAGTCCGACTTCGGCGCCGGGCAGCCTCGGGCTGACCTGCACTTCGGGCAGCGCAGCGCGCAACGCGACGCTGATCTGCGCCGAATCGCCGGGCGGCAGCACTGGACCCACGCGCAACTGGCCGGTCACCTGCCCTGCCGGAACGCAGCCGGTGCCACCGTCGCTGAGCTTCGCGCCGCCGCCGGGTTCGACCGTCAATTTCTCGCCGGCCGGAGGCCTGGTCGGCACTACCGCCACGGCGCAGATTCGAGCGACGCCGAGCGGCGGCAGTGCCGGCAGCGGCTCGTCGGTCACCACCCGTCTGCAGGATTGCACGCTCAGCGGCGAGACCGTGCCGGGCACCTTCTCGGGCTTCCAGACCACGTTGACCTTCGTCGGCGCAACAACCACGCCGCAGAACCTCAATTTGAGCGCCCTGGTGCGACCGACTCAGGTCACGGCAACCCTGACCTGCCAGGAGGTGCGCGGCGGCATTCCGCTGTCGCCGGATGGAAACGTGTTCCAGCGCAGTTGGCAACTGCAGGTGGCCGCTGGCTCGCAGCCGGCACAGTTGCGCCTCAGCAAGAGCGTCAGCGCCGCGCAAGTGGTCGCCAACAGCGAATTCAGCTACACCATCGAGGTCTCTAATCTCGGCAGCTCAGGCGAATCCGGCCTGGTCGTCATCGACGACGTGCCGTCGACACTGACCGTGTTGTCGGCATCGGGCTCGGGCTGGAACTGCAGCGTGATCGGAAACGCAGTGGACTGCCGCCGCGGTTCCCTGGTGCAGGGATCAAGTTCCAGCTTTCAGATCAGTGTGCGCGCGCCAGGGTCGCCGCGCACCATCGTGAATTCGGCGCGACTGACTTCGCAATCGACCTCGACGCCGATCGTGGCGAGCGTTTCGGTCGAAGTCGTGGCGCCGCCGGCCAATGTCGTCGACCTCAGCATCAACAAGCGCGACAGCGCCGACCCGGTGGCGATCAACAGCAGCTTCTCCTATTTCCTCGATGTCGCCAACATTGGCGAGCACGCTGCCACCGGCGTGGTGGTCAGCGACACGCTGCCGGCCGGAGTCACCCTGGTCGCTGCCAGCGGCGCAGGCTGGTCTTGTTCCGGCAGCGCAACGGTCAGTTGCAGCTTTGCCGGCGCGTTCGCTGCGGGTGCGGCATCGACCATCGAACTGCAGGTGCGCGCGCCCGCGCAGGCAACCGCGCTCAGCAATACCGCCAACGTCAGTTCAGCCGACGTCGACGTCAACTCGAACAACAACAGCGATACCGAAACCACCGCCGTGAACGATGACGTGCCGCCGCCACCGCCGAGTGCCGATCTCGCGATCAGCGCCCAGGCGGTGCCGGCTTCGGCGATCACCGGCCAGGGAGTCGAGTTGCTGGTCGGCGTCAACAACCTCGGGCCGGATGCGGCCACGACGACCACCGTCAGCGGCACGCTGTCGGCCGCATTTGCCATTTCCGGCGCTACCGGCAACGGCTGGACCTGCAATGTCGTCAGCCAGCAGGTGCAATGCACTCGGCCGGGTCTGGCAGTCAATGCGGCAAGCGAAATCCGCGTGCAGACGACAATCCGACCCGGCGCCACGGCGACTGCCGACGCCACGTTCTCGGTGACTTCGCCGGTGGCCGATCCGGCGACCGAAAACAACACGGCCCGCGTAACCGTCGCTTACCAATCCGGCGGCGCCGATCTGGCCATCGTCAAGACCGACAGCGCCGATCCAGTCACCGCTGCCGCGCAGTACAACTACACGCTGACAGTGAGCAACGCCGGTCCGGAAGCAGCCACTGGCGTGCGCGTCACCGATGCACTGCCGTCGGCGCTGACCTTCGTCAGCGCGAGCGGCGCCGGCTTCACCTGCACGCGCAGCGGCCAGAATGTGAGTTGCGACCTGGCCGGAACGCTGGCAGCGGGCGCAACGGCCGCGGTGACCATAGCGGTGCGCGCGCCGACCACCGCACAATCCATCAGCAACGAAGGCGTGGTCAGTTCCTCCAGCACGGACCGCAATCCAGCCAACAACCGCTCGACGCAAACGACGCAGATCAGCAATCGCACGGCGGACGACCTGTTGGCTTTGCTCGACGACGCCGCCGTCGATCCGGCTTCGCAAGCCGCTTTGCCGGTGGTCGCCAGCGAGTGCGCGATTCCGAGCAGTGCGCTCGCCGATGCCTGCCGCGCCATCATCGATTCCGCCGATCAGGGCCGCACCAGCGAAGTCACCCAGGCACTGCGCGCGATCGCGCCCGACGAAGTTCTGGCTCAGACCCGGGTGCTGAACGAAATTGGCGCCACCCAGTTCTTCAATGTCGACTCGCGCCTCAACGAACTGCGTCGCGGCGGCGGTGGCTTCAGCATGGCGGGTCTGACGGTGAACCAGAACGGGCAATCGATCCCGCTGGCGCTGGTCGGCGAAGCGCTGCAGAACGCACTCGGCTTCGGCGAGGATTATGGGCTGGTCAGTCCGTGGGGCTTCTTCATCAACGGCAACATCACCCGCGGCGAGCAGAACCAGAACATCGACGATGGACGGGTCGGCGTCGATTACGATTCGATCGGCGTTACCGCGGGTGTCGACTATCGGCTGAGCCCACGCGCCGTGGTCGGCGGCGCCCTTGGCTACTCCGACCTTTCATCCGACCTGAGCGGCGGCAGCACGCTCGACGCCAAGAGTCTGCTGTTTACCGGCTACGGCTCGTTCTACGCCAATGATCGACTGTACGTGGATTCGCGCCTGACGTTTGGCCGCGTCGACCTCGACCAGACGCGCCGAATCCAGTTCCGCACCAACTCAGTCGCATTCGCGGGCGCCGCATTCGACGAGACTGCCGTCGGCGCAACCGATGGCACCCAGTTCACCCTGGCGACCTCGATCGGCTACCACCTGAACTACGGCGCCTGGAGCGTCACGCCGAATGCCGGGCTGCGCTACATCAGCAGCGACATCGATGCCTTCGATGAGTCCGGAGCAGACGAGTTCAACGTCGGCTACGACGAGCAGAGCTTCTCGACCCTGCAATATGGCCTCGGCGTCCAGGTGGCGCGCGCAGTCAGCCTGAGCAGCGGCGTGCTGATGCCGCAGTTCGACCTCAGCCTGAACGGCGAAAACAGCGACGATCCCGAAGCCCGGGCGCGACTGCTGAACGGCAGCAGCAGTCAGATATTCCGCTTGCAGGAAGAGAGCCTCGACTCCAGTTATGGCACCGCTGGCCTCGGCTTCGTCTATCTGATGGGCAACGGCAAACAGGCGTTCATGTACTACCGCGCGACCTTCGGCAACGACGACCTCGATCGCAGCACGCTGAATCTGGGTGGGCGGTTCGAGTTCTGAGGAACGACGTCACGCTGGACACGGCGTCACGCTGCACGAGGACAGAAAAGGCTCGCAGATTGCGAGCCTTTTCTTTTGCTTTGGTGGGTCCAGACTTGTCTGGACGCTTCAGCATTGATGTTGTCCGGCTTGTCCGTGTCAAACGGGTTCAGACAAGTCTGGACCTTCCGGGAGCGAGAGTAGCCAAAGGCGTCCAGACAAGTCTGGACCCACCAGAGCATGGATCCGCGACGCCCAGATTCCCGATTCCCGATTCCCGATTCCCGATTCCCGCTCTCACCAAACATCACGCAAGCATTTGATATATAAACATTTTTCAGGCGGCCTTTTCGGCCAGCTGAAAGAAGAGCTTTTCCGCAAAGGACGCAAAGCCAGCACAACATCAACACTTTGGTTCTTGGCTCTCTTTGCGTCCTTTGCGTCCTTTGCGGACAAAAAGGCAGTCCGCATGGTCGCCGCCAGTTTGATGCGCGAATAAGCGCACCGACAGGGGCGACCAGAACTCTCAATACTCCGCAAACGGATCCTGCAGCACGATGTTCTCCAGCCGATCAGGGCCGGTCGAGACCATCGCCACCGGGCAGCCGACCAGGTCCTGCACGCCCTCCAGATAACGCTGGGCGTTGCGCGGCAGGTCCGAAAAGCGCTTGGCGCCGCGCGTGGTTTCGGTCCAGCCTTCGAAGTCCTGGTACACCGGCTGGCATTCGTGCCATCCGGCCGCATCCAGCGGCGCCTGATCGGTTTCCTGGCCGCGATAGCGATAGCCCACGCACACACGTACGACCGGTTCGCCGTCGAGCACATCGAGCTTGGTGACGCACAGCCCGTTGATGCCGTTGATCATCACCGTGCGGCGCACCGCGACGGCGTCGAGCCAGCCGCAGCGACGGGCGCGTCCGGTAGTGGCGCCGTATTCCTGGCCGCGATCGCGCAATCCCTGGCCCACCGCGTCGTCGAGTTCGCTCGGGAACGGGCCGCCGCCGACGCGCGTGGCGTAGGCCTTGATGATGCCGAGCACGTAGTCGAGGTCGCGCGCGCCGACGCCGGTGCCGGAGCAGGCGCCGCCGACCGTGGTGTTCGACGAGGTCACATACGGGTAGGTGCCGTGATCGATGTCGAGCAAGCTGCCCTGGGCGCCTTCGAACAGGATCTTGCCGCCCTGACGGCGGATCTTGTGCAGGATGCTGGCGACGTCGGCCATCATCGGGCGCACGAAGTCGGCGAAGGCCATCGATTCGTCGAGCACCTGTTGATAATCGCAGGCCGGAAGCTTCCAGTACTGGGTCAGCACGAAGTTGTGGTAATCCATCACCACACGCAGCTTCTCGGCGTATTCCTCGGGATAGAACAGGTCGGACAGGCGAATGCCACGGCGCGCCGCCTTGTCCTCGTAGGCCGGACCGATGCCACGTCCGGTGGTGCCGATCTTGGCCTTGCCCGAAGCCAGCTCGCGCGCCTGATCGAGTTGCACGTGATAGGGCATGATCAGCGGCGTTGCCGGGCTGATCTTCAAACGTTCGCGCACGGCAACGCCGGTGGCTTCGAGTTCAGCGACCTCGGTACGCAGCGCATCCGGCGAGAGCACCACCCCGTTGCCGATCAGGCATTCGATGCCCTCGCGCAGGATGCCCGACGGGATCAGGTGCAGAACCGTCTTCTTGCCGTTGACGATCAGCGTATGGCCGGCATTGTGGCCGCCCTGGAAGCGCGCCACGGCGCGCACGCGCTCCGTCAACAGGTCGACGATCTTGCCTTTGCCCTCGTCGCCCCATTGGGCGCCGAGCACGACGACGGACTTGGCCACGGCTGGACCTCGGATTCAGGAGATGGGGATGCGCGCAAGCTAACGCAATCCGGGCGATGCGGCTACCCTGGAACGGGTCCTTGGGTTGTAGGAGCGACGTGCACGTCGCGACCGGCGAAGCAACCGCGCCTTGATGTCGCGACGTTCACGTCGCTCCTACAACGACGATGGCCGAGCTTGGTGGGTCGGATCAAGCCGCGTGCGGGCATCGCGATCAACGGACGGGGTCGGCGCGGCGATCCGACATTAACGCACGTCGAAGTCGGATCCACCGCTTGTAGCCCTGCGCATGACATTGACTTTGCTGCGGCGGTTTGCACCGAGCTACGCCGCTCGATTCCTGGTGCGCAGAATCGCCCACACCCAGCCACCGAAGGCGCCGGTCAGCACCATGGCGGCCATGCCGACAGGTCCACGCGCCGCAGCGATCGGCGTCAGTCCGACCAGCCAGCGCATCAGCAGCAGCGCCACCAGCAATGCCACCGCACCGGCCAGAGGATGCAACCAGCCGCGCCCTGCCCCACGCCGGGCCAGCCACGACGATAGCGGCAGCGCGATCAGGAAGCCGACGCCGACGATCGCGCCGAACAGCGGCGCGAAGCGTGCCAGGTCGAGCAGTGTGGTCTGCAGGCGCAAACCGATGTCGACAGACTGCCCCAGCGCGCCCAGTGCGCCCAGGTTGAACTGCGTCTGCACGATCGAACCAACCAGTGTGGTCGCCAGCACCGCCAGCAGCCAGTAAGCGGAGGCGATCGACCAACGTTTCAGGCGCATCCTGGAGTCCTCGGGGCGGATAGTGCGGGCGGAATCGGGAGTATGGACCGGAGGGAACCGATTCGACCCGTTCGCGGGGCATGCGGCGGTCGCGCTACCATCGGCGCTGCGATTTCAGGAGTCGGCGATGCGCATCACGCAAGCAATGATCTGGGTGGGCCTGCTGTTCGCCAGCGCATATCCGCTCGGCGCCGCGGAATCCCGGCCCTATCGGGTCGAGACCATCGCATCCGGATTGGCCTTTCCGTGGTCGCTGGCCTTTCTGCCCGATGGTCGTGCGCTGGTCACCGAGCGCGCCGGGCGCTTGCGCATGATCGTGGATGGAAAGCTGGTCGAAAAACCGATCTCCGGCGTGCCGCGCGCCTTCGTCGAAGGCCAGGGCGGCTTGTTCGAAGTGCTGGTCGATCCGGACTTCGGCAGCAGCCAGAACATTTACCTGTCGCTGGCCCAGGGACGCTCGCGCGCCAACCGAACTCGCGTGGTGCGCGCGCACTTCGACGGAACGGCGCTCAGCGAGGTCACGCCGATCTTCACCGCCAAGCCGGCCAAGGACACGCCGGTGCATTTCGGCGGGCGCATGGCCTTCCTCGCGGACGGCACGCTTGTGGTTGGTCTGGGCGACGGCTTCGACTATCGCGAAAAGGCGCAGCGCCTCGACAGCCATCTCGGCAAGATCGTGCGCATCCGCACTGACGGCTCGCTGCCGGCGGACAATCCCTTTGTCGGCCGCGACGACGCGCTGCCGGAGATCTACAGCTACGGCCATCGCAACGTGCAGGGCATCGTTTGGGATGCGCAAGCGGGTCTGTTGTATGCCCACGAACACGGTCCGCGCGGCGGCGACGAGCTGAATGCCATCGCGCCCGGCGCCAACTACGGCTGGCCCGTAGCCACTTTCGGCCTCGACTACTCCGGCGCGGTGATTTCGCCGTTCAGCGAGCGCCCGGGCATGGTCTCGCCGCTGCACCAGTGGACGCCATCGATCGCGCCGTCCGGGATGGTCATCTACCGTGGCACGATGTTCCCCGAGTGGGATGGCGACTTCATCGTCACCGCGCTGGCCGGCCGCTGTGCACAGCGACTGCGGCTCGAGGGCGGCAAGTTGGTCGACGGCGAAGTGCTGTTCGCCGAACTCGGCGAGCGCCTGCGCGACGTGCGCGTCGCACCCGACGGAGCGCTATGGCTACTGACCGACGACGCCAAGGGCAAGGTGCTGCGGGTGAGTCGGGAGTGAGGAGCAGGCGCCGCTCACTGGTCTTCTTTGTCCCACTTCGTGGACGCGCAGCAGAAGCGGGGCAAGGGGCAGGGGACCCGCCTCGTCGCACAGTCGGGCGGTGACGCGAGGCTGGCCCCCTGCCCCTTGCCCCGCTTCTGCTGCGCACCGCCGGATCCGCCCTGCGCAATCTCCCCCGATCAGTTGCAAATTGAGACCTATGACCACTGGCGCGGTCGCTTTGTGCACCGCAACATACGGCACCTGCACCAGATCGGAGCGTGGCGCCATGCTGTACCACTTCCACGAACTCCAGCGCTCGCTGATGAGTCCGTTCGTCGCCTTCTCCGATGCCGCTGCCAAGATGTACTCGCAGCCGTCGAGCGTGCTGTCCAGGATGCCCGGCGCGCCGCGCGTGGCGGCGACCTACGAACTGCTGTATCGCATCGGCAAGGACTACGAGAAGCCCGAATTCGGCATCAAGTCGGTCGAGGCGCATGGCCACCAGGTGCCGATCGTCGAGTTCACCGTGCTCGCCAAGCCGTTTTGCAACCTGATCCGCTTCAAGCGCTTTTCCGACGATCCGAAAACCGTCGGCGACCTCAAGGACGATCCGCCGGTGCTGGTGGTGGCGCCGCTCTCGGGTCATCACTCGACGCTGCTTCGCGATACCGTGCGCACCCTGCTCAAGGACCACAAGGTTTACCTGACCGACTGGATCGACGCGCGCATGGTGCCGGTCGAACAAGGCGCCTTCCACCTCGACGATTACATTGACTACATCCGCGAGTTCATCAAGCACATCGGCGCCGAACGCCTGCATGTGATCAGCGTTTGCCAGCCGACCGTACCGGTGATGGCGGCGGTGTCGCTGATGGCCAGCGATGGCGAAACGCTGCCACGCTCGTTGACCCTGATGGGCGGCCCGATCGATACCCGCAACAGTCCGACCAAGGTCAACGACCTCGCCATCACCAAGCCGCTCAGCTGGTTCCAGAACCACGTGATCCACGAGGTGCCGCGCAACTATCCGGGGCATCGGCGCAAGGTCTACCCAGGGTTTCTGCAGCACGCCGGTTTCCTGGCGATGAACCCGAGCAGACATGTGTCTTCGCACTGGGATTTCTACCAGGACCTGCTGCGCGGCGACCTCGAGGACGCCGACTCGCACCGCAAGTTCTACGACGAATACAACGCCGTGCTCGACATGCCCGCCGAGTACTATCTCGACACCATCCGCGTGGTTTTCCAGCAGCACCTGCTGCCGCGCGGCGAATGGTATGTGCGCGGCCAGCGCGTGGCGCCTGAAACGATCGGGAACACCGCCCTGTTCACCATCGAAGGCGAACTGGACGACATCTCCGGCCTCGGCCAGACCGAAGCCACCCACGGACTGACGCCGGGCATCCCGCAAGCGAACAAGCGCCACCTGACGGTCAAGGGCGCCGGCCACTACGGCATCTTCAGCGGACGCCGCTGGCGCGAGGTGGTTTACCCGGAAGTGCGTGACTTCATTCGCCAGCACGGATGAGCCTTTGGTGTGCCAGCGCACAGAGCTTGGCGAACTACAGGCGGATCGTCGGGGGACATCCGTTCGGCAGGGAGTACAAGCATGAATTCTGCATCTGGCGACAATCACCTTGGCCAGGAGCAACTGATCGCCGATTTCAAGGTGGTCATGGACGACGCCGAGGCGCTGCTCAAGGCAACCGCGAACCAGGGCGACCATAAACTCGACGAATTGCGCACCAAGGCCCGGGAATCGCTGCGCAAGGTCAGCGAGCACATCACGCAATCGCAAGCGGCGCTGTTGGCCAACGGCAAGAAAGCGGCCAAGGCGACAGACGTTTATGTGCACGACAATCCGTGGGCGGCGCTCGGCATCGCCGGCGGTATCGGGCTGGTACTCGGATTGTTGATCCGTCGCAGTTAGGCCGACGCGCCATGGCCGAAGCTACGCCCGCCGCGAGCAAGGGACTGCTGCAGTCGCTGACGCACCTGACCGGTACGCTCGTCGGAGTGGTGCAGACGCGACTCAGCCTGCTCGCCGCCGATGTTGAACAGGGGCATCTGCAGTTCATGTCGATGCTCGCGCTGGCGCTGACCGCAGCCATGAGTGTCGGCATCGGCGTGGTGCTCGGCACCCTGGTGATCGCGCTTGCCTTCTGGGATACCCACCGCATTCTGGTCCTGGGCGTTCTGGCGACCTTCTTCCTGTTGGTCGGCGTCGGCGCCTGGCGCCTGGCCCTGCACAAGGTGCGCACGCAACCCAAGCCTTTCGCTGCGAGCCTGCTCGAGTTGAGCAAGGACCGCGCCTTTCTGACGCGAAAATGAACCCCAGACTCATCGCCCTGCAGGCTCGCCGGGAAATTCTGATCGAAGCCGCCGCGGCGCAGCGGATTGCCGTGGCGCTGGACATGCAGCCGTTGCGCGCACCGCTGGCGCTGGCCGATCAGGGCATCGCATTGGGCCAGATGGTGCGGCGACACCCGCTCTGGGTCATCGGCGGTCTGGCGATCATCGCCCTGGCCAGGCCACGCAGCGTCGGCACCTGGGTGCAGCGCAGTTGGGTCGCCTGGCAGATGGTGCAGCGGCTGCGTGGGCCGTGACGACAACGCGAAGATCGTTGCAAACCGCCATTCGAAGTCGAGTCCAGTGTTTGGATCAAGCGCAGACTGCGCCAAGTCCGGACGTTGTTGCGACCGCACCGAGTGAGCGGCCCGGGGAATGCGTCACAACCGCCCATCATCGGGGTAACCCGGTTCGCCGGCAGCGTGTGCCACCGCACCGACCTTGCCGGCGATGGCGACCAGACTCAGCGGATGAGAGACGCCGATTGCGTCAACCGGACGCCGTCGCGAGAGTCGCTTGAAGGAGTACTGTCATGCTGCACTACGCAATCATATTTCTCATCATCGCGCTGGTTGCCGGCGTGCTGGGCTTCGGTGGCATTGCCGGATCAGCCGTGGGCATCGCCAAGATTCTGTTCCTGATCTTCATCGTGCTTTTCCTGGCATCCCTGATCATGGGCCGGCGTTCGCGACGCTGATTCAACGGGCTCATGAACCATAGAGGAGCAAAACCGTGAATGGCATCAAGCTGGCAGCACTGATCATGATCGTGGCGGGCGTACTTGGCCTCGCCTACGGCAGTTTCACCTACACGGAAAACACCCACAGCACGCAGATCGGGCCGATCAGCTTGTCGGTCAAGGACAAGAAGACCGTGAACGTTCCGGTCTGGGCCGGTGCCGGCTTGGTCATTGCCGGCATCGTGTTGCTGGTGGTTCGCGGCAAGAACTAGTGTGGCGCCTGTGATGCAGCCCCAATCGGATCAGCCGATGACCACCGTTGACGGGGCAACCGTGATCGTCAGCGATGGCTTTGGTCCGCATAACTGGAGCCAGCGCGAGCGGCTGGCCGTCTGGATCGGCGCCGGGCTGGCCGGTGGACTGGCGCTGGCGACGCTGTCGCCCCGCCATTGGTCGCGTCTCGGCACGATGCTGCTCGCCGGCAGCGCCTGGGTGTTGCGCTCGCCGATCGGACCCGCGTTGCTCGCCGCCGTCCTGGCACGCGCTTCGGCACCCAATGCCGACGCTCAGAAGGTCGATGTCGAGATAGCGCCCACGTTGCACGACGTCTGAACGCGTGAGCTCGCCAACGGACGCCATCGATGTCGCGGTCGTTGCCGAGCATCCCACGCGCAATCGCCTGCTCGCCGGCATTCTCGCGCTGCTGGCGCTGCATGCCTGTGCGGTTGCGGCGGTGCTGGTGGTGCCGTTCCTGCTGGCGGTCCTGCTGAGTCTGATGTTGTCACCCGCGGTGCGACTGCTGTGCAACTGGAAGGTACCGCGGGTCGTCGCCGTGGCTTTGACCATCACGACCACACTGTCGCTGATCGGCTTCCTGCTGGGAAGTCTGGTCGGACCGGCGCGAGACTGGGCGGAACAGGTACCGACCTCGATCGGTCGCATCGAGCAGGCGCTGATCGCGCTGCGTTCGCCGATGCGCGAAGCGACCCGGGCCGGCGAACAACTCGCCAAGCTGACCGACATGGACGGCGACAGCCGGGTGCAGCGTGTGGTCGCCGCAGGCCCGAGCAAACTGGCGCAGATGATGAGCGCGACACCGGGCGCGATAGGCAGCCTGATCGCCACCTTGGTGCTGATCTTCATCTTTTTGCTGAAGGGCGATGGACTGCTGCGAAAGCTGGTTGAGCTGGCTCCGGCGTTGCACTTGAAGAAGGACATCGTCATCGCCACTCGCAGCGCGCAGCGCGAACTCTCGACCTATGTCGTGACCATTACCGCCATCAATACCGCGCTCGGTCTGGCGCTTGCCGGCGCGCTCTGGTGGCTTGGCGTCGCCAATCCCCTGCTGTGGGGCGGCGTCACGGCAATCCTCAACTTTGTTCCGTTCGTCGGCCCGATGCTGGTCATGGTCATTCTCACCGTTGTCGGCTTCGGCCAGTTCGCTTCGGTGCTGCCGGCACTGGCCGTGCCACTGGCGTTCGCCGCCGTCAAATCGGTCGAGGAAGTGGTGACCCCGCAGATCGTGGGGCGACGCCTGGCCCTCGATCCCGTGATGGTGTTTCTCGCGTTGATGCTGTGTGGCTGGCTGTGGGGCGCGCCAGGGCTGTTGCTGGCGATGCCTCTGTTGACCTGTCTGCGGATCATTGCCGAGCGCATACCCAACTGGAGCCCGCTGGCGAAATTGCTCGGCTCCTGAGCGGCAAGTCATTGTCATCGATGTCGGAGCGACCTTGTGTCGCGAGCCGTCGTTCGCGGAGTTCGCGCCTCGAGGTCGCTCCCCCCGCAGCTTCGGTGCGTCAACAGGCGCAGCTGCGTCCTGCCAATGATCAGTGTGTGGCAACGCACCGACCAGGTTCGCAAAGTGGCGCAGATTCGATGCTGTGCCAGTCGGCTGCTTTTTCGCTCGCCGGGCATCCACCAACCCAGAAATGCCGCCAAGGATTCGACATGAACATGCAACTCAGCCTGGCTCCGATCATCGCCTTGCTGGCCGGGATCCTGATCCTGGTGCAGCCGCGACTGCTCAACTACATCGTCGCCATCTACCTGATCGTCATCGGGCTGATTGGCTTGTTCGGCGCCAGCGGCATGCGCCTGACCTGATGCCGGTTGGTTTTTCCACAAGGGGATAAACCATGTCCATTGGCACGATTCTGTTGATCGTCATTGTATTGATGCTGGTGGGCGCCTTGCCCAGTTGGGGTCACAGTCGCTCCTGGGGCTACGGGCCGAGTGGTGGCCTGGGCCTGGTGCTGGTGATCATCCTGTTGCTGGTGCTGATGGGCCGGATCTGAGGCGCTTGCAGGTTGCGGCGGTGGACTCGCCCTGATCGCAGGATCGCGCGACACACGGCAGCTCGCATCGGGACAACGTCGGAAGCGTGCTGGTCTCGCAAGTGTTTGCCGCGCTGGCTGCTGATGACCCACGACCGCACGCATGCAGACAACTTCCAGCTGACATATCAGTACCTCGCCGACATGCTCGTTGTGCAGCGCAGCGCGGTCACCATCGCCGCAGCGACGCCAGTGCATCCACGACAGCCGTTGCGAAACCAACATCGTCTTGCGGCGCGCTCGAAGCGGCGTCCTGCGAGTGCTACCACGCCGCCAATCAACATACAGCGGGCAATTCGCCCGAACTGTAGCGACCCGCTGGCAAGTCTCATCGTCCTGACGCCGGCCGAACAGTCATACCCCGCAACACTCTGGAGAGACTCATGAACAAGACACTGTTGTGCACTGCGCTGGCTGCGCTGGTGGCGTTTCCCCCGCTCGCCTCGGCGGCACCCCGCAGCGAGGGCCAGTGGTACCTTTCGCCGAAGATCGGCCATGGCTGGTCCGATGAAGATCGCGTTACCGGCAACGGCCCGTTCCTGGGCCTCGGCCTTGGCTATGTCTTCCGCGAGAACTGGACGTTCGAAGGCGAGGTCGGTTACCACCAGTTCGACCGCGACAGCGGCGACGGCGAACCGCTGGAATGGCGTCAGTTGAGCGTCGACGTTGCACTGCGTTATCTGATCGACTTCGGCCAGGGCCATCCCTATTTCGGCGTGGCATTCGGTGCCGGTCGCAATGAGCTGCGCAACACCGATACCGACGACTGGGGCTATCAGATCGGCCCGATCGTCGGTTTCGAGTGGGACCTCACGGATTCCGGCGCGTTCCGCTTCGAAGTCGCGCAGAAGTACACCGACTTCGACGCCGGCGGCTTCAGCCCCGGATTCTGGGACACCACCGTGATGCTGGGCTATACCATGTACTTCGGCGGCAGCGCTCACGTCGCCCCGATCGCCGCGGCCGCAGAACCGCCGATGGCGCCGGTCGAACCGCCGATGGCGCCGGTCGAAGAGCCGTCGCGGCCATTGCCGGTGTCGATCACGCTGAACGGCGTCAACTTCGACTTCGACAAGTGCACATTGCGCAGCGACGCGATCGCGATTCTCGATGAGGCCGTTCGCGTGCTGAATGGCAACGACATCCGCGTCGAAGTTGCCGGTCACACCGACTGGATCGGCAGCGACGCCTACAACCAGAAGCTGTCGGAGTGCCGCGCCAATGTGGTCGGCGAGTACCTGACCGGCAATGGCGTCAGCGGCGCCAAGATCTCCGCAGTCAATGGCTACGGCGAATCACGCCCGATCGACACCAACGACACAGCCGAAGGGCGCGCGCGTAATCGTCGCACCGAGCTGAACGTGCAGTAATCGCCCCACCAGGATTGCAGCATGTCGACGGTAGAAGCCCGGCCCTGCGCCGGGCTTCTGTTTTGTGGGTGTGCATCGCGAGCCTGGTTCCCGGTGAAAGGTGGCTGGCCGACGAGTCGGTGAACGACGAGGGCGGCTGCGCCGCTCGGCGATGTCGAGCAATGGCAGGCGAGCTTGTGCAGGGCCACGCGCATGCGTGGCCGCTCTGGTTCCAGACTGCCGCACCGCCAGCCCGGCGCTTGCCCTTCCGGCGATTCGCGTTCGGCGTGCCACCATCGTGGCGGCATGAGTACCGATTTTCCCCGCAACAGCAGCGCCGATGCACCGCCTGCGGGCGCAGCCAGATGCGTACCCGCCATGCGCGTCGCGATCAGCCTCGCTCACTTGTGGTGGTTTCCTTGACCTCAGTCCTTTAAAGGAACCTCTGATCAAGTCGTCATTGCGAGGAGCGAAGCGACGCGGCAATCCAGAA
>ERZ761602.787-NODE-787-length-63514-cov-7.167620_pt1 | contig 63514 bp, 47 predicted proteins | sample MGYA00512165_ERZ761602 | MGnify/ENA primary metagenome ERZ761602 (study PRJEB28899, sample SAMN02445085) | bioreactor sludge metagenome | biome: EBPR sludge; isolation source: Thorneside wastewater treatment plant | place: Australia: Brisbane, Thorneside Wastewater... | reverse complement strand
CCCCGCTGGGCGATGTGATGGAGGCGGCCGAGGGCGTGGCGGGCGGCGACTATCAGACGCGCGTGGCGGAGCGCGGACCGGAAGAAGCGCGCGCATTGGCCCGCGCTTTCAACACGATGACGACCCGGCTGCAGGCCGATGACGAGCAGCGCCGCCGCCTGCTGGCCGACGTGACGCACGAATTGCGCACGCCGCTCTCCGTGGTCCAGGGCAACCTGGAGGCGCTCCTGGACGGCGTCCACCCGCGCGACGACGCGCACCTGGAAACGATCCTGGAGGAGACGCGCGTCCTGGCGCGCCTGGTGGATGACTTGCGCACCCTGTCGCTGGCCGAAAGCGGCGCGTTGCGCCTCCAGCGCGAGCCGACCGACCTGGAGGTCCTGGCGACCGAGGCGGTCACGGCCTTCAAGGTGGCGGCGGAGGCCGCTGGCGTGAGCCTGCGCGTGAACGTCGCCGGCGAAATGCCGCTGCTGGACCTCGACCCGACCCGCCTGCGCGAGGTACTGACCAACCTGATCGCCAACGCCCTGCGCTACACGCCGCCCGGCGGGACGGTGACGGTGACGCTGGCGCACATGCCGGCCGCCGGACGTGTCAGCGTGGCCGTGCAGGACACGGGCGCCGGCATCGCGCCGGACGTGCTCCCGCACATCTTCGACCGCTTTTACAAGTCCGATGAGTCGCGCGGGATGGGGCTCGGCCTGGCGATCGCGCGCAACCTGGTCGTCGCGCACGGCGGCCAGATCACGGCCGAAAGCGGCGTGGGCCGCGGGACGACGATCCGCCTGGAACTGCCGGCCGCCGCGCCGGCCTGAGGCCGCTTCAGCCCGCCGCGCCGACGCAGGCCAGGCCCAGGCCCTCCGGGCCGACGTGCGTGCCGATGGCCGGGGTCACTTCGAGGATCGGAACATCGCCGGGCGGCGCCAGGTGGCGCACCTGGGCCAGCAAGGCCTCGGCCCGCGCCCGGGCGCCGGTGTGCAGCACCGCCAGGTGCGCCAGCGGCGCGCGGGCCTGCAGCAGGTCGATGATCCGCTGCACGGCCTGCGACCGGGTCCGCACCCGGTCCGAGTGGATCACGCCTTTGTGAATCGTCAGGATCGGTTTGATCTGCAGCAGGCTGCCCAGGCCGGCGACCAGCGCGTTGACGCGGCCGCTGCGCCGCAGGTACTCCAGCGTATCCAGCGCGGCGAAGACGCGCGTGCGCCGGATCTGGTCCGGCAGCGCCGCCACAATCTCGGCCGCCGTGCGGCCGGCCGCGGCCAGGCGCGCGGCCGTCAGCGCCAGGAACCCCGTCCCCACACTGACCTGCTGCGAATCGACGATCGTGACGCGCGGGCGGGTCACCTCCCGGGCCGCGGCCGTGGCCACGTTGCAGACGGTGCTCAGGTTGGCGGCCACGTGGATCGAGATCACTTCATCAGCGCCGTCGGCCGCCAGCGTCGCGTAGGTCTGGCGGAACGGCTCCGGGCCGGGGGAGGCGGTGGTGGGCGGCGGGTCGTAGGCCGGCAGGCGCGCGTAGAACTCGGTCCGCGTCAGGTCGACGCCATCCAAATAGCCGCGCTCGCCGACGTTGATGTAGACCGGGATGACTTCAATGCCGTGCGCGGCGGCCAGGGCCGGGGGCAGATCACAAGTGCTGTCGGTGACGACACGAACGGTCATAGCGGACTCCGTTTCAACCGCGGGCTAAGGGTCGCCTCTTAATATACTCCTTTCCACGTTGTTCGGATTATGGTCGGCGCAGACGCCGCCGTGGCCAGAGTGCCAGCAGCGCGGCCAACCGGCCGCGTCCCCGTGGGCGGCGGCAGGGCGGCTCGACGCCCTAACCGTCATGTTCGGCGGACAGGTGTATGCTGATGGTGTAGGTGGGACAGGTATGGGGAGGTGTGTCATGCCCGGCGCCAAGCAGATCGCCGATGCCATCACCCTCGCGCGCGGGCTGATCGCCCTAGCCCTGGCTGGGCTGGGGCTGGCGCGCCCGCCCGGCCACTTGCTCCTCGCGGTCGGCTTGCTCATCTTGGATTGGACCGGCGATAACCTGGACGGGCTGTTCGCGCGCCGTGATCCGCGCGGCGCGCACAGTTGGATCGGCGACCACGACCTCGCGGTCGACATGCTGGTCTCGGTCGGGCTGCTGGTCTACCTGCTGGGGGTCAACCTGGTGAACCCGTGGCTGGCCGGCGCCTACCTCCTGGCCTGGGCCGTCATTTACCAGCGCCTGCACGGCCTGCCGCGCGCGTTGGGGATGTTGTTTCAGGCCCCGATCTACGCCTGGTTCATCCTCGTCGCCGTGGCCCAGGCGCCCCTGGCCGGCTTGGGGCTGCTGGTCTGGATCCTGGCTGCCGTCGGTGTGACGTGGCCGCGCTTCCCGCGCGAGGTGGTGCCCGGCTTCCTGGACGCCATGCGCCGGCTGCGCCGCTGAGGCTGGGGCGTGTCCGAGATCTTCGAGCTCAACGTCGACGCGCAGGTGCCGCCCGCGTCGCTGCGGGTGTGGCAGCTGCGGCCGTTCGGCCGGCGCGTGTTCGCGTGGCCGGGCCTGCGCTGGCTGCGGCCCTTGGCGCGCCGCGCCGCCGCCGCCGCCGAGCCGGCCGGCCGGCTGCACTTTCTCCCCGAGCCGCCTCTCGCTGCACCTGCCAGCGCCCAGCTCACCGTCCTGAGCGCCAACCTGTGGCACGACTGGCCGCGCCAGCGCACCTGGCCCGAGCGGCTGGAAGCGGTGGCGCAGCTGGTGACGGCTGAAGGCGTGGACGTGGTGCTGCTGCAAGAGGTGGCGCGCACACTGGAGCTGCGCGCCGACGAGTGGCTGGCCGGGCGCCTGCGGATGGCCTGCCTCTATGCGCGTGCCAACGGCCACGCGGCCGCGCTCGGCTTTGAAGAGGGCCTGGCGATCCTCAGTCGCTATCCGCTCGCTCACCCGCGCCTGCGCCAACTCGGCCACGGCGCCAACCCGTTCGTCCGGCGGCTGGCCGTGGGCGTGGAGGTGCAAACGCCGTTTGGGCGGCTGTTGGCGTTCTCGGCGCACCTGGGTCTGAGCCGCGGCCACAACGCCGTCCAGCTGGCCCAGCTGCGCCGCTGGGTGGCCGCGGCCGCGGCCGGGCGCGCGGCCGTCATTGGCGGGGACTTTAACGCGCCCGAGCACCGGCCCCAGATCCAGCACACACAGCGGCTGTGGCTGGATACGTTCCGGCATCTGCATCCGCACGCCGACGCGACGACGCACGAGCTGCGCTGGCCGGGGGGCCGGCTGCTGCGCCGGCACCGCCTGGACTACGTCTTCCTGCACTCCCGGCCCGCTCACTGGCAGGTGGTGGAGACACAGCACGTGGACGCGCCCGGCGGCCCGCACTCGGATCATCGCGCGGTGCTGACCCGGCTGCGGCCGCAAACCGGGCCGCCGAGCGCCGTGGATTGACGGCGCCGCGCCTGGGGAGGAAGTGGCGATGACATGGCAAACGCAACTGCGCGGCGATCCGCTGCCCTGGCTCCTGGAAGCCGAGCCGCCCGGCGTGCGCTACCTGGCGCTGCGCGATGTGCTCGAGCGGCCGCCGGATGACCCCGAGCTGCTGGCCGCGCGCCGGCACGCCTACACGCGCGGACCGATCGCGGCGTTACTGGCCCGCCTGGACCCGGCCGGCTTCTGGGTGACGCCGGGGCCGGGCTATAACCCCAAGTATCGCTCCACGGTGTGGGCGCTGATCATGCTCGCCCAACTGGGCGCGTCGGCCGAGCACGAGCCGCGCGTGGCCCAGGCCTGCGCCTACGTGTTGGACCAGGCCCTGGCCGAGGGCGGCCAGTTCACGGCCTCCGGCGCGCCCTCCGGCACGGCCGATTGCCTGCAGGGCAACCTGAGCTGGGCGTTGGTGACGCTGGGCTGCACCGATGCGCGGCTGGACGCGGCCTACGAGTGGATGGCGCGCAGCGTCACCGGCGAGGGCGTCGCGCCGCTCACGGACCGGTCGGCCGCGCGCCGTTACTATGCCGGCAAATGCGGGCCGTTGTTCGCGTGCGGGGCCAATGACAAACGCGCCTGCGCCTGGGGCGCGGTCAAGGTGCTCCAGGCCTTCAGCGTCTGGCCGGCGGCGCGCCGGACGCCGCTGATCAAGCGCGCGATCAAGCAGGGCGTGGAGTTCCTCTTCAGCGTTGATCCGGCCACGGCCGCCTACCCCAGCGGGTACAGCGCCAAGCCGAGCGGCAACTGGTGGAAGTTCGGCTTCCCGGTGTTCTACGTCACCGACCTGCTGCAGCTCGTGGCGGCGCTGGCCGGCCTGGGGTATGGCCGCGACCGCCGCCTGGCGCGGGCCTGGCAGTGCGTGCTGGATAAACAGGATGAGCGCGGGCGCTGGGCGCTGGAGTACGACTACGCCGGCAAGACCTGGGCCGAGTTCGGGGCCAAGAAACAGCCCAATCCGTGGGTGACTCTGCGGGCGCTGGGCGCGCTCCAAGCGGCCGACCGCTGACCTCAGACTTTCTCCAGAAGCTGCCGCAGCGCCGGCGCCACCGCCTGCAGCTCCGCCGGCAGATCAGCCTGCCCCTCCACGATGGCGCGCCCGAGCAGGGAATGCTTGAGGTCGATCAGGTCCTTCTCATAGCGGCTGTCGAAGGCGATATCCGACTGGACGCGGCCGTCGCGCAGCGTGACCACGCGGTTGGCCGCGCCCGCCACCTGAGGGTTGTGGGTGACCACGATCAGCGTCATGCCCTGGCTGCGGTTCAACTCGGCCAGCAGATCCATGATCTCGTTGGTCGTCCGCGAATCCAGGTTGCCGGTCGGCTCATCGGCCAGCAGCAGGGCCGGCCGGTTGGCCAGCGCCCGGGCGATGGCGACGCGCTGGCGTTCGCCGCCGGACATGGCGTTGGGGAGATGGTGCCCGCGCTGGCCCAGCCCCACCAGGCCCAGCAGAGCCTGGGCGCGCTCGCGGCGCTGGCGGCCGCTCAGGCGGGTCTCGGCCATCGGCACTTCGATGTTCTCCAGCGCCGTCAGGGTCGGGATCAGGTTGTGCATCTGGAAGACGAAGCCGATCATCTGGCTGCGGAAACGGTCCAGGTTGCGCACCTGGCGCAGCGCCGTGCCGTTAAGGCAGACCTCGCCGCTGGTCGGCCGGTCCAGCGCGCCGAGCACGTGCAGGAGCGTGGACTTGCCCGAGCCGCTCGGCCCGACGATGGCCACGAACTCGCCGGCGCGCACGCTCAGGCTGACGTCGTCCAGCGCGCGCACGGCCGCGCCATCGCCGTAGACCTTGACCAGATGGTGCGTTTCGACGACCGGGGCCGGTGTGCTCATAGGGTTTGTCCGTGACCGGGCTGGCCGGCCTCACTCATAGCGCAGCGCTTCGATTGGCCGCAGGCCGGCGGCGCGCCAGGCCGGGTAAACGCCGCCCAGGGTGCCCAGACCCAGCGCCAGGGCCGTGACCTGCCCGAACAGGCTGGGCGGGAAGAGCGGCTGCAGGTAGCCGCCGATGTCGGGCGCCAGCGTCAGGGCGTGGCTGAGGCCCACGCCGATCCCGAGGCCGATCAGCGTGCTGAGCGCGCTCAGCGCCAACGACTCCACCAGCACGAGCCCCACCACACGCGCGCGCGTCCAGCCCAGCGCGCGCAGCACGCCGATCTCCTGCGTGCGTTCGAAGACGCTCATCAGCATGGCATTGGTCATCACCACCCCGCCCAGGAGCAGCGTCACCGCGATCAGCGCGTTCAGCACCGCGTACAGCGTTTGCAGGTCCTGGGTGCGTGTGCGCAGCGAGGCGGCCGTGTGGGCCGTGATCTCCGGGAAACGGGCCTCCAGGACCGGCGCCAGGGCCTCGGCCTGGCTCGGCTCCTTGAGGGCGAGGCCCACGAACGAGAGCTGATGCGGCTTGTTCAGCAGGTCCTGGGCGGCGCGCAGCCAGATCATCCCGCCCATGTCTTCATAGGGCGAGCCGTTCTCGTACAGGCCCACGATCGTGAACGTGGTCGTGCCGATGCGCAGCTCGTCGCCGAGCTGCTTCTGCATGTTGTCGGCGGCCAGCTGCCCCAGCACGATCTCGTGGTCGCGCTGCGGCAGATGTCCGGCCCGGATCTGGTAGTGCCGGATGTACTCCTCGCGCGGGTCCAGGCCGAACAGCATCAGGAACGGCGTCTCGGCCGTGCTCGGGAAGCCGAGCAGGATGCGTGAGACCGAGCGGACTTCGGGGCGCAGGCGCAGCTGCTCGGCGGTGCGTTCGCTGATCTCGGACAGGGACATATCCGAGACGCCGGCCTGCTGGCACATCAGGTCGATCTGGCCGGCCCGCGAGAGCTGATCGAAGGCGCCGACCACGCCCTCGGCCATGCCGAGCAGGGCGACGATGAAGCCGACGCCCAGCCCCAGCCCGGCCAGCGTCACCAGCGTGCGCGCCGGGCGCCGCCAGAGATTGCGCAGGGCGCCGCCGCCGGGCAGCCGCGGCAGCCAGTGCGGCTGGGCGCCGCCCGCGCCGCTGTCGTAGCGCATGGCCTCCACCGGCTCCAGCAGCGAGGCGCGCCAGGCCGGGTACAACCCGCCCACCAGGCCGAGCAGCACGGCCAGGCCGAGCGCCTGGAAGAAGATGGTCGGCGCGAGCACGCCTTGCAGGATGGTGGCCACCGCCGGGATGCGTCCGATCAGCGCCACCAGGCCGGCCCCCAGCCCGAGGCCGAGCACGCCGCCGGCCAGCGCCAGCACCAGCGCCTCGCCCAGGATCAGGCCGATGACGCGCCGGCGCGTCCAGCCGAGCGCGCGCAGCACGCCGATCTCGCGCGTGCGCTCGATGACGCTCATCAGCACGGTGTTCATCATGCCCAGCCCGCCCACCAGGGCCGCCAGCAGGCCGACAAACAGGCCGAACGAGCTGAATACGCTCAGCATCTGCGTCTGCTCGGTGGCCTCGCCCGAACGCGTGGCGGTCAGCTCCGGCCAGCGGGCCGTGATCTCGGCGCGCACGGCGTCCAGTTGGCGCGGGTCGCGCAGCTTGAGGACGAAGTAGTTCACCTGGCCGCGCATGTCGAAGGCGCGCTGGGCGTCGCTCAGGCTGATGACGGCCCCGCCGTCCTCGAGCGTGTCGCCGGTCTCGTACACGCCGGCCACGCGGTAGATCTGCTCGGCCAGCACGAACGCGTCGCCCACCCCCTTGCCCAGGCTCTCGGCCGTGGTCCGGCCGAGCAGGATCTGTTTGCGCCCGGTCAGCGGCCCGCCCGCGATCAGGCGGTAGTGGGCGATGGCGAAGCCGGCCGGGTCTTCGCCGGCCACGATGAAATAGGGCAGGCCGGGGACGTTCGCCATGGTGGCGACTTTGCCGGCCACCCGCTCGACGCCGGGCAGTTGGCGCAGGGCTTCGGCCAGGTCGGCGTCCACGGTGCTCAGCATGAGCATGTAGGCGTCTTTCTCGGCCACCGTCAGATCCGCGTCCGTCGACGCGAACAGGCCGGCATAGCCGGTGGCCATGCCCTCGCCGAAGGCGGACAGGGCCACGACCGCGGCCACGCCGACCGCCACGCCGAGCAGCGTCAGGGCCGTGCGCGTCTTGCGCCGCCACAAGTTCTTCACCACCATGGCCTTATCATCGTCCGACTCGGGCCGCCGGGCAAGAGGCGCCGGCCCTTGCCGGCCAATCGTCCGCGCCCTTTCAGGCTGGCCGGCCAGCCTGACGGCGGCGCCCGGCCGGCGTTTCATGGTAAAGTGACAACGACCACGGACTACAGCCACTCTCTGCTTACGCGGCCGGACCCGGCCGCCCGTCATCTCGACCAGGAGGCCCCTATGCAACATGATCCCGTTCGGATTCGCCAGATCGAAGACCAAATTCAGAGCCATGGCATCGAGTTTATCAACTTGCAGTTCACGGACATCATGGGTGTGGTGAAGAGCGTCGGCATCCCGGTGGAGATGTGGCCGGATGTGCTCGACCACGGCATGTGGTTCGACGGCTCGTCGGTGCAGGGCTTCGCGCGCATCGCCGAGAGCGATATGCTGCTGCACCCGGACCTGAACACCTTCGCCAGCATCCCCTGGGACACCGATGTGCCTACGGCGCGCGTGATCTGCGACGCGCACCTGCCCACCGGCGAGCCGTTCTTGGGCGACCCGCGCAACGTGCTCAAGCGCGCCCTGGCCGAGGCCAAGAAGCTGGGCTACGACTATTACACCGGCCCGGAGCTGGAGTTCTTCCTCTTCCGGCCGCACGCCAACGGCGAGCTGGTGCCGCTGCTCCCGCACGATCAGGCCGGCTACTTTGACGTGAGCACGGACCTGGCGCATTCGGTCCGGCGGCAGATGGTGAAGGCGCTCAGCTCGTTCGGGATCAAGGTCGAGGCCCTGCACCATGAGGTCGCCATCGGCCAGCACGAGATCGACTTCAAGTACGACAACGCCCTGCGCACGGCCGACAACGCCATCACGCTGCGGCTGGCCCTGAAGGCCATCGCCCAGAAAAACGGCCTGTACTGCACGTTCATGCCCAAGCCGGTGGCCGGCATCAACGGCAGCGGCATGCACACGCACCAGAGCCTGTGGAAGGACGGCAAAAACGCCTTCGCCGATCCGGCCGACGAGTACGGCCTGAGCCTGCTGGCCAAGCAGTTCATCGCCGGCCAGCTCCACCACGCGCGCAGCTTCTCGGCCGTCATCGCGCCGCTGGTCAACAGCTACAAGCGCCTGGTGCCTGGCTACGAGGCGCCGGTCTACCTGAGCTGGGCGCGCACCAACCGCTCGGCCCTGATCCGCATCCCCAAGGTCAGCGCCGGCCGCGTGGCCACCGCCACCCGCATCGAGCTGCGCTGCCCAGACCCGAGCTCCAACCCGTACCTGGCCTTCGCCGTCATCCTGATGGCGGGCTTGGACGGCGTCCAGCGCAACCTGCCGGTGCCGGCGCCGGCCGAGGAAGACCTGTACCACCTGGACGAGGCGCGCCTGGCCCAGCTGACGGCCATGCCCGGCTCGCTGGGCGAAGCCATCGGCGAGCTGCGCCGGAGCGAGTTGATCCGCGCCACCTTCGGCGAGCACTTGTTTGAGCGCTATCTGGAGGGCCGCGTGCAGGAGTGGGACGATTACCGCCTGAGCGTCAGCCAGTGGGAGCTGGACCGTTACCTGCCGGTCTACTAAAGCGGCGTTTTCACCGGAAACGGCGGGCTGCTCCAGCGGGCAGCCCGCCGTTTTGTTTAACCCTCACCGGCGCGCGAGCGGCAGGTAGAAGAATTGGTCCAGCCCCACGACGCCGGTCTCATAGGCGCCGAGGTCGGCGGTGCCGCGCGGCCGGCCGAGCAGGTCGTCGCCGGCGGCTTGCGCGGGGAGCGCGGCATTGATCACGGGGCTGCCGCCGCCCGGCTGGCCGTAGGCGTTGGCCAGCCGCAGGAATTCCTGGCGGAGCGTGGTGTTGCCGCTGAGGAAGCCGGTCCCGTTCCAGCGCGGCAGCACCAGGCCGGCCTGCCCGCCCAGCAGCGGGTCCGCCACCACGCGGCCGAGGTCGGCGGCGTTGGGGTTCACCTGGTCGCCGGCCGGGATGGCGTCGCCGCCGTTCCAGTACAGGTTGTGGTCCAGCACCAGGCCGGACACTTCGGCGGCTGTGCCGTCGGAGAAGTCGTCGCCGCCGCCGCCGCCCGCGCCCATACTCCCGGCCGGGTCCGCCCAGACGTTGTTGTAGAAGCGGATGTTCGTGTTGACCGGGTTGGCGCCCTCGCGGTTGAGCCGGAAGGCGAAGGCCAGCGCCGGCAGGTCGCCGACGACGGTGTTGTGGCGGAAGGTGATGTCCTGGCCGCCCTTCACGCCGAAGGCCGCGCGCATCACTTCCGGCGAATTGCCCAGCATCAGGTTGTTCTCCACCAGCACGGCCTGGGCCTCGAAGAAGGCCTGGCCGTCCTCGCCCACCAGGACGAAATTGCTGCCGCTGGACCCCTGCCAGTTGAGGAAGAGGTTGCGGCGTATGGTGATGCGCTCGCTGCCAAGCTGGCCGTCGTCGCCGGCGTTGCTGTCTTTGATGACGATGTAGCTGCTGGTGCTGCCGATCTCGCCCGCCCGCCCGCTGCCGGCAAAGTCGTTGAAGAAGACGTTGTCCTGGATGACCACGTCGGTGACGCTGTTGACGTCGATGTGCTCATCGCTGCCGGCCTGGTTGTAGAAGAGGTTGCCTTCCACGGTGACGAAGCGCGCGCCGTTGTTGATCTTGAGCAGGTCGTTGTTGTAAGAGTCGTGGAAGACGTTGTCGCGGAACGTGATCTGCTCGGACCACAGGTCGCCGGTCTTCTGCACCTGCACCACCAGCGCGCCGGCGCCGGGGCCGGTGTGGCGGAACTCAAAGCCCTGGAACGTCATCTGGCGCGCGCCGAAGAGCTTGAGCACGGTGCCGGCGTACTGCAGCACGGCGCGGTAGGCGTGCTCGGCTCGAAAGGTGGTGGGGGTGGTGAAGCGCTCGTACAGGCTGTGCGTGCCGGTGTAGACGCCGTCCTGGAACCAGACCGTGCAGGCGGCGTCCGGCGTGTGGGCGGAGGCGTAGTCGAGCGTCGCCCAGGGTTGGGCGGCCGTGCCGGGGTTGAGGTCGCTACCGGCCGGCGCCGGGGCCACCCAGCGTTCGCACGGGGTCTGGGCGCGGGCGTTCGAAGCGCCCATCAGGCTCGCCGCGGCCAGGGCGAGCGCGCTCAACAACCGGCCGCTGGAAAGGGCAAAGTGACGGTGCATACCGCCAGTATGGCGGAGCCCCGCCGCGCCCGCAACGGCCGCCGGCTCAGTATTCCTGCGAGGATCGGCTGCGGAAGAAGTCCCAGCCCCGAGGCGCTCAGACCCGCCGCACGAACCAGGCCGCCACGTACCCTTCCGCGCCGTGCAGGTCGCGCACCTGCAGCCACTGGCCGTTGGCGCCGACCTTGGCGGCGGCGTTCCCGGCCTCGATCACGAGCAGTTCGGCGTTGGCGGGCAGCAGCTTGAGTTGGTTGTCCGCGGCCACGGCCGGCTGGCGGCGCAGCGTGACGCCGTCGGCGGTGGTGCGCACCACCAGGCGCGTGGCCGGGTCGGCGCGCGGGCCGCTCACGGCCGGGCGCGGCCCCAGCGCCGGCGCCTCGCCGGCGGTGACGTGCCAGGCGGCCACAAAGCCCTCGTTGCCCTCCACGTCCCGGACCCGCAGCCATTGGCCGTTGGCGCCGATCTTGGCGCGCGCGCCGGCGGCCGCCTCCACGACGCGCAGCCGGGTGTTGGCGGCGTAGCGGCGCAGGATGTTGTTGCCCGTGATCTGGGGCTGGGAGCGCAGGGTGAGCTGGTCCACCAGCGTCACCACTTCCCAATCCCCGCCGGCGGCCGGTACGGCGCGGCTCGGTGTCGGCGTGGCCGGGGCGGCGGCGGGGCGCGGGGCCGCGGCGGGTGCCGGCGGGCTGGCCGTCCCGCCCTCGATCCAGATCACGCGGTTGATGATGTCGGCCGGCGTCCCGGCGAAGCCGTATTTCTGCACCAGCGTCTGGCTGGATTTCGCCCCTTGCCAGGGGTCGCGGATGAGATAGTCGTCGCCTTGCTTGGCGTAGACCACGATCCAGTGATCCTGCACGCCGGGGTCGGGCGAGTAGTCCACCAGGACGATGACGGGCCGGCCGGCCGCCAGGCTGGCGTCGAGGTCGGCCAGCGGCGCGGGCACGTCGCGGCACTCGACGTTGCGGGCCACGCGCAGGCCGGGCACGGCGGCGCCGATCAGGTGCGCGCGCACCCACGGCCCCTGGAAGGCCTGGGCGGCTTTCATCTTCTCGTTGAGCGTGTCCGGGGTCTCGTCGGCGCCGAGCGCGTTGGCGACCATGGCCAGGCTGGTGAGCAGGCACCCAAACTGGCCGAGGGTGCTGCCGGCGTCGGTGGCGAAGCCGAGCGGCTTGTCTTTCCAGCGCGGGTCGTTCTGGTAGAGGGTCAGTTCGCCGGGCATCGTCGTCTCCTGGAGGCTGGTGGGCGGTTAAACACAAACAGGCCACGCGCAGAGCGTGACCTGTTTGTATCACACTTGGCGGCGGCCGGCCGTTTACGACCGGACCAGGTTGCGCAGCACGGTCGGCAGGATGCCGCCGTTTTTGTAGTAATCGACGTCCACGGGCGTGTCCAGCCGGGCGATGGCCTGGAACGTGGTCTGGCGGCCGTCGGCGGCGGTGGCCACCACGGTCAACTCCTGGCGCGGGTGGATGGCGTCGGAGATGCCCAGGATGTCGAAGGTCTCGTGGCCCGTCAGGCCCAGGCTCTCGACGTTCTCGCCGGGCTTGAAGACCAGCGGCAGCACGCCCATGCCCACCAGGTTGCTGCGGTGGATGCGCTCGAAGCTCTCGGCGATGACGGCTTTCACGCCCAGCAGCAGCGTGCCCTTGGCGGCCCAGTCGCGCGACGAGCCGGTGCCGTACTCCTTGCCGGCCAGCACGATCAGCGGGATGCCGGCCGCGGTGTACTGCTGGGCGGCGTCGTAGATGCTCAGCTTCTCGCCGGACGGGGCCAGCGGGCCGGTGGCGCCCAGATAGGGCTTGCTGAAGTAGAGCGTGTTGCCGCCCTCCTCGCCGCCCAGCAGCAGGTTCTTCAGGCGGATATTGGCGAAGGTGCCGCGCGTCATCACGCGGTCGTTGCCGCGCCGCGTGCCGTACTGGTTGAAGTCCTTGGGCGCCACGCCGCGTTCGATCAGATAGCGCCCGGCCGGTGAGTCCTTGGCGATGTTGCCGGCCGGCGAGATGTGGTCGGTGGTGATGCTGTCGCCGAACAGGCCGAGCACGCGCGCGCCGCGGATCTCGGCCAGCGGCTCAGTCTCGAGCTTCAGACTCTCAAAGAACGGCGGCCGCTGAATGTAAGTCGAGCTTTCATTCCACGGGTACAGCCCGCCGCCGCTGACCGGGATGGCGTTCCAGTCTGGGTTGCCGTCGAAGACGTTGCCGTAGCTGCGCGCGAACATCTCCGGATCAATGGAGGCGGCGACCGTGTCGGCCACTTCCTGCTGGCTCGGCCACAGGTCACGCAGGTACACGGGCTGCCCGTCCTGGCCGGTCCCGAGCGGTTCGGTGGCCAGGTCGATGTCGGTGGTGCCGGCCAGGGCGTAGGCCACCACCAGCGGCGGGGAGGCCAGGAAGTTGGCCTTCACCTGCGGGTGGACTCGGCCGTCGAAGTTGCGGTTGCCCGAGATCACGGCGCTGGCCACCAGGTTGCCATCGGCCACGGCCTTGGCCACCGCCTCCGGCAGCGGGCCGCTGTTGCCGATGCAGGTCGTGCAGCCGTAGGCGGCCACGTTGAAGCCGAGTTTCTCCAGGTAGGGCAGGGTGCCGGATTTGGTCAGATACTCGGTGACGACCTTGGAGCCGGGGGCCAGGCTGGTCTTGACGTAGGGCTTCACGCTCAGGCCCTTCTCCACCGCCTTCTTGGCCACCAGGCCCGCGCCCAGCATCACGCTCGGGTTGCTGGTGTTGGTGCAGGACGTGATCGCGGCGATGACGATGGAGCCGTGGGCCATCGTCGCGGAGTGGCCGTTGTCCGGGACGGCGGCGGTGCGCGCCAGGTCCGCTTCCGCCAGCCCGAAGCCGCGCTCCTTCACCGGCGTGGTCAGCGCCTTGCGGAAGGTGGCCTTGAGGTCCTTCATGGCCACGCGGTCCTGCGGGCGCTTGGGGCCGGCCAAGCTGGGCACGACGTCGGCCAGGTTGAGTTCAAGGCTGTCGGTGAAGACCGGGTCCGGCGTCTGGTCGGTGCGGAACAGGCCTTGAGCCTGGGCGTAACGCTCGAGCAGGTCGGCCGAGACCACCCGGCCGGTGCGGCGCAGGTAGCGCAGCGTCTCGGCGTCGACCGGGAAGAAGCCGCAGGTGGCGCCGTACTCGGGCGCCATGTTGGCGATGGTGGCGCGGTCCGGCAGCGACATGGATGAAAGCCCGCTGCCGTAGAACTCGACGAACTTGTCCACGACGCCCTTGCGGCGCAGCAGCTGGGTGATCGTCAGCACCAGGTCGGTGGCGGTCACGCCGTCGCGCAGTTCGCCGTAGAGCTTCACGCCGATCACCTGCGGCGTGACCATGTAGAGCGGCTGGCCGAGCATGACGGCCTCGGCCTCGATCCCGCCCACGCCCCAGCCCAGCACGCCCAGGCCGTTGATCATGGTGGTATGCGAGTCCGTGCCGACCAGGGTGTCCGGGAATAGCACTCGGCCATCGTCTTCCGGGCGGCTGAGCAGGCCCTGGGCCAGATACTCCAGGTTCACCTGGTGGACGATGCCGGTGGCCGGCGGGACCACGCGCAGGTTCTGAAAGGCCTGGGCGCCCCAGCGCAGGAACTCATAGCGCTCGCGGTTGCGCTCGAACTCGAGCTGGGCGTTGCGCAGCAGGGCCAGCTCGCTGCCGAAGTAATCGACCTGGACGGAGTGGTCGATCACCAGGTCCACCGGCACGAGCGGGTTGATCTGGCTGGGGTTGCCACCCAGGCGCTGCACGGCGTCGCGCATGGCCGCCAGGTCCACCACGCACGGCACGCCGGTGAAGTCTTGCATCACCACCCGCGCGGGCAGGAAGGGCAGTTCCGCCGGCGCCGGCGCCTTGGCCTCCCAGCGCGCCAGGCGCCGGACGTCGTCCTCGGTCACCAGATAGCCGTCGCAGTTGCGCAGCACGGCCTCCAGCAGGATCCGGATCGAGAAGGGCAGTCGATCCAGGTTGGGCGCCACCCCGGTTTTGGCGAGGTGCTCCAGGCGATAAATGTAATCATCGCCCAGCTTGGCGCGCGCACCGAACGAGTTCTTCAGTTTCTGAGACATGGGGGGTTATCCTTTCGAGCCACACAGGGGCCCTCGAGAATGGAATGGCTGCGCGTCAGGGGGACACGCGTCGGGGATTATAACACCCGCGCCGGCCTCAACGGCGCTTGGCCTTGGGCTTGACGCGGCTGTTGGCCGCCGGCGCGGCCGGCTTGGGCTTGGCCCGGCTTTTGGCCGCTGGCGGGGTCGGCTTGGATGGGCGGGCGCGCGCGGGTTCGCGCGGCGCCTCGGCTGTGGCCGGGTCAGCGGTGTCAGACGAGGCGGCGGCCGGCCCATTGGACTGGCCGCGTTCGGCGGCGCGGCGTTCGGCTTCGGCGCGGGCCTGCTGGGCGGCTTGCGCTTCAACGAGTTGAGCCTGCAGATGGGCGGCCTGGGCACGCGCCTGATCACGCTCGGCGGCCAGGGCCTGTAAGGCCTCCGCCAGTTCGGCGGCGCGGCGTTCGGCTTCGGCGCGGGCCTGCTGGGCGGCTTGCGCTTCAACGAGTTGAGCCTGCAGATGGGCGGCCTGGGCACGCGCCTGATCACGCTCGGCGGCCAGGGCCTGTGAGGCCTCCGCCAATTCGGCGGCGCGGCGTTCGGTTTCGGTGTGGGCCTGCTGGGCGACGTGCGCTTCGGCGAGCTGGTCCTGCAGATGGGCGGCCTGGGCACGCGCCTGATCACGCTCGGCGGCCAGGGCATGCGCGGCCTCCGCCAGTTCGGCGGCGCGGCGTTCGGTTTCGGTGCGGGCCTGCTGGGCGGCGGGCGCTTCGGCGAGCTGATCCTGCAGACGGGCGGCCTGGGCACGCGCCTGATCACGCTCGGCGGCCAGGGCCTGTGAGGCCTCCGCGAGTTCGGCGGCGCGGTGCTCAACCTCGGCGCGGCGGCGGTTGGTGTCATCCAATTGCGTCTGCAGCTCCTGGATCCAGGCCAGGCTGTCGTGCTCCGCGGCCGCCAGTTTGCGCTGCAGGTCGGCGAGCGCGGCCGCCTGTTCAACGGTGTGGCGCTCGGCCTCGGCCTGGGCGCCGCGAGCTTCGGCGAGTTGGGCCAGCCCGGCGGCGGCCTGGGCGCGCGTCTGGTCGAGCTCGGCCGCCAGAGATTGCCGGTCCGTCTCCAGTTCGGCGGCGCGGCCCTGGGCCTCGGCCACGGCGGCGCTGAGTGGCTCGAGCTGCGCTACCTGGTCACGGGCCTGGCCGAGCTGTTGCGTGAGCTGCAGCGTGGCGGCATCGTAACGGGCCGCGACGAGTTCCAGCTCCGTCTGGTGGGCGAGCTGTTCCTCCAGGCTGGTCTGGAGATGGGTGATGGTGGCGGCCTGCTCGATGAGGCGATGCTCCAGCTCCGCCTCGCGGCGGCGGGCCTCGTCCAGCTCGGACCGGAACTGCGTGGAGCGCGTTTCCGCACGCGCCAACTGGTCGCTCAGTTCAACGGCGGCGCTTGTCTGGAAGGCGGCCTGGCGTTCCGCCTCGGCCAGGCGGCCGCTCACGTCGGCGAGTTGGACCTGCAGGTCCTGCGCCCGGGCCAGGCCGTCTTGTTCCGCCTCGCTCAGCCGGCGTTCGAGCTCGGTCTGCGCCTGGCGGGCCTCGGCGAGTTCCGCTTGAACAGCGGCGGTCTGCGCGCGGGCCTGATCGCGTTCGGCGGCCAGGTGTTCGGCCCCGGTCAGCTGGCGGCGGGCCTCGTCGAGCTGTGTCTGCAGGTCCTGCACCCAGGCCAGGCTGTCGTGCTCGGTCGCGGCCAGCTTGCGGTCGAGGTCGGCCCGCGCCTGGCGGGCTTCGGCCAGTTCGCTTTGCAGCGCGGCCGCGTGCGCCTGGGCCTGGTCGCGTTCGGTCAAAGCAGCCAGCGCCGCCGCGTCTTGTTCTGCGGCCAGCCGCTCGGCCTCCGCCAGACGCCCGTTCATATCGGCGAGCTGGGTCTGCAGGGCCTCAAGCTGAGGCCGACTCGCCTGGTCGGCTGCGGCTGCTTGGCGGTCAAGCTCCGTCAGAGTCAGGCGGGCTTCGGCGAGTTGGTCCTGGAGGGCGCGCGCTTGCCGTTCGGCGTCCGCCGCGTGCTGGCGGGCTTCGGCGAGCTGAGTCTGCAGATCCTGAATCCGGGTCTGACTCGCCTGTCCGGCCGTGGCCAGTTGACGTTCGAGCTCGGCCAGGGCGGCCGCTTGCTCGGCGGTGCGGCGTTCGGCCTCAGCCAGGGCCTGGCGGGCCGGGTCGTCAGGGCGGGGGTTTTCCGTGGCGGCCGGGTCTGGCTGCGCTTCCAGAGCGGCGGCGCGGTGGCGGGCCTGCTCCAGGGCGGCCGTGAGATCGGCTACGGCTGTGTCTCGCTTGGCGATCGTCCGTTGCGCGGCCGAGAGACGGGCGCCCACGTCTTCCAGGCGGGCTTCCAGGGCGATGACTTTGGTGGACAGGCGCTCGTAACTCAAAGAGCCCAGCTTGAGTTGGGCTTCGACGAGCTGCTGGTTGAGGCGCTCGAGGGCGGTTACTTTGGCGCGGCACTCGGCCAGTTCGGCGCGCAGCGCGCGCGGGTCATCAGACTTTGGGTGCATTCTTGGGTCACCTCACCGATACCGCGAGGGGCGCAAAAGCAGCACCCAACCATGATGACGGGATGATACCGGAGCCGGTTTAGCCCGCCGTTAAGCGGGCCGTTATAAACCGGTGTGAGATTGGCCCGGGGACGGGGCGATAACGCCCGGCGGAAGCGGCCTTAATCGGACAACTTGGCGAGCGGCGGCAGCACGGCCAGGAAATCGCGCGCGAAACGCGGTGTGTAAGCGGCCACCAGCGCGGCCACGCGTTCGGGGTCGGGCGAGGCCAGGATCAGGCCGGCGTGGAAGGGCTTGTGCAGGCGCCAGACGACTTCCGGGTCGGCGTAAGAGGCCAGGTCCGGCCATTCCTGTTGCGCCAGGCAGTTCAGCACCGCGGCATAGCCGGCGCGGGCGGCCGGCGGAGGGTAGGGTTCGCCGCGCAAGGCCGCGATCTCGAGAGCCGCCCACTCGGCCCACAGGTTGACGCCGGTGGCGAACTCGATGGCCTCGGCGATGTTCGCGCCGCCGACGCGCGCAGCGCCTTCCAGGAAGTAGAGCTGCCCGTCGGCGTGGGCGCGGATGTATTCGGCGTGGGCGGCGCCGCGCGGCAGGCCCAGCGCCCGCAGCACCTGGCGGTTGAAATCCAGCAGCGCCTGGGTGGCCGGCGCGGCGCGGTCCAGGGTGCGGGTGACGAAGACGCCGCCGCCCTGGTACACGTCCAGCGGCGGGCGCCCGTACTGGCTGGCGATCTCGAAGACCACTTCGCCGTTGTCCACCAGCGCGTCCACGTGGCTGACCTCGCCGGGCAGGTACTGCTCGACCAGGAAGTGCGACTGTTCGTCGCCGAGCGCCTCCAGCAGCGGCCAGACGGCATCCGGGTGGTCGATGCGCCGGATGCCCATGGCGCTGGCTTCCGAGCGCGGCTTGAGCAGCCACGGGCCAGGCCCGCGCTCCAGGAAAGCCCGCAGGCGGGCGTGGTTGAAGACGGGCGCGAAGGCCGGCACGCGCAGCCCGGCGGCCTGCGCCACGGTGCGCATGGCTAGCTTGTCGCGGAAGTGCTGGGCCAGCGAGACGCCCAGGCCGGGCAGGCGCAGATGCTCGCGCAGCACGGCCGCCGTCACCACCTCAAAGTCGTCCAGCGGGAAGACGTGGTCGATCACGCGCGTGCGCGCCAGGTAGCTGACCGCGTTGAGCAGCGCCCGGCGGTCGTTCAGGTCCGGCACGAAGAAGACCTCGTCCAAGCTGTCGCGCGGCCAGTCCGCGAGCTGGTCCTTCTGGCGGGCCAGCAACAGCGTGTGGCAGCCCAGGCGCTTGGCGGCGCGCATGGCCGCGAAGCCCTTCACGTCGCTGGTCAGGAACAAGAGGGTCAGCGGCTCGGTCATGGCGTCATCCTTGTTTGGTCCGGCGGTGGCGCGATTATAGCCCGTGGAAAATAAAAAGGCCCGCCGGGGGAGGCGGGCCTGTCGGGTCGGCGTCCAGCCCTCAATCGAACCAGAGCAGGTAGCTGGTGCGCGTGGACACGTTGAGAGTGTTGTAGGAGACGATGAACTGCAGCGCGATGACCGTGCCGGCCGCGAACCGCCCGGCCGGGAACGACACCGCCGAAAGGCCGTTGGCGTCCGTCGGCGGCATGGTGTACTGCTCGTTGCCGGTCGGCAGCCGCACGATCAGCACCACGGCCGCGCCGGCCACCGGTTTGTCGAGTTGATCGCCCACCCAGATCTGCGCGGTCTGGCGCTCGTCGCGTCCGATCACGGCATCGGCGACGGTGCCGCGCGCCCGCAGATTGATCACGCGCGGCTGGCCCGCCAGGGGCAGATCAGGCTTCAGGCGGCCGCGGTCCAGCTTGGCGTAGGCGTAATAGATTTCCCCGAGCTCGGCCAGTTGGACGCGCTGGCTCTCCGGCCGCTCCGGATGCCACTCCAGGCGCACGCGCTGGAAGTATTGGACGATGCGCCCGTTCTCGAGCTTGCTTTCGGTGATCGGGAAACCGAACTGATCCAGGCCGCCGTTGGTGCGCCAGTAATCCAGGAACTTGTGGCACACGGTGTGCCCGGTCTCGCTGAAGTAGTAGCAGGTGGGATCGGACGCGGCCGGGATGAGTGTGACCGGGATGGGCGGCTCACGCTTGGCCAGTTGGTCGCCGAGCAGCCCCAGCTGAATCTTGTAGGGCTCCGGGTTCCCAGGATGCGACTCCAGGCGGGCCTTCTGGAAGTACTGGACCCACAGACCGCCGTTGTTGGGGTCGGCGAAGGCATCCGTCAGCGGGTAGCCATAGCGCTCGACGCCGCCCGTCTTCTTGAAGAAGTCGAGGAAAGGCGCTGTCACGTTGTGGCCGGTCTCGTTGAAGTACTCAAACTCAACGGCCGGCACTGGGGTCTGGGCGGAGGCAACCGGCGCTATAGCCAGGCTCAGCACGACGACCAGACTCATGACGTACTTTATGAGTAGTCTGACCCCGGGCATAGTTTTCCCCTCAGTTGCGTTCTCAGTAACCATCTGGAGGATAGGACCATTATACTACCGATTTCAAACTTTCAAAGAGCCAACTGGCACTACTTTTGCACTGAATGTCCAGTTTGCCGGTTGTTACTCTTGTCCAAGCCGTAAGCGGCAGTAGCTTTCATAACGGGATTGGGCGATCTCACCCGACTCGACTGCCCGGCGCACTGCGCAGCCGGGCTCCTGCAAGTGCGTGCAGTCGCCAAACTCACACTCCGCCACCAGCGGGCGGATCTCCACAAAGTAGCCGTCCAGCTCCTCAGGCTCAATGTCCCACAGCGCCAGCGCCCGCATCCCGGGTGTGTCGGCCACGAAGCCGCCGTCTTCCAGAGGCAGCAGCTCCGGGTAGACGGTGGTGTGGCGGCCCTTCTGCGTCGCCTGTGAGACGGCCTGAGCGCGCAGACCCAGGCCGGGATGCACGGCGTTGAGCAGACTGGACTTGCCCACCCCGGATGGTCCCGCCAGCACCGAGAGCCGGCCGCCCAACTGCGCCCGCAACTCGGCCACCCCCTCCTCGGCCCGCGCCGAGGTGTAAAGGACCGGATAGCCCAGGCCGGGGTACAGGCCAAACACCGCCTCGGCGGCCGCGCGCCCCACCAGGTCTACCTTGTTGGCGCAAATCACGGCGGGCAGTCCGACGGCTTCGGCCATCACCAGCAGCCGATCCAGAGCGCGCAGGCGCGGGTCCGGCTGGGCACAAGCAAAGACGAAAACGGCCTGGTCCGGGTTGGCGACGATCACCTGCGCCTTCTCGTTGCCGGTTTCCCGCAGGCCGCCCCGGCCGTGGCGCCCGGGCGCCTGCCGCGCGAGAACACGATGCCGTGGTTCCACGACCTCGATCATTCCGCGTTCAGCTGTCTGTAGGGAGACCAGCACACGATCGCCGATGGTGGCCAGGTCTGCGCTTTGCCGGGTTTTTTTCAGCCGGCCGCGCAGATGGCAAACAACATCGCCGGCCTCTGTCTTTACTGTAAAGAAGCCGCTTTGTGCCTTGACGATAATACCGGGCAAAGTCGTGGTCAATGGTGGGGAAAAGTTTGCAAACAGTTAGTAAGAGTGCACGCTTATAAGGTCGATAGGGTCGCTATATGGGCGGCCGGCGGGTAAAGGTGGGCGGTTGGTAGGCCGCGCCCCTTTGGCTGGCCAGGCTGTTAATTGAAGGCAAGCCTCAAGGTTGCGGCGTGGCCGTCGCCGCTGGTGTAATGACCCCGAAATCGGTCTCCCAGGGCAGCAACGTCTGCGCCCGACCCAGGAAATAAATCTCTACCAGGCGTCGGAAGATCGGCGCGGCCACCTCCGAGCCCTCGCCGCCGTTCTCGACCATGACCACGATAGCGACATCCGGCTTGTCCGGCTGGTCGGCTTCAGTATAGCCGGCAAACCATGAATGCGGTTGGCCGGCGCTGTTCTGGGCGGTGCCGGTCTTGCCGGCCACCGGGAGGCCCAGGTTCAGGAAGCGATGACGGGCCGTCCCGCCCGGCGCGCTGGTGACGGCGCGCAGGCCCTCCCGGATGGCGTCCAACTGCGCGGCCGTGACCGGGAGTTGGCCGTTGACCACCGGCGTCATCTCAAAAGTCGGAGCGCCGCCGGGCGGCGCGATCTTCTGCACCAGCTGCGGCCGGTAGAGCGTGCCGCCGTTGCGGACCGCGGCCATCATCTCGGCCACCTGCAGCGGCGTGACCAACAGGTAACCCTGGCCGATGCCCAGGTTGACACTGTCGCCCGGCCGCCACGGGTCGTTGTAGGCCGAGAGTTTCCAGGCCGGGTCCGGGATCAGGCCCTGGGCCTCAGCGACCTGGCCGATCTGCGTAAAGTCGCCCAGCCCGAATTGGCGCGCCACCTGCGGGATGAAGTCGGCGTTGAACTGGTCGAGATCGTAGGCGATCGTATAGAAGTACGGGTTGCAGGAGGTCTGCAGCGCCTGGATCAGATTGATCTTGCCGGGCGGCTTGATGTTGGTGCCGTAGGTCCAGTTGTATTTCAGCGCGCTCGGGCCGAGCTGGTCCCACACGTTGCCGCAGTTGAGGATCGTGTCGGTGGTGTACAGGCCGGAGAGCAGGGCCGCGCCCATCACGGGAACCTTAAAGACCGAGCCGGGCGGGTAGGCGCTCTGCACGCCGCGGTTGAGGAGCGGGTTGGCGGGGTCGTTCAAGATCTCGTCCAACTGCGCGCTGTTGGGGTTGGTGGGGTCGAACAGGTTCGGGTCAAACGCCGGGCTGGACGCCATCGCCCGCACCGCGCCCGTGGACGCTTCGAGAATGATGATCGAGCCGCGAAACCCGGTCAGGGCCTGCTGCGCCGCGATCTGCAGCGGCCGGTCCAGGGTGGCGTACAGGGCCTGGGCCGGCTGGCGCTGCCGTTCGGCCAGCACGGTGGCGCGGCCGTCGGCGAAGAGGACGTTGAGGGTGCCGCCCAGCGAGCCGGCCAAGTAAGGCTCGCCCCAAGCTTCCAGCCCAGTCAGGCCGACGCGCTCATCGCCGGTGTAGCCCTGGGCCTGGTAATCGGCCAGGGTCTCCGGCGGCACGGGGCCCATGTAGCCGACGACCTGCGGCGCCACGCCGCCCAGCGGATAGTAACGCGTGGAGTACGTACGCAGGATGACGCCCGGCAGATCGGCCAGCGTGCTCAGTTGGGCCTGGACGTCGGCGGAGGACGCCTCGCCGATGGGCACGTACCAATCCGGGCGCGCGTCGGCGTACTTGTCCTTGATCTTCTCCGGGCTGAGCCCGAGCAGCGCGGACAGCGCCGCCAGGACGGCGGGCTCATCCTGGATCAAACCGGGCTGGACGCCGATGGCCACGGCCTCGCCCTGCACGGCCAGACCCAGCCCCGCGCGGTCATAGATGTTGCCGCGCGCCGGAAAGGAGGCCTGCACCGACAGCTCGCCGCCGCCGGCCAGCTCCGGCAGGATCAGGCCGTCGGTCCACGAGATGGCCCAGCGCCCGTCGGTGTACACCAGGGGCATTTCGATCTTGCGCGTGATGTCGCCGAACAGGCCGGAGCGCAGTGTGATCTCGAACAGCACGATGGCCTTGGTGCCGGCCTTGAGGGCGTTCAGGCTCTGCGTCTCCACGCCGATGACGCCCGCGGTCTGCCAGACCTCGGCGTAGCGCTCCTGAAAATCAGCCGGGCTCACCGCATCGCGGCTGAGCGGCGAGAGCAGCGAGTACATGCCCGGATAGTCGCCGCGCTCCCAGGCGTCCAAGAAGGCGGCGGCCGTGCCCTCCGGGTCCGGCGTGGTCAGCGTGGGCGTCGGCGAGGGCGGCGGCAGGGTGGCGGCCGGCTGGAGCGAGGCACAGGCGGCCAGCAGCAGGCCCAGGCCCAAAGGCACAAGGCCCAAGCGGCTCAGCCGCTGGGAGCGAGGATTTGACCATTGACCGTTGAGCATTGTCACGCCGTCTCACTCAGAATCGACTCGAACACCGGACAGGTATACGGAATGAAGCGCTGGCAGGCCGCCGGCAGATCGGTGGCGGCGTCCAGGCCGAGCGTGCGCAGCCGCCGCAGCACATGGCACAGCGGCAGCCCCATCACGTTGGCGAAGCAATCGCGGAAGCGGGCGCGCTCCACCGGCTGGAAGGCGGGGTGCTGGATGGCGTAGGCGCCGGCCTTGTCCAGCGGATCGCCGCTGGCGACATAGGCCGCGATCTCGGCGTCGCTATAGGCGCGCATCGGCACGCGCGAGCGCGCCAGGTCCGTGTCGGCGCGGCCGTTGGCGAGATCCAAAACCGTGACGGCCGTCAGGACTTCGTGATCACGGCCGCGCAGGCGGGTGAGCATGGCCGTCGCCTCGCGCACGTCGGCGGGTTTGTTGAGGATCAAGCCGTCGGCGACCACGGTGGTGTCGCTAGCGATCAGCACGGCCTCCGGCGCGGCCCCGTTCAGGCTGGCGGCGGCCAGCTCAGCCTTGGTGACGCTCATGCGCCGCACGAAGACGTCCGGCGGCTCGCCGGGCAGCGGCGTCTCGTCCGCGGCCACCGCGCGCACCTCAAAGGACCAGCCGCCCAAGGCCAGCAATTGCCGGCGCCGCGGCGAAGCCGAAGCCAGGATCAATGTTCGCATCGGGGGGATTGTACTCGCAGACGGAGGCGCTTCCAACTTGGCCAGATTAAGGTAGAGTAGGGGCGCTGCCGCTCAACCCAGCCATGCATTTCGACCTGTTCACCCTCTTCCCCGAGATCTGTACGCCGTATCTCCAGGAGTCGATCCTGAAGCGTGCTCAGCAGGCCGGCCTGCTCACCGTCCAGGTCCACAACCCGCGCGATTACACCACGGACAAGCATCGCGTCACCGACGACCTGCCCTACGGCGGCGGCGGCGGCATGGTGCTGAAACCGGAGCCGTACTTCGCGGCCGTGGAGGCGGTGTTGGGCGCGGGGCCGTCCCCGGTTCCGATCATCCTGCTCACCCCGCAGGGCCGCCCGTTCACCCAGGCTGTGGCTCAGGAGTTGGCCCAGCACCCGCGCCTGGCCCTGCTCTGCGGCCGCTATGAAGGCTTCGACGAGCGGATCCGCGGCCACCTGGCCACGGACGAGATTTCGCTCGGCGATTTCGTGCTGACCGGCGGGGAGTTGGGCGCGCTGGCCATCATCGACGCCGTCACCCGGCTGCTGCCCGGCGCGCTGGGCGACCCCACCGGCGCGGAGGACGACTCGTTCATGTCCGGCCTGCTGGAGTACCCGCACTACACGCGTCCGGCCGAGTTCCGCGGCTGGGCGGTGCCCGAGCCGTTGCTCAGCGGCGACCACGCCCGGGTGGCGCGCTGGCGCCGGCAACAGGCCCTGCGGCGCACGTTCCTGCGCCGGCCGGACTTGCTGCTGAAGATCACGCTGACCGAAGACGATAAGCTCTGGCTGGCCCAGGTCGCCGAAGAGCTGGCTAACCCGGCGGGGCCGGCCGGCCGTTGACGCTGGCGGCGGCGGCGTTGATAATGTTAATGGCTCCGGCAACCGGCTTGCCTGGTTGGGTCTGGCTTGATACATAAGGCGAAGTCTGTCCATGCGGTTTGATATCGAACCAAAAGCCCCCCAAGCTGGTATTGTTGGTTAGCATCTGAACACCAGGGTTTCACTCTATGAACCAAGATGATGCCCCGTTAATCCTGCGCTTGCAGTCCGGTGACCTTGAGGCGCTCGGCATCCTGTACGACCGCTACCGGCTGGTCGTTTACCGGACGGCGCTGGCGATCATCCGTGATCCGGATGCGGCCGACGATCTGCTGCAAGAGGTCTTTCTGCGCTTGCACACTTACGCGGCCAGCGTTAAGCCGGAGCTGCCGCTGGCGCCCTGGCTGTACCGCGTCACGATCAACTTGAGCTACACCTGGTTCTCGCGGCGGCGCTGGCTGGCGCCGATCGACGATTTCCTGGAGAAGCTGATCGGGCCGACCCGGCAGCACCCGGAGCCGGCGGCGGAGCGGCGCAGTGACCGTGAGGCGATGCAGCGCGCGATCGACGCGCTGCCGTTCAACCAGCGGGTGGTGGTCATCCTCCATTACCTGAACGATTTGAGCCTGCAGGAGATTGCCGAGATCGTCAAATGCCCGGTTGGCACCGTTAAATCGCGGCTGTACTACGCGCGCGAAAGCCTGCGCCAGCAGCTCGAAGGAACGGCGCTGTCGCCGGAGGTGGCTTATGAGTTTACGCGATAGTGGTTTCGACGTGTTGGATCGGGTCATCCAGCGGGCGCTGAAACGCCCCGGGGTGCGCGCCTATCCGCGCGCCGATAATTATGAGCGGCTGTTGCGGCGCGTCGCGCTGCGCCAGCCGAAGGCGACGTGGCTGGCGGCCCTGGTGTCCGACCCGGCCGGCGGCGTGTATGAGCGGGTGGCGCCTTTTCCGGCATTGGGGCTAAGCTGGCGCGACCTGGCCTTGGCTCAGGCCATGCGGCCGTCTGGCATCTTCGGGAGCCTCACCAGCCTGGCCCGTTGAGGATGGTTGAATTGCTGCGCGTCGAAGCGCTGCGCTTTGCAACGGGGGCGGCCCCTGGGGGAGACGGTCTGTCTGAGGGCGTCAGTTTTACGCTGGCCGCCGGCGAGCAGGCGGCCCTGCTCAGTCCACGCGGGCCGCTCCGGACTGGGCTGATGCGCGCGCTGGCGCTGCTGGATCGGCCGGAAGCCGGGCGCATCCTCTTCGGCGAGGTGGACTTGGTGCGGCTGCCCAAGGCCCGGCTGCAGGCGGCGCGCCGCGAGTATCAATATGTCGGCGGCAACCCGGCCCGGACGCTGCCCAGCCACTTCACCGTCGGCGCCGCCCTGGCCGAGCCGCTGCGCATCCATCGGCTGGGCACGCCGGCCGAGCAGGCGACGCGCGCGGCCGCCGTGCTGACGCGCCTGGGGCTGAACGCGTGGCTGTTGAGGCAATCGGTCCGGGCGCTCTCGCCGGCGCTGCGTCAACTCGTCAGCCTGGCGCGCGCGCTCAGCCTCGAGCCGCGGGTCTTGCTCACGGATGACCTGACCGATTTTCTCGAGCCGGCGGCGGCGCCGCCGCTGGTGGAGCGCTTGGCGGCGTTGTGCCGCGCCGATGGCATCGCTTGGTTGTGGACCACGGCCGACGCCGCCCTGGCGCGCCGCCACAGCGACCGGGTGCTGCGCCTGGAAGCCGGGCGCCTGCAGCCGGCCTGAACGCCCGGGGCGCGGCCCTTGCGCGCAGCGCCAATCCGGGGATACTTGCCGCGCACCCAATCCGGCGGTGCTGTCGGCCCACACGCATGCCAACCTCCCTGCTTTCGTTTCTCCAATTGAAGTCCGGCGGCGCCCTACGGCGCGGCTGGGCGCTGGTCGTCGGGCTGTGTCTGCTGTCCGCGTGCGGGTCGCCGGCGCCGCTGCCCACGCTGGTGCCCACGCGCGCGGCGGACAGCTCCGTGGCCCCAGACGCGACCGCGGCCGGCTTCCCGACGCTGCCGGCCACCGTCCTGCCCACGGCGCCGCCGACGCCCACGCCGGTCCCGATCGACCTGGTCATCTGTCAGACCGATGAGCCGCTCTCGCTGTACTTGTACGGCGACGACGTGGCCGCGCGCGCCGGCATCCTGGACGCGCTCTACGACGGCCCGCTCGACGTCGTCAACTATGAGCTGCGGCCCGTGATCCTGGAAGACCTGCCGACGGTGGCGAACGGCGGCCTGCGCCTGACCGAGGTGGTGGTGCAGCCGGGCGAGCGCGTGGTGGAGGCCGGCACCGGCCGGGTGGTGCAGGTGGCCGAGGGCGTGCCGCTGGCCCAGGTGGACGGCAGCGTCATCACGGCCAGCGCCGACAGCCCGGCCCGCACCGTGCAGGTGAGCGCCGAGTTCCACGTTAAGCCCGGCGTGTTGTGGTCAGACAGCCAGCAGCTCACGGCCGAAGACTCGCGCTTCTCCTTCGAAGCCGCCGCTTTCTACGCCACCGAGGCCAGCAAGTTCGTCACCGACCGCACCCAATCCTACGAAGTCGTGGACCAGTTCACGGTGCGCTGGACGGGTTTGCCCGGCTGGCGCGACCGCGACGCGGCCCGGCGTTTCTGGTCGCCGCTGCCGCGCCACCTGTTCGAGGGCGTCAGCCCGAGCGAGCTGAAGGACAACCCGGACGCCAACGAGCGGCCGCTGGGGTGGGGGCCGTTCGGGCTGTCCGAATGGAAGAAGGGCGAGACGCTGACGCTCGTCCGCAACCCCAACTACTTTCGCGCCGACGAGGGTCTGCCGCGGGTAGACCGCGTGATCTTCCGTTTCGGCCTGACGCCGGACCAGATCCTGGCGGAGCTGGAGGCCGGCGGCTGCGACCTGGCGCCGCAGTCGGTTGATTTCGCCGCCTGGGTGCCGCAGTTGCGCGCCCAGCAGGCGGCCGGCCTCCTGGCGCCGCAGTTCGTGGCCGGCACCGCTTTTGAGCACCTGGATTTCGGCCTGCTGCCGGCGGCCGGCTACCGGCGCGCGGCCGGCGATAACACGCTGCAGGACCTGCGCGTGCGGCAGGCCGTGGCCTACTGCCTGGATCGGGCGGCCCTGCAGGAGGCGCTGTTGGGCGGAACGGGCGAAGTGCCCGCCGCCTACGTGCCGCGTGCGCATCCGCTCTTCGCGGCCGACCAGGTGACCGAGTACGCGTTCGACCGCGACCGCGGCCGGCGTCTGCTGGCCGAAGCTGGCTGGACGGATGGGGACGGCGACGGCGTGCGCGAACAGGGCGGCCAGCGCCTGGCGCTGGAACTGGTCACCGGTCCGGAGGCCAGCGCCTTCCGCCAGCGCCTGGCCGAATTGCTCACAGAGCAGCTGCGCGGATGCGGCGTGGAAGTGCGTGTGCGCTGGGCCGCCGTCGACGACCTGGGGCAGGGGCTGTATGCGCCCTGGCCGGGCGGCCCGCTGTTCGGGCGCCGTTTTGACCTGGCGGCTTTCCCGTGGCAAGCCGGCCGGGAGCCGCCCTGTGAGCTGTACCTGACCAGCGCCATCCCCGACGACTTGCATCCAGGCGGCGCCAACAACACCGGCTACCGCAACCCGGCCTATGACGCGGCCTGTGAGCGCGCGCTGACCAGCTTCGACGAGGCAGTGCGCCGGGCCGCGCACGCCGAGGCCCAGGCCGTGCTCTCCCGAGATCTGCCGATGCTGCCGCTCTTCTTCCGGGCCGTCATCGGCGTGACCCGGCCGGGGCTCAGCGGCTACCAGCCCGATCCGACCGCCCGTTCTGATCTCTGGAACCTAGAACAGATCACCGTCCCGTAAATTGAACCTTTTCGAACCTTTACGAGTAGAGGCGAGTAAGACAGAATGAATAGGCCGCGCTGTCCCGCCAGCGGCGCGGCTCAGCCAGCCCGGTGACGGCGCCCCGCCAGGCGCTGACCTCCGGCGCGGGTTATGAAACGAGCGCGGGCCGGCCGGTTAGCCGGGCGGCCGAGCCAGCCTCGTTCGGTGCCAGGGCCGCTAACCTTGACGCCTGTTTGAAGCGCGTGTTATAGTTCGCCCAATTCACGTTAATGCTGTCCACAATTTGGGACCGACTGTCTTACGACGTATACGCTGACTTGCGGTGACGCCCCAGGTCAGCTTTAGTGTTGCCCGCCGCCGACCCCGGCGGTCAACGCGTAGGAGAGGAGGTGGTTAATCGCGTAGCAAACGCTGGCTGACCACGACCCAGTTGAACGAAAGTACGACGGTTCAATCCTTGAGGAGGAGAGACAATGCATAAGAGCAAGATTTGGTCTGTGCTGGCGGGGATCACCCTGTTCAGCCTGGTCCTGGCGGCTTGCGCCCCGGCGACCCCCCAGACCATTGTGCAGACGCAGGTCATCAAAGAGACCGAAGTCGTCGAAGTCGTCCAGACCCAGGTCGTCAAAGAGACCCAGGTCGTGGAAGTTGAGAAGAAGTCCTACACCACCCCGCACCCGATTCTGGGCGATCTGAAGGTCCGCCAGGCCATCGCCTACTGCGCCAACCGCCCCGAGCTGATTGCGTCGGTGTACCCCTTCCTGACTGCGGAAGAGCAGCAGGGCCTGCTGATGGACACCAATATCCCGTCCATCAGCTGGGCTTCTTACACTGGCCCCGAAGTCCAGAAGTACCCGTTTGACCCTGAGCAGGGCGCGGCCCTGTTGGAAGAGGCGGGCTGGGTCCTGAATGAGAACACCGGCTTCCGCGAGAAGGATGGCGGTGAGTTGACCCTGCGCTTCACCACCACCACCGCCGCGTTCCGCCAGACCTGGGCCGCCGTGTTCGAGCAGCAGATGGCTGGCTGCGGCATCCGCATCTTCCGCCTGCATGCCCCGGCCGCCTGGTGGTTCGGCTCCACCAGTGGCTTGCGCCACCGCGACTTCGAGCTGGGCGCTTACGCCTGGGTGGGCGAGACCGATCCCAAGGGCCAGACCCTGTACGCCTGCAACCAGATCCCGCTGCCCGAGAACGGCTGGGCCGGCCAGAACTACATGGGCTGGTGCAACCAGACCGCCAGCGACGCCATCAACGCCGCCAACAACACCCTGGTGCGCGATGAGCGCATCGAGCAGTACAAGATCTTCCAGATCGAGTTCGCCAAAGACATGGTGAGCCTGCCGGTCTTCCAGCGCGTGGAAGCCGACGCCGCCACCACGCGGCTGCTGAACTTCAAACCCAGCCCCACCGAGTACTTCACCTGGAACGCCGATGAGTGGGAACTGAGCGACGGCGGCGACACCCTGGTCATGGCTCAATCGCAGGAGCCGGCCTCGATGTTCACCATCATCGAGTCCTCGGCCTCCCAGCGCTACCCGGCCTACCTGGTCTTCGGCGCCGCCACCACCCAGGTGGACTACGACTTCCAGGCCAGCCAGGCTCAGCTCTCGACGCTCGAGAACGGCTTGATGGTCATCAATGAAGTCGAGGTCAAGGAAGGCGATCCGGTCGTCGACAACAACGGCACGCCCACCGACGCCGAAGGCAACCTGCTGACCCTGAAGGCCGGCCTGACGGTCAAGAACGCCGCCGGCGAAGACGTCGAGTTCAGCGGCGGCACGGTCACGATGAAGCAGCTCGTCGTCACCTACAAGTACGACCCGGCGCTGACCTGGTCCGACGGCGAGAAAGTCAAGAAGGCCGACTTTGAGCTCGGCTACAAGATCGACTGCGACCCGGCGACCGGCGTGGTGGACCTGTCCAGCTGCCAGTCCATCCAGAGCGTGGACTTCACTGGCGACACTGAGTACGTGGTCACCTACAAGCCCGGTTTCGCCGCCCCGCTGAGCATCCTGCCGCTGGGCTTCGGCTACTACCCCTCGCACCAGGTGCTCTCCGACGGCCGCAAGCTGGCCGATGTGCCGGCCGCTGAGTGGTCCGGCCTGCAGGAGATCGCCGAGACGCCCCTGGGCACCGGCCCGTACATCCTGGCCAACTGGGAGAAGGGCGTGAAGATGGAGTTCGTGGCGAACCCGAACTACTACAAGGGCGAGCCCAAGATCAAGAACATCACCATCCTGTTCGTTCAGGACACGCAGCAGGCCGTGGCCCAGCTGCTCACCGGTGATGTCGATACGCTGGACAAGTCGACCCTGGGCGCCGGCGCCGAACTGCAGAGCGTCCTGGACGCCGAGAAGGCGGGCAGCCCGATCAAGGCCTACCTCCAGGCCAGCCCGACCTGGGAACACATCGACTTCAACCTGTTCATCCCGTAATCCGGGGTTGAACATATGGCTGGGCGCTCAGCCGGATGTCGGCCAGGGCTCTTCCTGACTGGCCGGCCCGGCGAGCGTTCAGCCCTTCTTGTCCAGGCGGTCATTTTCACCTGGCCGCCTGTGGCGGAGTCAGTGCCAGCGCAGGCGCAGCCCAATCCCTTGGACCTGTGCCTGCGCTGGTGGTCTAACTAAGCGGGTAGTCGCGAGGTTCCCATGGTCAATTACCTCATTCGCCGTGTCTTTCAAATGGCGATCGTGCTGTTTTTTTCCTCAGCCGCTTCTTACGCGCTGCTGAGCCTCGCGCCGGGCGGCCCGTTGAGTTTCCTGACGTCGGTGCAGGCCCGCTTAAACAAAGAAGATATCGCCCGCATCCAGGCTTATTTTGAGCTGGACTTATTCGTGCCCTATCGTTTTACGCGCTGGCTGATCGGCCAGCCGCGCGGCCCGCTCGTCATCGGCGGGCAAGAGTACTTTGCCGACTTCGTGGTGGGTTGCCGCCAGGTCGAGGAAGTCCGCGTGACTTACGCCGACGGCCGGACGGAGACCCAGGTCACCGGCTGCCGGCCGGGTGAGGATGTTACTCTGGCAGACCTGGTCGGCCGGCCGCGCTCCAGCCACGGCGTGCTGTTCGGCGACTTCGGCGTCTCCTGGCAAATCACGCGCGACCGGCCGGTGAGCGTCCTGGTGCTCTCGCGCCTGCCGCGCACCCTGCAGTTGATGCTGCTCTCGACGTTCATCGCCATCCTGATCGGCGTGCCGCTGGGCGTGATCTCGGCCGTGCGCCAGTACTCGGCCTTTGACTACACCGTCACCTCGCTGGCCTTCTTCGGCTCGTCCATGCCGACTTTCTTCTTCGGCCTGCTGATGATCCTGGTCCTCAGTATCACGTTCAAGCAGTTGGGCTGGATCTACCTGCCGTCCGGGAACGCTTTGGCCGTCAAGGACTACACCATTCCCGTCATCGGCACCGTGCAGGCGGGCTCGTTCCCGGATGCCCTCCTGCACCTGATCATGCCGGTCTCGGTGCTGGTGTTGTTCAACGTGGCCGGCTGGAGCCGGTTCGTGCGCACGTCCATGCTGGAAGTCCTGCGCCAGGACTACGTGCGCACCGCCCGGGCTAAGGGCCTGCTGGAGCGCGTGGTCATCGCCAAACACGCGCTGCGCAACGCCCTGATCCCGTTTATCACCATCGTCGTCTTCTCCATCCCGGGCGCCTTCAGCGGCGCCATCATCACCGAGACGGTCTTCAACTGGCCGGGCATGGGGCGCCTGTACTTTGACGCCTTGGGGCGCACGGACTACCCAGTGGCCATGTCTTTGTTGTTGATCACGGCTTTCCTGACCGTGTGCGCCACATTGTTATCGGATGTCCTGTATACCGTGGTGGACCCGCGGATCCGGCTGAGCTAGGCCCACGCACCCGAGGTACACGCCATGACCACTGCCACTCCTGCCTCACAGATCCTGGACCTGGCCTCCGCCGAGGCAATGCCGGAAGAGATCAGCCAATTTCAGGTTGTCACGCGCCGTTTTCTGCGCCACCGCCTGGCCGTCTTCTCGCTGGTCGTGCTGGCCTCCATCGTTTTCCTGGCCGTCATCGCCCCGCTCATCGCGCCCTTCAGCCCCACCGAGATCGCGGTCGGCAATGACTTCCTGTCGCCGGGGAGCCTGGCCAAAGACGGCGTGCGCGTCCACTGGCTGGGCACCGACCAGATCGGACGCGATTACCTCTCGCGCCTGCTGTACGCCGCCCGCATCTCGCTGACCGTGGCGGTGACGGCCCAGATCTGCGCCGTCACCATCGGGGCTTTGGTGGGCGCCATCTCCGGCTACCTGGGCGGGGCCGTGGACAATCTGGTCATGCGCACCGTGGAGTTCCTGCTGACCATCCCGCAATTGCCGTTGCTGCTGATCATCTCGTCGCTGGTCATCCAGAACCAGGACGCGATCCCGGTGCCGGAGGCTCTCAAACAATTCGTGGGCTGGCTGCTGATCATTCAGCCGCGCGACGCCACCCAGGTGGTGCTGGTCATCGCGATCCTGGTGGCCTTCGGCTGGATGGGCGATTCGCGCCTGATGCGCGGCGTGGTGCTCTCGGTGAAGGAGCAGACGTTCACCGAGGCGGCCCGGGCGCTGGGCGCCAACGACGCGCGCATCATCTTGACCCACATGATCCCGAACGCCCTGGCGCCCATGATTGTGAGCGCCAGCCTGGGCCTCTCGGGCTTCATCATCTACGAGGCGGCCCTCAGCTTCCTGGGCCTGGGCATCCAGGACCCCACGCCCACCTGGGGCAACATGCTCTCCGCGGCGCAAAGCCAGATGTTCCAGCACCCGTGGCTGCCGCTGGTCTCGGGCATCCCGATCTTCTTGTGCTCGCTCACCTTCAACTTCGTGGGCGACGGCCTGCGTGACGCACTCGACCCGCGCCTGAAGCTGTAGGATAATCAGACACCAACCTGTCGCCTGCGAGGGACCTAATGCCCGAAGACAAGACAACGCGCAACGGCGCTTCGCCGAACATCCTGGAGGTCAAGAACCTCAAGACGTACTTCTATACTGAAGATGGCGTGGTTAAGGCCGTGGACGGCGTGGACTTCGCCGTCCGGCGCGGCGAAGTGCTGGGGATCGTCGGCGAGTCGGGCTGCGGCAAGAGCGTCACCTCGCTCTCGATCATGCGCCTGATCGGCATCCCGGGCAAGGTGATCGACGGCTCCATCACCTTCGACGGCCAGGATCTGCTCAACCTGCCCGAGACCGAGATGGTGCACATGCGCGGCAACCGCATCGCCATGATCTTCCAGCAGCCGCAGTCGGCCTTGAACCCGGTCTTCCGGGTCGGCGACCAGATCGCCGAGGTGCTGGACATCCACCGGTCGCTGGGCAAAGAGGCCGGCTGGCAGCGCGCCATCGAGTTGCTCAAGATGGTGGGCATCCCGGACGCGGAGCGCCGGGCGCAGGCCTTCCCGCACGAGCTGTCCGGCGGCATGGCCCAGCGGGTGATGATCGCCATGGCCCTGGCCTGCGTGCCGGAACTGCTCATCGCCGATGAGCCAACCACGGCCCTGGACGTCACCATCCAGGCCCAGATCCTCGACCTGATCCGCGACCTGCGCTCCAAGTTCGAAGCCTCCATCGTCTTGATCACCCACGACCTCGGGGTGGTGGCGGAGATGTGCGAGCGCGTGGCCGTCATGTACGCCGGCCAGATCGTCGAGCAGACCGACGTCCGGACGCTGTTCGCCGATCCGCGCCACCCCTACACCATGGGCCTGATCGGCTCGATCCCGGTGCTGGGCGTGATCAAGGACAAGCTGGATACCATCCCCGGGTCGGTGCCGAATCTAATCAATCTGCCGCCCGGCTGCCGCTTTGCGCCGCGCTGCCGGTTCCGGCTGGAGCGCAACCTGACCATCTGCACGGAGAAGAACCCGGAGCTTAAGTCAGCCGGCCAAGAGCACCTGGTGCGCTGCTGGCTGTACCACAGCACCGATGGGCACACTGCGCCGCTGGCCGACTGACCACGCTATTCAGAATCTTGAGGCAAGCTGATGAGCAACGTTCCCCTGGATTGGAAGGTCGACCTGAACAGCGCGGCCGGCGGCCGGCCGAGCGCCAAGGCTGATCTGATTGAGATCAAGAACCTGGTCAAATATTTCCCGGTGCGGGGCGGTTTGCTCCAGCGCGTGGTGGCCTGGGTCCAGGCGGTCGACAACGTCTCCTTCTCCATCAAGGAGGGCGAGGCTTTGGGGATGGTGGGCGAATCCGGCTGCGGCAAGACCACGGTCGGCCGCACGCTGCTGCGCTTGGTCCCGGCCACGAGCGGCCAGGTGCTGTATGACAACCAGGATGTCTTCAAGGCCCGCGCCCAGGAGCTCAAGGCCCTGCGCCGCAACATGCAGATCATCTTCCAGGACCCGTATTCGTCGCTCGACCCGCGCATGCCGGTCGGCGAGAGCATCGCCGAGGGCCTGCAGGTGCACGGCATGGGCAACCGCAAAGAGCGGTTCGAGGTCGTGATCAACACGCTGCGCAAGGTCGGTCTGCAGGATTACCATGCCCGCCGCTATCCGCACGAGTTCTCGGGCGGCCAGCGCCAGCGCATCGGCATCGCCCGCGCCCTGGCCCTGCGCCCCAAGTTCATCGTCTGCGACGAGCCGGTCTCGGCCCTGGACGTCTCGATCCAGGCCCAGGTGCTCAACATCCTCAAGGAACTGCAGGCCGAGTTTGGCCTGACCTACCTGTTCATCGCCCACAACCTGAGCGTGGTCGAGCACATCTCAGACCGGGTGGCCGTGATGTATCTGGGCAAGATGGTGGAGCTGACCGACCGGGACGAGCTCTACCGCAACCCGCTCCATCCGTACACCCAGGCCCTGCTCTCCGCCATCCCGGTGCCAGACCCGAACTACAAGCGCGAGCGCATCATCCTCAAGGGCGACGTGCCCAGCCCGCTGCGGCCGCCCAGCGGCTGCCGGTTCCACCCGCGCTGCCCGGTGGCCATGGCGCATTGTTCGCAGCAGGAGCCGGAGTTCAAGGAAGTCAGCGCCGGCCACTTTGTGGCCTGCTGGCGCGTCGAATAGGCGCGGCGACAAAAGATAAAGGACGGAGGCGCCTCCGTCCTTTTTTTTGTTCAGCCGGCGGACGCCCGCCGGCCTCCGTCCGTCGGCCAGTGTGCTAGAATCCCGGCGCCAGCCAGGGAGATGCCGCTATGCCCGCCAAACGCATTCTGCTTGTGGACGACCAGCGCACCGTCACCAGCCTGCTGCGTTCCGCGCTGGAGACGCTCGGGCGCGATTACACCATTGTCGAGGTGCCATCCGGTGAAGAGGCCCTGCTGGAACTGGGGCGGGGCGGGGCGGACCTGCTGGTGGTGGATGTGCGCCTGCCCGGCATCACGGGCCTGGAAGTGGCCCGGCGCGTGCGGCGCCTCACCCCCAAGACGCCGGTCATCCTGATCAGCGGCATGGCCAACGTCCAGATCGAGCTCGAGGCGCAGAGCCTGGGCGTGCTGGCCTTCCTGAAGAAGCCGATCAGCGTGGACCAGTTCCTGCCGCTCGCCCGGCGCGCTCTGGGCGAGCAGCCGGCCGAGGCGCCGGCCGCCGCCAACCCGGAGCTGGACCAGCCCGGCGTTTCCGAACGGCTGGCCACTCTGCGCCGCGACCTGGGCGCCGACGCCGTCCACCTCGTGGACATGCAGGGCCGCACGACGATGCGCGCCGGCGAGATCACGCGCATCGACCTGGATCCGGTGATGGCCGAAGTGATCGCGGCGGTGGGCGCCTCCCTCAAGGTCAGCCGTCTGCTGCACGGCCTGATCCCGTCCAACGTGCACTTCTTCGACGGCGACGATTTCGACATCTACGCCGCCAACGTCGGCCAGTTCTACGCCATCGTCATCATCTTCGACGGGGACCGCGGCGCCGGCCAGATGGGCCCGGTGATGCGCTACGGCCGCCAGTGCGCGGACGACCTGCTGAACTCGCTGGTGATGCTGGGCGTCAAGATGGACGAGCCGGTGGCGTTTGTGGCCCGCCCCGCCGCCGAACCAGTGGCCGCGCCCGCGCCGAAACCGGCGGCCCCGCCGCCGGCGGCGACGCCCAAAACGTCGGCCCGGCCGGCAGCGGCTCCGCCCGCGGCGGCCCCGACGGCCCGCCGCCAGAGCCAGCCCACCAGGGCCTGGGGAAAGGGAAACCAGGCGTCCAGCAGCACGCCCTGCTCGGCGCTGAGCTGCTGCTCCAGCCAGCGCTGCATCCCGCGGCTCTGGACCAGGATGCATTCCCGCACCAGGGGGTCCCGGATGGGCGCGGCCGCCAGGTCCGCGGCCCGGCCGGCCGCGGCCCCCCCCCCGCCTCCGGCGCCGGCCCCGGCGCCCAAGCCCGAAAAGCCGATCACCGAGGGCGAGCTCAAGGCGCTGGAAGAAGCGTTGACCAAGGTCAAGGCCCAGGACGCCAACGCCTTCTGGGACGCGCTGGGCGAGACGGACGCCGAGGAGGTCCGCCCGGACGCCATCTCCTTTGAAGACGCCGAGAAGCTGGGCCTGCTGAAGAAATAGCGGCCCGCGCGGCGGCGCCCGCCGTTCGCGGCGGGGCCGTATGCTATAATTCTTGCCGTTCTCTGGGGCATGGTGCAATTGGCAGCACACCGGACTTTGGATCCGTGAATCTTGGTTCGAGTCCAAGTGCCCCAGCCTTTTGATAGCATCGCCGTCCGCGGCGGTGCGGCAGTATGAGTTCCACCTCAGACGATCCCCCTCTTCGGATGCCCGCCGGCGCCGTGTTCCAGCGCCGCGGGCTTCGCTCGTTAAGGCGTCCACGCTTCTTTGAGGTTAAATGGCCCCGCTAAGTCTTGCTGCCGTCATCCTGGCCGCCGGCCAGGGCACGCGTCTGAAGTCGGCGTTGCCGAAAGTCCTGCACCGCCTGGGCGGCCAGCCGCTGGTGCGTCACGCCATCGCCACGGCCCAGGCCGTGACCGGCGCGGCTCCGGTCCTGGTGGTGGGCCACGGCGCCGAGGCCGTGCGCGCCGAACTGGGCGAGGCGGCCCGCTACGCCCTCCAGGCCGAGCAGCTCGGCACCGGCCACGCCGTCCGGCAGGCCGAGGCGCTCTTGCGCGGCCAGTGCCGGCGCGTGCTGGTGACCTACGCTGATATGCCCCTGCTGCGCGCCGAGACCCTGCAAAAGCTGGTGGACGCCCAGGACCGGAACCCGGGGCCGCTGACGCTGCTGACCGTGCACGCCCCAGAGTTGAAGGACTTCGGCCGGATCGTGCGCGACGCGCAGGGCCGGGTCGTGGCCATCGTCGAGGCCGCCCAGGCCACGCCCGAGCAGTTGGCGATCCCGGAGGTCAATCCGGGCGCGTACTGCTTCGACGCTGAGTGGTTGTGGGAGGCCCTGGCGCGCCTGCCGCTCTCGCCCAAGGGCGAGTACTACCTAACCGACCTGGTGGGGATGGCCATCGCCGAGGGCCGGCCGGTGGAAGCCGTGCTGGCCGACGACGTGGCCGAGACGATCGGCATCAACACGCGCGCCCAACTGGCCGAGGCCGAGGCCGGACTGCGCCAGCGTGTCAACGCGCGCTGGCTGGCCGCCGGGGTGACGCTGATCGACCCGGCCACCACTTACATCGAGACGACCGTGACCCTCGGGCCGGACACCGTGATCTGGCCCAACACGCATCTGCAGGGCGCCACCACCGTGGGCGCCGGCTGCGTCCTCGGCCCCAACACCATCGTGCGTGACACCGTCATCGGCGACGAGTGCCAGGTGGAATGCTCGGTGCTGGAGGGCGCCTGGCTGGGCCGCGGCGTGGAAGTGGGGCCGTTCGCCCACCTGCGCAGCGGGGCGCGCCTGGGCGACGGCGTGCACATGGGCAACTTCGGCGAGATCAAGAACAGCAGCCTCGGGCCGGGTGTGAAGATGGGGCACTTCTCCTACATCGGCGACGCCACCATCGGCGCCGGCGTGAACATCGGGGCCGGGACGATCACGTGCAACTATGACGGCGTCAGGAAGAACCAGACCGTCATCGGCGAGAACGTCTTCATCGGCAGCGACACCATGCTGGTGGCGCCGGTGACGCTGGGGGCGGGCGCGCGCACGGGCGCCGGCTCGGTCGTCACCAAGAATGTGCCGGCCGACTCCCTGGCGGTGGGGGTGCCGGCGCGCGTCATCCGGCGGCTGAAGCCGGAGGCCTGAGCGGGCGCGCTCCAGGCCAGGTCAGGGGTATCGGTAACGGGATGTTGGATTTCACAGTCGGCCTGACGGCCATGATCGTGCTGCTGCTGGTAAACAGCCTGCTGGCGGCGGCGCGGACGGCGCTGGTGAACGCTTCGCGTCCCCGCCTGCGCCAGCGCGCCGAGGTCGGCGAAGCCGGCGCGGCGCTGGCGGTGCGCGTGGCCGAGGATGCCACGACGCTGTTGGCCACGCTGCGGCTGGCCCAGTCTTTCGGTCGGTTCGCCATTGCCGGTCTGGCGGCGCTGCTGTTTGCGGTGCCGCTGGCGGAGGCCTTCCGGCACTGGTCGCCGCTCTCGGCCCAAGCCGATTTTCTGGCTTTCCTGGCGGTGCTGTTGTTGGCCACCATGCTGGTGGTGAGCGTCGGCGAGTTCCTGCCGGAGGCGCTGGCGCTGCGCAACCCGGAGAGCGCGGCGCTGGCCTTTGCGCCGCTGGTGGCCGCGCTGGAGTGGCTGCTCACGCCGGTGGTGCGCGTGTCGCTGTGGCTGTCGCTGCGCGTGGCCGCGCCGGTGGCCGGCCAACGGGTGCCGCTGGTCACCGAGGAAGAGATCAAGACGCTGGTGGACGCCGGCGAAGAGGGCGGCGCGATCGAGGAAGACGAGAAAGACATGATCTACTCGATCTTCGCGATCAGCGAGACCTGGGCGCGCGAGATCATGGTGCCGCGCATCGACGTGCTGGCGCTGGACGTGGAGACGCCGCTGCCGGAGGCCGTCGACGCCTTGCTGGCGGCCGGCCACAGCCGCGCGCCGGTTTACGAAGGCAGCATCGACAACATCCAGGGGATCCTGTACGTCAAAGACCTCCTGCGCGTGTGGCGCGGCGGCCAGGTGGACGCCAGCCTGCGCGGCCTGCTGCGCCCGGCCTACTTCGTGCCCGAGACCAAGAAGGCCAACGACTTGCTGGCCGATCTGCAGCAGAAGCGCATCCACATGGCCGTGGTCGTGGACGAGTACGGCGGCACGGCCGGCCTGGTGACCCTGGAGGACATCGTCGAGGAAATCGTCGGCGACATCCGCGACGAGTACGACGTGGACGAGGAATCGTACGTGGAGCGGCTGGGCGACCGCGAGTTTGTCTTCGACGCGCGCATCGACCTGGACGAGGTCAACGAACTGCTCGACCTCAAGCTGCCCACCGACGACAGCGACTCGCTGGGCGGCTTCATCTATGGCCAGCTCGGCCACATCCCGACCGTTGGCGAGCGGGTCAACGCCGCGCAGGCGCAGTTCGAGGTGCTGTCGGTGGCCGGACGCCGGATCCGCAAAGTGCGCGCGCGCGGCGTGCCGGCCGAGCCGCCCGAACCGCCGGCCGCTGCGGACACCGCCCGGCCGGAGACTGGCCGCCGCCCGAACGGCACCAAGCCGCTGCCCTCGCTGGAGCCGCCGCCGGATGAATAGCCCGGCCCGCTTCCCCGGAGACCCGCGCCGATGACGACTTTCGACCCGCAGGCCCTGGCCGCGCAGGCGTTGGAGGCGCGGCGCTGGGCGTACTCGCCGTACTCGCGCTACGCCGTCGGCGCCGCCTTGCTGGCGGCCTCCGGGCGCCTGTACGACGGCTGCAACATCGAAAATGCCGCCTACCCGGTGACGGTCTGCGCCGAGCGCGTGGCCGTCTTCAAGGCCGTCTCGGAAGGCGAGCGCGAGTTCGTGGCGATCGCCGTCGCCACCGAGAACGGCGGCTTTCCGTGCGGCTCGTGCCGCCAGGTCTTGGCCGAGTTCGGCCTGGACGTGAGCGTCCTGGTGGTGGACGGCCAGGGGACGATCGTCCGCCAGACCACCGTGCGCGACTTGCTGCCGGATTCGTTTGGGCCCGCCCACCTGCTTCCCGGAGAACCGCGATGAGCCCTGAGCCGCCCGCGCCCGGCCGCCCGTCCGATCCGGACACCCCGCCTCCCGGCCGGAGCGGCGTGGAGGCCGGCGGCGACCTGACGGTCGGCGGCGACGTGGCCGGCCGCGACGTCATCAAGTCCACGACGCAGAACGTCACCAACGTCGGCGTCAGCGAGCGCACCCTCCAGCGCCTGCTCATCACCGTGGCCGCCATCGTCTTCGTCACAGCCGCCTGCTTCTTTTCCGGCGGGCTGGTGGTGGGCGTGACCGCGTTCAACGCGCTCAACCGGCCGGTGACATCGGCCGAAGACAAAGCCTTCGCCTTCCAGGAGAAGCTCAACGTGCTGCAAAGCCTGGCCCCCGGCCAGACGGTGGCGTTGACGCTTGAGGAAGACGAGCTCAGCTCCTATGTGCGCTTCATCTACGGCGACCAGCTCGGCTTCACGCCCGGCACCGGCAAGGCGCGCCTGGTGAACGGCAACGAGATCGCGGTGGCCGGCCGGGTCGCGGCTCTGAACGATACGCTGGTGGCGGCCACCTTCCAGCTCAGCAACGCACCCGGTGAACCGCTGGAGCTCAGGTCGGTGACGGCGCAGGTGGTGCCCCTGCCGAACGACAGCTTCGGCTTCGGCGCGGTGGCGCTGCCCACCGCTTTCTTCGAGCCGTCTACGGCCCAGTTGAACAACTTGCTCGGCAACGTGCAGATCGTGGACGCCGCTGTGGTGGACCCCGCGCCGGACAACCCGGTCTGGCAGTTGACGCTCGTCACGCGCTAGCCACGCGTCAACGCACGCTAACCGTGCCACTCGGAGCCGCCCGGCTTCTTATGGTATGGTCAGGCCGATGTCCCGCCTGCGCGCGTTGTGCGCCAGTTTCCTCATTCTGCATAGCCTGCTCAGCCAATCCGGACCTGTCCGAGCTGAGGCGTTGCCCAGCGCCGACTCGGTCACCCTTACCTGGCGGGCGGAGCCGCAAATCGCAGCGACGGCTGACGGCCAGATCGCGGTGACCGCGCCCGGTTACGCGCTGACCGAAACACCCGGCGCGCCGCGCCTGCCCTACGCCTCGGCCCTGATCGCGCTGCCGCCCGGCGCCACACCCCGCCTGACAATTGCCCATCTTGTCCAGACCGACCAGCCGCTGGAGGCGCCGCTGACTACGGCGCCCTGGCCCGCGGCGGCGCTGCGCGGCGACGACCGCCCAACCACCGCAAGCTTTGTGGAGCTGGTGGAGCTGGGCCGGCTGCGCGGCGTCCGGCTGGCGCGCGTCACCTTCTATCCGGTCTGGCCCACACCGGCCGGCCTGCGCGTCACCACAACGCTGACAGTGCGCGTGGACTTCGACACCCCGGCCACCGCACCCGCCTCCAGCCTCGCCGATGACGTCATCCTGGCGGCGTTGCGTTCCAGCGTCGTCAACCCGCCGGCTGTCCAGGGACAGGCCCCGGAACCTGTTCCTGAGACTGCGGTGACATCGGCGCCGGCCATGTTGATCGAGGTGACGTCGGCCGGTCTGACCGCCATCCGTTACGCCGACCTCCAGTCGGCGGGGTTTCCGGTGGACAGCGTCGATCCGGCGCGGCTGCAGTTGGTGCACGCCGGCCGGGAAGTGGCGGCCGAGTGGGACGGCGACGCCGACACGGTCTTCGAGCCGGCCGAGCGCTTGTTGTTTTATGCCGCGCCGCGCCCCAATCGCTACACCCTCCAGGATGGCTATCACCTGACGGTCGCCGCCGCCCCCGCCCTGCGGATGGCGCCGCGGTCGGCCGCGCCGGCCGGCCCCGCCAGTGCTGCCTGGCAGTCCGTGCTCGCCGAGCAAAACCTGATCTACTACGGCCTCACCTGTCGGTGTGCCGTCGGCCGTGATGGCGAGCGGTGGATGTGGGACTATTTGGTCGGGCCTGTCACACGCTCCTACACAGTGACGACGCTGGCAGCTGAAACCAGCCAGCCGGCCCAACTGCAGGCCTGGTTCGTGGGCTACACCCAGGGCGGGCACCAGGTGGAGGTCAGCCTCAACGGACAGGTGGTGGGGACGGCGTTGTGGTCGGGCCAACAGGCGATCACCCTCACGCTGCCGGTCGCGGCCGGTCAGTTGCTGGCCGGCCCCAATGCGGTGACCCTGAAAGTCGCCGCCGGCGACGCCGTTTGGCTGGACGCCGTCCGCGTGGATTATCCAGTCACGGCGCAGACACCGGTCGCCGACGCGGTCCTGATGACCGGGCCGCGCACCTCGGCCGATCAGGCGCCCGCGCTCGCGGCCGGCCCGCGCGTCTTTCTGCCGCTCCTGGCGCGTGGTTACGCAGCCAGCGCCGCCTATTCCGTGCACCTCGCCGCTGGCGGACCGTATCGCGGCTACGCGCTCACCGATCCAGAGCGGCCTGAACGTCTGACGAATCTGCAGATGGCCGGCGCCGCGGTCTCGTGGGGCGCGCCGACCGGCGGTGTCGGCCCGTTCGTGTTTGTGGCCGAAGCCGACATCCGGCCGCCGGCCGCCGTGCGCGCGCCGGCCGCTCTGCCGCCGGCCGGCGCGGACTATCTGGTCATCGCGCCGGCCGAGTTCGCGCCGGCACTGGCGCCCCTCCTCGCGCTGCGGCAGGCGCAGGGGCTGACGACGGCCGTGGCCGACGCGCAGGCCGTTTACGATGCCTTTGACGCCGGGCGGCCGACCGCTGAGGCCGTACGCGCCTTCCTGGCCGAAGTCTGGGCCACCTGGTCACCGCAGCCCCAGTATGTACTGCTGGTCGGCGATGCCACCTATGACCCCAAGCGCTACCGGCCGGACTCCCAACTCACCACCTTGCCCACGGATCTGGCCGATGTGGATTTCCGAGTGGGCGAGACGGCCGCCGACAACCGGCTGGCCGCCGTCGACGGCGCCGACAACTTGCCGGAGTTCATGCTCGGACGTCTGCCCGTGAACACGATCACGGAGACGCAGACGGTGGTGGCGAAGCTGGTGGCCTATGAGACTGCGCCGCCCGCCGGAGATTGGGCGCAGCGGGTCCTGCTGGTGGCTGATAACGCGGACAGCGCCGGCGATTTCGCCGCCCAGGCCGACACCTGGGCCGGCCTGCTGCCGCCCGCGCTGACGACGCAGCGCGTATATCACACCGGCACCACCGCCGCCGTGACCGACACTCAGCACGCGATCCTGGCCGCGTGGGGCGCGGGCGCCGGCCTGGTGGTTTACAACGGCCACTCGTCCCAGCGGCAGTGGGCGGCGGAACGCCTCTTCCACAAAGACGACGTCGGGGCGCTGCTGAACGGCGGCCGGCTGCCGGTGGTGCTGCAGATGACGTGCCTGACCGGCGCCTTCCATGACGCCGCCCAGCCGGCCCTGGATGAGGCGCTGCTGCGCCAGGCTGACGGCGGCGCGGTGGGCGTGTGGGGGCCGACCGGCCTGGGCGTGGCTTTTGGGCACGACTTGATGGCCCAGGCTTTCCTGCAGTCCGCGACGCAGGGGCCGGCCGTCACCGCCGGCGAGGCGGCCCTTGCCGGGAAGCTGGCTCTGGCTCAGAATGGTCAACAGGCTGACCTGATCGAGACGTTCACCTGGCTCGGCGATCCGGCCACCCGCCTGCAACTGGTGCCGGCGCCGTAGAGGCGTCGGTCATGGAGATGCCGTATGCGTAAAACCACCCTCTTCGCCGCCGGCCTGCTCCTCGCCGCCGCGTGGCTGCTGACCGTGGCGCGGCCCACCCGAGCGGATCAGGTGCTGGCGGTCACGGAGACGCCCACTTCCACCGCTACCGCCACGGCGACGTCGACCGCGACGCCGCTGCCCACCGCCACCGCGCTCCCGGCCACCGAGACGCCGGTGAGTTCGGCCGCGCCCGCCCTCTCCGACCCGTTGATCACCAAGCGCGTCGACCTGGCGCGCGCGGCCGTCGGCGACCGCGTGGAGTATTCGATCGCGGTCGTGAACCCCAACGCCGTGGACGTCCTCAACGTCGCGGTGTCCGATCCGCTGCCCGCGCAGCTTGACTTCGTCGACGGCAGCACGACCGCCGGGACCCTGACGTATGACTCAACCGCTCGCACGGTCGCGGTTGTCATCGGCACGCTGACCGCGCGCCAGGAGGTCACCATCGTCGTGCGCGCGCGTGTCAACGAACTCGGCCAGCCGCCGGATCAGGTCACCAACCTGGCCTTCCTGTCCTTTGCCAATGGCGCCGGCCAGGCGGTGACCGCGCAAGCCAGCGCCGCGTCGGTGCTGTTCGTGCCGGCCGGCCTGCCGGACACCGGCTACGGGCCAGGGCCGCGCGAGTGGGCCTGGCTCGGCGGTGGCGCTGGCCTGCTGGGCCTGGCCGTGTTCGGGGTGCTGCGCTGGGCCCGCCGGCGCCGCGCGTAATCGTGCGCGTCCACACCCGCCTGCAAGCCCTGTCATTTGGCTTGCTGGCTGTCATGGTAGGCTGCGCGCGCGCGCCTGCCCCCGCCTCGCCGACGCCGTCCGCGCCGCTGATTTCCGCTGCGCCCACCTCGGCGCCGGCGGCCGGCCAATTTCTCCCCTTGGTCAGCGTGGCGCCCACCCAGGCGCTGACGTTACTGACGGCTGAGGCCGGTCCGATGCCGGATCAGGCCGCGTCCCCGGCCGGCGGCACGCAACTCTTCCTGCCGACCGTGCGGCGCGCGCCCGGACCGGGCCGCCTGATCATCCCGAAGCTGACGCTGGATGTGCCGGTGACGACGGTGCCGCTGGAAGCGCGCGGCTGGGCTGTGGATGGCCTGGGGGAGGGTGTGGGCTGGCTGGCCGCCACGGGCGCTTTTCCCGGGGATGCGTTGGCCCCGGTTCTGGCCGGGCACGTCTCCCAGCCGAGCGGCGCCAGCGGCCCGTTCGGCTATCTTTGGCGGCTGCGACCCGGCGCGGAAGTGTTCTATGATTGGGACGGCCGGCGTTACCAGTATCGCGTGGAGGCCAAGCTGCCCGTGGCCGAGGATGCCGTCGAGCAGGTTTTTCTGGCCGATGGGCGCCGGCTGCTCCTGCTCACCTGCGACGGTTGGGACATCTTGGCCTGGGAGTACACGGGCCGGCTGCTGCTATCGGCGGTCCTGGAGACCGTGACGCCCAGCCCGGCTCAATAACTATGGGCTCTATGCGACGACAGAGGCAGCGTCCGGCCGGCTTCGGCGGCTGGCGCTGGGACTTGCTAAGCGAAGTGCGCGGGCGCACGCTCGAGATCGGCTGCGGGTGGGGCCACAACTTTGCGCACTATCCGGCCGAGGCGGTCGTGGTCGCCTTCGATTACAACGTGGAACGCGTGCGGTCCTCGGCGCGGCGCCCGCACTTTCGCGCCGGCCACATCCCGCTGGCCGTCGCCGATGCCCAGCACCTGGCCTGGGCTGACGCCTCCTTCGACGCCGTGGTCGGCACGCTGGTGTTCTGCTCCATCCCGTGCCCCGAGCAGGCCCTGGCCGAGGTCCGGCGCGTCCTCAAGCCCGGCGGCCGGCTGTTCCTGGTCGAGCATGTCCGCAGCCCGCACGGCTGGCTCGGCCCAGTGCAGGATTTCCTGGCGCCGGGCTGGCATTGGGCCACCGGCGGCTGCCACCTCAACCGCGACACGGAAAGCACGGTCCGCGCCGCCGGCTTCGCCGTGGAGCGCCGCCGGGACGCGTACGCCGGCTTGCTCAAGCTGATGGTGGCCCGGCCGCAGTAAGCGCCGGCGGGCCGGCCTGGCGCTCCACCTGGTTTTCCCCGGAAGGATGCTGCCCATGACGGATTATCTCGCCCCGCAACTCGCTCACCTGGTGCTGGAGCATTTCATGCGCGCGGCGTTGGAGGAGGCCGAGGCCGCCGGCCAGGCCGGCGAGCTGCCCATCGGCGCGGTGCTGGTGATCGACGAGGCCATCGTGGCGCGCGGGCGCGCCCGCCATCAAGAGGCGCGCAGCCAGATCCGCCACGCCGAGCTCAACGCCCTGCTGGCCGGCGGCGAGCAGCTCTGGCGGGATTACCGCCGCGCCATCCTCTTCACCACGGTGGAACCCTGTCCCATGTGTCTGGGGGCCGTGGTCATGGCGGACGTGCCTCACATTGTCTTTGGCCTGCCTGACCAGGTCGTCTATTCCCGCCAGAGTGTCAGCGCCAACCCCTACATCCGCCGGCATATCCACAGCTACTACGGCGGCGTGTTGGCGGCGGAAGCGGCCGCGATCTTTGCCCGCTATGCGCCCCGCGAGTTGGAATACATCCGCACCGGCAAGGCAGGGCCGGCCTGATGGCCCCAGGCGCTATCGGATCAGCCGCCGGCCGAGACGAAAGAACACGGGCAACAGGGCCAGCAATCCTCCGGCGACGACGCCCGTCGACACGGCCAGTTGCAGCCAGGTAAGCTCGCCGGCCGCCAGCGCCTGAGCGAGCAGGATCGAATTCAGCGGCACCAACAGGCCCAGCCCGGTCGCCAGGCCGGGCGCGTAGCGGCGCAGCCACACGGTCGCCGCCAGGTGCGGGACAAACGCGTTCAGCACCATCGTCCCCAGAAAGCCATAGAAAATCTGCCGATACAGCCAGACGCCGGGCGCCGCCATGACCGCAAACGTGGCCCAATAGGCCAGGATGGTCACCAGGATCACGGCGAAGACAAATTCGTCCTGCGCCACAGGCCGGTGGAGGCGGCCGGCCTGCTGCGACCAGCGCGGCAGCCACAGCGCCTCTTCCAGGTTGTGCAGGGTGATGGCGATCGGGAAGAACAACCACAAAGGCGAAGGCGTCATCGTCAGACTCCTCATCAGGGCGGCCGCCAGGGCGTCGGCGCGGCGGAAGACCCTGGGATTTTCTCACACTCACCTCAGCGCAGTCGCCGCGCAGACACAGGCCCAGGGCCAGACACCCACAGCTGGCCGTCAGTCTCGGGCTCGAGCGCGTCTGGGCTATAATTCGACCAACTCGGTCTAGATTTAGTCTGTTCCGGCCAGACTGACCACCCATCGCAGAACAACAGCTTGCCGCCCAGCGCCCGCCGGCCAGAGAGCCCAGTTCGTGCCGCCCACCGGCAGAAAGGCAGCCGCCCGAATGCTCACGCCGCGCCATCGCTTCCTGCTCGCCCTGGGTCTGGCCTCCACCGTCGCGCTGCTGGCTCTCTCGGCGGCGCTGGCTTTCCCCAACGCCAGCGCGGACTGGCTGAGCCGGACGGGCCTGGGCGCTGGCAGCGAGGCCGGGCAGTATTACGCCGCCATCGGCGCGCCGGCCACGTTCAACGCCTGGAAGAGCGCCTACGGCTTCCCCGGCGCCGGTGACGTGACCGCCATCTACTACAACGCCGGCGACCTTGGCTTTGGGCGCGAGATGCACTGCCGCAAGAACGGCTCCGGCACCACCTACACCGTCGCCTGCTACGTCGTCAACCACGGCCTGGGCGCGGCCACGCCCGTCGATTTCGCCCTGGAGGCCGCCCTCACCGGCCAGCACAACCTGCCGGTGGTGGCGATGACTTACAGCCGCGCCCTGGACGGCCTGGCCGACGACGTCAAGTTCTACATCTACGACGCGGTCTCGGGCGCGCGCCTGAACAGCGTGCCGCTCGACAGCGAAGGTGAGAAGTTCGCGCCGCAGATGTGCCTGGCCTGCCACGGCGGTATCTACGACAGCGTCGGCAACAACGTCTACAACGCCAACTTCCTGCCCTTCGACGCGGCCTCGTTCCAGTACAGCGGGCAGGCCGGCTATACGCTGGCCGATCAGCAGGAAGAGCTGCGCCGGTTTAACGCGTTCGTCAAAGACACGAACCCGCCGGCGCAGCTGAGCGCGCTGATCGACGGCTGGTATGCGGCCGGCGGCGGCGTCCTCCAGACCGGCGCGACCTTCGACGCCGGCTTCACGCCGCCCGGCTACGCCGGCGACGAAGCCTTCTATCATACGGTCGTGGCGCCTTACTGCCGCTCGTGCCACATCGCCCAGCTGAGCTACCCGCTGACGACGCCGGCTGAGCTGCTCAACTGGAACAACGGCAGCAACCTTAATGCCGGTTACGCCGTCTTCCACGTCTTCGATATGCCGCACGCCGAGCTGACCAGCCACAACTTCTGGGGCAGCCCGGCCCCGGCCGCCCTGGCCGACCGCGGCGGCTGGTCTTACCGGGTGACGCGCCTGGACGACAAGGCCCCGGACGGCTGTCAGCCCACCGACTGCACGCTGCGCGAGGCCATCCTGGCCGCGAACACGGCCGGCGGCAGCGCGCCCATCTACAAGGCCATCATCACCTTCGCCGTGGACGGCGTCTTCACGCTCACGCGCGCCGGCTTCGAGGACAACGCCGCCACCGGCGACCTGGATATCACCGGCGGCGAGGTGCTCCTGCTCGGCAATGGCGCGGACCGCACGGTCATCGACGGCGGCGGGCTGGACCGCGTCTTCCACATCCAGAACGGCGCCATCGTGATGCTGCAGGGCGTCACCGTCCAGAACGGCGACCTGAGCAATGACCCCGGCAGCTTCACCGGCGGCGGCCTGCTCAACGACGGCAGCCAACTGACGCTCAACCGCGTCGTGGTCCACGGGAACGTGGCGCCGAACGGCGGCGGGTTGAGCGGCCTCAACGGCGCGCTGATCACCGTCAACGCCAGCGCCATCGTCAACAACGACGGCACCAGCGGCGGCTCCGGCGGCGGGTTGCGCCTCGGCACGGGCGGCACGGTCACCCTGAACAACAGCACGCTCAGCGGCAACACCGCCCAACGCGGCGGCGGCGCCTACATCTCCGACGCGGGCAGCACGCTCACCCTCAACTTCAGCACCGTCACCGGCAACTCCGCCTCGGTCACCGGCGGCGGCGTGCGCCTGATCGCCGATGGCGCCCTGGTGATCAGGAACAGCGTCCTCGCCGGCAACGTCAGCGCCGACTCTCTGGATTGCGGGATCACGGTCTCGGCCGGCCCCTTCACGTCCCAGGGCGAAAACCTGTTTGGCCAGAGCGGCAGCGCCAACGGCTGCGGCCCGCTAACGGGCACGGACCAGACCCTGGCCGGCGTCATCGGCACTGTGCTCAGCCCCAGCCTCACCCCGGCCCGGGCCGGCGTGCCCGCCCACGCCCTGGTGCGCGGCGGCCCGGCCGTGGACGCCATCCCGCTCGGCGCCAACTGCGCCCTGCCGGCCTACGACGTGCGCGACCAGGCCCGGCCTCTGGACGGCGACCGCAACGGCACAGCCGCCTGCGATATCGGCGCCGTCGAGCTGGACCCGGTCGTACACGTCTTCCTGGCCGTGATCCGGCGCTGACCCGGCCGCCCCGGCCGAGTTGGTATAATCCTGCGCGTGCCAACGCGCGAACGAACCTATCGCACCGAAGCGATCGTCCTGCGGCGCCAGGATTTCGGCGAGGCCGACCGGCTGCTGACGCTCTTCACGCCCGAACGCGGCAAGCTGCGCGTGGTGGCCAAGGGCATCCGCAAGCCGCGCTCGCGCAAGGCCGGGCACCTGGAGCTGTTCACGCGCGTGGGTCTGCTGCTGGCCAGCGGGCGTGACCTGGACATCGTGGCCCAGGCCCAGATGACCGAGGCTTATCGGCCGCTGCGCGAGGATCTGGTGCGCGGCGCCCACGCCCACTACGCCGTCGAGCTGTTGGACCGGTTCACGCCCGAGCACCAGGAGGCGCCTGAGCTATACCAGCTGCTGGCCGACATGCTCGGCTGGCTGAGCGCGGCTCCGCCCGAGCGCGCCAGCCTGATCGCGCGCTACTACGAATTGCACGTGCTGGCGCTGGCGGGCTTCCAGCCGGAACTGCGCACGTGCGTGGCCGGCGGCGAGAAGATCGTGGCCGAGGACCAGTACTTCTCGGTGCTGCAGGGCGGGGCGCTGTGCGCGCGCTGCGGCGAACACCGGCCGGGGCTGATCCCGGTGACCGTGGACGGGCTGCGCTACCTGCGCTACTTCCAGTCGCAGCCCTATCCGAAAGTGGCCGCGCTCTCTCTGCCGGCGCGCGTGCTGGCTGAGATGGAACACGTCCTGCAGCGTTACATCGTCTTCGTGCTGGAGCGGCAGCTGAAGAGCGTGGAGTTTCTCAAGCTGATCCGGCGCGAGGCGCTGGCCGCCTGAGCCGCCCACGTCTACCGCCCAATTTCGCCACGTCCCCGACGCTCAGGGGTGCCCACCGCGCGGCGGGCGTGGCTAGAACGCAGAGCAAGTGATGAAGTCCAAATCCCCCCTCACCTTCCAAGAGATCATCCTTACCCTGGAGAAATTCTGGGCCGGGCAGGGCTGCCTGATCTGGCAGCCGTACCACACCGAGGTCGGCGCCGGCACCATGAACCCCGGCACCGTCCTGCGCGTGCTCGGGCCGGAGCCGTGGAACATCGCCTACGTCGAGCCGTCCATCCGCCCGGACGACGGCCGCTACGGCGAGAACCCCAACCGCCTGCAGCAGCACTACCAGTATCAGGTCATCCTCAAGCCGGACCCGGGCGACCCGCAAGGCCTGTACCTGGCCTCGCTCGAGGCGCTGGGCATCAACCCGCGCGAGCACGACATCCGCTTCGTCGAGGACAACTGGGAGAGCCCGGCGCTCGGCGCCTGGGGCCTGGGCTGGGAGGTCTGGCTGGACGGCCAGGAGATCACCCAGTTCACGTACTTCCAGCAGTCCGGCGGCTTCACGCTGGACCCGGTGGCGGTGGAACTGACGTACGGCCTGGAGCGCATCGCCATCGCCCTGCAGCGCGTTAAGAGCTTCCGCGACATCGTCTGGACGCGCGACCCGGCCGGCCGCCCGGTCACCTACGGCGCCGTCAACCTGCAAAACGAATTCGAGCAGAGCAAGTACTACTTCGAGGTCGCCGACGTCGAGCGGCTGCGCCAGACGTACACCAACGCGGCGGCCGAGGCCGAGGCCGCGCTGGCCGCCGGACTGGTGCTGCCCGCCCACGATCACATCCTGAAGATGTCGCACACCTTCAACGTCCTGGACGCGCGCGGCGCCATCGGCGTCACCGAGCGCCAGGCCGCCTTCGGGCGGATGCGCGGGCTGGCCCGCCGGGTGTCTGAGGCCTTCCTGGAACAGCGCAAGCAACTGGAATACCCCTTGCTGACGGAGACAGAGGAGCAAGGTCGCACGCCGAATGCCGTGACTCAGCCTTCGGCCTTCGTCCCCGGTCCAGCATCCCTGCTGCTGGAGATCGGCACTGAGGAACTGCCCGCCGCCGACGTCGACGCGGCCCTGGCCCAGCTGGGCGAGCTGGCGCCCAAACTGCTGGCCGAGGCGCGGCTTGAGCACGGCGCCGTGCAGGTGCTGGGCACGCCGCGCCGCCTGGCGCTGCTGGTGAAGGACCTGGTGCCCGGCCAGCCGGACCGCGAGTTGGTGGTGAAAGGCCCGCCGGCCGCGCGCGCCTTTGACCCGGCCGGCGCCCCCACGCCGGCGGCCGAGGGTTTCGCCCGCAAGTACAACCTGTCCGTGTCCGCGCTCGAGAAGCGCACCCTGGACGGCGGCGAGTACGTCGTCGCCGTGGTCAAAGAGAAGGGCCAAGCGGCCCCAGACGTGCTGCGCGAGCTGCTGCCCCGGCTGGTGGCGGCGCTCAAGTTCGAGAAGACCATGCGCTGGCGCGCCGGCGACCCGACCGCGTTCTCGCGGCCGGTGCGCTGGCTGGCGGCGCTGCTCGGCGAGAGCGTGATCCCGTTCAGCTACGCCGGCCTGCGCTCCGGCAACGTCAGCCGCGGCCTGCGCCCGCTCGGCTCGCCGGCCATCACCATCGGCGCGGCCGACGAGTACCTGGCGGCCCTGCGCAAAGCCCACATCGAGGCGGACCCGGCCGCGCGCCGCGCCGCCATCCTCAAGCAGGCGCGCCAGCTGGCCAAGACCGTCGGCGGCGTGATCGCGGACGAGGGCGTGCTGGCCGAGGTCACCCACCTGGTGGAGCGGCCGACCGCGCTGCTCGGCTCGTTCTCGGACGAAGCGCTGAAGCTGCCGCGCGAGGTCCTGATCGCGGTCATGAAGAAGCACCAGCGCTACTTCCCGGTGGAGACGCCGGACGGCGCTTTGCTGCCGTACTTCGTGGCCGTGCGCAACGGCGACCGCCAGCACGTGGACGTCGTGCGCGAGGGCAACGAGCACGTCATCCGCGCGCGCTTCGCCGACGCCAACTTCTTCGTGCGCGAGGACCGCCAACAGACGCTGGCCGCCTTCCGGCCCAAGCTGGCGACGCTGCTGTTCCAGACCAAGCTCGGTTCGATGCTGGATAAGTCCGAACGCATCGAGGCCCTGGCCCGGCAGCTGGCGCCGCGGCTGGGCCTGGACGCGGCCGAGACCGAGATCGCCGGGCGCGCCGCCCACCTGTGCAAAGCCGACCTGGCCACGCAGATGGTGGTGGAGATGACGTCGCTGCAGGGCGTGATGGGTTACGAGTACGCGCTGGCCTCCGGCGAACCGCGCGCCGTCGCCGTGGCGATCCGCGAGCACTACGGCCTGCCGGACACGAAGCCCGGCCTGGTCGTGGGGCTGGCCGACCGGCTCGACTCGCTGGCGGGCCTGTTCGCGGCCGGTCTGGCCCCCACCGGCTCGGCTGATCCGTTCGGCCTACGCCGCGCCGCGCTCAGCACCAACCAGATCCTGGTGGACAAAGGCCTGGACTTCGATCTGCTGGCGGCGCTGGAGGCGGCGTTGGACCAACTCCCAGCCGGCCTGGTGGCCGACCGCGCCAAGCTGCTGGCGGACCTGTTGGCGTTCCTGGCGGGGCGTTTGCGCGGCCAGCTCCTGGACGCCGATGGCGGGGGCTATCGCTACGACATTGTGGACGCCGTCCTGGCTGAGCAGGCGCGCAACCCGGCCCGCGCCCTGGCCGCCGTCCAGCAGCTCACGGCCTGGGTCCAGCGCCCGGATTGGCCGCAGATCCTGCCGGCCTATGCGCGCTGCGTGCGCATCACGCGCGACCAGAAGGAACAGTTCGCCGTGGACGCAGACCGGCTGACCGAGCCGGCTGAGCAGGCCCTGTACGCGGCCGCCGCCGCCACGCACCCGGCCCAGTCCGTGGACGACCTCTTCAACCAGGTGCTGTCGTTGATCCCGGCCATCAACCGCTTCTTCGACGACGTCCTGGTGATGGCCGAAGACGCGGCCGTGCGCGCCAACCGCCTGGGCCTGCTGCAGCGCATCGCGGGCCTGGCTCGCGGCGTGGCCGATCTCAGCAAGCTCGAGGGCTTCTAAACCGGGCGCGCCCGCCGTTGAAAACTCACACCTCCCGCCGAGGCTGGCGGAAGGTAACCCCTGATGAAACCTACCTCCTCCCTGACTCGCTTCTGGCTGCGCGCCGCGCCGCTGCTGGCCCTGCTGGTCTACAGTGCGCTGGCTTTCTATCAGCTCGCTCTGCCCGGCCTGTACTACGACGAGGCCCTGGACCTGCCGCAGGCCGTGCAATTGGCGCGCGGCGAGCCGGTGGTGCTGATGCCGAAAGATCCCGGCGTCACCGTCCTCGGCCGGACCCTGCCGCTGATGGTGATCGACTACGTCGGCGCCGTCAACACGTACCTGATGACGGGCGTGTTCGCGGCCCTGGGCATCGGCTGGTTCAGTATCCGCTGGTTTGAGGTGGCCGTGGGCGCCGTCATCCTGGCACTCGGCGTCCGCCTGGCGCGCGGCTGGTTCGGGTCGTCCACAGCTGTGGTCACCGGTCTGCTGCTGGCCGTCAGCCCGTCCTTCCTCTTCTGGAGCCGGATGGGCATCAGTGTGACGCATGTGATGGCGGTGGCCAGCCTGGGCAGCCTGGTGCTGATCGGGCGCTGGGCGCGCGGCGGCCGGCAGCCCGGCCGGCTCTGGCTCCTGTTCGCGGCTGGCCTGCTGCTCGGCCTGGGCGTGTGGGCCAAGCTCTTGTTTGTGTGGTGGTGGGCGGCCCTGGCCGCTCTCCACCTGACCGTGAACCTGGAGCGGCGCTGGTTCACGCGCGCGGCCTGGGCGCGCGGCGAGATTTTCGGCGCGCCCTGGCAGGCCTGGGGCGCCGGCGCGCTGGGCGTGCTCGTGGGCGCGGCGCCGCTGGTGTATTACAACGCGCGGACTGGTGAGACGCTGGCCTTGCTGCAGGCGGCCTGGAGCAGCCCGACCTCCTATGGCGTGAACAACCTGGACTTCCTGGCCAACCTGGGCGCGCGCCTCAGCCAGTTCCGGGTCTTCCTGGACGGCAGTTACTTCTGGTACAACGGCGGCCTGCACGCCAACTCCGGCGCGCTCAGCCTGTACCTGGCGGCGGCCGCGATGGTGCTGTACGGGTTCGGGGAATGGACCCCGGCCCGGCGTCGGCGCGGCCTGGCGGTGCTGGTGGTCATGCTCGTCGTCAACGTCTTGGGCGCCTTCACCGTCTCCGGCATCTGGGCCACCCACCTGTACATCCTGTTCCCGTTCCCGCAGATGCTGGCCGCCCTGGCGGTGGTGGCGCTGTGGCGGCTGCGCCCGGACGCCGCGGCCTGGGCGTGGGCCGGCCGCCTGGCGGCCGGTGTGTTGGCGATCACCCTGGCCTATGGCGAAGCGCGCACCACCTGGGACTACCACGGCGACCTGACCCGCACCGGCGGACCGGGCCGCTTCTCCGACGCCATTTATGCGCTGGCCGATTATCTCGACCAGAATGGAGTGGCCGCCCCGGCCGCCCTGGACTGGGGCCTGGAGAAGAACATCTACGTGCTCACCGGAGGGCGCGTGCAGCCGGCCGAGATCTTCGGGTACTCGGCCGAGCCGGACGCGGGCTTCCGCGAGCGCGTGCAGGCCCTGCTCTGTGACGGCTGCGTGTTCCTCAACGTCGACGCGGCCTACGCCGTCTACCCGCGCGAAGCCGCCTTCCGCCAGATTGCGGCCGAGCAGGGTTACGTCGTCGCCGAGGCCGAGACCGTGGTCTTCCGCGAGCGCAGCGGCCAGCCGGCCTTCTTCCTGTACCGCGTGCGCGACGCTACTGGCGCGGCGCCGCGCTAACAGCGCCGTAACCGGGCCGGGCTTGCCCGTAGCGGCCGGCGGGCTGATACTCAGGGCGACACCGGAAGCGGAGCACCCATGCCTGACGAAAAGCCCCCGGCCGGCCTCGGCCTGGAGAGCGGCGGCGATGCCGTCATCGGCGGTGATGCCGTCGGCCGCGACAAGCTCACGTCCGTGGCCAACTACTATGGCACTGCGCCGGCCGCCCCGGCGCGCTCGGAGCTGCCGCACCAGGCCTATTTCTTCGGCCGCGCGGAGGAGCTGGCCCGCATCGCCGACGCCCTGGACCCCGAGACCGTGGGCTGGGGCGTGCTCATCGACGGGGCGGGCGGCATCGGCAAGACGGCGCTGGCCATCCGCGCCGGCCACCAGGCCCCGGAAAAACACTACCCGCTCAAGATCTTCCTCTCGGCCAAAGTGCGCGAGCTGACGCCGCGCGGCGAGCAGGTGCTGGAAGATTTCCTGCTGACCAACTACAACGCCCTGCTGGCCGAACTGGCCCGCGAGCTGGGCGAAGACGAGATCGCCAAGGGTGACCCCGGCGAGCGCGCCAGCGCCGTGCGCCGCGCCCTGGCGCGCCGCCAGGCCCTGCTGATCTTTGACAACGTCGAGACTTTCGACGACCACGAGCGCGAACGGCTGCTGCAGTTCCTGCGCCGGCTGCCGCGTTCGTGCAAGGCCATCGTCACCAGCCGCCGGCGCCTGGACGTGACCGCCGACGTCATCCGCCTGGACCGGCTCAAGCTTGAGGACGCGCAGAAGCTGATGGCGCGGCTGGCCGAGCGCAACAAGCTGCTGGCGCGCGCCAACGACCACGAGCGGCAGCAGTTGTACGAGCTGACCCAGGGCAACCCGCTCCTGATCGAATGGCTGGGCGGGCAGTTGGGCCGCCCCGGCAGCCAGTGCCGGTCGATCGCCGAGGCCGCGCGCTTCCTGGAGGCCGCGCCGCCCGGCAACGATCCGCTCGAGCACATCTTCGGCGACCTGTTCAACGCCTTCTCCGAGAGCGAGCTGGCCGTGCTGGCCGCGCTCTCGCACTTCACGCACCCCGCCCGCGTCCGCTGGCTGGCCGAGGCCGCCGGCCTGGCCGAGGCCGCCGCCGGCACCTGCCTGGAAGACCTGCTCGAACGCGCGCTCCTGCACAGCGACGAGGCCGCCGAGACTTTTGTGCTGGCGCCGCTGGTGAAGACCCACCTGCGCCGCCGTCGGCCGGACATCATCGCCGCCACCGCGCAGCGTCTGACCGACGGCGTCTTTCAGCTGGCGATTGAGGGCGACCTGCGCGACTTCCGCAACTTCCCGCGCGTCCCGCTGCTGGCCGAGGAATGGCCGCGCATCGCCGCCGCGCTGCCGCTGTTCCTGCAGGGCGGCAACGCCCGCCTGCAGCTGGTGTGTGATGCCCTCAACCGCTTTCTGAACTTCTCCGGCTATTGGGATGAGTGGCTGGCGCTGAGCCTGCAGGCCGAGCAGCGCGCCGAGGCCGAGGGCGATGGGCGCAGCGCCGGGCGGCGCGCCTACAACGCCGGCTGGGTCTACCGGCTGCGCGGCCAGGCCGAGGCGGTGCTGGCCTGCGCGCGCCGCGCCGAAACCCACTGGGCCGACCAGGGCGACGAGCCCGAGCGCGCCTTGGCCCTGCGCCTGCGCGGCAAAGGCCATCAGCTGGCCAAGGACTACCCGGCCGCGCTGGCCGCCTTCGAAGCCATGATCGCGGCCGCCGGCGCCGAGAACGAGATCATGGCCATGGGCCTGAACGACCTGGGCTGGGCCGAGCAAGAATCCGGCGACCTGGCGGCGGCCGAGCGCCACTATCGCGAGGCCCTGGCCCTGGGCGAGCGCATCGGCTACCAGGAGGGCGTGGCCACCAACAAGGGCACGCTGGCCGGCCTGCTGCTGGCGCGCCAGGACTGGGCCGCGGCCGAGGTCTACGCGCGCGACGCCCTGCAGCTGACCGAGGCCCTCGGTCATCAACTCTTCATCGCCTACAACTGCTGGCGGCTGGCGCTGGCCAGGCTGCGGCGCGGGCGCCCGGCCGAGGGCCTGCCTTACGCGCGCCGCGCCATGGACATCTTCGCCAAGCTGCCCTCGCCGGAAGCGGCCAAGGCCCGCGCCGTCCTGGCCGAGTGCGAGCAGCAGATCGCCGCCGACGCCTGAGCCCCCACGCGGCTTAAAAAGACGGCGCCGCCCTGTCCAGCCGCCCGGCCGCCGTCTATAATCACAGTCCGCTTCCCGGCGGCCTGTGGGCCCCGGGCCTATCCGCTGCGTCGCTCACAACGCTGCTGTCATGTCTGTCATCGACGACGTCAAGGCCCGCATCGACCTGGTCGAGCTGGTCGCCCAGACCGTCAAACTGCGCAAGTCCGGCCGCGCCTATATGGGCTTGTGTCCGTTCCACGGCCACAAGAACAACACGCCGTCCTTCGCCGTCTGGCCAGACAGCGGCACCTGGCGCTGCTTCGGGCAGTGCAACGAGGGCGGCGACGTCTTCAAGTTCGTGATGAAGCGTGACGGCCTGGATTTCTCCGGCGCGCTGCAGGCCTTGGCCCAGCGCGCCGGCGTGGAGCTCAAGCCGCGCACGCCCGAGCAGGTGGAGCAGGACGACAACCTCAACCACCTGCGGCAGCTGCTGGAGACGGCCGCCAACTACTATCACCACCTGCTCAAGAACGCGCCCCAGGCCCAGGCCGCGCGCGCGCATCTGGCCGGCCGCGGCCTGACGGACAAGGCCGTGGAGATGTTCCAGCTCGGCTACGCGCTGGAGGCCTGGGACGCCGGCCTCAAGTACCTCACCAGCAAGGGCTATCAGCGGCAGGATCTGTTGGACGCGGGCCTGGTGGTGGCCAAGGACGTCGTCGCCGAAGGCGACGCCAGCCCGGCCGTGCGCTATTTCGACCGCTTTCGCGACCGCCTGATGATCCCGGTCCGCGACGAGCAGGGCCGCCTGACCGGCTTCCAGGCGCGCGCCCTCCAGCCGGACGCCATCCCGAAATTCATGAACAGCCCGCAGACGGCGCTGTTCGACAAGGGCCGCACGCTCTTCGGCCTCAACCTGGCCCGCAAGCCCATCCGCGAGGCCGGCGCCGCCATCGTGGTGGAGGGCAACCTGGACGTAGTGGCCGCGCATCAGGCCGGCTTCAGCAATGTCGTCTCGTCGCAGGGTACGGCCCTCACCGAGCACCAGCTGCGCGTCCTGAAGAAGCACGCCAAGCGCATCCTGCTGGCCCTGGACGCCGACGAGGCCGGCGACGCGGCCACGCTGCGCGGGCTGATGGTGGCGCGCGAGGCGCTGGACCGCGAGAGCGAAGTGACCTTTGACCCGCGCGGCCTGGTGCGGATCGAGGGACGCCTGGGCGCCGATATCCGCGTGATGACGCTGCCGGCCGGGCTCGATCCGGACGACGTCATCCGGCGCGACCCGGCCGAATGGCGGCGCCTGGTGGAGGCCGCCGAGCCGGTGGTGGAGTACGTGATCCGCGCGCTCACGGCCGGCCGCAACCTGGACGACCCCAAGGTCAAGGCCGAGGTCGCCGACGCCGTCCTGCCGCTCGTCGAGGACGTCGCCGACGCCATCGAGCGCGACGCCTACCGGCAGAAGCTGGCGCGCACGCTCAAGGTGAGCCAGGACGTGCTGGCGGCCCGCCGCAGCCCGGCCAAGCCCAGCCGCCGCCCGCTGCCCGCGCCGGAGGCGCCCGCGGCGGCCGGCCCGGCCCGCGGCGCCGCCCGCCGGCCGGAGGCCGAGAACGCCGGCGCGCTGGACGACCATTGCCTGGCCGGGCTGCTGCGCGAACCGGACCGGCTCTACAGCCTCGACCGGGATCTGCAGGCCTTCGGCTTGGAGAAGCTCACGGCCGACGATTTTCTGGATACCGAGCACCAGGTGCTGTTCCGGGCGCTGAGCGCGGCGCTGGAGCAGGTGGATATTGAGGCTTCTGACTATTTGCGGCATAATCTTGACCCAATGCTCCAGACTCGGCTGGAGACTTTGCAGCGCGAGGACGTCCGCGCCGCCTTCCCGCGAGCCAGCGACGATCTCCTGACAGTGGTGTTGCGCTTGCGCTTGCGCGCCCTAACCCAGCAGCTCGGCCAGATGCGTTTCCTGGTCGAGGCCGCCCGCGAGAGCGGGGATGCGCTGGCCGAGACCTATCAGCCGGAAATTGTGCGCCTGTCGACGGCGCGCGCCCGCGTGGATTGGGCCCTGTCGCCGCGGGCCCAGCGCAGCCCGGCCGCGCCGCGGGTGCCGTGATGATCCGGCCGGAGTGGTAAGATTCGGGACGGCTTTCTCTCGGTGGTGCTAAAGATACAAGATGCCCAAGCGCAAATCCTCCCATCCTGACGACGCGGGCGGCGACGAGCTCTTCTCCGAGGCCGAGGAGACCGGCGCGTTTGACGACGCCGAGGTCGACGAGCCGCGTCCTGGCCGTGAGGCCAGCGACGAGATCGAGGCCGACGACGAAGCCAGCGCCAGCCCGGCCGAGTTGGACGACCTGGATCTAGACGAGACCAGCTTCGACGGCGACGAGGGCGAGCCCGGCGAGGAGGAGCTCGAGGAGATCGAGGAAGAGGGCCTGGACAGCGCCAACATCTCGCTGGCGGAGCTGGCCGATGACCCCGTCCGCATGTACCTCAAGGAGATCGGCCAAGTGCCGCTGCTGGGGCCGGATCAGGAGATCTGGCTGGCCACACAGATGATGGCCGAGCGCCATCTGCACCTGCTGATCAACCGCGAGCCGAACCCCAAGGCCAAACATCTGCCGACCGATGAGGCCCTCAGCCTGGATCTGTTCGACGAACTGATCGAGACCTGGGAGCACCTCTACAGCGAGACCCACAAGCGCAAGGTGGTGGCGCTGGACCTGCCGGCGCTGGTGGAAGAGGCGCAAGGTCTGCGCGCCGATTGGAACTCGGCCCGGCCGTCCACCCTGCGCCACTGGCTGACGACCAGCGGCCATTGGGGCCGCGACGGCAGCTGGGACAAGATCGCGCGCGAGGCCTTCCAGTTGTTCGTCGTCGTCTATCTGCTGCCGCTGGCCGCGCAGGCCCGTCTGCTGGAGCACTGGCACCGCAAGCATGACAAGCGCGCCAAAAAGGTGGAGCTGCCGCAGAAGCGCACCTTCCGGGCCTGGCTGCCGGAGGAGCAGGTGATGCGCGCCGACTTCGCCCAGGTGTCGCAGCGCAGCGACGAGGCCAACAAAGCCCTTATCCGCGCCAACCTGCGGCTGGTGGTCAGCGTGGCCAAGCGCTATATCGGGCGCGGCATCTCGTTCCTGGACCTGATCCAGGAGGGCAACATCGGCCTGCTGCGCGCCGTGGAGAAGTTCGACCCCACCAAGGGCTTCAAGTTCAGCACCTATGCCACCTGGTGGATCCGCCAAGCCATTACGCGCGCCATCGCCGACCAGGCCCGCACCATCCGCATCCCGGTCCACATGGTCGAGACCATCAACCGGCTGATGCGCGTCCAGCGCCAGCTCCAGCAGGAGCTGGGCCAGGAGCCCACCTCTGAACAGGTGGCCCTGGAACTAGACCTGCTGACGCCCCAGGAGGTCCAGACCATCCGCGAGACGCTGGCCCGCGGTGACCGCCTGGACCCGATGCTGGACCGCCAGTGGCGCCGCGCCGCCGTCAAGGTGCGCCGCATCCTGCGCGTGGCCCAGGAGCCGATGAGTCTGGAGACGCCGGTGGGCGCCGAGGAGTCCAGCCTGCTCGGCGACTTCATCGAAGACGAGACTGTGCCGGCCCCGGCCGAGGCCGCCTCGCAGCAATTGCTCAAGGAGCAGGTGCGCAACGCCCTCGCCGTCCTCACCGAGCGCGAACGCGAGGTGCTGGAGATGCGCTTCGGGCTGAAAGACGGCCAGGATCACACCCTGGAAGAGGTCGGGCAGTATTTCCGCGTCACGCGCGAGCGCATCCGCCAGATTGAGGCCAAGGCGCTGCGCAAGCTGCGCCACCCCACCCGCAGCCGCGCGCTGCGCGATTACCTCGGCTGACGGTCCGCCGGCGGCTGGTTGACGGCGAGCTGCGATCAGCCATCAGCAGGCCGCTGGTGGCTGATTACGTGTTAGCGCCATGACCGATTTCACCCTCCTGGCTGTTGTGGCTCACCCAGACGATGAAGGCTCGTGCGGCGGCACGCTGGCCCGTTACGCGGCCGAGGGGGCGCGCGTCTACGTGGCTTGTGCCACGCGCGGCGACGGGCCGGACGCGCAGATCAAGAACGAGGCCGCCACGCGCGCCACGCTGGCCCAGGTCCGCTCGCAGGAGCTGGCCTGCGCCTGCCAGACGCTCGGCGCCCAGCCGCCGCTCTTTTTGGATTATCAAGACGGTGCGGTGGCTCAAGTGCCAGTGGAAGCCGCGGCCCGCCAGGTGGCCGGGCTGATCCGCGCGCTGCGCCCGCACGTGGTCATCACGCACGATCCCGGCGGCGGGTATGGCCATCCGGACCATATCGCCGTCAATGCCTTCGTGACCCGGGCGTTTGGCCTGGCCGGTGACCCGGCCGCGGCGGTCGAGACGCCCGGCGATCCGCCGCCCTTTGCGCCGGCCAAACTGTACTATTTCGCCATCCCGCGCAGCTTCAAGGAGCGCGTCCCGGCGCTGCGGGATCGGCGCGCCGATATCGGCGGCCAGGTGCTGGGGTTTGTGGGCGTCCCCGACGATGCGATCACGACCGAAGTGGACATCGCGGCGTGGCTGCGCCGCAAACAGGCCGCACTCAAGTGTCATCGCAGCCAGTTTGAGCTGGACCCCCAGACTGGCGAGCCCAAGACGTTTGCCGCCTCCTTGCCGGAGGCCGAGCGCCTCCAGTTGTTTGGCCATGAGCGCTTCATCCTGGCGCACGGCGGACGGCCGGGCAACGGCGTGAAAGAAACGGACCTGCTGGACGGCTTGCGGGCCGGGTAGGGCGCTCGACCGGTTGCGTTTACGGTAACCGCCTCTGGTCTTCCAAGATTAAGCTACTGAAGTCTGACGGTTCCACCGGTTGCCTTGACGCGTTTGATTGTGATAAAATTCGCATATTCAGGACAATCTATTAAGTAAATAGAAGCAGGAGTGCTGGATGCTCGTCGAATATCTCCCAATTGGAGTCCTCCTGGCCGTCGCCGTCATCCTGGCGGTCCTGGTCATCCTCATCGGCCATGCTTTTGGGCCGCGCCGGCCCACTCCCCGCAAGCTGGAAGCTTATGAGTCCGGCATGCGCGCCATCGGGCCGGCCGTGCGCCGGATGCCGGTGCGCTTCTATCTGATAGCGGTCCTGTTTATCCTGTTTGATATCGAAGTCGTGTTCTTCCTGCCGTGGGCCGTGACCTTCCGGCAGTTGGGCGTCTATGCGTTCGGGCAAATGCTGGTGTTTGTGGGGATCCTGCTGGTAGGCTACGTGTGGGTGTGGAAGAAGGGCGCGCTGGAGTGGGAGTAGCCCGCGCGCGAGACAGGAGGCGGAACGATGGGTCTTGAGCAAAAACTCGGCAACCTGGGGGTGGTGACGACCAGCCTCGAGCAGGCCGTGAACTGGGGCCGCACCGGCTCGATGTGGCCGATGCTGTTCGGGCTGGCCTGCTGCGCGATCGAGATGATCAGCGCCATCGGCGCGCCGCAGAACGACCTGTCGCGCTTCGGCATGGAGCTGATGCGCGCCTCGCCGCGCCAGAGCGACCTGATGATCGTGGCCGGCCGCGTGACGCGCAAGATGGCGCCGGTGCTGCGCCGGCTGTACGATCAGATGCCGGACCCGAAGTGGGTGGTCGCCATGGGCGACTGCGCCTCGTGCGGCGGCATTTTCAACAACTACGCGGTCGTCCAGGGCGTGGACGAGGTGGTGCCGGTGGACGTGTACGTGGCCGGCTGCCCGCCGCGCCCGGAGGCCCTGATCCACGGCATCCTGACCCTGCACGCCAAAGTGAAGCAGGAAAAGCTCGTCAAGTGGGCCTGAGCGCCCGTTGCCCGCAGGCATCAGCATGACAACCCTTGAACTTACCCTGGCGGCTCTTCAAGACAACTTCGGTGCGGCCATCGAACAGGTAGGCGGCGCCCCGTTCGCCATTGTGGTCCTTCGCCCCAATCAGGCAGCGAAAGCCATCCAATGCCACCGCAAAGCCGAATCGGTCGTCGGCCACGCCGTCGGTGGCGATCATCATCGACAGGCGGTTCAGCTCGGGGTTCGGGAGAAAGGCGTCGCTCACGTTGTAGAGATAGGCCGCGCCCCGCTTGATGCCGGCAATCTCGGCATTTTGGGCGCCGACGAGGGCAAAGGGACCGCTCAGAGCCACACTGACGCCGTAC